>OGXD01001430.1_pt1 | contig 18303 bp, 9 predicted proteins | sample 1576211 | NCBI WGS metagenome assembly OGXD01 (sample SAMEA3541470, study PRJEB24748) | human gut metagenome | biome: human gut; feature: human-associated habitat; material: faeces | place: China | collected 2012
GCTGAATGAAGTGCCGGTGATCGATGCATCCGACCGAGTATTGACAGAAGGAGACGCATTTGACGTATTGGAAGGGGTAACAGCTACAGATAAGGAAGACGGAGATATCAGCGGAAGTATTGAAGTGTTGAATAATGAAGTAGATACAACAAAAGTCGGCATCTATAAAGTAACGTATAAAGTAACAGACAGTCAGGGAGCAAGTACAACAAAGACGATTTATGTAACTGTGAATCCAAAACAGGAAGTGCTGAATGAAGTGCCGGTGATCGATGCATCCGACCGAGTATTGACAGAAGGAGACAGATTCGCCGTATTGGAAGGAGTAACAGCTACAGATAAGGAAGACGGTAATCTGACAGATAAGATCCAAGTGCTGAAGAACACCGTGAATAAAGAGGAAGCAGGAACCTATGAAGTGACATATAAGGTAACAGACAGTCAAGGAGCAAGCACAATAAAGACGATCACAGTTACTGTGAGGGAAAAGAGTGCAGATAAGCCTGCGGAACCTCAGAAGCCGAACAAGCCGGCTGACACAAAGCCTGGAAAACCAAGTCAGCAGTCCGAATCGCCGAAGACAGCGGATATGTCTAATATTGGTTTGTTCGGATCTATGTTTGCAGGTTCGTCTGGATTACTGACAATGTTGCTGGGGAAAAGACGCAAAAAGAAATAAGTGGTTTATGAGATTTTAGATACAGTAGCAGGTGCAAAATCGGAAGTTGTGCAGAAGACAGTGCTCCGATCATGCCTATTTTGGTGTTGGAGAGGAGTGGAAAGAGGAAGACTTTGTGCATCACCTTTCAGATGCAGAGTGGAAGGAGTTTGAGAAAGAATTTGCGGATTTGATTAGATAAATCTGGAAAAGGACTTGAAATTCAATGAAGATCAAGTCCTTTTCTTTTTAAATCTGTTTTGTTGTCCACTTGCTGCAATCCCATACTGCGTGTACGACATCCTGGTAAAATTCCGGTTCATGGCAGATCAGAAGGATACTGCCGCGGTATTCCTGAAGCGCACGTTTTAATTCGTCCTTCGCATCTACGTCAAGATGATTCGTCGGCTCGTCTAAGAGCAGAACGTTTGTCGATTTATTGATCAATTTGCAGAGTCTTACTTTTGCCTGCTCTCCACCGCTTAACACGCGGACAAGGCTTTCGATATGTTTGGTCGTAAGTCCGCATTTTGCAAGGGCAGAACGCACTTCGTACTGGCTGAAAGACGGGAATTCTTCCCAGATCTCATCAATACAGGTGTTCTTGTTCTCGCCTTTGATCTCCTGCTCAAAATATCCGATCTCTAAATTCTCTCCGAGTTCCACAGAACCGCCAAGCGCTGGGATCAATCCTAAAATACTTTTTAACAGAGTCGTCTTACCGATTCCATTTGCGCCGACAAGTGCAATTTTATGTCCACGCTCCATGGAGATATTTAACGGTTTTGACAGCGGTTCGTCATATCCGATCACAAGGTCTTTCGTCTCGAATATATAGCGTCCCGGTGTTCTTCCAAGTTTAAAATTAAATTCCGGCTTCGGACGCTCCGCAGCAAGCTCGATGACATCCATTTTGTCTAACTTCTTCTGGCGGGACATTGCCATATTTCTTGTGGCAACGCGCGCTTTGTTCCGGGCGACAAAATCCTTTAATTCACTGATCTCCTGCTGCTGTTTGCGGTAAGCCGCCTCTAACTGGGATTTTTTCACCTCATAGACTTCCTGAAACTTATCGTAATCCCCGACATACCGGTCAAGGCGCTGGTTTTCCATATGGTAAATGATGTTGATCACGTCATTTAAAAACGGAATATCATGGGAGATCAGTATAAATGCATTCTCATACTCCTGCAGATAGCGTTTCAGCCATGCGATATGCTCTGCATCGAGATAGTTCGTCGGCTCATCCAGAAGGAGAATATCCGGTTTTTCCAGTAAAAGCTTTGCCAGAAGAACTTTCATACGCTGTCCGCCGCTTAAATCCGTGACATCATGGGACAGTCCGAGATCAAGCAGACCGAGCGCTCTCGCCACTTCCTCCACCTTTGCATCAATGATGTAAAAATCATGCATGGTGAGTGTATCCTGAATGACTCCGAGCTCCTCCATCATCGCATCCATCTCGTCCGGTTCCGCCTCACCAAGCCTGTCACAGATCCGGTTCATGTTTTCTTCCAGTTCAAACAGCCATGCAAACGCCGATTTTAACACACTCTCGATGGTCATGCCTTTTGTCAGTGTGGAGTGCTGGTCGAGATAACCGACACGGATGTTTTTCGCCCATTCCACTTTTCCCTCGTCCGGCATAAGCTTTCCGGTCACGATATTCATAAATGTGGATTTTCCCTCGCCGTTGGCGCCCACTAATCCGATGTGTTCTCCCTTCAAAAGCCGGAAAGACACGTCATTAAAAATTGCCCTGTCACCAAATCCGTGTGTCAGGTGCTCCACGTTTAAAATACTCATACTGAATCCTTTCGTTTTTAATTACATTGTTCAATTTTTCACAATTTGCTCTACTCTGGTGGGAAGTTTCGCAGTTATTTTTTACTTGTACAACATCTTCTTCGTCTTTTTCAGGACATGGAAATATGCCGGAAATAAAAATGCATCCGCAAAGATCCATGCCACCGGACTTGCAAAGCACGCTGCCACGTAGCCGAAAACAGGCACAAACGCAAATCCGACCAGTGTTCTTGCAACCATCTCAAACACACCCGCCAAAATAGCAAATTTGCTGTATCCCATTCCCTGAATCAGGAAACGCACGATGTTGACAAATGCCAGGGGAATATAGAATGCACTGTTGATCAGCAAAAACAGTCCTGCGTTGGAAACGACTTCCGGCTCTGCCTCTCCGACAAAGAAGCCTGCCAGTGCCCCACGGAAGAAGATCATAATGACCAATGCCAGCACCGCATACGCACATCCGAGAATGGACGCCGCCTTTAAACCTCCGGAGACACGATCCAGTTTTTTTGCCCCGACATTCTGACCGCCATAGGTTGCCATCGTAGATCCTAACGCATCAAACGGACAGCAGAAAAACATTCCAATCTTGCTTCCGGCTGTCATTGCGGCAACCGCATGAGAGCCAAGGGAGTTGACCGCACTCTGTAAGATAACGCTTCCGATCGCCGTGATGGAATACTGCAGTCCCATCGGAACACCCATTCCGCACAATGTCATCATGTACGTTTTATTTACCTGCATTTCCTCTTTTTCCGGATGCAGTATCTCAAAATGCCTGATACTGTAAATAAGACATCCAACACCGGAGATCAGCTGTGAGATCACGGTCGCCCACGCAGCACCTTCCACACCGGTTCCGAGCACTACGATAAAAAACAGATCCAGTCCGATATTAATGACCGCTGCGATCACCAGAAACACGACCGGTGTCCTGCTGTCCCCCATGGAACGGATAATTCCCGAAACCAGATTGTACAGATAGGTGACCGGAATCCCCCAGAAAATGATCACAATGTAACGGTATGCACCGTCAATGATATTTTCCGGCGTGCGCATCAGCTCCAGAATCGGCATGCAGAAAATGACTGTCATAATCGTCATGACCACTGCAAAAATTGCGGAGAGGTAAATGGCATTCATCATAAATCCACGCATGCCCTTATAGTCTCCTGCGCCGAATTTGTGTGCTAAAGGAATTGCGAATCCGTTGCACACTCCCATACAGAATCCAATGATCAGGAAGTTGACGGAGCCTGTAGAACCTACTGCTGCAAGGTCATCTACTCCAAGGAAACGTCCTACGATCAAAGTATCCATTAAATTGTAAAACTGCTGAAATAAAAATCCAAACAAAAGTGGTACGGAAAATCCAAGAATCAGTTTCATTGGAGATCCGTTTGTCATATCCTTCGTCATATCTTTTTCCCTCGAAAAAATTGTGGTGATATTACATATCACCACAATAAGTATTAAAAACTTCAAAAAACGTATCCGTCTTCATCCCGGAACCCGTCTCGAGTTCCAGATTCTCCCAGAGTTCTTCGTTGATATTCGAACTCAGGGAAGAAACAAATCCATTGTATTCATCATCAAAAGCTTCTTTTTCTCTTTTGTCTACAATATTGGCTTTGTTTGCCTCCGTCAACTCCTGATTGTATTTGTTCAGACATTTAATGAAATAATAGCCTCCATCCACTGTGATCTTACCGGAAACTTCATCATTTTCCATCTGAAATGCAATCTGCTCTACCGCATCCGGAAGTTCATCTCTGGAAACATTTACCTGAATGCTGCCAAGCTCATTATAGTTATTGGCGAGTGTTGCAAAATCTTCTCCCTGAGCTAATCTGGATGCAATTTCATTTGCCCGGCTCTCATCCGAAACAAAAATCTGCATGATTTCCATCACCCGTGCCTCATCATCGCTGACCTCCTCATTCACAGCTTTTGTGAGTGAATGGTACACTTTCTGTGCCAGCGCATAATGCTCATAGTACTCTTTGATGTCACTCTCCGAAACACCCATATAGGCAATCTCATCCTCCGTGAGAGATGCAAAGTACTCCTCTGCTGCCTGGGCGGTCTTTCCATTTTCTTCTTCGGAAAGCTCCATCTCTTTTTCTTTTGCAAGTTGGTCTAAGCAGACCACCTGTGCCAGTTCCTGCATTGTGATATTTTTCACATAATTTTCCAGAGAACTGTCTCCAAAATCATGCTGCCAGAGATCAAGTCCATAGGCAGTTCCGTAAATATTCTGGTAATTCACAAGATATACCTTCGCCTCTTTCAGCCCACAGGACACGTTTCCGATTCGAAATACCTGGCGATTGTTCAATGTGTTTGAGACGATCACTTCCTTATTTCCAATCTTACATCCTGTGAGCAGAAAGGAAAAGCAGAGCAGACATATCAGTGCAATTTTTTTTCTAATTTTTTTCATGCTTTTCTTTTAAGCTTCCATAGCTTTTAAAATGCTTCTTGCAACAGAGATTCCGTTTGCGGATGCCTGCTGCAGTCCACGGGTTACCGATGCTCCGTCACCAATGGCACGAAGACCTTTTACGCTTGTCTCAAAGTCTTTGTTTACCACAACCTTGTTCGAGTAGAATTTTACTTCGACACCATATAATAAAGTCTCATCACTTGCAATACCCGGTGTTACCTTATCAAGTGCAAGGATCATCTCCTCGATATCCACCATAATACGATGTGGGAATACAAGGGAAAGATCTCCAGGTACTGCATCCTTTAACGTAGGAATCAGGTTATTTCTGCAGAGACGCTCCTCTGTCGTTCTTCTTCCTCTTCTGAAATCACCGAAGGTCTGTACTAAAATTTTTCCGTCGCAGAGCATGTTGGAAAGCTGTGCGATCTGTTTTCCGTACTCGATTGGTGTTTTAAATGGCTTTGTGAAATTCTTGGATACAAGAATTGCAAAGTTGGTGTTGTTTGTCTTTAAATCTTTGGATTTGTAAGCGTGTCCGTTTACAACTGCAAGTCCATTGTCATAGTACTCAGTTGCTACTTCACCGGATGGATTCGTACAGAATGTACGCACTTTATCGTCAAATGTAGGTGTGTGGTAAACTAATTTTGCTTCGTAAAGGTTATCGTTTAAGAATTCCATAACCTCATCACGCACTTCCACACGGACACCGATATCTACCGTACCAACCTGCGTCTCGATTCCATGACCGTTACAGATATGTGAGAACCAGTCTGCTCCCTCACGTCCGACTGCAGAAACAACCTCTTTTGCATGGTATGTTTCATCTTTGTCTGTCACAAGTCCTTTTACCTGACCATCTTCAATGATAATATCTTTGACCATGGTATTGAACTCCATCTCAACTCCCTGCTCTAACAGATGCTCCTGCAATCTGGAATAAATCTTATATCCTTCCTCTGTTCCAAGGTGACGGATCGGACATTCGATCAGTTTTAAGTTTGCAGTGATCGCTTTTCTACGGATCTCGCGGATTTCTTTTTCTTTATCCACACCGTAAACTTTTGTATCTGCTCCGAATTTCAAGTAAATATCATCGGATTCTTTTAATAATGTAACAGTCTCATCATATCCTAAAATCTCCGGAAGATTTCCACCTACGTCAGGGGATAAAGATAATTTTCCATCGGAGAATGCTCCTGCTCCGGCAAATCCGGTCGTGATGGAACATGGCTGACAGCCTACACATACTTTTGTCTTTCTCTTCGGACACTGTCTGTTCTCGATACGGCGTCCTTTTTCAATCATTAAAATCTTCAGGTCTTTGTTGGCATGGATCAGTTCATATGCACAGAAAATACCGGAAGGACCTGCCCCAATAATAATCACATCATAATTTTTCATGTAGTTTTCTCCTTGTTATAAAATGCTTTTTTACAGTTTTTTGCACTGTAAAATGGCTTACTCGTTCTGTTTGCTTTGCAAACTTTTTGAGTATAATAAACTATTTTTCGTTTGTCAATCCTATTTTCAAAAATTGTTGAAGTAATAAATTGTTGAAATAAGTAACCATTCAGCCCCCATTCGTAAGTTTATGAAAGCTGCCTTGGTTTGAATCGTTACAAACCTAAGCTTCCACGATCAGATATCTGCCATCCGGGAGGGCAAAAACTTCGCTTGCCTCCTCCAGATCCCTGAGTGACATTCCCTCGATATCAGCCCCCTGATCTTCGAAATAAGCTTTTACCTCTTTCAGATTCATACAGACGACCGCCATGCAGTCCTCTAAAAATTCCTCTGCCTCTTCCATTGTCTCTGCCACTGGCTCCGGCAGAAGCTGTTCCTGATGTGCCAGAAAATATTCTAAACATGTCTCATCATATTGCATTTTATTTGCTCCTCTCCTCATATGTGTTGTTGATAATTTCTAAATTTTAATTTAGGATCTACGAGAATTTAGAAATCATCCAATCTACTATTTCATGCAGTTTACCATAGATAGGGATCGATTCCAAGCTTTTGCAGCTCCTTATAAATGCGTGCAACCGGAAGTCCAACCACATTATTGTAATCACCTTCAATCCCTTCAATATAAATGGCACATTTTCCCTGGATCCCATAGGCACCGGCTTTATCCATCGGCTCTCCGGTCGCCACATAACGGTCGATCTCAGGTTCCGACAACGGCTTCATGGTAACTTCTGTTTTCTCGTAAAAGGTATGTGCGCCCGCTCGTCCGTTTTTATCCAGAAACACAAACGTAACGCCTGTATACACGGCATGTTTTCTTCCCGACAGAAGTGTGAGCATCCGCTTTGCATCGGCTTCATCTTTCGGCTTTCCAAGGATGGTATCATCACATGCAACGACGGTGTCTGCCCCGATCACTAAGATATCCTGCGGTGTCATCAGTTCCCCATGTCCGCTCTCATATGTTTTTACCATTGCTGCGACCTCTGTCGCTTTCTGCTCGGAAAGCTCCATCACAACCTCCTCCGGCGCGCTTTTCGAGATAACTTCCTCCCCTTTCGCCGGGCAGATTTCAAATTCCAGTCCGATCTGTTCTAACAATTCTTTTCTTCTCGGCGATGCCGAGGCAAGTATGATCTGTCCCATAAATTTCCTCACTTAACCGTTTACTTTATCTTGACAAGACACCGTTTTTTGAAAAATGAAATGCCATAGCATAGAATCTGATCATAATCATCTTCATACTCCTTTGCATACAGACGTTCATCTATCTGTTGCAACGCAGTATTACATGTACTTTCCAGTTTTTCCTGATTTTTCGTGTATTTTGCTTCAAAAATCGCAACACGTCCATTAACCGGATCATATACGACCACATCACTACGCCCTTCGCCATGCTCCTTATTCGAATCCACCATATATCCGGCACCTGTAAAGATTCCTGCAAGAAACGCATGATAAAAATCCTCTTTATAATCGTGATAACTGATTGTGCGTCGTAAAAGAATATTCATTTCTTTTGTCAGATTCACACTGTCACCATTCCACACTGCATCAAACAATAAAGTCCGATTCCATTTTCTGGTACTGTCATCAAACCACTGTATAACCGTCGTTTCAAATATATCCCTGATTTCTTCATTCGGTATCATAAGTGCAATCGCACCGTCAGGCAGCACCTCATCCGTTTGTTCATTCCGCGCTTTTGTGAGGTATCCTGTCAGATACAGCATACTCCACAGGTTATCCTCCGAAGAATGTAAATAATCGTAAGTCAGATTTTCATCCACACGCTGAACAATTGTTTCTCCAGCCATTAAATTTTCCAGCTTCTTCGTGATGCTGCTTCCTGAATGATCGATAAAAGAACGGATAATTGCATTATCGCTGGTATTTTTCCAATAACTGACCGGCTTAGCCTGTGGATTGTGCTGCAGCTCCAGCAGATAATTCATCACATCCCACGGACAATAAACATCAAAGTCACCAAAGTGATATCCGTCATACCATTTTCGGATATTTTCCGCCTGATCTTCTGTCTCTGCATCTGCTAAAATCTGATCCACCTCGCTCTGGACAAAGCCAAAGTATTCATTCAGGCGTGAATCTGTGATAGTGTCAGACACAAAATTATTGGTTCCTGTAAAAATACTTTCTTTAGCAATTTTCAGACATCCTGTGACAACCGCAAAACAAAGTGCCTGATTATCTTTCAAAGCCTGCAATAGTCCTTTCATGACATCTAACATCTCGTTGTAGTAACCATGCGCATTTGCCTTTGCAACCGGAACATCATACTCATCTATCAAAAGTACTACTGCCTTACCATAATGCTGCTGCATCATAGTCGTCAAAAGAACAAGACTGCTTTTCACTTCTTTTTCCGAACCACATCCGTGCGCAATATTTGTAAACGTTTTCTTTTGAAACTCCGTTACATGACTGTCTTCAAGCAGATAAAGATGTTTGTTATACAGATCGGCAAACACCATTGTCAGCATATCGTATGCACTTGTAAAGTTCAGACCATCCACCTGCCGGAATGATACGGAAACCGTCGGACATTGATTCATCCACCTGCTGCATAATTCACTCTGGCGTGCAATCTCAAGACCTTCAAATAGTTTCCGACTGTTTTTTCGAATATCAAAAAAGCTTTCTAGCATACTCATTCCGAGTGTTTTTCCAAATCGACGTGGTCGGGTGATCAACGTCACTTCTGCTTCTGTTTTGAGAAGTTCCTCGATCAGACCAGTTTTATCAACATAATAAAATCCATTATTGCGGATTTTTTCAAAATTAGAAATACCAACCGGGATGTTTAAGGCTTTCATTTTTGCGACTCCTTCCTCCGTTCTCATGATTTCTATGATACCATGAATCACTTATGCACACAAGAAAATATCGTCTGATTGCTCTATACGATCGCTCTATACGAAAATCACCGGAATCATTAAGACTCCAGTGATCTTCGTGCATACATTTATTCAATTGAAATCAGCTTTTCTAACCGGAACGAGTAGATCAGAATCTCCTTCACCTTCAGTTTCCGGGTGGCAAAAACCCGCTCCAACGCATCCGCATAAAGCTTTAACTGTGTCGCATAACGGTCGATCAGCTCCTGCGCAGTATCCACACGATCTGTCTTGTAATCCAGGACTGTGATTCCGTCATCCTCAATCCAGAAAACATCAATGATTCCCTGAATTAAAGTTAAATCTTCCTCATGCATATGATTTTCCTGCGACACATTTTCTGACATGATTTCCTGTTGTGCATTTTCAGTCTGCGCTTCATTTTCTATCATCTGCGCACCTGCCCCAAAGCCATATCTTTCCAGTTCCTCTTCCGTAAATCCCATGACAAATGGTTTTTCACGGTAAAGCGCTCCCATGCGCTGTGCGAGAGCCATCCGCTTTCCTGTTTCCGAGGAAACAAAATCTGCCACAATCCGCTCTTTCACAAGTGTGCGCATATCCGCAGTGATCTTCTCCTCTTTTTCCATAGCGTCCATCTGTTCCTGTACGCTTTTTTCTGAAGTAAAATCGTAGCACTCCATGACACGGTGCACCGCAGTACCACGTAACGCTCCACGGTTTACCTGCACTCCCTGACCGCTTACATTCTGATCTGGCGTGATTTTCTCCTGCCTTTGTATAAAGAGAGGAATCGTTGGCGTCACAGGTTCTTCCAAAAATGCCGGAACTGTCTCCTCCTGCTCTGCCTCAAATCTTTCACGCATTGCACGGTGCTTTAATTCGGATACGGAATATTTGTTTTTCCGCAAAATATCTGTCTGATAGGGATAACGCTGCGAAAAGCGCTGTTTTAACTGCCCGACCAGCTGTGTGTCCGCCGCTTCGATCTCAACGATCCGCTCCGTCAGATTTTCATTTTGCTCTAACTGGTTTTCCACTTCGTCTAAGACAAGCTCTGCCGCTTCCACGATCCGGACCGGGTATTTGTCCCCATAGGAAAGCACTGCCGGAAGTATCCAGTCGAGATACCCTGCGGCACTTTCCCTTGTCAGATACGGAATCGCTGTGGTGTCGCTGGAATGTGCATACAATGCTGCCTGCTGCCTGAAAAATTCCAGTTTTTCCGGGGCATCCTTTAATGTTCCGGTGAGAATGAGCTTTTCTTTTGCACGGGTTAAGGCAACGTAAAGTACACGAAGTTCCTCGCCGAGATTTTCCAGATCGATCTGCTTTGCGATTGCTTTCTTTGCAATGGTCGGCGATTTGATACGCAATTTTCCGTCCATGTAGTCAAGACCAATACCAAGTTCCGGGTGAAGCACCATTTTGCTCCGTGTGTCCTGTTTATTGAAATTTTTGCCCATACCGCTCACGATCACGATTGGGAACTCAAGACCTTTGCTCTTATGGATACTCATGATCCGGACAACGTCCTCGTTTTCCCCGACCATATCCGCCTCACCGAAATCCACATCATATTTTTGCAGTTCATCGATATAACGCACAAAATGAAACAGTCCTTTGTAACTCGTTTTTTCGTAGGCTGCGGCTTTTTCCAAAAGCATGTTTAAATTCGCTGTCCTTCTGTTTCCTGCCGGCATTGCCGCCACATAATGACCGTATCCGGTCTCGCACAGGATGATCTCGATCAGCTCATGGATCGGGGTGTCCGGGACGAGCTGGCGTAATTGCCTGTATTTTTTGTAAAATTCGAGCAATTTCCGGTGAGCGGTCGACTCTATATGATTTTCTGGTTTCTCATCCGCATTTTTTCCCTGCTTCTGATCTGCCTCCGGGTTTGAAATTTCTTTTTGCCCGTCCTCTTCATAAAGACCTTCTGCCAGTTCGAGCACCGCTTCATGAAAAGGCACACTGCCATCTTCAAGCCTTAACACTGCAAGCTCCTCATCGGTAAGCCCTGCCATCGGAGAGCGGAGCACTGCCGCCATCGGAATATCCTGTCTTGGGTTATCCAAAAGCCTCAGCATGGACAGCACCGTCTGCACTTCCACCGTGGAAAAATATCCGGTCGAAGAAACCGTGTGCGCCGGGATCCCATTCCCGTTCAGCACTTCCACAAGCGAATCCGCCCAGCCGGACAGGCTGCGGAGCAAAATTACAATATCGGAGTAACGTGCCGCCCGAAGTTCTCCGGTCGCCTTATCGGTGACAGGCTGCGTTTTCATCAGGTGTCTGATCTCCTCCGCCACAATTTTTGCTTCTAATGTCTTCTTATCGGAAAGTTCGGTGTCCTCCAATAATTCGTCATTGCTGTCCGCAAGTAAAATCTCAGGTGTAAATCCATTTATCTGTTTCCCAGAAACTTTTTCATCTTCTGCTGCTTTTTCTCCAACAGGATTTTCCTGCACTGGCATTGCCGGATAGCTTGCCCCCGGATACAGTGCAGCCTCCGCGTCATACTCCACATTTCCAAGACTCCGCGCCATAATTTTATAAAAAATATCGTTTGTGCAGGTTAAGACTTCCTCTCTGCTCCGGAAGTTTTTGTGCAGGTCAATACGCTGCGTGGTGCTCTCTTCCAGCGAATAGGAATCGTATTTTTTCATGAAAAGTTCCGGTCTTGCGAGACGGAACCGGTAAATACTCTGCTTTACATCCCCGACCATGAAAATATTATTTTCCCCACGCTCCTCTCTGGAAATGGAGCGAAGCAGTGTCTCCTGCACTTCGTTGCTGTCCTGATACTCGTCGATCATGATTTCCTCAAAGGTATCCCGGAACTCTTCCGCAGTCTTTTTCGCTTTTTCTGTCTCCTCATCCACAAGGATCTGCAGTGCAAAGTGTTCCACGTCATGAAAATCCACCAGATTTTTCCGGCGTTTTGCAGCTGCGAACTCATCTGCAAACTGTTTTGTGAGGCGGACAACTTCTTCTAACATCGGCTCCGTGCGCTCTAACTGCTCTATCATCATCTCCGGCGAACAGAAAAAATATTGTTTACATAACTTCTTTACTACATCCTTCGCCTGCTCCCTGAGACTTTTTACCAGCTCCAATTTATCGGGATCTCCCTCAAAACCTCTGCTGCTCGCAAGTCTGTCGTATTTGATATCGGAAAGCGCCACGGACAGTTCACAAAAAGATGTTAGTTTTGACAAACTCTCATATTTTTCCAGATCACTCTGCACTGCTTTCTCGTACATATCCGGTCCGTCATCCTGCTGTGTAATTGCAAGCGCCTGCTTTAAGAGCTGTTCACAGTCTTTTAAGACAAAGCGGATGTTTTGCGTGAGCGGAGCAAGCCATTCTGCGCAGTCTAACTCCTCCCTGTTTTCGATGCGGTAGATTCCCACAAAGGAATCCAGCCATTTTTCCGGCCACGGATAACTTCTGGAAAACTCATATAATTGAAGGATCATCTCATTTAATGCTGCATCCGTCCGTCCCGATGCATAGCCCTCCACAAAATCAGAAAATGCTTCCGAAGGTTCCTCATAATTTTGTTCCAAAACTCTGCCAAGGACATCCTCGCGCAGTAATTTTAACTCACCCTCATCCCCGATACGGAAATTCGGTTCCAGATCGATCTCATGAAAATGATTGCGCACCACGTACAGACAGAAGCTGTCGATTGTCGTGATCTGTGCATTGTGAATCAGGGTCAGCTGCCTTAACAGATGCTCATCCCCCGGCTGTTCGTCTAACGCTTTCTCAATCGCATTTCCGATTCGCTCCCGCATCTCTGCCGCTGCCGCATTGGTAAACGTCACAATCAGCAGATGGTCAATATCCACCGGATGATTTTTGTCTGTGATGATTTTCACAATCCGTTCTACTAAAACAGCGGTCTTTCCAGAACCTGCTGCCGCAGATACCAATATATTCCGGTTTCTTAAGTCAATGACCTGCTGCTGCTCTGTGGTCCATGAAACTCCCATATTTCTCACTCCTGTTATTTACTGTTCCTGTTTTTCGTTTTCCATACGCTTTAACACCTCGTCCGCACTGTCAAATTTTTCCAGTTTATGATAGGAATATCCCGGCATCCGGGCGTCAAAACCGCAGACTGTGTGGTATGGACAGTAATCGCAGCCGCTTTTTCCGTCCAGCGAGTATGGATGGATCGAAATATCCCCGGCAAAGATTTTTTTCCCGGTCTCTTTGATTTTCTCCTGTACATAATCAGACATCACAGAAAAATCGTAAGTACTGGCAACTTTGGAAGTTGCTTTTAAGCTTCCGTCCGTTTTTTTTCCGATTGGAATGACCGAAGAATTTCCGGCAAAATCCGAATCCATCGCCTCGTAGATTTCCGGATCATCATTCACCAGACCATTTAATTTCAACTGCTCCAAAACGCTGTTTTTTATCTCTGCCTCTGTCTCATTTCCAAGTCCGTCTACCATCGGATCCTGAATGTGATAGTAGAAGATACCCGCCGGTTCCGCTTTTTTGCCCGGATGGCGTTTTTCCTCTAATTCCAATGCCGCATTCATATAGACCACAAGCTGTAACTGCAGTCCATGATACAGATTGACAAGTGAAAAACTCGTATTTCCCGATTTATAATCGATGATCTTCACGTAAACTTTATCCGGCGTCTCGTATGTGTCCACACGGTCGATCCTGCCGAGCAGGTTCATTTTTTTCTCATCACTCAGCTGAAAACGGATGGCGTCCAATTTATCTGCACGCGAAAAGGACACCTCAAAATCAGCCGGCACAAATTTCCCCTTTTGGATCTGGGTGGTGAGTGCCCACACCGTCCGCTTGATGGTCTGGCGCATCCGGCCGGTCAGGTAACGGTTTCTCACATTTTCAAATGCTCCTGCATTTTTGCACCCGGCAATCGCGTCATTCATGCTCTCCTCTATAAATGTCTCCTGCACATCCTCCGGGATGTTAAACCAGGTGTACTCTGATTTTTCCACTCGTCTGGAAAAATGCTCGAGCGCATCATGATAAATATTTCCCATGTCCACGCTTGCGAATTCCAAAAGCTGACGCTCCTTTAGGCGTAAACCGTAATTCAAATAATGTGCGTAGGCACACGCCGCAAAACGCTCCAGTCTTGTGACGCTGTTCTCCAACACGGTTCCATAAAGTGCCTGCGTCACTGCGTGGCTGATTGGCTCGTCGCTGTGTACCACATACGACGCTTTTAACAGGCGGTCGGCTTCCTCTTTCCAGTTTTCATCTGAAAGATAAAACTTTGCAAGCGCATTCCACACCTCTTTATTCGCTGGCTTTGATAACTTTTCCTCTGTCTTATCTTCCCCTGACACAGTTTTTTCATTCTCCCCGGACCATGCCTCATCCTGCAGTCCCTCCAGGAAAAATGCCATGCTGCTCTCCGGCGTCATGATACAGTCCGCAGAAGTCGTCTCCCCGATTTCCTCCACGTTTTTCTCCGGAAACATTTTCAAGAGTGTTCCGGCAAAATACGACCTTCTGAGTGCTTTTCCGTCCGCATTTACTTTCGAAAAGGTCACATATAAAAAGTCAGACGGCTTCGTCACATTCAGATACAGGTAAAACCGCTGGATGAAAACTTTTTCACGCGCACCCGGTGCAAGCTCCAGATGGCAGGCTGCCATTTTCTCACGCTCAAACTGTGAGATGATCCCTCCGGCATTGCCAGCTTTCGGCACAACGCCGTCATTGACACCGATAAAAAACAAGATTTTGATATGGTTCAATCTGGTACGCTCGATATCACCGATCGTCACTTTATCATTCCCAGGCGGGATCACGCCGACTCTTGCCGCCTCGAACCCGGCGTCTAAAATATCCGCATACTCTCTGACCGGAAGTACCTCATCTCCCAAAAAGTCCACGACCTTATCAAAAAGATCCATGACGATCCTGTAAATCTGGGCGTACTCTTTCGCCTTGACCTGATTGCCCTGACGCTCGAATCCGAGTTCTTTTTGTTTTAGTTTTTGCTCTATTTCTAATTTTTCAATCAATTCATATAACACGGTGGTTGCGTCCCGCACGGTCTTTCCCTGTGCAAACGCTTCCGACAGCGGTGCAAAGAAGCCATAAATCTTTTCCCGCACCTCATTCATTTCTGTGAGGTTCTCTTTTTCCGTGTCATCGAACACAAATGTCCACTGTTTTTCCCATTTTTTTCTGCCACGTATGCCCTTGGCAAGCACATAGTTTTCCAACAGATCGATCTGCCGCTCTGTGATGCCGGTCAGACCGCAGCGAAGAAAACGGAACACGCTCTCGTAAGAGAAATCGAGTTCCACCACCTCAAGCACCGCACGGATAAACTCGATAAACGGATGAAATAAAATGGTTCTCGTCTGGTCGAGAAAGTATGGAATGTCATACGCCGTAAAGATCTCGTCCACATAGTTGTCGTAAAGCCCCACATCCCCGGTCACCACTGCAATATCCTTATAACAGTAATGCTTTTCACGTACAAATTTCGTGATCTCGCGCGCCACAAAGTGTAGTTCTTCCCTTGGATTTTTAAGGCTTACGATCCGAAGTTCGTCCTCCTTCTGCCGCCATTTATGATAATACGGACGGAACAGATTCTGCTCCATGAAGTACAGGGAGGGTGCATTTTTATACCTGTGGTTTTTTCCATCGGATAACACAACCGGCTCCTCCACCGTGATGTGAAGCTCCTCCGCCATTTTCATCAGGACCGACACCGTTTTTTTACTCATGGAAAAAAGTTCCTGTCCGCCCCTGCAATGGTAAAAATCCTCGCCTGCATCCATCGTCACGGAGACAATGATACGCTCTGATAACACTAAAAGTTTCCTGAGAAGCTGGTTCTGTATCGGTGTAAACCCGGTAAATTCGTCAAACACGATCACGCTGTCTTTTATGATACCAGAATCCTCTGCAACGTCGCACAATAGCGATAGCACTTCCTCGGCGGTGATATACTGCCCCTTGAGATATTCGGAAAAACTGTGGTACATGACCGAGATATCCTGCATTTTCAGGCGCAGGGTCTCTCCTACATCCTCTGTCTCCAAAAATGTATCCAATTTTTCCGGTGACACATTGTACTGCGTCAGCTCGGAAATGAGAGATTTCACCTCACTGATATATCCCATCCGATTTAAGTTACCGCCCAGCACACTTAAGTTTTTCTTCTGTTCCCCTGCAAGCTTTCGGAGTACCAGATTTTTTCCGGTCTCCTCCAGCACACGGAGGTTTTGTTTTCCAAGCTCGTCAAACACACGGTATGCAAGGCGCGCAAAACTCAACACATCCACGTTCATGATGGCGTGTGACTTTTCAAGCCGCACAAGCTCGCGCTGTGTCTGCATGGTGAACTGCTCCGGCACAAGCACCAGATAATTTTTCTCCGGATGCTCTGCCGCTTCTTTTAGTATGTTCCTATATAAATAGGATGATTTTCCACTTCCTGAATTTCCGAAAATAAATTGCAGCGACATGTTTTTCCCTTACTTTTTTCAAATTCTAATTTTCGTTTTCTGTTCCTTTTCATAGTACATCATTCTGCCTTTTTTGACTAGTACGGCGTTTCGTTATTTGCAGGACGATGTACCAGTCAAAAAAAGCTGCCATACAATCCGGGAATTTCTCCTTTCAGTACGACAGCCGTAATCACTGATCTCTATTTCTGTGCTTTTGTTTTTTTCTTCCGGTAACCATTGATGTCATATTTTCTTTCATACTCATCAAAGTATGCCATGTAAGTGTCATTCTTTAACTCGCGGACACTCTTTAAATACTCATGGGTATCAAAGTCTGCTGCCTCAAGTTCGATCATGGCAACTGCGATGTTCGAGCAGTGTGCTGCGATTCGCTCCAGGTTCGTCAGCAGATCGTTAAACGCAAATCCCTGCTTCATCTCACATTTTCCGGTGCGGAGTCTTGCGATATGACGCAGTTTCAGTTCATCGCAGAGGATACCGATCAGTTCGCGGAGTGGTTCTACTTTTGCCGCCATCTCAAGGTCGTCCGCACAGAATGCATCCACCGCAAGACTGACACACTCTTTTACTGCATTCTCGAGCACATCCAGCTCATACTGTGCCTCGTCCGAAAATGCAATTTTCTTCTCGTTCAGCTCCGCCGCAACCTCGGAGATATTCACCGCATGGTCGCCCAGACGTTCGAAATCACTCACTGTATGCAAAAACTTGGATACCTGCTTCGCCTGGCTTCCATTCATCTCATGCGTGGACATCTGCATCAGATAGGTTCCCAGTTTATCTTCGTATTTGTCGATCAGATTTTCCTTTTCCTGAATTTTGTTGAACTTATTATCTGAAAAATCTTTCAGCAGTGCAAGGGCGCGACGGATATTTTTGTATGCTTTCTTTGCCATTCCGTTGACTGCAAGCTGGCTCTGTGTGATTGCCAGTGGCGGATAATTGAGGAAACGTTCCTCAAGAAGATCGAAATCTGCCTGCTCTTCGTTGTCTTCATCGGTATCTTTAATAAGGAAGAAGACAAGCTTTTCAATCTTGCCGATAAATGGAGCAAGAACAAGGATCGTCAGAAGCCGGAATACCGTATTCAAAAGTGCCACACGGAAAGGCGACATAATTTCACCCATAAATGGGAAATGCACGATGGCATTTGCAGAATAGAATACGATGGACCAGAAAATCATACCAAATAAATCGTTCAGCAGATAGATCAGAGCAGTACGCTTTCCGTTCTTGTTCGTTCCGATTGAGGAAAGAAGAACCGGACATGCGGCACCAACGCCGATACCCATTGTGATCGGAAGTGCAGCTGCAAAGGTGATCGATCCGGTAATGGACAGTGCCTGGAGGATACCTACAGAAGCAGAAGCGCTCTGTAAAACTGCTGTAAATACGATCCCGACAAGGATTCCCATAAATGGATTCGTGAACATGGTCAGAAGTCTGACGAAATGCGGATTCTCTTTCAGAGGAGAGACAGCACCGCTCATGGTCTGCATTCCGATCATCAGGATCGCAAAGCCAAGCATGATGTCACCGATATCA
>OGXD01001437.1_pt1 | contig 18239 bp, 16 predicted proteins | sample 1576211 | NCBI WGS metagenome assembly OGXD01 (sample SAMEA3541470, study PRJEB24748) | human gut metagenome | biome: human gut; feature: human-associated habitat; material: faeces | place: China | collected 2012
AGAGGGCGAGCCTGTTCCCGGCTAAAGCGCAAAGCGACCGGGCTCCCTCTCCGAGGGAGCTGGCAAAGCCGTCAGGCTTTGACTGGGGGAGTTTACTTCGCAAATGGACAAATCTTTCCAAATACGTCATTTCCGTGAAAAAGCCGTTGGCGGGTTTGATTTTTTGCTCGTTTTCATGTAAACTAAAAGATAACCATGCCCATGCTGTTTTTGCGGTTTGGAACCGCCAGCACAATGGGACAAATGGGAATAAGAATTTATAAAATAACGGAGCGTAAAGATAGAATATGGCAATCGTAAGTCCTTCGATCCTTTCTGCTGATTTTGGCAAACTGGGTGCAGACTGCCGCATGGTGCTGGATGCCGGTGCACAGATGCTGCATTACGACGTGATGGACGGCCACTTTGTGCCCAACATCAGCTTTGGCGTGCCGGTGCTCAAAAGCCTGCACAAAAATCTGCCGGATGCCTTTTATGATGTGCACCTGATGATCAGCCATCCGCTGCAGTATGCGGAAGCCTTCATCAAAGCCGGTGCCACCCTGTACAACTTCCACCTTGAGTGCGAGGACGATATCCAGGCCACCATCGATGCCGTCCGGGCGCTGGGCTGCAAGGTGGGGCTGACCATCAAGCCCGGCACCGACCCGCAGGCGCTGGCACCCTATCTTGACCAGCTGGATCTTGTGCTGGTGATGAGCGTGGAGCCCGGCTTCGGCGGGCAGAAGTTCATGCCCTCGGCGCTGGAAAAGCTGCGCTGGCTCAAGGAAGAGCGGGCAAAGCGGAGCGCCCGCTACCTGCTGGAAGTGGATGGCGGCGTGGATGACACCACCGCCCCCCTGTGCGTGGAGGCGGGTGCCGATATTCTGGTGGCGGGCAGTGCCGTGTTCGGCGCAGCCGACCCGGCTGCGGCGGTGCGCCGTCTGGCCGCCCTGTGAGAGGTGCCTTACCATGGATGAACGTTTGATCCAGCAGCAGGAGCAGGAGCTTGCAAAGACGGGGCGGTACTATCTGCACGTCTGCTTTATGACCATCCCGCTGCTCTGCATGGCCTGCTTCCTGTACGGTCTGCGGCCCCTGCTGCTCTGCGGCGCGGCGCTGCTCACCGGCAACCTGTGTGACCGCCTGGTTTCCCTGCTGCGCCGCCGCGTGTATCGGGCCGGGGATTTCTCCAACGAGAGCTTTGCCCTCATCATCGCCCTGCTCATGCCCGCCACGGTGGACTGGTATGTGGTCATTATGGCGGTGCTGGCCGGTGTCCTCATCGGCAAGGAGGTGTTCGGCGGCTACGGCAGCTATCCCTTCAACCCCGCTGCTGTGGGCTACGCCGTGGCGGCGGTGTCCTGGCCGGAGCAGGTGTTCCGCTACCCCCAGCCCTATACCAACATCCCCCTGTGGGATGCCACCGGCGTGCCGGTGTCCAGCACCATCTCGGATACCCTGCGCAGCGGCGGCAGCCTGAACATCAGCGCCATTTCGCTGGGCCTGGGCGAGTACGCCGCCCCCATGGGCACCGGTGCCGCCCTCATTCTTCTGGCCTGCGGGCTTTTCCTCTGGCTGCAGAAGGATGTCCGTCTGGGCGCTTCTGTCAGCTTTGTGGTCACCTGTGCCCTCATCGCCTTCCTCTTCCCCCGTCAGGTGGGAGTAAACGGCGTGGACATCGCCCTGCGCCTGCAGTGTGTGCGGGATGAGCTGCTGACCGGTGCCATGCTGTTCAGCGCGGTGTTCCTGCTCAACGAGCCCTACACCTGCGCCCATCACCATCTGGGCCGCATCCTGTACGGTGTGCTGGTGGGTGCGATCACCATGGGCTTCCGGTATTACGGCGTGTACGAGACGGGTGTCTGCTTTGCTCTGCTCACGGTCAACAGCATTTCCGGCTGGATGGACCGCACCGAGAGCCGCCTGTACCAGCTGATGCACCGCCCTGCGGCCGGAAAGGAGGGCGCTGAATGAAACGCTCCATTGCAGAACTGATCACCCGTGATCCTGAAAAGTTCGCCCACCATGACCGGGTGTTCAAAAATAACCCCGTTGTCATGCAGGGCATGGGTCTGGCTCCGCTGGTGGTGCTTGCCACCACGGGCAAAAATGCTTTGATGCTGGCCGTGGCTGTGGCCCTGCTGCTCACGCCTTCCCGGATGCTGGCCTGCCTGGTCAGCCGCCTGTTCCCCCTGCGGGACGAGCAGCCCGCCCCGGAAGAGCTGGAGAAAAAGCTGCTGCCCCGGGCGCTGGTGTACAGCGGCAGTGCGGCGGTGGTCTACCTTGCCGCTTATCCCATCCTGAACGCTGTGTTCGGCACCGACCTGCTGATGCTGGGCATCTACCTGCCCATGCTGGTGGTGGAGCCCCTGCTGACCTACCGCTTTGGCCGTGTGCAGGAAACCATGCGCAAGGCTGTCTCCAAGGGCCTGCGCATCACGGTGGGCTACGCGCTCATCCTGTTCATCGTGGGCTGCCTGCGGGAGTGGCTGGCGCTGGGCAGTGTGTTTGGAGTCCAGCTCAGCCGCTCTGTCCTGCCCATGGCATCCATGCCGGCAGGCGGTTTCATCGTGCTGGGCGTGGTGTGTGCCGTCTGGCGCGCGCTGGCCCGCAAACACAAGGAATACCTGAAAACTGAGGCGCGCGGCACTCTGGCTGCGCACCCCCGGAAGGAGGTGCAGGATCAGTGAGTGCTGTGATGAATACCATCAGTGTGGCCTTTGCCTACGCCGTGCTGGCCCTGTTTGCCCAGAACGCCATCTTTACCCGTGGTCTGGGCGTGTCGCGCCTGATCCAGCTGGTGGGTGACGAGCGCACCAGCAGCTGGTGGTTTGCCCTGCTGCTCTGTGTTACCCAGACGCTGGTGGCTCCGCTGGCGTATTTTGCGAGCAGCCAGATCGTGGATCTGCCCTACCGTGCCCCGCTCCGCCCGCTGCTCTACCTGGCCTGTGTGGCGGTGGTCTGCATCTTTGAACACGCCATCCTGCGGGCGGTCAAGGGCCCCCGCAGCGGCCTGCTCATCCGCATCCTGCCCATTGCCGCCGTGAACAGCGGCGTGCTGGGCACCGTGCTGGTGGAGCGCACCCAGAGCTTTACGCTGGCGCAGTCCATCGGCTTTGGCCTGGGCAGCGGCCTGGGCTATCTGCTGGCTGTGATGCTGGTGACCGAGGCGGGCAACCGCCTGCGCAGCAAGGCCATCCCCGAAGCATTCCGCGGCCTGCCCATCACCCTGATCTATATCGGTGTGCTGGCGCTGGCCATCTACGGCTTTACCGGCCATTCCGTGATCCTGTAAGTTGACCCCAAGGAGGGTGGTTGATTATGGCAAGATATCCCAAACGCCAGAAGGTCAAGCGCTACCGGCGCAGCTTTTACACCCGCGAGATGCGGCTGAAAAAGGGCATCGGCATTGCGGTGCTGGTGGTGGCCGTGCTGGCAGCGGCCTGGGTGGCCGCACCCCATGTGCTGGACTGGGCCACCCACACCTGGTATACCGTGGTGCGGGATCGTGACCTTTCCGCATCCAGTGCTGTCAGCGAGAGTGCATCCTCCGGGACGCAGAGCACCGCTGCCAGCGAACCGGCAGCTTCCTCGGTGCCGGAAAAGGAGCCGGAGCCCGAGGTCAAGGGCACTGATATTGTGACGGGCCTGTGGGCAGAGGTGGATGTGACCACCCTGACCGACGAGGCCGCCATCCGCTCCGCCGCCCGGCAGCTCAAGGCACAGGGCATGACCTATGCCATCCTGACCCTGAAGGACACCGCCGGGCAGGTGTATTACGCCTCCCAGACGGCGGTGGGTGCCGCCAATGCAGCCCCCACGCAGGTCGAGCTGACGAGCGTGGCATCCGTCTTCAAGGAGGAGGGGCTGGTGCCGGTGGCTGCGCTGACTGCCTTCCGTGACCCTGCCGGTGCCCGGGCCGACCACGCTCTGGCCATCCGGTATCAGGGGCAGGAGTACCTTTGGCTGGACAACAAGGCTTCCGCCGGAGGCAACCCCTGGCTGAACCCCTACGCCGCGGAGACCGTGCAGTATATCGGTGATCTGATCGCTGAGGTACACGCCGCCGGGTTTGATCAGGTGCTGCTGGAAAATGTCCGGTTCCCCTCGTCCACCAGCGCCAAGCAGGACTATGGCACCACCAACGGTGTGGACCGTGCCGGGCAGCTGACTGCGGATATCGCCGCCTGGCAGGCCCGCTTCGGAGATGCGGTGACGCTCTGGTACGGTTATTCGCTGGCCGAGGTGACCGGCTCCTCCAGCCAGCTGGGAGCCCCTGCGGCCCAGCTGGGCGTGAAGAACCTGCTGGTGAAGGTCCCGTCCTCCTCTACGCTGGATGCAGCGGCCCGGGAGGAGCTGACCCTCTCCCTGACCGAGGCAGGTGTGGAGCATGTGGTCATCCGGGACGATGCCGCCAGCTATTTTGAGTGATCCCTGCGTTTTTGTGAGAGGGAGGAAAGTATTATGAACAAAACACCCTGTTTTTCCCCGGCGCACATCCTGCTGCCGTCGGAACAGATCCCGGTGGGGCAGTGGGGCTGTGTGGCCTGCGATCAGTTCACCAGTGACCGCTCCTATTGGGAAAAGGCTGCGCAGGCCGCCGCAGGCGGCCCCAGCACACTGGACTTGATCCTGCCGGAGGTCTATCTGGAAGAGGATGACGTGGATGCAAGGATCAGCGCCATCCATGCGGCCATGGACGATTATACCCGGAACGTGCTGACCCGCGCGGTGGACGGCTTCATTTATGTGGAGCGCACTGAGCAGAGCGGCCGGGTGCGGCAGGGCCTTGTGGGCAGGATCGACCTGGAGGCATACAGCTATGCCGAGGGTGCGGTGCCTGCCATCCGCCCCAGTGAGCACACCGTGGAAAGCCGCATCCCGCCCCGCATGGCGGTGCGCCGGGGGGCAAGGCTGGAAACGCCCCATATTATGATGCTGGCCGATGACCCCGGCTGCACCCTCATCGAGCCCATCGGCGAGAAAAAGGAGCAGCTGCGCAAGGTCTACGAGGGCGACCTGATGCTGAACGGCGGCCACATTGCCGGCTGGGCAGTGGAGGCCCCCGCCCTGCTGGCACAGATCGACAGCGCCCTGAACGCTCTGGGCAGCCAGGAGGCCTTTGATGCCCGGTATCCCCAGGCAAAGGGCGGCGCGCCCCTGACGCTGGCCGTGGGCGACGGCAACCATTCGCTGGCTTCCGCCAAGGCCTGCTGGGAGGAGCTGAAAAAGACCCTGACCCCGGAGCAGCAGCTGACCCACCCGGCCCGCTGGTGCCTGGCTGAGGTCTGCAATGTCCACTCTCCGGCCATTGAGATCGAGCCCATCCACCGTGTCCTTTTCAATGTGGACTGCGGTGCCGTGCTGCTGGCCCTCATCGCGTGGAGCGATTCCCACGCGGCAGGCATCTGCTTCGGCGATGCAAAACAGCAGTCCTTTACGCTGGCAGGCCCCCATGTGGCCAATGTGCTCAGCTTTGAACATCCCGTTGCCCCGCTGACCGTGGGCACCATTGACGCATTCATTGAGTATTTCATGGCCCGCCACATCGAGGCCCGGGTGGATTATGTCCACGATGAGCCCGCTGTCCGCGCCCTGTGCAGGCAGGGGGGTGTGGCTTTCCTGATGCCGCCCTTTGAGAAGAGCGATCTGTTCAAGGGCATCGTTATGGGCGGTGTGCTGCCCCGCAAGACCTTCAGCATGGGGCACGCAGAGGAAAAGCGCTATTATATGGAATGCAGAAACATTTTAGGTGAAGAATGACATTTAACGAACTGAATCTTTCCGCGCCTGTGCTGCGTGCTGTGGCACAGGCGGGCTATGAATCCCCCTCGCCCATTCAGGCGGCGGCCATTCCGCCGGTGCTGGCCGGGAGGGACTTGATGGGCTGCGCCCAGACGGGTACCGGCAAGACGGCTGCCTTTGCGCTGCCCATGCTCGACCGCCTGACTGCCAGCGCGCCCCGCAAAAAGGGTGCCATCCGCGCCCTGATCCTGACCCCTACCCGGGAGCTGGCTTTGCAGATCGGCGAGAGCTTTGAAGCCTATGGCAAGTATCTGACCCTGCGCAGCACCGTCATCTTTGGCGGTGTGGGTCAGGCTCCGCAGGTCGCGGCCCTGAAAAAGGGTGTGGACATCCTCATTGCCTGCCCGGGCCGCTTGAACGACCTGGTGGGGCAGGGGCTGCTGGACCTTTCCAACATTGAGATCTTTGTTCTGGACGAAGCCGACCGGATGCTGGATATGGGCTTTGTCCACGACGTGAAAAAGGTGATCGCCAAGCTGCCCAGGCAGCGCCAGAACCTGATGTTCAGCGCCACCATGCCCAAGGAGATCGAGCAGCTGGCCGCAGGCATCCTGCACGACCCGGCCTTTGTCAAGGTAGACCCGGTGTCCAGCACGGTGGACCGCATCCAGCAGAGCCTGTATTTTGTGGAGAAGGGCAACAAGAAGTTCCTGCTGCCCTGGCTCATCAAAAACCTGAAGCCTGAGGTGGTGAACGCGCTGGTGTTCAGCCGCACCAAGCACGGGGCCGATAAAATCGCAAAAGACCTGAACAAGCAGGGCATCCCCGCTGCCGCTATCCACGGCAACAAGAGCCAGACCGCCCGTGTGACGGCGCTGGAGGATTTCAAGGCGGGCAAGACCCGAGTGCTGGTGGCGACCGATATCGCCGCCCGCGGCATTGACATCAGCGAGCTGTCCCATGTGTTCAACTACGACCTGCCCGAGGTGCCCGAGACCTACGTCCACCGCATTGGCCGCACGGCCCGTGCCGGTGCCGACGGCACTGCCGTCAGCTTCTGCGCCCCGGAGGAAAAGGAATATCTGGCCGGGATCGAAAAGCTGAACCGCCGCCAGATCCCGGTTGTCTCCGGCCATCCCTGGGACGGCGTGCCTGCCCCTGTCAAGGCTACACCCCCGGTGCGGGGCAAAAAGCCCAAGACGGAAGCAGAGCAGCCCGTGAAGGCAGAGAAGCCCGCCAAAGCAGAAAAGGCAGCCAAGGCCGAAAAGCCCGCTGCCCCCAAGAAGGAAAAAGCGGCTGCAAAACAGCCCAGCCCCAAGAATACCGAACCGAAAGAAGGAACATCCATGGAGGAAAACCAGAAGCGCACTTCCGGCGGCCGCAGTGAGAACCGCCGCTCCAATAACAGCCGCACCCGCCGCGAGGGCAATGCCCCGCAGCCGGCCAACCGCGGCAGCAACGCCCAGCCCAAATTCGACCCCCACTTTGTGAGCGCCCCGGAGGCTACTCCTCTGCGCCCGGTCAAAAAGGCTCCGGCTGCGCAGCCTGCTGCAAAGCAGACTGCTCCGGCCCAGAATGGCCAGCGTCAGCGCGGCAGTCAGCCTGCCCGTGCCGAGCAGCACACCGACCGCAATGATCCGCGCACCGAGCAGCGGGCAGAACGGAACAGCCGCAATGCCCGCCCGGCCCAGAACAGCCAGAGCCAGCAGGGCAGCCGCAATAACCGCAATGCAGTGCAGAGCAGCCGCCCGGCCCGTCCCGCCAAAAGCGAGGCACCACGCGGCCGCAGCCGGAACGCCGCCCCTGCACGGGACGAGGACCCGGGCCTGATGCTGATCAGCCGCCGCCCGCCCCAGCAGAAGTTCACCAGCTTTGAAGAGTATATGACCGCCCACGGCGGTGCCACCGCACCCATTGAGGATCACACCGATGAAACCTGAGCCGTTTGCCCCCTGGCAGTGTCCGCTCTGCGGCGAACCCCTGACCGGGGACACTGCCCTGAAATGCGGCAGGAACCACAGCTTTGACCGGGCAAAAGAGGGGTACTGGCACTTGCTGCCGGTGCAGAGTATGCGCACCAAGGCCCCGGGCGACAGCAAAGAGATGGTCGCCGCCCGTCGTGCTTTCCTGAACGCCGGGTATTACGGCATTTTTGGCCGGGCGCTGGGGGAACTGTGCCTTGCGTACGGCGCTGCCGCCGGGGCAGGTGCACCGCTCCACCTGCTGGATGCGGGCTGCGGCGAGGGCTGGTACGACCGCTGCGTTGCACAGGCCTTTGCGCAGGCGGGCAGGCCGGTGCAGCTGGCGGGCTTTGATATCGCAAAGCCTGCGGTGCGTCTGGCCGCAAAGGCGCTGCCTGCCGCAAAATACGCGGTGGCATCCAGCTTTGCCCAGCCTGTCCGCACCGGATGGGCCGACCTGCTGCTCAACTGTTTCTCGCCCTTTGCGCAGGAAGAGTTCCGGCGCGTGCTGCGCCCGGGCGGACGGATGATCTATGTTGTGCCCGGTGCAGAGCACCTCTACCAGATGAAGGCTGTCCTCTACGACACGCCCTATAAAAATCCGGTGCAGGAGGTGGCCTATGAGGGCTTCCGCCCCATTGGGGAGCGGGAGGTCTCGGGCCGCATCACGGTGCCTGCCGGGCAGCTGGAGGCGCTGTTCGCCATGACCCCCTATTACTGGAAAACGCCGCGGGATGGCGCGGCCCGCCTGGCCGCCCTGCCCGAGCTGACCACGGACATCGCGTTCCGCTTCCTTGTGTTTGAAAAAGAGTGATCGAAAAGCCCCCGGCCTGTGAGGATACAGGCCGGGGGCTTTTTGCGTGCAGAAAACAGGGTCACATCGAGATCCAGCCCAGTGCGTTGGCGACCGAGCTGGCCAGGATGATAGCCGCGAAGATGGGGCAGAGATACCGGAGCATAAAGTTGAACACCGGTTTGCGGCGGAAGGGCTGACCTTCCCGTGTGACCTCTTCCTCGATCTTTTCCACACCGACGATCCGGGAGACCAGCAGGCAGGTGGCAATGGCCGCAATGGGCATCATCACCGAGTTGGTCAGGAAGTCGAAGAAATCGAGGAACTGCATCCCGAACACGGTCACACTGGCAAGGGGGCCGTAGCCCAGCGCGGAAAGGCTGCCCAGTGTGATCATAATGCAGCCGATGAGGATGGTGGAGCGGGTGCGGTCCCAGCCCAGCTCGTCCTCAAAGGTAGAAACAGCACTCTCGGTCAGGGCAATGGAGCTGGTGAGGGCCGCGAACAGCACCAGCACAAAGAAGAGCACGCCTACGGCAGTGCCCATGCCCATGCTGGCAAAGACCTTGGGGATGGTAATGAACATCAGGGCCGGGCCCGCCTGCAGGGTGTCAGGGTCGCCGCCCGAAAAAGCGAACACGGCGGGAATGATCATCAGGCCCGCCATGATGGCAATGGCGGTGTCGAAGATCTCCACGTTTTCCGTGGACTGCTCAATGGACACGTTCTTTTTCATGTAGGAGCCAAAGGTCACCAGGATGCCCATGGCAATGGAGAGGGAGTAGAACATCTGCCCCATGGCGGAAACCACCGTCATCCACGAGAAGTTGGCCGGGTTGGGCACCAGAAAATACTTTACGCCTGCCAGTGCGCCGGGCCGTGTGACCGAGTAGACGGCAATGACCACCGAGAGCACCACCAGCACCGGCATCATCACCTTGGAAACGCGCTCCACGCCGTTGCGCACGCCCGCAAAGATGATGCCCAGTGTGATAAAGGCGAACAGCAGGAACGAGATCTCGGCCAGCAGACCGTTGGAGATGAAGCCGGAGAAATACCCGTCCGATGCCAGCGCGCTGCCATGGCCGGTAAGATACTGGGCCAGATAGTGGATGACCCAGCCGCCGATGACCGAATAATAGGGGACGATCAGGATGGGGATGACGGCGTTGATCCAGCCGCCGAACGCCAGCCCCTTGCCCTTGCCAAAATGGCTGTAAGCGCCCACCGGGCTCTTGCGGGTCATCCGGCCCAGCGCCGTTTCGGCAATGATCATGGTGTAGCCAAAGGTGACAGCCAGCAGGATGTAGATGAGCAGAAAAATGCCGCCGCCGTATTTTGCGGCCAGATACGGGAAGCGCCAGATATTGCCCAACCCGACCGACGCACCGGCGGCAGACAGCACGAATCCGAGTTTGCCGGAAAACGCGCTGCGCTTGTGGTGAGTTTCCATGTTTTTTTCCTCTTTTCCAATTGATAAACTCAAGTGTAACATAGAAGAAACGGGATTTCAACGAATCGCAGGCGTTTCACCGGTGGAGAGATTTCAGGCGAAAGGTGAAGAAAAGTGAATCATTTCCTGGTAAAGGGCTCCATGCCGTGCTCCTCGGGGGTGTAGTATTCCATCAGGGAGATGTAGTTTTCCGGGTGGTGGCAGAACGCCGCGCGCAGAACACTGTCCAGCTCGCCCCGGGCGGTGAGCAGGCGGATGATGTACTGGGCCACCATCTGCACCACATCGGTCTCGATGCCGTAGCACAGGCCGACCGCCAGCACCGGGATCAGGATCTGCCGGGCCAGCAGGGGCACGTTCTGGCCGTACCGCTCAAGGATGGGCCGGCTCATGGTGGAGGCGGCCCAGACGCTGCCCACGATCTGCCAGTAATCGATCTCTTTCATGTGGGAAAGGGTCTGCAGCCGCTCCACGATCTCGCCGTCGCTGAGGATGTAGCCATCGACCACCTCTTTTTCGGAGCGGAGAAAGGCACACTGGATCATGTCCATGATGGCGGCTTCGTATTTCTGGTGAAAATTTTCCCGGGAAACGCAGAACCTGGCCACGATGTCGATGAGGGCACTGGTGTCCTCGGCGGTGGCAAGACTGCTGACCACCAGCGGCGTGGGGCCGAATTCCGCCCCCAGTGCATCCAGGTCGGCCAGCTCTTCGGCGTTCCGGGTGGCGGGCAGAAAGCGGTCGCAGCCGTTGCGGTGGTAGCCCCAGGCAGCGGGCAGCACCCGGGCCACCGCGTCGCCGCTGGAAATGATGCTGAAGATGTTGCTCTCGGGCCAGCTTTCCAGCAGGGTGCCGTCCGGGGCGTGGTTGGCATCGAAATCCTGCTGCAGGTCAGGCCGGTCAGCGGCAGTCAGGGCCGCAGGCACCGCAAAGCCGTAGGCATAGATGTTCTCCCGCCCCAGCTGGGGCAGCTCCCGGGCAATCTTTGCCGCCAGCAGATTTGCGATAATGGAGCCGCGGCTGTAGCCGCCCAGCCAGAGCTTGAAGGCACCGCCCTGCCCTGCCCGGGCCAGATAGGCCTTGAGGGACGCAAACACCGCCGCCACGGGCGTGACAAAGCCGGTGTGCGCGCTGGTATCGCCCATGTGGAAGTTGCTGGCCCACTCGCCGCCGTAGCCGCCGCCCCGCAGGATAAGCGCCACAAGGGTGGTGCGCTGGCCGTTCAGGGTCAGGGTCTTGCGGGCCAGCGAATAGCCCACAAAGTCTCCGGCCCGGCCGGTGTCGAGGTCGTAGTTGCAGAACAGCGCGTCCCCGAAGCCCAGGGCCTCGTAGGCGGCAGCAATGTGGGCTTCCCGCCCCACGGAGCCGTTGACCCAGTATTCCGCATCGCTGGCTATGGTGTTGGCCGCAGCGCAGACCAAACCCAGCGTTGCCAGCGCCAGCTGGTGGTCATATTGGGTGGCCGGGTGGGTGAAAAAGCTGTCGGAGTAATAGAACGTGTGGGTCAGGTCGCAGCCGCTCAGGTCACTGCGGATGCCAATGGCGTAGCGGCCATCCGGTACTGCGCGTCCCACGGAGCTCTGCCCGGCGGCCCGGACCATCAGCCCGGGCAGCAGAGTGCTGCCGGCCGCAAACCCCAGCACCTTGCAAAAACTTCTTCGATCCATAATTTTTCCCCTCAAAAACCAGAATGGATTTTTTCTTAGTATACCGTATCCCGGGCGGGGATACAATCCAAAGTTTTCCGGGCGGCAAAAAACGGGCCGGTGTTGCGCACACCGGCCCGTTATGTTACACTGTTGTTCAGTCCAGATCCTTGCAGCACTCCACGATGTGGTGGAACATCTGCTCCACGGCGGGAGCCATGGCGGTGGGACGCTGGACGGCCAGACCCACCACCCGGTCCTCTTCGGGCTCGATGGGGTAGATCTTGACCGCTGCCGTGCAGTTGCGCAGCAGCATCCGGGGCATGATGGAAATGCCCAGGCCCGCCTCGACCATGGCAATGTTCGACTGGTCATCGATGACATGGCAGCGGCGCTCCGTTGAGATGGAATACTTCTTGAGGAACTGACGCATCTCCGCGTCGGTGGCATCCCACTGCACCACAAAGTTCTGCCCGTTCATCAGGGCGGGGGTCATCACGCCGTTGGGCGGCTCGGGCCAGTCCATGGGGGTGATGCAGAGCAGCGGCTCGTGGAACAGCTCGGTCAGAACAAACTCCTCCCGGCAGTTGTTGGAGAGGAAGGCGATGTCCACCTGACCGGTGCGCAGCCACTCCTTGACATCGTCGTAGGTGCCCTGATAGACCTCGACTTCGATCTGGGGGTAGTGGTCCATAAAGCCCTTGAGGATGCTGGGCAGCAGCCCGGAGCAGATCGAGTTGAAGGCACCCAGCTTGACCTTGCCTTTTTCCAGGCCGTTCAGGCGGGCAATGCTCTGCTGCAGGGCCTCATCGCTGTTCAGCACCGCACGGATGGAGGGGTACAGCGAAGCGCCGTAGCTGGTCATGGTAACGCCGTTTTTGCCGCGATTGAATAAGGTAAAGCCCAGCTCAGCCTCCATCACGGCGATGGCGTGACTGATGGCCGAGGGGGTCAGATGCAGCTGCTGGGCCGCCTTGTTAAAGCTGCCCTGCCGTGCAACTGCGTCGAAAATCTCATAAGAAAACAGCGTCATTCCCAATGCCTCCTTCCGGTCTGATCTGGTTCGGAGACGCTTGATCCTCTGTGAATCTTTTTCATCTTTGGTTTGAGATAGTTCAATTATCTTCTTGATTTTACTATCCCGCACCCGTCCTGTCAAGCATTTTGGGCTGATTTGTGCACGCTCTGTGCAGATTTTGCCGCAGCAGACGCAGGAAATGCCACCTTTCCGCCGTTATAGTTCTTATAACGATTTTTTACAAACTGACCGAGGTGTTTTTTTATGACCGCACTTTCCCCGCGCTGCAGCTTCAGCGGCACCGCCCTTAAAACCATTGCCTGCATCACCATGCTCATCGACCACATCGGCGCGTCCTGCATTGAGGCAGGTATCCTTACGCCCGGGCTGGACAGCGGCACCCTCTCGCGGGACACCCTTTCCGCCTATCCGCTGTACCGGCTGGACATGGTGCTGCGCTTCACCGGGCGGCTGGCCTTTCCTATCTTCTGCTTCCTGCTGGTGGAGGGCTTTGTGCACACCCACAACGTCAAAGGCTACCTTGGGAGGCTGGTGCTGTTCGGCCTTCTGAGCGAAGTACCTTTTGACCTTGCGTTCTTCCGCACCCCTTTTGACCCCAGTGCACAGAACGTTTACTGGACGCTGGCGCTGGGCGTGCTGGCCATGGCAGGGCTGAAGCATTTTGAAAAGCCGGACGGCTCTGCCAGCTGGAAAGGACTCTTGTGTGCGGCAGGCTGCACGCTTGCGGCGCTTCTGGCCTGTACGGACTACAACGCCATCGGCGTGATCATCATCTGTGCGCTGTACCTGACCCGTGGCGACCGCAAGCGGCAGTGCATCGTGGGAGCCGTGCTGTTTGCCTGGGAGCTCACCGCCCCGCTGGCCTTTGTGCTGGTCTGGTTCTACAACGGCCAGCGGGGCGCGTGCAGTCCGCTGCAAAAGAAGGCCTTTTACTGGTTCTACCCGGTGCACCTGAGCGTGCTGGCTGCGGTGACGAATCTTCTGCTGTAAAAAAGCAAAACGCGCTTTTCGGAAGGCCCCGGAAAGCGCGTTTTGTGTAAAAATCTGTTCAAGCCATGTGCAGCTGCTCTTTCAGTGCCTGCTGAAGGACGCAGGAAAAATTGATCCCCTGTGCCATGGCGGCATCGTTCAGCCAAGCAGGGATGGAAAGTGTCTTTTTGACAGATCTCTCGAAGTGCTGTTTGGCATATTCTGCCACGTCAACAGAAACAACATTGACAAATGCTTCAGGAACAGGCTCGTCGGGAGCAAGTGCCCGAGACACAGCGATTGGGTCGATGGAACCCGGACGAGACGGTGTGGGAATCGTTTCGCCATCCCGCTTGCAGGTGTAGAGATAGCCTGCAAGGCAGTCCACTGCCATCTCCATGGCTTCCTCAAAGGTATCACCCTGTGTTGCAAGGTTGTTCAAATCAGGAAAAATGACAGAATAACCTTCTGCCTCTTTATAAAAACAAGCCGGATACATGGATAACATCCTTCATCCCTCCTGTATGATGATATGGCATTATTTGAGCCCTGCCTGCTTTCGGATGGAAAGCTCTGTGCGGCGGTCAAGTTCTTTTCCCTTGTGAAAAGGAATCGTGACCTTGCCGGGTTTTGTGGGATGGACATACTGACGGTGGGAACCGACCTGTTCCTTGAAGACCCAGCCATCGGCAAGGATCAGCTTTTCCATTTCACGTGGTTTTGGCGGCACAAGCTTCACATCCTCTCAAGAGAAGTATACCATATTATACGTATTGTGTAAATACGTATTGAAAGATAAGATGAGAACAAAATGGAAAAAGCCCGGTGATTTCAAAGAATCATCGAGCTTTTTCTTGGCGGAGTAGGAGGGATTTGAACCCTCGCGCCGTTGTTTAGACGACCTACGCCCTTAGCAGGGGCGCCTCTTCGGCCTCTTGAGTACTACTCCAGAGCAAAGTGCATTACACTTATTCAAAAAAATGGCGGAGAGAGTGGGATTCGAACCCACGGTACGTTGCCGTACGGCAGTTTTCAAGACTGCTTCCTTAAACCACTCGGACATCTCTCCTCGTGGGCACCCGCACACGCCGTACCGAATGCCTATTTAATTTACCAGATTTCAGCGGCGCTGTCAAGCCCAAAATCAAAATTTCCGCTCGTTGTGCGCATTTTTGTGCGGAACGACAACTTTTCTTCGAGAAAAAGCGGGATTCCCTCTTTACTGAAACATCCTTTTGTTGTATAATAAATACAGATAAAACCTTACCGGACCCGGTACAAGCAGAGGAGTGTTGAACAATGTCGTTTCCGGAGCTGTTACGGCAATGCCGAAAGCAAAAGCACATGAGCCAGGCGGAGCTTGCTTCCCTGTTGGGCGTGACACAGCAGGCCGTGGGCAAATGGGAGAGCGGAAAGAGCTCCCCGGACCCCACCACCGTGGCAAAGCTGGCGGAGATCCTGGACACGACCGCGGACTATCTGTTGGGTCTGTTCGACCCCACCGCGGAGGGCCAGACCGAAGAGCGCTTCTTCGGCAGCTATGTGTACAGCCTGATCCCTGTCATCGGCACGGTCAAGGCGGGCTACGGCGCGCTGGCCTATGAGGAAGACTACGGCAAGGAGTATGCCCGGGTCAAGGACCCTTCCAGCTACTTCTATCTCGTTGTACGCGGCGACAGCATGGAGCCCCGCATCCACGATGGTGACCTTGCCCTGGTGCACCGTCAGGACACGCTGGAAAACGGCGATCTGGGCGTGCTGATCTACGGTGACGAGGGCGAGGGTACCCTCAAGCGCTACCTCCAGCGCGGCAACTGCGTGGTGCTGCAGCCCTTCAACCCGGCCTATAAGGAAATGGTCATCAAGGGCGAGGAGCTCAACCATCTGCACATTGCAGGCCGTGTGGTGGAGACCAAGGCGAAGTGGTAAAAACGCCCCACCAGCGCCTGAAAAAGAAAAGCCATCCTGTATGGCTTTCTTTTTTATACCCATTTTTCGGAGGTGTCCCATGGAACAGAGCCTGATGGATAAGCTGACGATCTTGGCGGACAGCGCAAAATATGATGTGGCCTGTACCTCCAGCGGCGCTTCCCGGGCAGCAGGAGCGGGCGGGGTCGGCAGCTGTTACGCCCCGGGCTGCTGCCACGCCTTTACTGCCGATGGCCGCTGTGTCAGCCTGCTGAAAGTGCTGATGACCAACTGCTGCTCCTTCGATTGCAGCTACTGCGTCAACCGCAAGTCCAACGATGTGCCCCGGGCCACCTTCACCCCCCGGGAGCTGGCGGAGCTGACCATTGAATTCTACCGCCGCAACTACATCGAGGGTCTGTTCCTTTCCAGTGCCGTGCTGGTGAGCCCGGACTATACCACCGAGCGGATGCTGGCGGTTCTGCGCCTGCTGCGGGGGGAGTACCGTTTCGGCGGCTACATCCACGCCAAGGCCATTCCCGGCACCAGCCCGGAGCTGCTGGAACAGCTGGGCTTTCTGGCCGACCGCCTGAGTGTGAACATTGAGCTGCCCAGTGAACGCAGCCTGAACCTGCTGGCTCCGGACAAAGGGCGGCACTCCATTTTCCGGCCCATGAAGCAGATCGCGGTGGAGGGGGCCGCCAACCGGGAAGAGGTGGCGCTCTACCGCAAGGCCCCCAGATTTGCCCCGGCGGGCCAGAGCACCCAGATGATCGTGGGTGCTTCCCCGGAAACGGATTATCACATTCTGCAATTAACGGAAGGATTATACAATAAGTATCACCTGAAACGGGTGTTTTACTCCGCCTACATCCCTGTGACCGAGGACACCCGCCTGCCCGCGCTGGACACCAAGCCGCCGCTGCTGCGGGAGCATCGGCTCTATCAGGCAGACTGGCTGCTCCGCTTTTACGAGTTCAAGGCAGAGGAACTTCTGGACAGGGACAACCCCAACTTCAACCCCTATCTGGACCCCAAGTGCAACTGGGCGGTGCAGCATTACGGGCTGTTCCCGGTGGACGTGAACCGCGCCCCCTTTGAGATGCTGCTGCGGGTGCCGGGTATCGGCCCCAAGAGCGCCCGGCGCATCTGGCACGCCCGCAAACAGGCCGCGCTGGGGCTGGACGAGCTCAAGCGGATGGGCGTGGTGCTCAAGCGGGCACAGTATTTCATCACCTGCCGGGGCTTTGCGGGGGCGCACCCGGGCCGCGGCAGCGCCGGGCGGGAGCGCATCACCCGAGCGCTCATCGACCCCAACGTATTCAGCGGCGGGGTGGAGCAGCTGAGCATGTTCAGCCCGCCCGCCGTGGATCGGCTGGTGGAGCAGGGCGTGCCGCCCCGCACAGCCCAGAAAATGGTGCGGGAGGAGGCAGTGCAATGTCTGGCCAGAGCCCTGTAAGCCCTGCCCGGAAGCTCCACGATGCCGACGTGGTCTACCTTTATGATGGCAGCTTCGAGGGCTTTCTCTGCTGTGTGTTTGAGAGCTTTGCCCAGCATGAGCTGCCCTTCGCGGTCTGGACCCCGGAGCGGGAGACGGCTACCCTCTACCCTGTGAAGGAGATCCCCACTGACCACGCAAAGGCCCGGCGGGTCTTTGCCAGCTTCCGCGCCAAGCTGGGCGAAGAGACGGAATCCCTCGTCACCCGGGATTTTCTCTCGGGCTGGGAGGATAAGGAGCTGCGGCTCATCCGATTCCTGCACCTGGCCTTTGCACTGGGGCCGGGCACCGTCAAGCGGCGGGGACATCCGGAGGTGGCTCCCCTCTACCAGATGAAGCAGAGCCTGGACTGGGAAGTGGACAAGTTTCAGGGCTTTGTCCGCTTTCAGGAGCACGATGGGATGCTGGGTGCAGTCATCCACCCCAAAAACTATATTCTGCCCCTCCTGCGCGGGCATTTCTGTGCCCGCTTCCCGGAGGAGAACTTCCTGATCTATGATGCTGTCCATCAGGCGGTGCTGCTGTACCAGAACCACAAGGCTCAGCTCATGGAGCTGGCCGAACCTCTCACTCTGCCCCCACCTGATGAAAAGGAGCAGCAGTTTCAGGAGCTCTGGCGGCAGTTCTACAAAACGCTGGAGATCAGGGCCCGCCGCAACGAAAAAGGCCGTATGACCCACTGCCCCAAACGCTTCTGGGCGGATATGACCGAGATGAAAGAGGAATTGGAATGAAAAAGGAAACAAAGACCGGACGCTGGAAATATGCCGCCATCGTGCTGATTGTGATCCTGCTGGTGGGGCTGTTCTGGAGTTATGTAAAAAACGGGCCGAAGGGCGAAATCTATCTTTACGGAGAAACGCACAGTAATCAGAAGATTTTGAATCGGGAACTTTCCATCTGGGGCGAGTATTACGAAAAAGGAATGCGGGATCTGTTTGTGGAATTCCCGTATACGGATGCGCAATTTCTGAACCTGTGGATGCAGGCCGACGATGATGAATTGCTGGATCTGCAGTTCAAAGACTGGGGAGGCACAGAAGGCGGCACCGAGGTCATGAAAAATTTTCTGAAACAGATCAAGGAGCAGTACCCGGAAACCGTGTTCCACGGCACCGACGTGGGCCATACCTGGGAAAGCACCGGGCCGCGGTATCTGGCCTATCTGGAAGCCAACGGGCAGAAGGATACCGAAGAGTACAAACGTACGCAGGAAAACATGGAACAGGGCAAACGGTACTATGA
>OGXD01001484.1_pt1 | contig 17822 bp, 12 predicted proteins | sample 1576211 | NCBI WGS metagenome assembly OGXD01 (sample SAMEA3541470, study PRJEB24748) | human gut metagenome | biome: human gut; feature: human-associated habitat; material: faeces | place: China | collected 2012
CTCCCCTACTAGGGGAGCTGTCGAGCGGCAGCGAGACTGAGAGGTTGTACGAAGACGAGCCTAACCTACAAACAAAGCAGGAGCCCCATCCATTCGGATGGGGCTCCTGTTTTTCTTATTGCTTACTGCATATCCGTCTCAGAGATGGGGGTATCCAGCTCATCGGCCGGGGCGTCCGCCATCTCGGGCTGTTTGCCCTTCTTCTCCCTGCGGGGCTTTTCGCCCTTGGGGCCGCGCTTCGACTTGATGCGCTTTGCCAGCAGCAGGAGCAGCACCAGCAGGGCTGCGCCGCCGGCGCAGAAGGCCCAGATGGGAAGCTTTGCAGGAACGAAAGCCACTTCGACCTCGGTGCCGGTGGTGGTGAAGGTGGTATAGCTGCCGAAGCTGCCCGTCTCCACCTTATGCCAGCTGCCGTCGGCCTGCTTGACGTAGACCTTGCCCTTGGCCTTGCCGGGGGTCAGATAACGGATCTGGTGGGTCTCATTGCCGTCATCGGTGAACTCCAGCAGCCACTGCTCTGTCACACCGTGGACATCGGCTGTGATGTCCTGCTGGGTGACCTGCACGGCGTTGGAACCGCCGAAGAAGCCGTCCACGAAGAAAACGGGGCGTCCGTTCTCGCGGGTGACGCTGCTGCTCAGAGACGGGATGTAGGGCGTGTACTCCACATTGACCACGGTGTCGGTGTGGAGCTGGTCGAGAACGGGTGTGCTCCACTCGGCGTAGTATCCATCCTTCTGGGGGATCTCGGGGTAGTCGGCCAGAGTGAAGGACGCACCGTAGTCAAAGCTGATCTTCTTGATGATGTGGCCGTCGGCCTTGAAGGTCAGGTTCAGCTTGCGGAAGGAGTCCGGCACATTCTCCTGAGCCAGCAGGGTCTCATAGGTGACCGGCTCTGCCTGACCGACGCGGCTCAGGCGGTCGATGCCCTGCAGATCGTCGGAGACGAAGAGGTTGCCATAGAAGTCGCCGTCCTGTCCGCCGGAGACAGCACCCACGTACTGCTGGCCTTCCAGCACAGAGACGATGGCGCGGTTGTTGATGGCGATGAGGCTGCCGTCGGTGAGGTCGCTGTCGGTACCCTGACCGACGATGCCGCCGATGTACTTTTCACCACTGAGGGCGCATTTTGCCCAGTTGCTGCGGAGCTTGGCGCTGGCCGCACCGGCAATGCCGCCCACCTGATTGACGCCGGTGACGTCGCCGTAGGACTCGCAGGCCGTCACAAGGCCCAGCTCCTCCTGGCCGACGATGCCGCCGACCATATCCTTCTTGGCGGTGATGCTGCCCTCGTTGATGTTGCCGGTGAGGACGGCGCTGACGGTATAGGAGGTGCGCAGCAGCGAGGTACCCTCGTCCTTGTTGTCCTCCTCGGGGTCCAGCAGGTTTTCGACGCCCATGGTACCGGCGATGCCGCCCACGTTCATGTCGGCGTCGATGCTGCCGCGGTTGATGCTGTTTTCAATTTTGCCGTCGGACTGGGAAGCGATGAGGTCTTCCGACTCATCCTCGTAGATGGTCTTGCTGCCCGGGTCGCTGATCTCTTCCACAGCATCCAGCATCAGGTTGGACACAACGCTGACCTGTGCGGTCACGGCGCGCATCTTGTCGGTCAGCTGGTTGCTGGCGGTGCGCATGGTGCTGTTGATGTCGTCCATCTTGTCGTTGATGGCGCTGACAGCATCAAAGAGGGAGTCCTTGGTGTTGGTCAGCTCTGCCGAGGGACGAGGCACCTTGATAGGGTCCTGCTGGTTGAGCCAGTGGAGAATATCGCGGGTCTGGCCCATCATATCGGTCAGGCCGCCGAGGCCGTCCTGCATCTGGCCCAGAGCCACGGAGGTATGCGCCAGCGTTGCGCTGGTGAGGGCGGCGTCGGTCTTGAGCAGGTCGAGGGAGTCGCTCAGGTCATCCATAGCGTCGCTCAGCTTGTCGGAAGCATCGCTCAGCTGATCGAGACCGTCCTTGATGCTGCCGCCGCCATTATTGCCGACCCAGTCCTTGATGTTGTCCATGATGCCGTCGGTGATGCTGCCCATGCCGTCCAGCGCGTCAGAGGCTTTGGTCAGAGCCGCAGCCAGCTCGGGGTGGTCGGAGGCCGAGACGGACTTGGCAGCGCTGCCCACGATGCCGCCCATCTGGGTGGCAATGGTAGAGATGGTGCCGATGGCACTTGCGATTTGGGAAGTAGCACGGGCAATGTCACTGTCGTTGGACAGGAGGGACGCCGTGCGCAGCAGGCCCATGCCTGCGGTAACAGCCTTCATTGCCGGGGCCATGCCGCTGCCCAGCGTGAAGACGCTGGCCACGGAGTTGGCCACCTTCAGCAGCTCAATGCCGGTCCTGAGGTTCTTGTCGGACTTCTTCTCGGCAGAGAGAGAGTCGTAGCCGGTCAGGATGGTGGAGATCGCCTGCGAGGCAGCGCTGTCATCGCCGGTATCGACAGACTCCAACAGCTGTTTGATACCCTCAGAGATAGCCGACATCCCGTCACGGCCATCCTCGGCCGCGTCGCTCACCTTGCCCAGACCGGAGCTGGTCTTGCTGAGGGCGCTGGATGCCATCAGCATCTCAGCGGCCATCTCGCGCATGGCCCACTTGAGGTTTCCGGTGGCATCGGTCAGCTTGGTCATGGCATCTTCGCCGGTGTCCATGACGGGTTCGAGTTTGGTGAGGGTATCGGCCAGCAGAGTGGAGGCGCGGTCGATCTCGTCGGCCACCTCGTCGCCGTAGTCGCTGGCCTGATCGTCCAGCTGGCGTGCCGCTGCAATGGCGGTGTCCATCTGGCTGGTCATGGCGCTGAAGGAATTGGAGATGCTGGTGGTGGAGTTCTCGACAACGCCGGTGGTGTCATCGACAAGGCCGCGCAGAACATCCAGCTCCGAACGGAGACGCTTGATGGTGTCCTTAGAGAGGTCGAGTTCGCGATAGGGTTCCGCCTGACCGGCGATGCCTCCCACGTCCTTGCGGCCCAGAACATGGCCCTGATTGACACAACCGGATACGAGGCCGTCGGTGCGGCCCACGATGCCGCCCACGTTGTAGCCGATATGCTCGTAGCCGACAGTTCCGGTGTTGACGCTGGTCAGGATCATGCCGGAGGAGCGGCCTGCGATGCCGCCGGTGTCGGTGGCGACGTTGGTGACGGAATTGGTGGCGTCGTCATCGGCGGCGGCTATCTTGTTGTTGATCTGGTCCACCATCTTGGCGGTGAAGCCGTCGGTGTCGAGAGAGGCTTCCTGATATTCGGTGTTGATGCTGCCCACGTTGGTGCAGCCGGTGATGGCGCCGAGGTTGTAGCCTGCGATGCCGCCGGTGGAAGATTTGCCGGTGACGATGGCGCGGGCCGTGCTGTGGTCGATGGTGCCTTCGGACTCGTTGCGGCCCACGATGCCGCCCACCTCGCTGTCGCCGGTGACGACGCCGGTGAACTGGCAGTTGATGAGGGTACCGTGGTTGATGCCTACGATGCCGCCGGTGGTGGTGTCGGCAGCGTCAGAGACAGACACGATGCCCCGCACGCTCAGGGACTCGATGGAGCCCTGTTCCTCCACGATGCCGAAGAGGCCCGCCGGGGAATACTGGCCCGTAATGGTCAGGTCCGAGATGGTGTGGCCATTGCCCTTGAACTGTCCGCTGAAGGACGGGATGGGCTCCCACAGCATCCCCTCGAGGGAGAGGTCTTTCTGTAGAATAACCGTCTTGCCCACCGACCACTGGTCGTAGGCACAGCTCTTGGCCAGCGAAAGCAGGTCCGAGACGCTGTTGATGTAAATGGTATCGCCGTCGTCAGATGCGAACACTGGCAGTGCGATGCTCAGCGCCAGCACAGCGGCCAGAAGCGCAGCCGTCAGGCGGCGCAGCAGATGGTTACTGGTCTTCATTCTGCACCTCCTGTTGTTTATTGTCGTCCAGTTCCTGAGAGACGTTGCCCGAGATGACGGTCAGCTGGACGTCGCCGTCCACGATGGCGTTCATCGTACCGGCCACAGAGCCGTGGATCTCGCCCTGCACGATGCCGTTGACGCGCATACGGCCATTGCCGCTGCTGCGGGCCACCAGCTTCGGCACGGCAAAGGAGGTACGGTCCACGATGCGGGTGCCGATGAGCAGGATCTGAGGCAGGACGAAGAGGACGAGGATGATGGAGATGATGGTGCCTCGGCCCAGACACTGGCCGATGCCCACGATGCAGGCGTCGGAAGTCATCTGGCCGATGAGGATGCCGGACACGGTCATGATGGTGCCGGAAGTCAGGATGGTCGGGAACGCGAAGTTGATGGTCTCTATCATGGCCTGCTTGTGCTCCATCTTATCCTTCAGCTCGTTGAAACGGGTGGCGATGACGATCGCGTAGTCGATGTTCGCGCCCATCTGGATGGAGCTGACGATGAGGTAGCCCATGAAGTAGAGGTTGGTCCCCATGAAATACGGGAACGAGAAGTTTATCCAGATAGCGCCCTGAATGACCACGATGAGCAGGATGGGCATACCGACGGACTGGAAGGTGAACAGCAGCACCAGCAGGACGATGAAGATGGACACGACGTTGACGACGACATTATCGACGGCGAAGGACTTCTGGAAATCGTACTCGTTGGTGGCGTCACCGGCCATGTACAGCTCGCCGTCCGGGTAATACTTCCGGGCGATGGAGCGGATGGTGTCGGTGAACTCATAAGTAGTCTGGCCGGGTTCCAGAGAGGGGCTCAGGTAGATGAGGACGCGGTTGTAGTCGTTGCCCTGCAGCTGGGCCAGTGCGCTCTCCATCTGGTCGCGGGCGTCGTGGAGGTCGTCCAGGTCTTCCTGAGAGAGGGAGACGATGCCGGTGTCGGCCTCGTCGCAGACGTAGAGGAACATATCCACGAGCGGCACTTTATAGGAGGCGAAGTTGCCGATGACCTGGCCGTACTCCTCGTTCTCGATGGCGTAGGCGGTGTAGATCATCTGGGCGGCCTCGTAGTCCAGGTCGGCCATCTCGGAGAACTGGCGGGCGGTGAGCTTGTCTTCCAGCATATAGCCGTCCTGGGCCTCGATGTTGGACAGACCCTTGGTGGAGTCTATCTCATCGCAGCTTTCCAGCTCCTCCAACATCTTTTTCTCGATGCTGTAATCGTCGTTCTTGGGGTAGACGAGTGCCACGAGGTTCGACTTGGTGAAGTTTTCTTCGATCATCTGGTCCGCGATGAGGGATTCGTTCATCTTCGGCACCTTGATGACATCGTAGCCGTAGGCGTAGGGACAAAGGTTCGAGAAGTGGTGACCGATGAGGATGACCACCAGGAAGATAACAGGGATGACCTTGCGGGTGCGCCATGCAAAACGGCCCACGAAGGGGATCTCCGGCACGAAGTTCCTGTGCTTGGTCTTATCCATGTAGGGTCCGAAGAGCATCAGCAGGCCGGGCATGACCACGAACACCGAGAGCATCGCAAAGAGGATGGACTTGATGAGGCAGATGGCCATATCGGAGCCGATGCGGAACTGCATGAACAGCATGGCCACGAGGCCGCCGATGGTGGTCAGGGAGCTGGAGCTGATCTCGGGGATGCTCTTGCTCAGGGACTCGATGACGGCCTCCTTCAGAGGCATGGTCTGGTGTTCTTCCTTGAAGTGGTTGCAGAAGATGATGGCGTAGTCCAGCGACAGCGCCAGCTGCAGGATGTTCGTGACCGAGTTGGACACGAAGGAGATGGTGCCGAGCATGAAGTTGGTACCCATGTTCAGGATCATGCCCACCACGAAGGTGAGGATGAGGACGGGTACCTCGGCGTAGGTCTGGGACGTCAGGAGCAGGACGATGACGATGATGACGGCAACGTACACCATGATGACCCGCACCTCGGCATCAATGGTCTCCTGCTGGGTGTTGCCCAGCGAGGTGGAGACGTAGATGTCGTAGTCGGCGAGGTATTCCTTCACCCGGTCGAGGGCCTCGAGGCACTGGTCATCGTCCTCGGGGTAGTCGAAGGTGATGGAGTAAAGGGCCGACACCGAGTCCTTATTATAATGGTCGGTCGTGTCGTCGTAGTCCAGCATCTGGACGCCCTTGAGCTCGGTGAGCCTGTCGGAAAGCTCATCGGCCTCAGTGGGCGTGATGTTGGCCACCATGACGTCGGCAGAGCCGTAGGTCGTGAACTGCTCGTCCATGATGTCAAGGCCCATGCGGGTCTCCGAGGTCTTGGGCAGGTAGGTGGTCATATCGGTCTCGACCTTGACCCACCGCACCGAGAACACCGTGAAGATGGCAGCCAGAATGACAAACAGGAACACAAGGTTGCGGCGTTCCACGATCTGGCGCGCAAGCTTGTGCATGAAGTCTATCTGCGGTTTTTCGTGTTCGTTCAAAGCGTCCGTCCTCCTTTGTCGTGATTTTTTTGCAGTTTCATCCCCGGGGATGGGCTGCGCAGTCGTCTCATAAACAACCTCCGTCCGATAAACTACATTTGGTGATTTTGTGAAAATTCGAAGGGAAATATTTGTACAAATGATATAATAGAGCGCTGCCCATCAAAAAGCAAGCGACAAAACCACACGAATGATAAAATTTGCTTGTTCTTAGCCAAGGCGCAGCTTGCCTTTTAACCTCTCCGTCACGGCTGACGCCGTGCCACCGCCCCTAACGAGGGGAGGCTTTGGCATTTCGGTAAACTTTCCCTCTTCGCCAGAGGCTCCCCTCGCTAGGGGAGCTGTCGAGCGATAGCGAGACTGAGAGGTTTACTCTTCCCAAATCGCCGTCGCGCCGCAGGGGACGACGCCGCCGGTGGCGGAGACGGGCAGGCCGATCTCGTCGCAGCTGGTCTTTCCGCCAAAGCGGGGGATCAGCGTCGTCTTGAGCATATACTCCATGACGGCGGGCGAAAGGCCGGTGGTGTAGCTGTTGACCGCAAAGAAGAGCGGCTTGTCGCTCAGCACCTCTTCACACTGGCTGATGAGGTCGTAGATGCAGTCTTCCAGCTTCCAGATCTCGCCGCCGGGGCCGCGTCCATAACTCGGCGGGTCCATGATGATGCCGTCGTAGGTGTTGCCGCGGCGCTTCTCGCGGGCGACGAACTTGGCGCAGTCGTCCACCAGCCAGCGGATGGGCCGGTCGGCGAGGCCGCTGGCGGCGGCATTGTCCTTGCCCCATGCGACGATGCCCTTGGAGGCATCCACATGGCAGACGGTAGCGCCCGCCGCCGCGCAGGCCAGCGTTGCACCGCCGGTGTAGCCGAAGAGGTTCAAAACTTTAATGGGTCGGCCTGCGGCGCGGATCTTCTTGGCGTACCAGGCCCAGTTGACGGCCTGCTCCGGGAAGACGCCGGTGTGCTTGAAGCCGGTGGGGCTGACGATGAGGGTCAGCTTATCCTCCCCTTCTCCACAGGTGATCTTCCACTTTTCGGGCAGACGGCGGCGGTACTCCCACTCGCCGCCGCCCTGATTGGAGCGGTGATAAACAGCATCTGCCTTTGCCCACAGCGGGCTTTGCTTGGGCGTTTTCCACACCACCTGCGGGTCCGGGCGGATGAGGATGGTCTCACCCCAGCGCTCCAGACGGTTGCCGTCGGTGGCATCCAGCAGTTCATAGTCTTTCCAGGTATCTGCAGGGCGCATAGCGTCCTCCCTTCTCTTTTATCCGTTTCTTACTGGCCCAGAATGCGCTTGTTGATCTTATCCACGATGCGGTCGGCGCAGCGGTGGATGGCATCCAGATCCTGGCCCTCCACCATCACGCGGATCTTCGGCTCGGTGCCGGACACCCGCACCAGCACGCGGCCCATGCCCATAAGCTTCTGCTGCTCGTTCTCAATGAAACCGGCCAGAACTTCGTCCTCTTTGTAGGCTTTTTTCTGGGCAGCGTTGGCGGTCACATTCACCAGCACCTGCGGATACTGGGCGTAGATGCCGTTCAGTTCGCTCATCTTCTTGCCGCTTTCAGCCAGCAGCTTGAGCAGCTTGCCGGCGGTCAGCTCACCGTCGCCGGTGGTGGCATGGTGCAGCAGGATGACATGGCCGCTCTGCTCGCCGCCGATGGCAAATCCGTTCTCGCGCATGTTTTCCAGCACGTAGCGGTCGCCCACGGCGGTCTTTTCGGTGTTGATGCCCTGACTCTCCATATATTTGATGAAGCCCAGATTGGACATGACCGTAACCACGGCGGTGTCGCCGTCCAGACGGCCTTTTTCCTTCATGGTCATGGCCAGCAGGGCAATGATCTTGTCGCCGTCCATCTCCTGACCCTTTTCGTCGCAGCCAAGGCAGCGGTCGGCATCGCCGTCAAAGGCAATGCCGCAGTCAAAGCCGCCCTCTACAACAGCCTTTTCCAGATTTTCCAGATGGGTGCTGCCCACGCCCTTGTTAATGTTCTGACCGTCAGGCTCAATGCCGAGGAAGGTGCAGTTTGCGCCCAGACGGGGGAACAGCTTCTGTGCCACGGCAGCCGAAGCGCCGTTTGCACAGTCGATGCAGACCTTCAGGCCGGTCACTCCAAGGCGTGGTCGTTGTTCACCTGCTGGGGGATCTCCGCGCCGATGTGCATGTCGTTGAGGTGGGATACGATGGGCGTGCCCTCCAGGAACAGGATGCGCTCGATGAGGCGCTCGGCATGCTTCATCTCGGTGATCGAGCGCTTCTTGAAATTCTCGCTCAGGCGGGTGTAGCCCCAGTCCTCGGCCATCTCGGCATGTACCATGTACTGGTTGATGGAGGTCAGCTCGCTGGCAAGCAGACCGTTCAGCGCGTCGACAAGTTCTTGGTTTCCCTTCATGGCAGTGCTCCTTCCATACGCACGATGATAGGGAGGATCCGCCCTTTGTAAGATCCTCGACCTCAGCATTGTACGGACAAGGGACCGGCTTGTTCGCTTGCTTACCGACTCGCATCCGTCCCGTGTTCTTCTCGAAACCTGTCGTTCTGGTTTTTGAAGACCGTGCGAAGGGTTATCGGGGATTTGACAGGTGTGCTAGAATAATCGGCTGGTATTGCTATGTTGGAAGGGACGTATATGTCTGGGCATTCAAAGTGGGCCACAACGAAACATCGCAAGGCGGCGCAGGATGCGAAGCGCTCGGCCTTGTTCTCCAAGCTGTCGCGCATCATCACGGTGGCCGCGAAAGAGGGCGGCGACCCGAACCCCGAGAACAACGCGTCGCTGGCGGCCGCCATCGAGAAGGCCAAGGGCTACTCCCTGCCGAAAGATAAGATCAAAGTCGCCATCGACAAGGCGTTCGGCTCCGGCAAGGACTCCGCTAACTACGAGACCGTCGTGTACGAGGGCTACGGTCCGGCCGGCGTCGCCGTGCTGTGCGAGGCTCTGACCGACAACCGCAACCGTACCGCTGCCGACCTGCGCCACTATTTCGACAAGAACGGCGGCAACCTGGGTGCTATGGGCTGTGTTGGCTTCCTGTTCAGCCAGAAGGGTGTCATTGACATCTCTCTGGAGGACAAGGATGCCGACGAGGCCATGATGGATGCTCTGGATGCCGGTGCCGAGGACTTTGATGCAGGCGAAGAGGCTGCTGAGATCACCACCGATCCCGAGAACTACTCCGCTGTGGTCAAGGCCATGGAAGAGAAGGGCTACGAGATCCTGAGCGACGACCTGGCCATGGTCCCCATGACCACCACCCGCCTGACCGACCCCGATCAGCTCAAGGCAATGGGCAAGCTGCTGGACTCTCTGGAGGACAACGACGATGTCCAGAACGTCTGGCACAGCCTGGAGAACGAAGAGGATCTGCCGGAATAATGCACCGCAGGGCTCTTTACTCCTGAAATAAGACGATGAAAAGCCGCTTTTTGTGTTGTGATGCACAAAGAGCGGCTTTTTATTGGGCGTTTTTCAAATATACGAACGGAGAAGATTACACCGATATTGCCTAAGTAAATCCTCCTGTTATAATTGTTCAGAACCAGCTATGACGTTTCTTGCCTGCACTGTACATCAATGCAATACTGTTTCTATCACCGTTTACATGACTTACCTCATCCAAGATTTCATCATCATACGGAATGCCTTTTGCATCAAGATGAGCCTTGAACCAATAACGATATTTAGAATGCATATACCGTCCGGTTGGATACTCCGAAGGCCACTTTCCCAGACAGTTTGGACCGCCTCCGTGCAAGCTCATCCATTCGTCGCGAACACGCCTGCGCATCTGGAGTGTTTCAGTATCACCCTCCCAGCAATGAATTCCAGCAACCTGGTCTTTCTTTTTATTGATTCCTGCGTCCTGAACCGCGCTTACTCCGGCCGCAGCTCCCAGCCCCAGTAGACCTAAAACAAACGATACTGCTCCACTCATAACGATTACCTCCTGATTCTATGTGGGTTTCTTTTGACTGGCTGAATAATATCACACTTGATGTCCAACTAATCGGATTTACAAGTGCACTTTTAAAGATTTTCTGGCTTTTGTGCTGATAAGTGCTCCCGAATCATCCGTTCCAATGTCTGGCGGGTGACGAGATGAGCTTCTGCCAGGTGCCCCTCGTTCTGTAATAAGGTAAAGTATGCCCGAAAATACTCCGGAAAAAATGATGCTGCAATATCTATAAAAACTGTGGAAGGGCGGCGCTTTTTTGCTTTGCGGATTGCGCGGCGGGGGTAAATATGGTACAATAATTTGAAACAGACCACGAAGAAACGAGGTGGCGCACATGGAAGCAAAACGCATCTGCCCGTACTGCATGGGAGAACTGGAAAGCCGGGTGTCGGTGTGCCCGCACTGCGGCGGGGTACTGGCCGGGCGCAACCCGGCGGGCAGCCTGCCGGTGGGCACGCTGTTGGCCGGGCGGTATACCGTGGGCGAGATGCAGAGCATCGACGGCGAGGGCATCCTGTACCGGGGCGTGGAGAACACCGGGCGGTTCCGGGTGACCATCAAGGAGTATATGCCCCTGACGCTGTCGGCGGAGCGGGGCACGGACGCGCTGCTCCGGCCCAAGCTGGGCAGCGAGGTGCTGTTCAAGACCACCCGGATGGACTTTGCCGATCTCTACCGCTCCATCCAGCGCATCACCCCCGCAAACGGTCTGGAGGCCGTGCTGGACGTGTTCGAGGAGAACAACACCGTCTACGCTGTGATGGAAAACCCCGGCGGCATCCCGCTGCAGCAGTGGCTGGATGAGCGCCCCAGCCCGGTTTCGGCCGAGACGGCCCGCAATATGCTGCAGCCTGTGTTTGACGGTGTGGCGGCCATGCATCAGGTGGGGCTGGTGCACCGCGGCATCTGCCCGGAGAACATCCGGGTGCTGGAAAACGGTCGGGCACGCCTGACGGGTTACGCTACCGTGGGGCTGCGCACGGCGGGCAGCGGCCTGCACGAGCAGCTGTACGAGGGCTACTCGGCACCGGAGCAGTATTCCACCACCGAATTTGAGGGCCGCTACACCGATGAATACAGCCTTGCCGCCGTGGTCTACCGGATGGTCTGCGGGCAGAGCCCTGTTCCTGCGGCACAGCGGCTGGTGTCGGACTCCAACCCCCGCGCCCGCACGCTGGAACGGGCGGTGCCGGAGTATGTTTCGGATGTGCTCTGGATGGGCCTGCAGCTCAGGCCTGCCGAGCGCATCCAGACCGTGCCCCAGCTGTTCCGGGCACTGAGCAGCCAGGAGTATACCACGGAGCTCACCCAGACCCTGCAGCAGGCCGCCCCGCGCCCTCAGTCCACCGAGGAAGAGGAGCAGAAAAAGCATATCCTCAGCCTGCGCAACCTGCTGGCGGCCATCCTGATCCTGCTGGCTATCCTGACGCTGCTCATCGTGTGGGGCCTGGTGAATCAGGGGCTGCACACCGCAAAGCCTGCGGAATCCACCCCGGCCTCCGAACCGGCCAGTTCGCTGGTGACAGAGCCGGTGAATCTGGCCCCTGACTTTGTGGGGATGGACTACGATTCGCAGGTGCGCAACAACCACAGCTATGCCGGGGATTACCTGTTCTATGTGACCATGGAATACAGTGATACTGTGGAAAAGGGCAAGATCATCCGTCAGACCCCCGAAGCCGGAGAGGTCATCGAAAAGGGCAGCACCATCGATCTGGTGGTCAGTCGCGGCCCCCAGATGGTGGAGATGCCCAACGTGGCAGGCTTTACCCGGGACGGCGCGGAGCAGCAGCTGGCGCAGGTGGGCCTGAATGCGAGCTTCTATCCCATTTATAACGATGGCTCCTATGTTTCGGGCTGTGTGGCCTATTGCAGCGAGGAGCCCGGTGCCATGGTGGAGGTCGGCTCGACCATCATCGTCTATATGGCAGCAGAGGTGGAGGCCGAGGTGCCTGCCACCCCGCCCGAGACTACGACCCCTTCTGCCGGTACCACACCGTCTGCCGGGCAGACGGAGCCGCCGACCGGTGGGGCCGGTACCGAATACGATACGGATTGACGCAAAGCGGCCTGCCGGAGAGTGCAGGCCGCTTTTTGATGAGAACGCTTGAAGAAAATGAATGATTCTGATAGAATTATATTAGAATCATTTAGGGGGGTGCGCACTATGATCATCAAGTCGTCTACGGCGCTTCGCAATGACTACGGTTCCATTTCAAATCTGGCGCACGGAGCGGGCGAGCCGATCTACATTACAAAGAATGGAGAGGGTGACCTTGTTGTGATGAGCATTGAAGCATTCGAACAGCGGGAAGAGGCGTTGAAACTCCGGGCAAAGCTGGAAGCAGCGGAACAGGGAAGGCTTGCTGGTGCTCCGGCTTACACGCTGGAGGATTCCAGAAAACGGCTGGAGGAGATCTATCGTCGTGGCTAAGATCGAAATTCTGGAGTCGGCACAGCGGGAACTGGAAGCAATCGCAGAGCTTCACATGAATCTGGTAGGGCCGAATTCTGCCCGAAAGATCACGGATCGGATCTTGGATTCTCTTTCGCGGTTGGAACGTTTCCCGCTGTCGGGTTCGCTTCCAAGAGATGCCGAACTGCTGAAAAGCGGCTATCGCTATGTGATCGCCGGGCAGTATCTCTGCGTCTATCGGCTGATTGTGGATACTGTGTTCGTCTACCATATTGTGCATGGTGCAAGTAATTACCCGGTTTTGTTCAAACGGCTGCTGCAAGAAGAATTGAAGAGAGAAGTTTGACGCAAAGCGGCCTGCCGGAGAGGGCAGAGCGCTGTTGCTGTTTCTGTGTGGGTTTGTCATTTGCAAGTGGCTTGACAGATGGTTCAAGGCCGGTAAGCACTAACCCCCAGCAAAGCAGGAAGCCCCGTCGGTATAGGCACTACCGATGGGGCTTCTTGCTGCTTGGTGATACCATGGATACGCACCAATTTATATTCGCGACCTTATTATGTGCTGCACAGGTGCAAAAGTCAAGGAGAAATCACCGCCTTCCCCGGGACGAAATGCAGGCTGAAAGGCCATTTTACCGGATATTCGACAATTTGCCTTAAAACATTGCCAAATGCTCCAAAATTTGTTACAATGGTGCTGATGATTTGTCCACCGTGGACAAAAAAGCAACGGATGCGTCCGGCTTTCCTGCCGGGGCAGATCTGCAGAACATATTTTTATAAGGAGGCTTTTGCAGATGAAAAAACGATTGATTAGTATGGCACTGGCAGTCAGTATGGCAGTCAGCATAATGCCTGCACCCGCTCTGGCAACAGTAGGGGGGGGGGTAAAACCTCGGGAGATGATGCGATAACGCTGTCGGATGCAACGGGCGGCACTTCGAGCGGTACAGCTACATCGGTTTCAGATTTGACGGGGCTGACAGCTGCTGCTACAAACGGCGGAAATGTCCAATTGAGCGACGATATTACGTTAACAGGCACTCTCTCTATCAATAATAAAAAACTGAGCATTGATCTGAACGGCCACACCATTACAGCGGCAAATAACCAGAGAGCGTTTAACATCTCGAATGACGGCACGCTGGAAATCAAGGATAGTGTGGGCAATGGTATCATTCAGGGCAATGGTACGGTAACAGGTCACGGCGGAGCAATCTATATGGAAGGCTCCGGCAGTGCCCTGACGATCAGTGGCGGCACCATTCAGGGCTTTACCGCAAGCACAAGCGGTGGCGGTGTGTACATGAGCGGTGGCACCTTCAACATGACCGGAGGCGCAATTGAAAATTGTACAGCATCAGAAGGTGCAGGCGTAAAAATGTATCCTGACTCTGGAAACACCTGTACTTTTACCATGAGCGACTCGGCTGAAATCAAAAATTGCAGCAATGATGGTGTTTCGATTGCTTGGAGTGGAACGTCCAAGTTCATAATGAGTGGAGGAACCATCGACAACAACAAAGGATATGACTTATGGACTTCCGCTTATAGCAATACAGAGATCTTACTGAGTGGCGGCACCATTACAAACAGTGAACGCTATGATATGGTCATTCTTCAAGGTGTTCAGCTGCATGTAAATAATGCTACCGTCAGCGGAAAAATCCGAAACCTTGGAACGATTACCGGAGAGGGGAGTGCTGAGTTTACCGGAACAGTCGTAAATGAGTCTAAGGGAACGATTAAAAGCGGAAAATTCGAAAGAATTGAAGATGCTTCCGCTGCTGGTGTATGCAATGCGGTAGAATATGAGGCGTATGTCAAACTGATTGGCCACAGATGGCCGGATGAATCAACCTTAAAAGCGATTCAAGACAAAGCGCATGGGAATGCTCAGCTCAAATTCTCGAGCCAGGTAACACCGGACGACATGGAGAATACATTGACCATCCCCGAGGGCGTTACAGTTACTGTTGATCTGACGGGCAAGCAGGTTGCTGGAATAAACGCCGAAAAGAAAATCATCAATCATGGTAATCTGACATTGATTGACAGTGGTACGGGTAGTACCCTGAACATTCCCATTGAAAACAACGGAACCCTGAACGCCAACGGCGGTACCGTAACTGGTGAAGTGACCAATAAGGGCACAATCACAACGACCGGAGAAAAGGCGACTCAATTCTCTGGAGGCGTGACAAACGAGAGCGATGGTAAAATTGAGAATGGTACGTTTTCCGGCGAAGTGACCAATAATGGCGCAATTGAGAATGGTACGTTTTCCGGCAAGGTGACAAACAACGGAACCATTGGCAACGGCAACTTTACCGGTGCTGTGACCAACGAGCAAACCGGTGTGATCTCCGGCGGCAAGTTTGACGAAAGCAAGCTGACCAACAACGGCGGCACCCTGCCCCCGAAGCCGGGCGACAACAAGCCGGGCGACAACAAGCCGGATGACACCAACAAGGACAATGACAAGAAGGAAGATACGTACGACCTGACCGTCAAGAACGCCGAAGTGACCGTGAAGGATGCTGACGGCAAGGCAGTGGAATTTACCAAGGCCGAGGATGGCACCCTGACGGCTAAAGTTCCCGAAAATGCCGAAGTGACGGTGAAATACACCGCTCCCACCGATGCGATTGTATTTGACCTGTGGAGCATTAACAGTGATGCGAAGCTGGATGTGAACGTCAAGGAGAACCCCCTGACCTTCAAGATGCCTGCACAGGCTGTGACCATCGAGGCCATGACGCAGGATGCCACCATTGAAAGCGAAGGTCCCGGCGTGCTGGGTACCGCTGCCATGATCGGTGTTGCCGGTGCCGGTACGGCTGTGCTGGGTTATACCGGTTACATGATCGGCACGGAACTGTACCTGAACACTGTCCTGCCTGCCGGTGCAGCTATCCCCCAGAACACCACCGAACTGGCAAAACTCCTCTGGACCGAAGCTGGCAAACCCGCCCCTGCCGCTGTGATGGCTGAGGATGCCACCGACGAGCAGAAGGCTCTGACTTGGGCTGTTGAAAGCCAGCTCATCTCCGCCGATAAGCCCGCAGACGCTTCTGTGGGCCGGTGGGAAGTGATCCGGGGGTGGAATAGGGTGAAAGAGATGAAGTGATCCTTCGTACAACCTCTCAGTCGCCTGCGGCGACAGCTCCCCCTTTGAGGGAGTTGGCAAAGCTGTTAGGCTTTGACTGAGAGGGCAAGGCAACTGCCCGGAGAGGGTTCGCCCGCTCCCCTTCACGAAGAGAGAAACCCTAAGAAAATAACGCAGAAAGCCCCATCGGTACGAAAAATACCGATGGGGCTTTCCGCTTGTTTAGGATAGGAAAGGGAATGGTTCAGTAATGGCCGGGATGCGGGCTTACAGGTTGGTGTAGCCCATGAGGTAGCGGTCTACCTCAGCGGCGCAGTCGCGGCCCTCGCGCAGGCCCCAGACCACAAGGCTCTGGCCCCGGCGCATATCGCCGCAGGCGAACACCTTGTCCACGTTGGTGCGGAAGTGGTCGGTGTCCACGCAGCCGCGGCCGGTCAGGCTGACACCGAAGGCATCGGCCACATAGCTCTCACAGCCCACGAAACCGGCGGCAATGAAGGCCAGCTCGCAGTTGTAGGTGAACTCCTCGCCGGTGGGCACCATGTTGGTGCGGCCGGTCTCGGAGTCACGCTCGGGCTTGAGGTAGGAGATGACGGCAGCGGTCAGGTTGCCTGCATCGTCCTTGAGGAATTCTTTGACCGTGGTCTGGTAGACACGGGGGTCTTTGCCGAACTTGGCCATGCACTCGGTCTGGCCGTAGTCCACCTTGAGCACCCGGGGCCACTCGGGCCAGGGGTTGCTGGCGGCACGCTCCCTGGGGGGCTGCGGCATCATTTCCAGAGCCACCAGATCGGTGCAGCCTTGCCGCAGGGCCGTGCCCTGGCAGTCGTTGCCGGTGTCGCCGCCGCCGATGACCAGAACGTTCTTGCCCTTGGCATCAATGGCCCTGCCGTCGGCAAATTTGCTGTCCAGCAGGCTCTTTGTCACGCTGGTGAGGTAATCCACGGCAAAGTGCACGCCATTGGCATCCCGGCCCGGAACGTTCAGGTCACGGGCCTTTTTGGCACCGCAGCAGAGCACCACGGCATCGTAGCTGTTCAGGATGCTCTCGGCATCCACGGCACCGCCCACATCCATGCTGGTGCGGAACTCCACGCCCTCGGCCTGCATGATCCTGATGCGGCGCTCGATGACGGATTTGTCCAGCTTCATGTTGGGGATGCCGTACATCAGCAGACCGCCTACACGGTCAGCACGCTCGAAGACGGTGACGGCATGGCCCCGGATGTTGAGGTATTCGGCCACCGACAGGCCCGAAGGGCCGCTGCCGATGACGGCCACGCTCTTGCCGGTGCGGGCCGGAGGCGGTGCGGCATGGAGCCAGCCCTTGGCGTAGCCCGTCTCCACGATGGCGTGTTCGTTCTCCCGGACAGTGACGCTGCTGCCGGTGACGTCGCCGCAGGTGCAGGCGGCCTCACACAGGGCAGGGCAGACCCGGCTCGTGAACTCCGGGAAACGGTTGGTGGTGCGTAGGCGGCGGAGTGCCAGCTCCCACTTGCCCTGATAGACCAAATCATTCCACTCGGGGATAAGGTTGTTCAGCGGACAGCCGGAGGCCATGCCGCCGATCATCATGCCCGCCTGGCAGAAGGGGACGCCGCAGTCCATGCAGCGGGCTGCCTGGGTCTGCTGCTCCTCCCGGGAGAGCCAGATGTGAAATTCGTTAAAGTTTTCAATGCGCTCCAGCGGCGGAACATCCGTGCTGGTCTTGCGCGTGTAATCCATAAAACCAGTGAGTTTTGCCATGATGTTCCCCTCCTTACTTGTTCTTCTGCACGGCGTAGAATGCTTCGATCTGCGCCTGCTCGCCGTCGAGCCCGCGCTCTTCCATGGAGGCGATGACCCGCAGCATATGGTCGTAATCGTAGGGGAGGACTTTCTTGAACTTGGGCAGGAACTCGCTGAAATCGTCCAGGATCTCCTTGCCGCGGGGCGAGCCGGTCAGCTCGACGCTTCCCAAAAGTTCCTTATTTGGTATAAATACTTTTCCATT
>OGXD01001498.1_pt1 | contig 17715 bp, 13 predicted proteins | sample 1576211 | NCBI WGS metagenome assembly OGXD01 (sample SAMEA3541470, study PRJEB24748) | human gut metagenome | biome: human gut; feature: human-associated habitat; material: faeces | place: China | collected 2012
AATAATCTTACAAAGGAGCTCTGCGGCAAAACATTTATATTTTTTATTCTTACAGCCCGAACAGGGCCAGCAGGCGGTGCCACAGGCGGACGAAGAAATTGCCCTCCGAGGCGTTATCTGCCGTCGTCTCCACCGGAGCCGTTTCGGCGGGCGTCTCGGCGGTCTTGTAGAGGAACTTCACTCGGCTGGACGCACCCTCGGGTACACCGGCAAAGCTGGTGTAGTCGGCGAGACGGCTGGTCATCTCTTCCACCACGGTCTGCAGGGCGTGGAGCTGATCGGCGTCCAGCGCACCGGTGAGCTGAGAAATGCCCTCGTCGTCGAACTGCACGAGGCCGCCGCTGAGCTGGTCGGTGCCGTTCTGGAGCTGGAGCACACCGTCATACAGGGCAGATGCGCCGCTGGCCAGCTGAGCGCTTCCGGCCTTGGCGGTGTGTGCGCCGTCAGCGGCCGCAGCCACGCCGTCGGCGTACTGGCCGACGCTGGACACGAAGAACTGTATCTGGCCCAGATTCTCTTTCAGGGCGCGGACACTGGCCATATCCTCGCTGTTGGCGGTCTGATAGACCAGCTCGTCGTGGATCTTCTGCTGGGCGTCGCTGTCGGTGAGCTTTTTCAGCCAACCCATGATGAAATCGGGCGAGAAGCTCTGCATCAGGCGCAGGGCGGCCTCAAGGTCGTGGTCGGTCCTGGTGGCCGCGAGGTAGAGCGCGATGTCCAGCTGGCTGGCCTTGAACTGCGGAGCCTGCTCCCAGATGGTACGCACCATCTTTTTGCGGCCTGCCGCCAGCGTCTTGTCGCCCAGCGAGAGGATGTCGTCAATGACAGCTTCATACGTATCCCACGTCATAGGGGTGTCGATGAGGCCGTTCTCCATGAGGGTCTGGTTGGCGGAGTCCAGCACGCCGTCGGCCACCTGCTGTGCGCCGGAAGTCAGGGCGGCGTTGTTGGACGTCAGGGTGTCCAGCCCTTCCGTCAGCTGTCCGAGACCGCTGTCCAGCTGGTTGGCCCCATCCAGCAGAGCCAGCGAACCGGCGGCAAGCTGTGCCGCGCCCGCTTTCAGCTGCGACGCACCGTCCAGCAGCTGGTTCATGGCATCATTCAGCGCCGCGATGCCGTCGGTCAAATCGTTGAGGCTGTCGAGATCAAAGACCTCATCTCCCTGCCCCAGTGCCTCGGCGCTCGCCGCGCAGGCCAGTAAAATCTGGGGCGCCGTCAGCGACTCCACGTCGGCCTCCACGGTCACGCTGTCCTGTAAGTACTCGGCGACGCCGTTCACCTGTTCGGGAAGCAGGCCGTCGAGGGACTCCTGCACGCCCGGCAGGGTGACGAAGGCCGCGACGCTGCTCTTGGCCGCACTTTCCAGCAGGCCGTTCACGGCGTTGACGTTGCTGGCGTCATCGCCCAGCACGACGCCCACCGCCGTGACCAGCGGGGTGACGATGGTGCGCTCTTTGCCGTTCACGGTCACCTTGCCGGTCTCATTGTTGGTCAGGTCGATGGTGAGCACGAGGTGGCCGCTCTGGCCCAGAAGCTCACTCAGCGGGGCGGTCCTGCCGTCCAACGTGTAGGTCACTTTGGCAGCGATGGGCAGCTGACGGTCCGTGTCGCCCTTGTAGTAAACATCGGTGTCGTCGGTGTTCCAGACCAGCGTATCGCCGTTCCGGGTGTACTCGGCAAAACTCTCGGTGTTCACGATGTTTTTCAGGGTGGACCTGTCCTCCACACCGGCGAGGCCATCGGCATTGTAAAGATGCTCGCTGACGGTGGTCTTGGTGACAGAGCCGTCCGCTGCCATGACGGCATACACCGTCTCATCCTTTGAGAAGGGCGCCTTGGTCGCCGCAAAGGCGGGCTGACAGAGGCTGACCGTCAGGGTCAGGGCAAGCGCCGCAGAGCCAGCGCGGCGCAGAAAATTCTGAGTTTTTCTCATAGCATTCACTCCTTTGCAGCGTTGGGGGCGTTGAGCCAGTGGTAGGTGGTGCGGCAGATGAGGCCGTCCAGCAGCATCAGGCCGGCGGGCAGCACCAGCAGGATGACCACCATACTGATGAGCGCACCCCGGGAGATGAGCATACAGATACTTTCCAGCAGCTCCACCTTGCTGATGGCCGCGACGCCGAAAGTGGCCGCGAAGAAGGTCAGGCCGCTTGTCAGGATGCTCTGGCTGCAGTGCTCGAGGGCCTGCTGTGCCGCCGCCTTGGGCGAGCGGAGGGCCAGCCGCTCTTCGCGGTAGCGGGTGGTCATGAGGATGGAGTAGTCCACCGTCGCGCCCAGCTGGATGGTGCCGATGACGATGCTGGCGATGAAGGGCAGCGAGTCGTCGATAAAGTACGGGATGCCCATGTTGATGGCGATGGCCGCTTCGATGCTGGCCACCAGCAGAATCGGCACCGACAGGCTGCGGAAGGACAGCGCGATGATGACCAGCACCGCCGCGATGGACCAGATGTTGACATTTTTGAAGTCCTCGTCGGCGATCTCCACGAGGTCTTTCATCATGGCACCCTCGCCGGTGACGAGGCCCTCGGGGTCTGCCTCTTTGACGAGGCGGACCAGCTCGTCCACCTGCGCGTTCAGCGCGTCGCTGCCCGACTTATAACGGCCATTGGCGAGGATGAGCTTGTAACCGCCGTTCTGGACGATGTTCATCAGCTCGTCGGGCAGAAGTTCCGTCTCAAAGCCCGGGCCGGTGATGGAGTCGAGGCTCACCACCTGGGTGATGCCGTCCACCTCCTTTATCTCATCGCAGAGGGCGGACATCTGAGAGGCGGTCAGCTCCTCCCGGACGAGGATGAAGTGGTTGGTCATCATGCCGAAGTCTTCGCCCAGCTTGTTCGTACCTACGATGCCGGGCATATCCTGCGGAAGAGCGGCAAAAATGTTGTAGTAAATATCGGTCTTGCTCTGGGCCAGCCCGAAGGGGATCATCAGCAGGACGAACACCACCACAACGGGCATCGGGTGCTTTGAGACAAAATGGCTCAGGTGGGTGAGCTTGGGCATAAAGGTGCGGTGGCGGTATTTTTCCACCCACTTATCGAAGAAGAGAATGAGCGAGGGCAGGATGACGATGGTACAGATGACGCCCAGCGCCACGCCCTTTGCCATGACGATGCCGAGGTCTGCGCCCAGCGTCAGCTGCATGGCACAGAGGGCCAGAAAGCCCGCGATGGTCGTCAGACTGGACGCCGTGATGGAGCTCATGGTCTTACAGATGGCGTTCTCCATGGCCTCTTCGTTGGAGGCACAGAGCTTCTTTTCCTCGTCGTAGCGGTGGAGCAGGAAGATGGAGAAATCCATCGTCACGCCCAGCTGCAAGACCGCCGCCAGCGACGCGGTGATAAAGCAGACCTGACCGAGGAAAATATTCGTGCCAAAGTTATAGACCAGCGGGAAGAGCAGCCCCAGCATGAACAAAAACGGCGTGAGCCAGCTTTCCAGCGAGAGGAACAGCACCAGCAGACAGCCGCCCACGGCGCAGAGCACATACCAGGGCATCTCGCCCATGACCAGCTCTTTGGTGTCGCTCAGGATGACGCTGATGCCGCCGAAGAAGCAATTCTTCCGGAGTATCTTCTTGATTTGGGCCACGGCCTGCATCGTCTCTTCGCTGACGCTGGAGCCGCCCAGCTGGACGATGAGGATGGTGGAGTCGTTCTTGCCGAACATAAACTGCTGGACATCCGCCGGCAGCATCTCCGTCGGCACCGCCGGATCCAGCACGTCGCTGAGCCAGAAGGTGTTCAGCACGTCCGGCACCTCGTCGATCTCGGCCTTCATGGCCAGCAGCTCGTTGGTGGGCATCCCCTCCACGGTTATCATGTTGGTGGAGGCCAGATGGAAGTCTGTTTCCAGCAGCAGCTGGCCCACACGGGAGTCCAGTTCCTGAGGCAGGTAAGAAAGGATGTCATAGTTGATGGGCGTGGCGATGGCTCCCACTGCCGCCGGGATGAGCAGCAGGACCGCCACGATGAGGATGAGCCTGCGCATCTTCACGATGGCCCTCGCTAATTTTTTCATTCATTTCCTCCCATTTTATCGTTCCGAAGAAAAACAACTTTTCTCGTTTTTCCGACACACATTATTATAGTACACTCACCCAGGGTGTCAAGAGACAGCTCTGCCGACGTTCTGCCTCTCCCTTTGCAAAACAAAAAGCGGGGCGCACAGGTGGTCAAGTCTGTGTGTCCCGCATTTTGTTCTTTTTTGCACAGAGCGCCGTACCAGAGCGCCCCGCGCTGCGCGCAGGGAAAGCGGAGCAAACCATAAGCCGCTTTCTCTTTTTAATAAATAGGAGAATGGAATGGAGGAACCGAATCGCCTCAAAGAGAGTTGCAGGCATCCCTTTGCAGTGAATCGGAGGAGCTTTGGTTAGATTTGACTAACCTCGCCGTGACAACAGGATACCATAGTTTGTCATGACTGTCAAGCCTGTTTTTCAAATTTTCAAAAAATTTTTCTCCGGCGGCCTCCATGAGCATTTTTCATAACAAAAACCGCCATCTCTTGTAGAAAATCCACAGGTTCCCTCTTGCTTTTTCTGAGAATCACTGTTATTATATTGTCAGGCCGTTGCAGTCGGACTCGATTGCCTGTCTGCAGCGGCTCATAAACAGCGCAGGGGTTGCCATCCAAATACCTCTGCGCCCTGTACCACTCTGTCTTTCAGAAACCGCAATCGGCGGCTTTTTTAAGACGGAACAGTTAGACCGCTCTAACCAATTATTGCAAAGCAGATCGGTTAGAGCGTCAGGAACGGAGCAAGGAGGTTCCAATGATCGATTTTGAACAGTGGGAAGGCTTTGAGGGCCGCATCTGGAAAGAGGAAGTCAACGTCCGCGACTTTATCCAGAAGAACTACACCCCTTATGACGGCGACGAGTCTTTTCTGGCTGGCCCCACCGAGGCCACCGATAAGCTCTGGGGCGCACTGCAGAAGCTGCAGAAGGCCGAGCGTGCCAAGGGCGGCGTGCTGGATATGGAGACCGAGGTCGTCAGCGGTCTGACCGCGTACGGCCCCGGCTACATCGACGAGAGCCTGAAAGATTTTGAGCAGATCGTCGGCCTGCAGACCGACAAGCCCCTGAAGCGTGCATTCATGCCCTATGGCGGCATTAAGATGGCGGAGCAGGCCTGCACTACCTACGGCTACCAGCCCTCTGAAGAGCTGCACAAGATCTTCACCGACTACACCCGCACCCACAATCAGGCTGTGTTCGATGCCTATACCCCCGAGATGAAGACCGCCCGCCACACCCACATCATCACCGGCCTGCCCGACACCTATGGCCGTGGCCGTATCGTCGGCGACTACCGCCGTGTGGCACTGTACGGCATCGACGCCCTCATCAAGTTCAAGCAGGAAGACTTCGCCAACTGCGGCGACGGCACCATGACCGATGACGTCATCCGCCTGCGCGAAGAGATCGCACGCCAGATCAACGCCCTGAAGGGCATGAAGAAGATGGCCGAGGCTTACGGCTGCGACATCTCTCAGCCCGCTAAGACCGCCAAGGAAGCCTGCCAGTGGCTGTACTTCGGCTATCTGGCCGCCATCAAGACCCAGAACGGCGCCGCTATGAGCGTGGGCCGCATCTCCACCTTCCTCGATATTTATATCCAGCGCGATCTGGACAAGGGCATCCTGACCGAGAGCGAGGCTCAGGAGCTCATCGACCACATGGTCATGAAGTTCCGCATGGTCAAGTTCGCCCGTATCCCCAGCTACAACCAGCTGTTCTCCGGCGACCCCGTCTGGGCAACGCTGGAAGTGGGCGGCATCGGCATGGACGGCCGCAGCATGGTCACCAAGAACTGCTACCGCTTCCTGCACACTCTGGAGAACATGGGCCCCGCACCGGAGCCGAACCTGACCGTTCTGTACTCTTCTGCCCTGCCCGAGAGCTTCAAGAAGTACGCCGCCAAGGTGTCCATCAACACCAGCTCTGTCCAGTACGAGAACGATGACGTGATGAAGCCCGTGTGGGGCGATGATTACTCCATCTGCTGCTGCGTGTCTGCCACCCAGACCGGCAAGGAAATGCAGTTCTTTGGTGCCCGCGCCAACCTGGCAAAGTGCCTGCTGTACGCCATCAACGGCGGCGTGGACGAGAAGAGCCACGAGCAGTGCGGCCCCAACTACGCCCCCATCACCAGCGAGTACCTGAACTATGACGAGGTCCTGCCCAAGTATGTCCAGATGCTGGACTGGCTGGCCGGCCTGTACGTCAACGTGCTGAACCTGATCCAGTATATGCACGACAAGTATTACTACGAGGAAGCTGAGATGGCCCTGATCGACACCGATGTGCGCCGCACCTTTGCCACCGGCATTGCAGGCTTCTCCCACGTCATCGACTCCCTGAGCGCCATCAAGTACGCCAAGGTCAAGGTCGTGCGCGACGAGAACGGTCTTGCCACCGGCTTTGAGACCGAGGGCGACTTCCCCAAGTACGGCAACGATGACGACCGTGCCGATGAGATCGGCGTGTGGTTGCTGCGCACCTTCCTGGAGATGATCAAGAAGCGCCACACCTACCGCAACTCCGAGGCTACCACCTCCATCCTGACCATCACCTCCAACGTGGTGTACGGCAAGTACACCGGTGCTCTGCCCGATGGCCGTGCCGCCTTTACCCCCTTTGCACCCGGTGCAAACCCCAGCTACGGTGCGGAGCAGAACGGCCTGCTGGCTTCCCTGAACTCTGTTGCCAAGCTGCCCTACCACTGGGCTCTGGACGGCATCTCCAACACCCAGACCATCAACCCCGAGGCTCTGGGCCACAGCGAGGAGGAGCGCAAGGAGAACCTGGTGCAGGTGCTGGACGGCTACTTCGATCAGGGTGCACACCACCTGAACGTGAACGTGTTCGGCAAGGAGAAGCTGCTGGATGCCATGGAGCACCCCGAAAAGGAAGAATACGCTAACTTCACCATCCGCGTCTCCGGCTATGCGGTCAAGTTCATCGACCTGACCCGCGAGCAGCAGATGGACGTGATCTCCCGTACCTGCCATGCCGCACTGTGACCCTGTCGGTCTCGTCCACTCGCTGGAAAGTTTCGGCTCGGTGGACGGGCCGGGTGTCCGGTTCGTTGTCTTTCTGCAGGGTTGTGCCCTGCGCTGCAAATACTGCCACAACCCCGAAACGTGGAGCGCTGAGGGCGGCACGGAATGGTCTCCGGAGAAGCTGTTCCAGCACGTCTGGCGCTACCGCAATTACTGGGGCAAGAAGGGCGGCATCACCGTCAGCGGCGGTGAGCCGCTGCGGCAGATGGACTTCTTGACAAAATTCTTCCAGCTGGCACGCGCCAAGGGGGTGCACACCGCGCTGGACACGGCCGGTCAGCCGTTCCAGCCCGATGACCCCGCCTACCTGGCCGCCTTCGATACCCTGATGGCTTCCACCAGTCTGGTGATCCTGGATCTCAAGGAGATCGACCCGGAGAAGCACCGGCAGCTTACCGGCCGGGACAATGCCAACATCTTAGCCATGGCACGGCACATCTCTGATTTGGGCGTTCCGCTCTGGATCCGGCATGTGCTGGTGCCCGGCCTCACCGATGACGAGGAGGGCCTGCGCAGGACCGCAGACTTCATCCGCAGCCTGAAAACGGTGCAGCGGGTGGAGGTGCTCCCCTACCACACGCTGGGGCTGTTCAAGTGGCAGAAGCTGGGCATCTCCTATCCCCTGCCCGATGCTGTTCCCCCCACGGCGGAACAGGTCCGCCGGGCGGAGGAACTATTGGAAGTGGCTAAGTACCCCGGCTGAACTGCACCGGCAGGGTGGACTGGGAAAGCTTCATCCTGACTTAAACAAAAAGAATGACCCTCTCTATCACGCTGACGTATGCCCGCTCCCTTTTTGGGGAGGTGGCACTGCGAAGCAATGATAGAGAGGGTCGTTTATTTTTCTTCACTTCCGGCGTGATACACCTGCAGATACACCCTTTTGCGCTCGGCATCCGTGTTCTCTGCCAGCTGCTGGCAGAAACGCTCATCCTCGAACAGGGCGACCACATTGGGCGCATAGCGGGTGCCGCTCTGGGCCCGCAGCTCTTCCAGCAGCGTGCGGAAGGGCTTGGCAAGGTTGTAGCACCGACCGATATTATCGGTGGCGGCATCCAGCGAGTCTGCCACGCTCAGCGCATCCACGATCCCCTTGATCTCCTCCGGGCAGGAGGGTACATCATTGGGATATCCGCCCTTGCCGTTGTAATAGCAGTGGTGATAGAGTGCCGCCGGGGCCAGCGTTCTTCCGCAGCCCATTCTATTCAGAATGGCAGCGCCGGTCCTTGGGTGGCTCTGGATGCAGAAAAACTCCTCATCCAGCAGGCGGCGGGCGTTGTTGTCGATGTACATCAGAACGGCGCACTTGCCAAGGTCGTGGTACAGGCCGCACTCATAGGCCGTCTGGCAGAGCTCCTCCCGCCGGGCCTGCACTTCGGCCGCGCTCCTGCAGCCCAGCAGACCAACCAGTGTTTCGGGTCTTGTCTCGATCTGCCGATGCAGCAGGGCACGGGTCAGCTCTGCCACCATCAGCGAGTGGACATAGGTCGGCTTGTGCCCGGCCAGGATACTGCCCAGCATCCGGCGGTTCGCCGTTTCATCTGAGCTGGTGTTGATCTTGCTCAACTCCCAGGCGGCAGAGTTTACCACACGGGGATACTGGCTGGCCGGCATCTGTTCCAGATACTGATACGCAGAACGGCGTACCTGCTCCACGGTTGCACGATACCTCTGTGCTCCCGCCTCGTCCAGACGTTCTGCATAGACCGAAAGATAGGCCGCCAGAACCAGCTTCCGGTTGATGGCCTCGGCAGAATAATCATCCTGCGCCACGCTTCCCGCCGATTCCAGAAGGATCTTGACCACGTCTTCCAGGCTGCCCACCCCGGCATGGTAGCGGGCAGCGGCATAAAAGTAGGGCACCCGCCAGTTCTGCAGGCGTGCATCCGGGCCCTTGTGTTTCTTCTTGTGCGTCCAGATATATTCCGCCGATTCCAGCACCTGCCGCGCCACCTCGGGATCCTCCTCCTGCCGCAGGTGGGTCAGCAGGGTCATGCGGTCCATGTGCATGGAATAGATGTAGCTTTCCCAGGGGAACTCCGGGTCCAGTGCATGGTAATGCGCAGACTGGATGACCTCCATTGCGCGGCGGAACCGCTCCAGATACCGGCAGCTTTCCTCGTGGGTGCCGCGGGACATCCCCAGCCGGGTGTTGCCCACACAGCGGATGAGATACTGCCGGGTATTCCTGTCCAGCTGTTCATACCGTGACATGGATTCAGCAGCTTCCGTAAAATAGACCTGGATCGCATCGCCCAACAGGTTGATGCCAGTTCCCTCATCCCGGACGTTCATATAATGCAGGGTGATGCCTGTGTAGTACAGCTCTCTGACGATCATGGGCACGTCTTCCCGGCTGCGGGCCGCTGCCAGCAGCAGCTGATGCACCTTGAACGCCACGCCCATATCTTCGCTGTTCGCATAGTTGAACAGCCTGCCCGCAAAGGCACTCAGTCCCTGGATATCCGTTTCGGTCAGGGAGGCAGGGTCGCGGTCGTAGACAAACTGCGCCAGCAGTGCCTCATTCTGCCGCATCAGGGCGTTGCATCTCAGCGCGTTGGTCTGGATCTCTTCCAGCACGGCAGCGGGAGCTTTGCCATCCGGAAAGCTGGGCCGGGAGATCGAGCGCACAACGCGCAGATCCCGAATATACTGTTCAAAGGCCTCTGCCTGCGTGCACTCCATCTTATCAGCCCCTTTTGCCGAAGTTTGTCGTTCGATTTGAAACTATAATTCAGTATACGGCATTTTTCGGCAAAAATCAACTGATTTTCGCAGATTTTTTAGCCCCCCCCCCCGAATATTTTATGCATTCATACGTTACTTTTTGTATAAAATGCACTTCCACCGGGGGATCGGGTACGCTTGATTTACGAAATTGCTTCCGGCAGCTGCATCCATTTGCCCTTCCAGGCGTAGAGCACCATCAACACTGCACCCACAGCCCAGGACACCGGGTAGACCAGCAGCACACCCTCAATGCCTGCAAACAGGGGCAGGGCAAACTGGATCCAGACGATGCGGAACAGGCACAGGGAGATCAGCAGCACCACCATGGGCGGCACGCTCTTGCCGGTGCCGCGCACCGTACCGGCAAGGCCCTGCAGGATGCCCAGCATCCAGTAGAAGGGACAGAAATAGATCATACAGATCTTTCCGTAGGCAATGACCATTTCATCGCCGGTGAACAGGTGCATGATGGGGTCCTGGAAGGCGAGCAGCAGGATGCCGGTCAGGATGGTGTAAACGATGCACATGCCCAGGGTGACAAAGGTGCCCTTTTTGACACGGTCGATCTTGCCCGCACCAAAGTTCTGGCCCACAAAGGTGGTGGCCGCCATGCTGAAGCTCAGCACAGGCAGAATGTTGAAGCCATCCACCTTCATATAGGCGGCAAAGCCTGCCATGGCAGCGGCACCATAGCCGTTGACGCTGACCTGCACCAGCACATTGGAAAGGGAGATGACCATGTTCTGGATACCGGTGGGCAGGCCCACCTTGATGATGCGGACCGCCATCTTTTTGTGCACGCGCACTTCCTTTGCCGTCACGCGGTAATCGTCCTCCACCCGCATCAGAAAACGCAGGGAGAGCACACAGGACACCAGCTGGCTGATATCGGTGGCAATGGCCGCACCGGCCACGCCCATCTTGCATCCGGCGATCAGAACAAGGTCGAGGACGATGTTGGTGATGGAGGCAACGCCCAGGTAGAGCAGGCTCCGCTTGGAGTTGCCGGCGGCGTTCAGGATACCGGCCGCCATGTTATACACCACGCTGAACAGCACGCCGCCAAAATAGAGCCGTATATAGAGCACCGCATCCTCCAGCACCTCTGCGGGGGTGTTCATGGCGGTGAGCAGGGCCCGGCTGACGGCAATGCCGCACACGGTCAGGATCGTGCCCAGAATGGCCGAAAGGGCCAGCGAGGTGTGAACTGCGGTGTGCGCGCCCTCCCTGTCCTTGGCTCCCAGAAACTGGGACACCACGACACCGGCACCCACGGCAATGCCCTGGCTGAACCCGATGAGCAGGAAGATGGGCGAGCCGCTGGAGCCGACCGCCGCCAGCGCGTTGCTGCCCACAAAGTTGCCCACGATGATGGAATCGGCGGTGTTGTACAGCTGCTGCAGCATGTTGCCCAGGATCAGCGGCACCGAGAAGAGCAGGATGCTCTTCCAGATGCTGCCCTCTGTCATCAGCCGTGATTTCTTCTTTTCTTCTAAAATCGTCTGTGCCATAATGCTTCCTTTTTCACGCAAAGCTTCAACTCATATATCAATCGTCATACAGATAAACGATACCTTGTTTCTGCCAAAAAGTCAAGCAAAAGCGTAAAAAGGGGCGTTTTCACCGGTTCCGCCCTATTTCCACCCTCTCGCCGCAGGGTCCAGCATCTCGGCGGCAGAGTAGACCAGGGCGTTGCAGACTGCAGCGGCCACGGTGCTTCCGCCCTTGCGGCCCATGGCCGCGATGGCAGGTACGCCGTGGGCTGCACAGGCGGCAAACAGCATCTCCTTGCTTTCCACCACGTTCACAAACCCCACCGGCACGGCAATGACCAGGGCAGGCCGCAGCCCGGCCTCGATCTCCTCCACAATGGTCAGCAGGGCGGTGGGGGCATTGCCCACCGCAAGGATGGCCCCGGGGTGCTCCTGCGCCGCGCGGTGCATGGAGGCCACTGCCCGGGTGGTTCCGGTCTCGGCTGCGGTCCGCGCCACCTCGGGGTCCGCCATGTAGCAGAGGGCACTGCCGCCCAGCCGGGCAAGGGCAGGCTTGGAAATGCCCGAAAGTGCCATGTTGGTATCGGTGATGATAGGGGTCCCGGCCCGCAGGGCGGCCACACCTGCCGCCACAGCCCCCGGTGTAAAGCGCAGATTTTTCGCATAGTCAAAGTCGGCGGTGGTGTGGATGACCCGCTTGACCACAGCGGCAGTCTCGGGCGGCGGGGTCAGGCCCAACGCTTCCAGCTCTGCCGTGATGATGGAAAGGCTTGTCCGCTCAATGTCGGCGGGCAGATGATGTTGTGGGATCATTGTGCATTCCTCCGCGGGTTCTCCAACCCCATGGCCGCGTAAACGGCATCCAGATCCAGCGCGCCGCGCACGCCATCGGCCAGCAGGTCAAACTGCTGCTGGCGGTACTGCTCCATCGGGATGAGGGCGGCGCTGTCCGGCGCAATGCCCTTGCGCCGGCAGAGCAGGGCCACCAGCTTCTCGGTGAGTTCACCGGTATCAAACAGGCCGTGCAGGTAGGTACCGAACACATTGTCCTGCACGCAGCCCTCGGGTGTACCGTCTGCCAGTGTGCAGAAGGGCACACCCTGCACCTCGGTGCGGCCGGTGTGGATCTGATATCCGGTCAGGGCCGCACCCGCAAAGGGGGCGGCGGTCACGGCGGCAGTGTCCTGGGTGCGGTGCTTCTGGCCGGTAAAGACCGTGTGGGTGGGCAGCAGTCCCAGCCCCCGCACAGTCTGCGCCGTACCGCTCTCCGTGCCTTCGGGGTCGGCCAGCGTCTCGCCCAGCATCTGATACCCGCCGCAGACCCCCAGCACCGGCGTGCCGTTGGCCGCCAGCTTCAACAGGGCTGCTTCCAGCCCGGACTGCCGCAGCCAGAGCAGGTCATCCACCGTGTTCTTGGTGCCGGGCAGGATGATGAGATCCGGTGTGCCTAGCTGGCGGGTATTCTGCACATACCGCACGCCCAGCAGCGGGTGCTGCTCCAGCGGCATGAAATCGGTAAAGTTGGAGATGTGCGGCAGGCGGAGGATGGCCGCATCCAGCGGGTGGACTGTTCTGCCCGCATCCAGCCGGGTGGAAAGGGAGTCCTCGTCCTCAATGTCCACCTTCAGGTAGGGCACGACCCCCAGCACCGGCAGCTGCGTTTTTTCTTCCAGCATCGCAAGGCCGGGGCGCAGGATCTCCACATCGCCGCGGAATTTATTGATGAGCAGCCCCTTGATGCGGGCGCGCTCCTCTGGCTCCAGCAGCGCCACCGTGCCGTACAGCTGGGCGAACACACCGCCCCGGTCGATATCGCCCGCCAGCAGAACGGGGGCATCCACCAGCCGGGCAAGGCCCATGTTGACGATATCGTCTGCCTTCAGGTTGATCTCCGCCGGGCTTCCGGCCCCCTCAATGACGATGATGTCCACGGTTTCGGCCAGACTGTTGTAGGCCGAGAGGATCTCCGGGATGAGCGCTCTTTTCATCTTGAAATAGGCGGCGGCGGACATCTGGCCCCGCACCTCACCGTTCACGATGACCTGACTGCCCACGTCACTGCTGGGCTTGAGCAGGATGGGGTTCATCCGCACATCCGGCTCGATGCCTGCGGCCTGCGCCTGCACCACCTGTGCCCGGCCCATTTCCAGCCCATCCCGGGTGACAAAGCTGTTCAGCGCCATGTTCTGACTTTTGAAGGGAGCCACGCGGTAACCGTCCTGCGCAAAAATGCGGCAGAGGGCGGCGCACAGCAGGCTTTTGCCTGCACCGCTCATGGTTCCCTGCACCATGATGCACTTTGCCTTGCTCATTCCAGCACCTCCGCAAGAAGTTTCAAAAGCTGTTCGTTTTCAGGCCCGGTGCGCACGGCGGTGCGGTACCAGCCAGGGCCCAGCCCGGGGTAGTTCGCACAGCTGCGCAGCACAGCGCCCCTTTGCCGCAGGGTTTCTCCCAGCGTCTCCGGGGCCTGAAACAGCAGGTAATTTGCTCTGCCGTCCAGCACCCGCAGGCCCAGCGCCCGCAGACCGTCCGTCAGGCGGGGCCGCTGTTCGGCAATGAGGGCCCGGACCTTTTCCACATACGCTGTCTCCTCCAGCGCGGCAAGGCCCGCCGCCTGCGCCAGACTGGACACACCCCAGGGCTGGCCGCAGGCCTGCATCTGTTCCAGCAGTGCTGTGTCGGCACTCAGAGCATAGCCCAGCCGCACGCCCGCCATGCCGTAAAGCTTGGTGAAGGCTTTCAGGATGACCAGATCTCCCTCCCCCAGCAGACCTTTTGCCGTGTGCAGGGCATGGTCGGGCAGGAAATCGAGGAAGCATTCGTCCACCACCAGCAGGGTGCCGCACGCCGCGCAGCGGTGGAGGATCTGCTCCACCAGCGGCAGGGCCGTCAGCTGGCTGGTAGGGTTGTTGGGCTGGCAGAGAAACACCATGTCCACCCCCGGGCGGATGGCCGCACAGAACGCATCCGTAACCGCAAAGTCCTCCTGCTCCCGCAAAAAGAAGCGTTCCACCGTGCAGCCGACACTTTCCAATGCAGTGGCATACTCCGCAAAGGTGGGGGCGGTGACCAGCGCCCGGCGGGGCTTTTGGGCCCAGACCAGCCGGAAGATGAGGTCTGCCGCCCCATTGCCGCAGAGGATCTGCTCCGCCGGCACGCCCTCATGGAGCGCCAGTTTTGCCCGCAGATCCCGGCACAGGGGGTCGGGGTAGCGGTCCGCCGTGGGCAATGCCGCCGTGATGGCCCGGGCCACCCCTTCCGGCAGGCCCAGCGGGCTGACGTTGGCCGAAAAATCCAGCGCGTCCCGCCCGAACTCGGCCCGATACCCGGCCCAATCGCCGCCATGTACTAGTTGCATGTTCGTTCTCCTTTTCCTGGATGGTTCTGGATCCCAGCTCTTGGCTCCCCCTTTGGGGGAGCTGTCATGCAAAGCATGACTGAGAGGGCGAGGTCGTTACAAAACAGCGCGTATTGCCACGCCCCACGCCAGTGCAAAGGCGCTTGCCACGTACATCATCCGGTTGGCACGCAGGATATCCTCCGGTTCAATGGGACGCAGCGGATCGCCGATGGTGGGCTTGGCGTAGTATTCGCCAAAGTAATAGGCGGGCCCGGCCAGCTGCACCCCCAGCGCACCGGCGCAGGCGCTCTCGGTCTGGGCGCTGTTGGGGCTGGCGTGGTTGCGGCGGTCCCGCCGCCAGATCTTCCACGCCCCTTTTGCGTCATTGTGCGTAAAGGCCGCGGCAGCCACCCACAGCAGGGCGGCAAGGCGGCTGGGAAGGTAATTTGCCGCATCGTCCAGCTTGGCCGGGATGCGGCCAAAGTAGAGGTATTTTTCGTTTTTGTAGCCCAGCATACTGTCCATCGTGTTGATGGCCTTGTAGGTCAGGGCCAGCGGTGCTCCGCCGATGAGCATATAGAGCAGGGGCGCGATCACGCCGTCGCTGGCGTTTTCGGCCACCGTTTCCACAGCGGCTCTGGTCACCCCCTCCAGCGTCAGATCCTGGGTGTCCCGCCCCACGATGCGGCTGACCGCCCTGCGGGCAGCAGGCAGGTCGGGCTTGACCAGCTCCCGGTAAACATTGGTGCTCTCCTGCGCCAGCCCCTTTGCGGCCAGTGCCTGCCCGCACCAGAACATCTGGACGGCCAGCCCCAGCCACGGGCTGATGCGGGCAGCTCCCAGGCAGACCAGGCTCGTCAGTAGAAAGGTGCCCACCGGCAGGCAGAAGGCCACAATGGCACCGCCCAGCAGTTCCCCCTGAGGCGTTTTGGGCAGGCAGGCCCGCAGGCGCTTTTCCAGCGCCGAGATGGCCTTGCCCATGTACACCACCGGGTGGGGCAGCCAGGCCGGGTCGCCGAAGAGGCAGTCCAGCACAAAACCGCCGAGTACTGCGTATTCGATCATCAGGCATCCTCCTTTGTGTACTGCACAGTCTTCAGCAGGTGCAGCACCCGCTGCTCCGCCCAATCTCCTGCATCCAGAACGTAGCCGCCCGCGTTGGGGGCGCACCAATGGTAATAATCCGCCTGGGGCAGAGCGTAGCGCTCCATGGCAGCCATCTGGGTGCCGCCGTGGGCCAGAATGACCAGTGTCTCTTCCCCATCGGCAAGGGCCTTGTCCACCAGTGCGGCAAAGGCCCTGCACACCCGCTCCGAAAAAACAGCCTTGGTCTCGCCGTCCGGGCAGGGGCTTTCGCAGTTGGCGTTCACCCAGGCCAGATAATCCGGGTCGTGCTCCATCTCAATAAAATTGCGGCCCTCAAAGCTGCCGAAGCACATCTCCTGCAGGTCTTTCACCTCCACGAGCCTTGCACCCGGGAAGAGCACCTCCGCGGTCTGCCGGGTGCGGCAGAGCGGGGTGATATAGACCGTTTCCGGCCGGAGGTCAGCCTGCCGCAGCTGGGCGCGGCCCGCGGGGCACAGGGGGATATCCCGCTGGCCCTGATAGCGCTTTTCGGCATTGTAGGCCGTCAGGCCGTGGCTTTCCTCTTCGGCTCCGGGAGCGGTCTCCGCCGCCGGAGCTTCCGTACTGTTGCAGGCCAGTCCGGCCTGTTCCAGCAAGTTTCCCAATCGCGTATCCATCCCGCAAGCATAGCGTATCGGCCCCCATCTGTACAGACGGACGGATTGTGTCCTGCCCCCCCTTTTGCTATGCTGCGCCCGTACCTGCACGCACGGATGCGGCCCGCCGCAGGCTGCCGGAGATCCCGGCGCCCCGCGACCCTGCCGCCCCGTCGGCCGCAGGAGGATCTTTTCCTACAGGAAGCTTATGGGACAGGATATTTTCGACGTCATCATCGTGCTGGTCCTGACGGCCTTCGCGGCCCGCGGGTTCTGGACCGGCTTCGTGGGCGAGGTCGCCGGGCTGATCTCCATCGTGGGCGGCTTCTGGGTCTCCCACCATTTCCACACCGTGCTGGCCCCGCACCTCACCTTCATCACCGAACCGGCCTGGCGCAACATCGCCAGCTATGTGCTGCTCTTCCTGGGCGTGCTCATCGCCGTGGGCCTGCTGGCGCGGCTGCTGCAAAAGCTGCTGGCCTTCTCCTTCGTGGGCTGGATCGACAAGCTCACCGGCGGCCTGCTGGGCCTGGCCAAGGGCGTGCTGCTCTGCGCCGTGGTCCTGCTGCTGTTGCAAAAGCTCTTCGGCGATGCCGAGTTCCTGCGCCATTCGCGCGCCCTGCCCTACTTCAATTCCCTGATAAGCCAGGTGCGCGGCTGGCTGCCGCCTGACCTCATCAGCCGTTTCGGACTTTAACCCTTCACAAGGAACAGTTTCATGAAAAGCGCTCTGGAAGAATTGCAGGCCGTCATCGAACGGCTGACCGATGCCGAGAACGGCTGCCCCTGGGACAAGGAGCAGACCCCCGAAAGCCTGACCGAATACCTCATCGAGGAAAGCCACGAGCTGGTCAGCGCCATCCGCTCCGGCAACACGGCCGACGTGTGCGAAGAACTGGGCGACGTGGCCTTCCTGCTGCTCTTCGTGGCCCATCTGTACCAGAAGCGCGGCCAGTTCAGCCTGGACGACGCCCTGAACAACAACCGGGCCAAGATGGTGCGCCGCCATCCCCATGTGTTCGGTGACGTGACCTTCGACAATCTGGACGAGCAGCTCAAGACCTGGGAAAAGATCAAGCGCGCCGAGCACACCGACGCCGAAGGCACCGGCGAGGATTATAGGATGATGATTCTGCCGGATCACCCGACCCCGATCTGCGTGCGGACCCACACCAGCGATCCGATTCCCTATCTGCTTTATGACAGCAGAAAGGCCTTCGAGGACGGCGCGGGCGTCTACAATGAGAAGGCGGCAAAGGCGGGCGGCATCGAAGTGATGCATGGCTACGAGCTGATCGACAAACTGTTTGATTGCGTCCGGGGCGCACCATGCACTTCCACAACAGGGGATTAAGAACCTCC
>OGXD01001505.1_pt1 | contig 17664 bp, 17 predicted proteins | sample 1576211 | NCBI WGS metagenome assembly OGXD01 (sample SAMEA3541470, study PRJEB24748) | human gut metagenome | biome: human gut; feature: human-associated habitat; material: faeces | place: China | collected 2012
GGAAGATTTTGCAGCGCGCGCTGAATGTCCACGGCGCCGGGCTTGTGGTGGACGGGATTGTCGGCCCCAGGACCCGGCAGGAGTTGCAGGACCAGCTGGCCGCCACGGGTGAAGCGGTGTTCCTTATCGCCCTGCAGGAGAAGCGTCAGGCGTTTTACCGCTCGTGCAGGCAGTTTCCGACCTTCGGGAAGGGATGGTTGAGCCGCTGCGACGATGCGTTCAGCGTGGCGCAGGAGCTTGTTTAATTTTTACATCACTCCCCCTATGAGCAAGAAACCCCGCAGCCAAAAGGCCGCCAGGAAAACCAAGACTGCCGACATTGAGATTTTCGAAGATCGTTCCCCTCAGGAAAGAGGATATCTTGGTTTTTACACCAGCATCACGCCCAGGGTGCTGAAAAATGCCCGCGAGAGCATCCAGACGGGCAATATGCTCGACTTGGAACGCGTGTTTCGTTCGATGAAAATCGAATGGCCTCGGTTGCGGGGAAACCTGCGGAAGCTCCGCGAAAAGGTTCAGGCCTTGGAAATTACCGTGTCCCCCTGGGCCGAGAAAGGCAAAAAGCCGGCACCAACGGCCAGCCGGCATGCGGATTTGGTGGAATCCGCCCTGTATTGCTGCCGGATTGAACAGGGGAAATGGGAACTGGATCTGAACGGATTGATTGGGGCCTTGGCGGAAGCTCCGGAACGCGGAGTGGGTGTGCTGGAAATCATGTGGAACCCCGGCCATATCCGGGCGCCCCGCGCCTATTGTCCCATTCCTTCCACATTTTACAAATGGTCCAGCTACCCGGCGCAAATCGACCGTCTTGTACTATGTCCGGACGGAGTAGGGTGCGGTCCCGAAATGGAATTCCCTCCCAACAAATTCATTGCCTCCCTCAACTGTGACGGGCTTGACCATCCTATCTACGGCGCCAACCTTCTGGCCCTGGTCGGTTGGTTCGGCGCGGCCAAATTCGGCTTGTCCTGGTTCATGGAATTCTGCCAGATATTCGGATCTCCTCTGCGTCATGGAAAAGCATCGGGAACCCTGGCGCAGAAGAAGCTATTTGACCAGATGGTGAAATTCGGACAAACGGGCATCCTTGTAACGGACCCGGATGCAGACGTGCAATTTCATGACGCCGTAAAAGGAGGCAACCAGCTTCCGCACCTGAACATGCTCGAAGAGGCCAACAAGGCATGCGATATTCTGATTTTGGGGCAAACCCTCACCAGTTCCGTTTCCAGCACGGGCGGCAATCGCGCTCTGGGCGAAGTGCACGAAAATACGGAAAACCAGGTTGTCCTTGCCCGCGGGAAATACGTTGCCGGCGTCCTCAACCAGCAGCTTGTCCCGGCCATTCTGGAACTTAACCTGGGAAGACGCCCGGAACATCTGCCCTTCATCTCTTTTAAGGATCCGTCCTCCGGTATGAGTGAAGCAAAACTGGGGTGGGTGGAAAGGGCAACCAGAATTGTTCCCGTCGCTGAAGAACAGGTTTACGACTGGCTTGATATCCCCATGCCTGAAGAAGGGGCGAAACTCTACCAGCCGCCATCTTTTGAGGGATTCGGGCCGGAAACGGGAGAAGTGGATGACCTGGACCGGGAATCCCTGGTTCATGCGGCGCGTAAAAAAAAACGCTGAAGCACATTGAAGAAATTAACCGGATTGCCCTCCGTGTCGGTCGCCAGACGGATCAGGCGGCCTATGAACTGACCTCCGGTGTTGCCGGATTCATGGAAGCACTTATTGCCTCCGTCGAAGCCGGAGAAGACCTGGAAACGGTCATCCGGTCCGCCCGTGAGCAGGTGCCGGACCTATGGGACGAGATAGATACATCCCTGCTGGAAGATCGGCTTGTCAAGGTTCAGCATGCCGCTCTTGAAGCCGGTTGGAACTCCATGCGCGAATCAAAAACAACCGCCGAGAAAGAATGACGGGCATGAACATTGAAATTGATATGAGCGGCTTTGATGCCGCACTTGACGATGCCATGAAGGTAGCCTCCCCGGAAACGCTGGAAGCTGCGAACCGGGAAAGCGGCGAATATCTGCGGGACTATCTGGCTTCCTGGTACGACGGCAAAGGACGGGAACACTGGATTAACAATTCTCTTCCTACGCATGGCCCGGGACGCATGGCGACAGGCTGGTTTTCCAATATTGCCCGTAAATGGTTCCTTTCCTCTGCGGATGCTTCCGGAGCGGTTATCTCCAATCCCGACGAGGACGGATCCCTGCGGCATAAAATAAAGGGAGGGACAATTACGGCTAAAAATGCCGGGGCGTTGACCATTCCCCTTGTTCCGGAGGCCCACGGGCGCCGGGCTGCCGATTACCAATCCGAAATCGGGGAATTGTTCACCATCCCCAACAAAAACGCCCTGTTTGAAGCCGTGGACGGCGGGGGAGTGCGTGCGGTGTATGCCCTGCGCCAATCCATCACACAGGACCCCTGGCCGGACGCCATCCCGACCGGCGAAGAACTGATCAGCGCCTATGGCGTCAAGCTCATGGACGTTCTGGCGGCCTCTCTTGATGCCTGAAACACATATCCAACCCCGGCTATTTACGCTTTTCCGTTTCATGCCATGCTTTGGGCATGGATTTTGAATTCAACGTTCCTCTTGCGTTTGGCGACGCTCCGGCCTGTATCGTGTACATGCCGGAGGGGGAACATTTCATCAATGCATCCATTGGAGGACGGCAGAAAGTGATTGTGGACCGCTCCTGCCTGGAGGCTTTGCGGCGGGACCTTGCGTTGAAGCTCACTCAAAACGTGCGGCCCGTCTGCTACTTTGACCACAAGACAGGACCCGCCTCCTTTATTCCCGCTTCCTTTGACTACATGGATGGCGTGGGCGTCATCCTCAAGGGGGAATGGACGGAAAGCGGCAGGAAAGCGGTGCTGGGGCGTGACTACAGCTATTTTTCTCCGGCATTCAAGCTCAACACGGCAACCTGCCGCCCCATAGGCCTTGAACCGGATGACATTGAGGTTGGCTCTCTGGTGAATGACCCGGCCTTTGAGAATATTGCCCGCATTGCGGCCGGCAAGGCCAGACTTGAGAATTTCACGGTTCTTGAACCGGACATGCTTTTGAATAGCGGCGGAGAGGATACCGGTGCTGTTCATGACCAAACAAATAACACAAATACAACAATGTACGAACTACTGGTTAAATGCGGTGTCCTCACCAAAGAGGAAGCCGCATCTGATAAGGCCGGCAAGATCGCAGAGGACAAAATCAACAACCTGAAGAAGAAATCTGAGGGAGTCGAGCAGTCCAAAACGGAACTTGAAGCGGCCCGAAAAGAGGCGGAAGACGCCAAAAAAGAAGCAGCCACCTGCAAGGCGGCCAAGGCCAGGCTGGACGAAACCGAAGCCAAACTGAAAGCGGCGGAAGCCGAGCTTGCCGAGGTGAAAGCCTCCAAGGCGGCTCTTATCGACGCGGAAATTGAAGCCGCCATCAAGGCCGGCAAGATTGCTCCGGAAGATGAAGATGCCAAAGAGGCCTTGAAGACCGCTCTAACGGCCAATATCAAGGCCGGCAAAGCTCTGATCGCCTCCATAAATCCGAATCCTGCTTTTACGACGGTGGTCGCCGGAAAGGCCAATAACGGCAACGGCGGGAATGAGCCTACCGGACGTGACCGCATCATTGAAAACATCAACAAGGAAAAGAACTAAGCCATGTCATTTTTGACTCTACTGGACATTCAGAAACGCAATGGTTCGGAATCCGACATCGGATTGATCGAAGAAGTGGGGCGCTCCGCCCCGGAAGTAACGCAGCTTGCTTCCGTCGTGGGCTCCAAAACCATCGTCAAAACCTATGTACGCACCGGCATTCCCCGAGCCCGGTTCCGCCCGGCCAATGCACCCATCGGTTACACGTCCTGCACTTACGAATCAAGGAACGTGGAACTGTTTCCCATTTCCTCCATCGTTTTTGTGGATCATATTACGTTGGAAAGCTCTGACGACGGGGAAGCCGCCGTCCTGGCCGATGAAGCTTCCGGGATTACGGAGGGGGTTCTTCTTTCCCTGGGAGCCCAGGGTTTTTACGGAAAGAAAATCGACAAGAACGGTTTTCCCGGACTTCCCGATTTCATCGACGATACGATGATTATCAGCGCAGACAGCTCCAAGGCCGCCGACAATTACGACGGGACGTCCGTATTTGCCGTTGTGGAGGGTCCCAAAGGCGTGCATTGGCGCTGGGGGCGCGACAAGGGAATTACTCTTGGCACGTTCAAGGATGCGCTTATTCCCGGCAAGGATCCGGAAACGGGCGAGCCGGGTGCCATTCCCGGCAAGGTTGCCGATTTGACCGCCTTTGTCGCCCTGGTCAACAACTCCAAGCTGTCCGCCGCACGCCTGAAGAATATCGGCACGGCAGAAGGAACGACGCTGGATGACGATAAATTGGCGGAACTGCTGGCTTTGTTCCCAGCAGGCGTCCGCGTGACGAAGTTCATCATGAACCGCATGGCCTTGGAGCAACTCCGCAAGAGCCGCAAGGTGGTGAGCGTTTCCGTGGACGGCGGCAAGGCGGGAGGGGATTCCTCCGGATCCGCCCCGATTCCGACCCACGCCCACGGCATCCCGATTTTGGTGACGGACTCCATCGTCAACAACGAAAGCGACCTGTCCTCCATCACGGGCATTTCCTACTGGGGCAAGCATGCGCCGAAGAAAGTGAGCAACAAAAAGAACCAATAAGACGGAAAGGAACCTTAGACAGTGAATCCTATCAGACACACCCGTAAGGACGAATTGCTGACGGCCCGGATGAACATGCCGGGCACGGGCAAGACGGCCTATTCCGAAGTGCTGGATGCGGGTCAGACGGGCGGCATTGATGAAATGTCCATCGTCATTGAGCACGAAGACCTTCCGGCTTTGGTTGCCGGAAAGAAAATCACGCTGACCCTGGAAGCCTCCGGGGATGGCGATAGCTGGGCCGAGGTGCCGGGGTTCTCCCTGGCACCTGCAGCGGGAGAAGAAGCGGGAGCTCTTGCGAACAGCATTGCCGGACGGGCTCCCTATGGCATGGGACGCTACATCCGGCTCAAGGCTGTGGCAGACACCGCCAGCGGCGACAATACCGCCGCCAAATGTGAACTCTCCATCCGCGTGTAACCGTCATGGCGCTGGTCCAGATCACGGAAAACACCCTGCGGGCCTTCCTGGCGGACGCTGAAATCGCGGCGTTTGACTCGGCAGGAGCGGAAGGGGATTACCCGGAACGGGCCGGCGCCCTGATCAGGACGACGTGCAACCTCGTCGCCGGAATCGTTAATTCTTCCGGGAAATATCCCATTCTGGCAACAGGTCAGGACAGGGTGCCGGAAGAACTGGAACACCCGACGCTTGTCTGGATCCGTCACGCCATGCTGGCCGACTTGCCCGACATGGGCGACCTGGAAGGATCCCCCCGCGCCAAGCAGTACAGCACGGCAAGCGAGATTTTCCGGGCCGTCCGGGAGGGCAGGTTTTATCTTGCCCCCTACGATTCGGAGAGTGGCGGCGTAGAGGTGTACGGAGCCGGGCAGCCCTATCAGAACTGGTGTGAACTATGAGTGCTTTACCCGCAAGCCCGCGCATCGCCGCCGGGGAAAAAATCTATCGGAAAATCATTACCCTGTGTGCCCGTTACAACAGCGGGGAGGATCCCGGCATTGTCATGCGCGGATGGGATGCCGACCTGAAAACCCTGATTACTCAAAAGCTGTCCAGGCTGGGAATCTGCGTGCTGGTATGCGCCCCGAAACGAAACCCCCTGCAGGAACAGGGAGGCACGAATGCCGTCATTCTGACAACAAAAATCGTCATTGAAAGCAATCCCCTCCTGAAAAAATCCGACGCAACCGCCGTCCTCGGCTGGGATGCGGACGATCTGGCAGACCTGCTCGCCATCGGGCTTGACGGGCATCGGGAACCGGGCTGGCTCACCTGCATGAAGCTCAAAGTCACAGGCACGGAGTCAAGCCGGGTACAGATGGCCAACAAGGCTGTTACGCTCACCCTTGAACAAACCACCATATTGAAACATGGCAACTAAACCCACCACCGCCGCGGCCCAGGAGGCCGCTACTGCTCCGGCGCCCCGCATCGTCAAATGCCGGGTGGCCGTCAACAAGCTGGAACTCCCTCACGGCATCGCCGCGCGGGGAAAAATCGTCCACATCCCGGAAGACGTGTACAAAGTCCACGCCGACGCCGGGAAAGTGACCTTTATTGACTACGTAAGAAGCTAACAACCATGTCAGAACTCTACAACAAGGAAATGCTGGTCGGCACCTTTCTCGACCTGTGCCCGTTCGGAACGACAGTCACGGCCGAAAGCGGCACGGACACGGTGGACGAGCATTTCAAGCCGGCGAAGGACTCCGACGCCTGGATGATTGCCAACGAAGTCATCGACTACAAAATCACGCCGACCACGGAAGACGACGCCCGCACGATATTTTCCCGCGACACGACCTCCTATGTGACGCGGAAGAACACCAAAGTGACGGGCAACACCATCGAGATTAACTCCACGGAGGTTAATCCGGTCTGCTGGCAGGTGATTTACCAGTGCGACAGGCTGGAAGCCGGGAAGGAAGTGCAGCCCTTTTCCCGGAACATCTACGGGCAAAAGGTATGGGCGCGCCTCACCAAATACCAGGAAGACAAAAAAGAAATGATGGTCCTGGAAGTCGCGGCGCTGCTCAAGGTGGAAATCCCCACGGAAAACAACAAGCTGATCACGCCGAAATTGACGCTTGAAGTGATACCGTCCTCCCTGAATTCCCTGACGCCCACGGAAGAAATCGCCTTCCCGGCCTCCGCCGGAGCATGACAGCCGGGGCCGCCCCTCTGTTTGCATGGGGAGGGGCGGCCCCTGTTTCCCCCACCATTATTGAGGCATGGACACGACCGTATCTCCCTTTTCCATTACCTTTGACGGGCGCCCCGTCGTGCGCGCCGGGGAATTCCTGCTCGACTCCCTGCCGGAACACGCTTTCCCGGTGCAGTTCGGCACGTCCGCCACGCCGATCATCAACAGCCCGTTCCCCAGGCTGGACGCATTCGGCAACCTGTCCCTGTCCTTCACCATCTCCACCGTGCGGGAATGCGCCTCCCACATGGACGCGTGGAACGCCTTTTACGAATGGCTCAACGAATGGAAAACGGCGGGGAAAGGGGAATGGGCCTGGACCGACGCCTGCGGCCGTGAACAGCGCTTTGAAGCCGTCATCGCCGACGCCGAGCCGAAGGTTCAGGGTCTGCGCCTTATTGTCTCCTACAACTTCACCCTGGGCCGCCCCCTATGAAAACCCTTGACGTATCTTCCGCCGACTTCCTGGACATGGCCGAAAGCCCGTCCTACAACCGGCTGTCCTTCGGGGGAGCCTCCGTCTCCTTCCGCGCGCCGGTCTCCCGGTTTGCCTCCTGCCCGTTTGAAGAAGGGGAAATAGTGAAAGTCGTCTGGCGCGGGAAAACCCTGCTCATCGGACCGGCCATCGACCTGGAACATTCCCTTGAAGGAACCTCCGAGAGCTGGGACATCAGGATTTGCGATTACTGGTGGAACCTGAGCAACATCCAGTACTTCGCGAATGGCCGCGCCAACGGCATCTTTGCCGAATACCGCCGGGGCACAGGCGGAAGCGGTCAGGAAAAACAGGCGACCGCGAACATCCGGGACGCCCTCTCCGGAGTCTTGGACCACGCCGTCAGCACGGCCCTGGTTCCCATCAAATACGACCTCCGGATAGACAAGGATGCCGAAATCATTCCGTTTGCCTACTCGTCGGAAACGTATGCCTCCCTGCTTTCCCAGATCCAGAAATGGCGCCCCAATATGGCCGCGTGGTTTGAATACGGCGCGGACGACTCCGCCACGCTGGTCATTGCCGACCATGCCGCCCTGCCGGATGTCGTGCTCGACCTGTCCGCCGTGGACGTAAGCGCTCTGTCCCTCAAGGCGCGTCCCGATCTGGTGCCTCCGGCCGTGGGGCTGACCTGCAACGCCTCCGTTGTCTCCCGGATTCAGCGCGCGCTGGCCGTCTATCCCTCAGGCGCCTCCCTGTCCCAGCCCTATGTGGTGACGGCGGAAGTGGACGTTCCGGGCGGCGTCAAGGTCTCCGACACTGCCGGGCAATACAGCCCCGCGGAAACGGACTCGCTGGGTTACGACGCTCCGCGGATGATTGTCCGGGGAGACAAATTCCCGACCGGCACGGCCCAGTGGGCGGCCCGCGTCAAACGCTGGGCTCCGGCCCTGGAGGATTGCGCCGGCCTGGAAGTGGCGGCCAGTCCGAAAATTACGTCCATCACGCCGGCTGACGCGGAACACCGGGGATACAGCAGCGCGGCCATCACCCACGAACTGACCTCCGGCCAGATAAACGGCAGGAGCGCAAGAATCAAATGGGGCAAGGTCCGGGTGGATTTGCGGGTGCGGGCGACGGAGCCCCCCGACACGGTGAAGCAATATTTTCCGGAATACGGCGGAAAATCCGGAACCGGGGACCGCTGGATTGGAACATTGACGTTTGAAGTGACTACGACGAATGTCGGCTACGCGTCCTACCGGGTGGACAGGGCAGGGACGGTGGAAAGCGTATCCGACGACGGCGGAAGCCCCGGAGGCGACGAAACATCGGGCAGCTACGACACCTCCGTGTTGTATAAAAATTTCCTGAAATCCTACTACGAAGCCACCCGCGCGCTGCCCTATGACGGATCCGCGACCGTCCACGACGACTTTGACCAGGTCTGCGGGGGGCGCCTCTCCATCACGGGAGGATTGAAAGAATGGGAAACCATGCGGTCCGTCATCCAGGAAATATCCCTCGACCTTAAAACGGGAGTTTCCGACGTGACGGTGGGGGCCCCGGAACAGATCTCCCTGCAGGACTCCATCGACCGGAGCCGGCAGCTTGCCGAGGCGCTGCGCCGGACGGCCTGGGCGGACTCGTCCACGTCTTCCGGGGGAGGTTCTTCGGGCGGAGGATCCGGCAGCGGAGGCTCTTCCGGAGCGGACGATGAAGTCCCGGAGCTTCCCAGCGTCGGGCCGTCCGTAAAACTGCTGCAGGCCCAGGAGCCTCCCGCGTGGGGAACAAGCGCCGTCGAGGTGGGATTCCAATGCCGCCTGTCTTACGGGAGCGACGGCAAGGTGTCCGATGCCTACATCCGCCAGGGGAAGGCCGTTTATGCCGGCAGCTACATCGGGGGGCTGCTTCCGGAAGGGGACGGCTCCGGGGGATGGGTGAAAAGCCCCGTCACTTCCGGGGAAATCTGGCTCAAGATCCAGTTGGACAAGGACACGAAATACCTCGGATCCTCTCTGTCCGCCGCGGGCGGCGTCTCCGACCCCGTCAGGCTCGCGGAGGAAGACCGGAAAACCCCTTATGAATATTATTTCCATCTGGCCACCATCGACGGCAACAAGGTGGTGCAGCACCAGGCGGGCACGGTTTATCTCCAAATCCACCCGGGAACCTTCGGCCCCTCCGGAATGTCATGATCAGGATATACACCTTCACCTATGCCGGAGACGCGCAGGAAGCCGTGGCCTGCGTCCGGTGCGCCAGGACGGCTCTTCCGGAGGCGGTAGTTACGGTGGTGGACGACAGCGCCGCCCCGGTGCCCCCGGAGGCCAGGAGGGCCCTTGTAGCGCATGGGGCGCGGTATCGCCGGAGCTCTTTCCCCCGCTGCGGCAACCTGCGCGGCCCGGAGTGCGTCCGGGGAATCATTGCCACGCTGGCCGGGGGGGCGGCGGATGGCGACACCGTCGTCAAGATTGACTCCGACACGGCTCTTCTGTCGGGCGAATGGGTCAGGGAAATGAAACACAACGGGCTTGCGCTGCACGCCGCCGGATACCGGGTCCCCCGGAACCCGTCCGAACGGTCCGCCTACGGAAATTGCTACGCCCTGAGCGGCCGGGCGGCCATGATGGCCGCCGAAGCGCTGGAATGCGCCGCCATCCCCCCGCTCGCCCCGGAAGACCTCACCATCTGCCGGGCCGTCATGGATGTCTGCGGCCGGGAGCGTGTCCGGCTTGACGAGCCGTGGACGCCCCGGAACCGGGCCGGGCGGTGGTCCTGGTGGAACTGGGACAGCCGGACGGCGAATCCGGAGGATTATGCCCGCAGCTATGACGTGGTGAGCGTCGGCAATCCCCGGCCTCCCCACGTTCCCAAAAACGCCCGCCGGGAAGTCATGCGCGCCCTGTGCGACGCCCGTTTGAATCTCAACATCCAATCAATAGAACCATGTCAGACAGAAACCTGAACATCAATATCAGAACGACCGCCGACACCTCCGGCGCCACTCAAGCCGCCGCATCCCTGGACAGGATACGGGAATCCGGCGAATCCATTTCGCAGACTTCCGGCGTGATGGACCAGATCGCAGATTCTCTTTCCCGTGTCAAAACGGCTGCCGGGGAAACCGGCGACGCCATGAAGGACGGCATGGGCGCGGAATATGAAAAAGCCCTGGAAAACGCCAATTCCAAACTTGACCAATACGCCGACGCCCTGACCGCCGCCGGCTCCCGGATGAAAGCCGCCTTCAACGACAACCCGGGATTGACCGGGTTTATTGACGAAGTCACCAACGCCGTGCTGACCTCCGAGGAATTCAGGAAGAAGCTGGAACAGGTGGATGACGTCTTTGAAGTCCTCAACAACAAAATGTCTGATTTGGATCTCGGGGCGAAATGGGGAGATGACCTTGACGAAAACCTTCAACAAATCATCGACGGCTACAACAAGGAAATGGCCGCGGCCGACAAGGCCGCGGAAAAGGCGGAAGCCGCGGAGGCCCGGAAGCAGCAGGCCGCCGCCGCCACGGTGGAACGGCTGGAAGCCAACAACCGCCGCGCCTCCGCCACCTATGAGGAACTGCAGGCCGAACTGGAATCCTACATTGCCAAGTTGGAAGAAGCCCGGAAGGCCGGGGACAACGTGGCCCAGGCGGACGCCCTGAAGAATATCCAGGACCTGGGACGGCGCATCAAGACGGCCGGAGATGCCGGACAACTCACCTCCACGCAGGTCAAGGGGCTGGCGGGGCAGATTACCATAGCGGCAACGCGCATTCTGGGCATGTCCAGCTCGCTCCGGGGAGCCATCCCATTCATTCATTTATTCGGAACCACCATCAAAACGGCGATGGGGCCGCTGGGCTGGGCCATGCTGCTGATCCAGGGGCTGACCGCCGGCATTACCGCTTTGATTGACCACTTCAAGACCAAAAGCGACGAACTTGACAAGGCCGCCGAGAAGGCAAGGAGGAAGCATGATGAAATCAACCAGTATTTGAGGGATGCTGAAAAAGGTCGTCTTGCGCTTGTCCAGAAAACGAAACAGGAAGAAGCGGCCCACGTCATCAACCGGGAGTATGAACAACATATTAAAAACATTACTTATGAATATGAGAAACAGACCCGGGAAATTGAATATCAGCTCACCCTCCGCAAAATGGAGATTGCTGAGAAGCAGGGGGCGGACACCTGGAAAAACAAGATGCAGCGTTTGGAAGTGGAAGAACAGTTCCAGGACGGGAAAATCGGCAAGCATGAAAGAAAGTACAGGCTTTTGCTTCTGGATCAGGAGCTTGAAAGGATAACGGAGCGGGTCAGGATTCAAACTGCCCATGAAGAAGACCTTGCCTTGGCTGACAAACAGGGGGATGCGGAAGGGAAAAGAAATACAGCTTTAGGTGAAGCTTCACGCCTGCAAAATGTAAAAATGTCTCTTCCAACTGTAGAGGAAATGTCAAAATTATTTAGGTTAGAAAGTGGTGAATTGCCTTATATAATTAAAGAGATAAAAGGTAAGGAAGAAGCTATAAAATCTTTTACAGATTTGGGTGGTTACGAAGACTTTGTTAAACAACTTCGTGGCGAGCTTTCAGAACTTGAAATACAAAAAGATAATATTTCGGGAATGATTGAAAAAATAAAATCTATTTTTAATGAAGAAAGTATTTCTTTTCAACCGTCTTATGGATTGGATAAAAGTGGGAAGCCTATTACTGATGAACAAAGAACCGAAGAATATAAAATATCCCTTGAAAAGCTCGGAGCCCGGCAACAAACAGCCGTAGAAGAGGCCGGAAAACATCAGGAAGAATTAAATGGTATTTTGAAAGAACGTGTTATTGTTCAAAAAGGAATTTTACGACTTGAAACGGAAGAAGCGAGAAATGAACAAGCTCGAAAGAAAGAATCCAGAGTTGGGGAAAAGGAATGGAAAAATGATGATAAAAAAGAAGAGCAAAAAGCAGAAAAGAAACTCGAACGGGAGAGAAAACAGGAGCTTAAAAGGCTTCAACAGGAACAGAAGCGGGAAACTGATAAGGCTATTAAAACTTTTGTGGAAGGCTTTACCATCAACGCCGGAAAGAGTGCTACTCCACATCAAACCTCTCTAGTCCACAAGGCTATTGACGGCATTAGAAAAGATATAGAACGCGCCGCGGTCGATGGATACATTGACCCGGAAGAACTACAGAATTTAAACAAGCTTTTTGTGGGAAAATTAACGGAGCTTGGAGTTGCATCAAGACAAGTTCTTCAGGGCTTGAAACAGATGTTTGAAAGCAATATTGGAGCTATCAACAAGGAAATAGCAGAAATAAAAAGGACGCAAAGAATGCAGCTTAGCCGGGAAAGGTTGAGAAGATGATAGGTAACGTCTTAGTTCCCTACTTCTAGTCATAAACAAAGAAATCGACGTGCAGAATTTGCGATTAGAAAACTTTGTGATTTTTTTCTTTTTATTATCATTGTTGCGATTATCATACAGTTATGAAGTATTACCTTGCTACACCGGAAGGAAAAACAGAAGGTCCTTTTCATCCAGAGACGTTAGAGGTTTTGGCTCGACGTAAAAGTATCACTTTTGAGACCCTTATATGCAGGGAGGGGGGAAATGAATGGATAAAGTATGGGGAGTTTCTTTCCTCCGCAACTCACGAAAAGTCAAATTCCTCTAAAATGAATATTTGTGCTGAATCAGAAAGAACCCGGAGAAATAACTATTCAGCAAGCGGAGTATCAGAAGCGTTCCGGTGGGTGGGTATCGTTTGCTTTGTACTGGCTATAATTATTCCCCTTATACTTTTGTCCTCAGGGAGCGACCAGAGCATTTTCGCCGCTTCCATTTTTCTTGTGCTTGCCCTATCCGGGCTGGGATGGATTGGAGTTGCTCATATTATTTCCCTCTTAGAACAGATTGCTGAGAACACGGGAAAGTGAGTATTCGTGAAATCAAAAATAGTTACCAAGTAGTTACCTATGAATCGTTTTTTAATAAAAATATTGAAATATCAATGTTTTGAATTTGTCTTAAAATCTGTTGTCCGCAAGGACGTACCGGTTCGAGTCCGGTCGGGGGTACTTTATCGAAATTAAATCTTGTAAATAAAAAGCCCGCTGTTTGCGGGCCTTTTTGTTTTCAAATATGCTGAATTTACCCCTTTTTGCTTGTATCTCCGGTCAAAAATAGTTACCCAGTAGTTACCCGGGATGGAAGAGAAACGGAAAAAGAAAGCGGCTCCTTTGACGCCTGTAAAAGATGTTTCCCGTGAAAAGATGGGGAAAGCCTGCTGGCGCCTCTCAATTCCCGCCTCCTTTTCGGAATCCGGAAAGAGGGAACAGCGGTTTTATCCCTCCTATAAAAAAGCATTGGCGGCGGCCGGGGAAATCAAGCTTGGAAAAGTGGCTGTGGATGCCGGGATTGTTGAATTAACCCAAGCTCAGGCGGTAGAAGCTTTATCTGCGCTGGATATTTTGGAGGGCTCTGGAATAGGGTTGGTGGATGCTTGCCGACTCGTGAAAAGAATGCAGGAAGCCGGGATAGGAGATATAGCCGAAATAGAGCATGCTTTCAAATTGGGAGCCGCACAGATACGGCATGAAAAGAAGTCTCCTTCCTGGAGTGAAGCCGCTTGGGAAATGGTTCGTGTGAAGGAAAAAATCACAAGGCGGCGTGAGCGTACCTTGCAACAAATTCGGTATATGATTCGTCGCATGGAGAAACGATGTCCCGATTTTTGTGTGCGCCCCATTGGAGGCATCACAGGAGAGGAATGTCGTGCGGCGTTTGGCAGGGCTTTTGATTCACCGATTCAGCAGGATAAAGCGAGAGTGGTCTTTTCCGGCGTCTGGACGCTCGCTATGAAGCGTGGATGGGCTCTTTCCAATCCGACCCGTATGCTTGATGCGTTAAAGACGCAGGAGCGGGAAATCAGGGCATTGACGCCTGAAGAAGTAGAACGATTGCTGCTCGCTTGCCGACCGCCTTTGCCGGATGATTCTTCCCAGTTGGACTTGACATCCGTTCAACCTGCCGTGGCGATACTCGTTTTTGCCGGCATTCGCCCAGAAGAATTGATGCGGTTAACGTGGGAAGACGTATCTTTCGAGGATGGCGTTATTACTGTCAGGGCTGCAGCTTCCAAAACAGGGGGAGCAAGGCATGTGACGATCTGCGAGGCTTTGCTGGCATGGTTGTCCCTGGTTCCGGAGAAGGAACGCAAGGGTGATATTATTCCGGCATATTGGCGCTCCCGGTGGGAAGCAGTCAGAAAGCGGGCAGGGTGGGGGAAGAAAAAGCCTTGGCCTAAAGATGTATTGCGTCACACTTTTGCCAGTTACCACGCGAAAACCTATGCAGACTTTGGAAAGCTCCAAATGGAAATGGGACACCGTTCCGCCGAACTGCTACGGAATAGATACACCAATATGGCTGGGCTTACCAAAGAGATGGCGAGACAGTTTTGGGTAGTGATGCCAAATTAGGGCTAGATGATAAACCAACTTTTTTATGATCGATTGTTTCATCATTAAGATGGTACAATTATCTGGGACGATATTTAATTAAATAATATCATCAAATTAAGGAGTATATTCGAAATCTTCAAAATGAAGTTTATTTTTTAAATTTTTTGATCTGTCGATTATAGAAATCCAGTCAGCAAGAATGGATACTTCTTTAAGCCTAGTATAGTGAAGGAAACTGCAAATAGAATAATTTAGAAAACAGGAAACGAATAAGATCATAACATAAGGCCATATACAATAAGAGAAATGAAAAGAATAGTCAGATAATGATTGAAAAAAATCTTTAGGAAATATTAGTTTAATTAAAATTATAAACGTACTGATATTTCCAATTGTTTTAGTTAAATACCAAACTGCAGATGATAAGCGTATATGAGTTTCTATACGTACTAAATCCTCTGTTTCCATAGGAAGTATGGAGCGAATTCTCATTTTTAAAATATCTATTGCTCTACGAGAACGATTTCTAATGTTTTGCTGTTCTTTTAAATTAATTACGGCATCTCTATAATTTTCATCATCCCAGTTATCCCAAAAGATATATTTTTTTAAATGAGTAAGACCCCTTCTTCTTAAATAAGCATGGAAAAAATCTTCGTATGGATAATTTGTCAACTTCCTTCTATGTGTATGACAATCTATTGCTTTGTTGCAATATCTCCATAGATATTCATTTTCCATTGGAGAAGTAGGATTAAAGGCTATTTTGAGTAGTTTCCAAAAGAATTTCCATCCACTTATATGTTTAATAGATGGTAAAGGTGGATCTAAATTACTCCTTTCTTTATTTATTTCACACAGTTCTTTTTCTCTCTGTAAAACGCCATCATTTTCATTTTTACTTTCCGCTTCATTCCTTGCCTCAAGATCAAAATAAGAACCGGGATTTTTTGAACCAAATCCGCAACAGAAACGTTCTCGATAAACGTAAAATTTATAAAGTCTCACCAAAACACTTGACGGCAATAAAACAAAAATTATAGAAAAAATGATACTTAAAGCCCAACCGATAACAAATCTCTGTTTTGCAGCTTTAAAAATTTGTGATACTTCGTCGGGTAAATCAACGTCTTTTCTTTGTAAAATAAATCCACATATGAACGAAAACGATAAAAATACCCAAAAAGCATAAGATGATGTTTGATCGTTCAACCATGATATATCTAACGAAGGAGAAAAAGTATAAATGATATAGATTAGGTACGAAACGAAAATAATACCTGGGAATATACTGCAAACAATATCAATATAAAGTTCTTTTAACCAAGATATAATTCCATTGTCTAATCTTGAACGTCTTATATATTCAAAAGTGTCATTATTCATTTTTTTCTTATTAAAAAATTCCAATTATTATTAATGATGGTAAATATCATTTATTAGCTCCGCCACAAATCTTGCAGTTCACACTGCTGGGCGTATCGCTGGCTCGTCCTTTGCAAGCCCGGTAGTACCGGCAGTTTTTGTTATGGGTCTTGCCCGTTGAGCTGATCCAGTACGCTTTTTCTTCCGCTGCCGATTTGGCTGCCGATTTGGCTGCCGGTTTCCGGTGGTAGTGATATTCCCCTGTTTTGCGGTTGTAGTGACCACCGTTGGTGTCCAGGCCGCCAGGGTGCGCTTCCGAGAATGAAGTGAGGGAAATAACAGCTAAAATGAGAGAGAATAGTTTCATACAAATTCATAATACCATGAAATAAAGAGAGTTGTAAATAATTTGCTTAACTCTTTCAAGAGCATTGTGAAAGGATTATTTCCAACATTTATTTACATTTTTTACCTGTAGTTTATCGTTGTTTGTTAGAGGGGGCCGTGGTATCGCCTTTTCCGTGAGGTTGCTGTTTTTCTTTTTGGCCAGCATTTGCATTTCTTATGGTGAAAGCTTTAGGGGCTTTGTCATCAATGTGATTAATGGCGATACAATTACTGTTTTGGAGAAGACGCCAGAACAAAAACAAGCTTACAGAGTTCGTTTGAAGGGAGTTGATGCTCCTGAAAAAGGGCAGTATGGCTACAGTGGGGCTAAATATTTTTTGGAGAAGTTGATATGGGGTGAAATGGTCACGGTTCAATATTCGGGGCGTGACAAGAACGGAATTATTTTGGGGCTGGTATTGTATGGGGGCACGTTCGTGAATTATGAAATGGTCAAAGAGGGGTGGGCATGGTACGATAAAAAATATTTCGATAGCCGGGAGCTTGAGAGGTTTGAAGCTTCAGCGCAGAAGGAGCAGAAAGGATTATGGGCAGAGGAGAATGCGATTCCCCCTTGGGAATGGAGAAAAGGAGAGAGGGGTAAGGAGCCTTCCCAGGATAATAAAAAGATAGTTACTTATTGGATCAGCTCAACGGGAAAAACGCACCTTCCCGGATGTCGGTATTATGGTGTGGGGATGGGAGCATTTAATAATCTTGGAACGGCAGATTATTGCAGTCTGTGCTGGAAAATGCCCAAAGTGAAAGTCAGGAAGTCTGAACTGACTTATGATCCTTTTCCTGGGCCAGTAAAGACATCTTCTTCCCCTCGAAGATCATATTCGAGTCCCAGGCATAATTCCATTTATCATCATGTGTTTTCTCCAAGCACAAGTACCGATTCCAAAGGGCGCATTATTTACACGGGACCGCGTGGAGGAAGGTATTACATTAACAAGAACGGGAATAAGACGTATATCAAAAGAAAATAATCCCCCTGCCTTCAGCCGAAGGGAGGGGGAGGTAAAGAAATCACAAGACAAGTAGGAATCGCTATCTGCGCCGCCTCGCGAGCAGGCTCCCCAGTCCCAGGAACGCCAGAGAGGCTGTTGCCGGTTCCGGAATCT
>OGXD01001510.1_pt1 | contig 17636 bp, 20 predicted proteins | sample 1576211 | NCBI WGS metagenome assembly OGXD01 (sample SAMEA3541470, study PRJEB24748) | human gut metagenome | biome: human gut; feature: human-associated habitat; material: faeces | place: China | collected 2012
GCTATGGTGACATCATCCACGGGAACAAATTGCACTTTTCCGTCCAGGCTTACCCCCACAAGCCAGATACCTTCATATCCCAGCACGGGCGGCGTTCTGGTCCAGGTCCCGTAATAGTGGGGCCAGCCGTCTACCTCCCGGCGGACGGTAACACGCGAGGGATAGGGAATATCTGGGGCCGGGGCCGGGGGCTCCAGGTTACAGAAGGCGTATTGCGCCGCAAGGCGGGCCAGACCGTCCTGGTCAAAAAAACGTGGTCTGCCGTCATCCGTATCCAGCCAGCGCCGGGCAAGTCGTACCCGATGGCAGCCTTCCGGCCCGCCGTGTAGCGGAGCCGGAGAAAGCTCCATCTTAACGCGCGTTTCCCCGGCGCGAACGCTGACGGACCCCGAAAATTTCCTTTTATCCTGTACCACGACTTACCCCCGGCGGACCTTGGCCAGCAGCAGGGCATTCAGCTTGCGGGCCAACCGCAGACGCTCGGCCTTCTCCCCTAGATCACACTCGGCTTTGGCTACGGCCTTGCGCAACTCCAGAAGCTCCGCTTCATATTTTTCACGGGCTAACATGGCGTCGGCCTGACCGGCGTCGGCCAACAGGTCGCCAATATACTCCAAGCGAACCTTGCCATCTTTTTTCACCCGTACCTGACCACGCTCGGTTACGGTCAGTATCACGCCCGTGGGGCTTTTGACCTCGCCGCGACGGTTGATGCCATAGCCCGGAAATGCCGGTATCGTGTAGAATGTCTCCATATCCTGCCTCACCCGTGCTTTACCCGGTCGGCTTCTTCCGCCCGTTTGGCATTGTTGAAGCGGTCCAAAGTTCCGACCAGGTACCCTGTAATCCGGCGCACCCGCTCAAATTTGATACCCTCGCCGACATACACCACACCACCCCGCACTACTTGCGGGAGTTTGGGCTTCACTTCCGTCATTCCATCATCTCATGGCTGCTCGTCAGGCCGGAACCGCCACGCCCCGGCGACGGCCCCGCGTGGGGGCGTTTCGCATTACTTCAAGGCTTCTTTCAGCGCCGATCCGGGAACAAACACGGTCCGCCGTCCGGCCGAGATGAACACCGGCTCACCGGTACGCGGATTTCTCCCCTGGCGCGCCGCCGTCGTGCGCACCTTCAGCTTTCCCAGCCCCGTCAACGGGACTTCACCGCCGCCCAGCAACTCTGCGGCAGCCACATCGCCAGCGTGGCCTCCACCATGACGGCGGTCACGTCCCTGTCGGGATGGGCCGCACGCAGGGAGTCCGTCACGGCTTTGAGAAATTCATACTTCGTCATACGTTGCTCCTTTCTATTTGATGAGGTTACGGGTCACGGCCTCTACCGTCTCTCGTGGGTAGCCGCTTCGCAGCAGAATGGAGCGGGCCTCGCGGGCAATGTCGGCGCTGATCCGCCTGCGCTCATGCTTGCCCGCATTCTTCCAGTCCGTGCGTGATGCCAGTTCCGGCAAATCTTCCGGGATCGCGGAGGACCGACAAAGAAGGACTTCCGCGAACCGCATCCCCAGCGTCTCCAGTTCTTTCTTGGTCAGCTTGTACGCCATTTGCCTCCCTACCCGTTGTCGGGCACGTCCTCCTTGCTGATTTCAATGAAGAACGTGTCGCTTTGTTGCCGCTTAAGGCCGACCAGCTCCAGCCGTTCATCCGGCCAGCCCATCGCCGCATCCTTGTTGATTTCCTCCTTGACGCGGATACCATCGGTCAGATGATACTGGCTGCGAGACCGACGGGTCGAGCAGTAACGAAAGTTGGAGTTAGTGATCCGGTGGTATGTGAGTGGAAATGCCATCGCTCAACGGATAAAAGTTACCCTGGGGATAACAGGCTGATCTCCCCCAAGAGTCCACATCGACGGGGAGGTTTGGCACCTCGATGTCGGCTCATCGCATCCTGGGGCTGAATTCGGTCCCAAGGGTTTGGCTGTTCGCCAATTAAAGCGGCACGCGAGCTGGGTTCAGAACGTCGTGAGACAGTTCGGTCCCTATCTGTTGCGGGCGTCGGAGATTTGAAGGGAGCTGTCCTTAGTACGAGAGGACCGGGATGGACATACCTCTGGTGCACCAGTTGTTCTGCCAAGGGCACAGCTGGGTAGCTACGTATGGACGAGATAAACGCTGAAGGCATCTAAGCGTGAAACTCCCCCTAAGATGAGATCTCCCCTCCCTCGAGGAGTAAGGCTCGACGTAGACTATGTCGTTGATAGGTCAGGGGTGTAAGTGCTGTAAGGCATGTAGCTGACTGATACTAATAAGCCGAAAGCTTGACCTACAAAAGAAGGAAGCAGGCTCGGTTGCAAAGACATAACGCTTCCCATTCATTCTTGTTCAGTTTTCAGGGTGTGTCCCCAAATAGTTGGTGTTGATTGCGGTGAGGGTACACCTGTTCCCATCCCGAACACAGAAGTTAAGCTCATTTGCGCCGACAATACTTTGCGGGTGACTGCACGGAAAGATAGGTAACGCCAACATAAGAACCTGCCATTTGGCAGGTTCTTTTCATATTCTACCCGTTTATATCAAACTGGATCGGAAGCGCTGCGGCGCAGAAGGAGGAAGCATGGAATATCGTACCTTACCCCATGGTGGCGAGCGGATCGGCGTCATCGGCATGGGCTCGTCCGTCATCGGCGCGCGGCCGGAAAGCGAGATCATCGGGACTGTCCGCGCTGCGGTCGAGCTGGGCGTGAATTGTTTTGACATGGCAGGCGGCCATGCAGCGATCTTCGGCGCCTATGGCAAGGCCCTGCAGGATCTGCGAGACCGCGTCTACCTGCAGGTTCACTTCGGCGCGGACTATACAAGCGGCGAATACGGCTGGACGACCGACCTTGAGGGCGTGAAGCGCTCCGTCGACTGGCAGCTTCGGAATCTGAAGACGGACTACATCGATTTCGGCTTTATCCACTGCATCGATGAGGCCAGCGACCTGGTTACTTACGAGAAAAACGGCGTGCTGGACTATCTGCTCGAGATGAAGCGCAGCGGTGTCGTGCATCATCTGGGCCTTTCCTCGCACACTCCGGCGCTGGTCGAGGAAATGCTGGACCGGAAGTTCATTGATGTCGTCATGTTCAGTGTGAATCCCATCTACGATTATGGCAAAGGTGACTATGGCATCGGCGGCAGCGAGGAACGCAATGCGATGTACGCTCACTGCCAGCGTGACGGCGTCGGTATCACGGTCATGAAGCCGTTCTGCGGCGGGCAGCTGCTCGATGCCGCCCGGTCTCCGTTCGGCAAGGCGCTGACGAAGGCGCAGTGCATCCAGTATGCGCTCGATAAGCCGGGCGTACTGACGGTCCTGCCCGGCTATGGCAGCGAGCAGGAATTGCGCGAGGTGCTGGACTTCTTTGATACCTCCGCCGAGGAGCGTGACTATTCCTGCATCAGCGCGTTCACGCCGGAGGATTCCAAGGGCAAGTGCGTCTACTGCAAGCACTGCCAGCCCTGCCCGGTCGGGCTGGATATCGGCCTTATCAATAAGTATTACGATCTGGCGCGCCTCGGCGACGGCCTCGCGAAGGAGCACTATCTGACGCTTGAGCACCGCGCAGAGGACTGCGTCGGCTGCGGGCACTGCGACAGCCGCTGCCCCTTCCACGTTGCGCAGAGCGCACGCATGCAGGAAATTCAGGCCTATTTCGGCGCATAAGGAGGATATTTTGATGAAAGAGCTTCATGTCCTGATGCTCAACGGCAGCCCGCGCGCGAACGGCAACACGTCCATCGCTCTGCGGGAAATGGAGAAAATTTTTACGGAGAGCGGCGTTGCGGTCGAGACCGTGCAGGTCGGCAATCAGGCCGTGCGCGGCTGCGTGGCCTGCAACGGCTGCGCCAAGCTCGGCAAATGCGTGTTTGACGACGTGGTGAATGAGCTGGCCCCGAAATTCGAGCAGGTGGACGGCCTCGTCGTGGCAAGCCCCGTCTACTATGCGTCTGCCAATGCGACGCTTGTCGCCTGCCTTGATCGCCTGTTTTACAGCACTTCGTTTGATAAGACGATGAAGGTCGGCGCCAGCGTGGTCTGTGCCCGGCGCGGCGGCTGCTCGGCGACGTTCGATGAGCTGAATAAATATTTCACGATCTCCGGCATGCCGGTGGCCTCCAGCCAGTACTGGAACAGCGTCCACGGCCGCGCGGCAGGGGAGGCGGAGCAGGACGGCGAGGGCCTGCAGACCATGCGCGTTCTGGCCCGCAACATGACCTTCCTGATGCGCAGCATCGCGCTCGGCCGCGAGCAGTTCGGCCTTCCGGAGAAGGAAGCCCGCATTGCGACGCATTTCATCCGATAAATCCGGAATATCGCGGGGCGGTTTCGTTCGGAAACTGCCCCGTTTTTTGCAGGAAGGGCTTGACAGATCGGGCGGAATATGGTAACCTGCGCATAGAATGCAAATCCAGATTGAAATTTGATACAGAAAGGCGGAACCTCCATGAACCCGAAGGAAAAAATCCTCCGCACGGAGCTTGTCTCGGCGGGCGCTGCTCTGCTTTGCTGTCTGCTGCTCTGTATCGCCTGTTTCCTGCTCGCGGGCCTGCCATCCGCCAGCCTGATCCTGCTTGCAGCCGCTCTGCCGCTTTCCCTCGTGATCCTGCCCTGTGCGCTGACTTGGTACAGCGGCCGCTTCTGCTGGGCTGCTCCGATCTTCCTGACGTTGGGCTTTATCCTGATCCCCAGCTATTTTCTCCGCGGCTATTTTCTGGAGATCGGTTTGGCCGGTCTGGCGTCCGGCCTGTTTGCGGCTGCCGTGCAGGGGTTCCATCTTGCGGCACGGCGGGAGATGCCATGCACGGCGTGGGCGGCCTATGGCGGTCTAACCGTCCTGTACCTGTTTGTCAGTTTGCTCGATCTGCTGCATGACGGGCTGTTCACAGGCAGCCCGATGGCGGGCATCTGGATCGCAGCGACGGTGTGCTGCCTCGGCATCACGCTGCTTGTGTTCCGCGCCGGACGACGTGTGACGTTCTACCCGGCGGCATGGATGGTCGTGCTGTTTGCGCTGCAGTTCGGCATGACCTACTGGACGCTGCCGTTCGACCTCGGCCGGGCCGCGCTGCATTTTGCGGTCGTACTCGTTCCGCAGCTGCTCCTGACGCTTGTTCTGCTGCTGCGCAGGCCGCGTGCGGTGCTGGCATCCGAATGAGATTTCCCTTGTAATTTCCCGAATTCTCTATTATAATGAAACCAAATTTTGAGCCGCGCTGCGGCGCGGCATCGGAAGTGGAGTTGAGAAGATGCGCCATATTTCCTGCTGAACGTTGGGCTGACAAGACAAAGCGGCGAAGCGGCCGCTTGGCTTTGCTATGCCCTGATGCAGGAATATGCGGATCCCTCAACTGCGCGTGACCGGTCTGCCCTCTGGCGACGGATGCACAATGGCTGCGGGATGCTTTCCTGCGGCCATTTTTACGTCATGGAGGGCACACAATGTCAATGATCCAAGTCAAAAATCTGACGTTTACCTATGATGGAAGCTACGAGCCTGTTTTTGAGAATGCCAGCTTCCAGATCGACACCGGTTGGAGACTCGGCCTTATCGGACGCAACGGGCGCGGAAAAACAACGCTGCTTCGCCTGCTGTGCGGGACATATCCCTATCAGGGAACGATCTCCGCGAGCACGCCGGTTTCCTATTTCCCTTATTTGATCCGTCGTCCGGAGGCACCGGCCATCGACGCCGTCTCGGAAATGGAGCCGGATTATGAGCTCTGGCGGCTGCAGTGCGAGATGGAAAAGCTGCGGCTCGACGAGTCGATCCTGCTCCGGTCCTATGCCACGCTCAGCGGAGGCGAGCAGACAAAGCTGCAGCTTGCGGTCCTGTTTTCGTCGGAGCAGCACTATTTGCTGATCGACGAGCCGACAAACCATCTTGATCTGCCGGGGCGCGAGCTAGTAAGCCGTTATCTCAGCCGGAAGCGCGGATTTCTTCTCGTTTCTCACGACCGGGCATTTCTGGACGGATGCGTCGACCACATCCTCTCGATCAACCGGGCGGATATTCAGGTCTGCAGGGGGAATTTTTCCACATGGATGGAGAACCGGGAGCGGCAGGACGCCTTTGAGCAGCGGAAAAACGAGAAGCTCCTGCGGGAGATCGCCCGCCTGCAGGATACGGCGCGCGAAAAAACCCAGTGGGCGGGAAGGGCGGAGGCCCGGAAGATCGGCAGCGCGCCTGCGGACCGGCCGGATAATTACCGCTCCTATCAGGGAGCAAAGGCGGAGCGCACGATGGCGCGCGCCAAGGCCATCGAGAAGCGGCGCGAAGCCGCGCTGGAGGAGAAAAAGCTGCTCCTGAAAAACCTGGAGCGGCGGGAGGAACTGAAGCTCGTCCAGCTTCCGTTTTATACAGAGCGGCTCGCAGAGCTGCGGAACATCCGCATCGCATATGGGGCGCGGACTGTCTGCGATTCGTTCGGCCTTTCGGTGCGGGCAGGGGAGCGGATCGCACTGCAGGGGCCGAACGGCTGCGGCAAAAGCAGTATCCTTCATCTGCTGTGCGGCATGGACGTCCCGCATGGAGGCGAGGTCCGGCGTGGCAGCGGCCTGCGCATTTCCTTTGTCGGGCAGAACACGTCGGGGCTCTGCGGCAGCGCGGCAGAGCTGATCCGCGAAAAAGAGATCGATGAAAGCCGCTTCTATTCCATCCTGAACAAACTGGATGTGCCGAAGGCCCAGCTGGAGCGCGACCTGCGGCTGCTCAGCGAGGGACAGCGGAAAAAGGTGCTGCTGGCAGCTTCGCTCTGCGAGCAGGCGCACCTGCATGTCTGGGATGAGCCGCTCAACTATATCGATGTGATCTCACGCATCCAGATCGAGGAGCTCCTGCTCCGGTTCCGGCCGACCATCGTGTTTGTGGAGCATGATAAAGCGTTCTGTGAGCACGTCGCAACGCGGATCGTATCGATGCAGAAGGCATAAATGCAATTTTTCGCAAAAAAGACACCCTGCAGATCGCTCTGCAGGGTGTTTGTTCTGCTGTAAGATCAGTCTGCGACGTAGGGCAGCAGGGCGATCTGACGGGCGCGCTTGATGGCGACGGTCAGCTGACGCTGATGCTCGGCGCAGGTGCCGGTCGTGCGGCGGGGCAGGATCTTGCCGCGCTCGGACGTGTAGCGGCGAAGCTTGGCAGCATCCTTGAAGTCGATGCTCGTGACCTTGTCCACGCAGAAGTTACAAACCTTTCTGCGCTTGCGGGGCCGAGTTCTATCATTGGCCATGATGAAATCCTCCTTCTTGCAATCTCAGGGAAAAAGCTCAATCAAAACGGGAGCTGGCTGTCGTCGTCCTCAATCATCGAGAAGTCGGAAGCCGGCGCGGGGACAGCGGGTGCGGCATAGCCGTGGGAGCTGCCCGCAGCAGGCGCAGCCGGTGCGCTGTAGCCATAGGACGGCGCGGGGGAATACCCGCCGTTGTCGCCCGCGGCATCGCGCTTGGAGTCGCCGAAGTAGACATTGTCTGCCACGACCTCTGCGCTGCGGCGCTTGTTGCCCTCTTTATCGGTCCAGTTGCGGATCTGGAGCCGACCGGAGACCACCGCCATGCGGCCCTTGGTGAAATACTTGCTGACGAATTCCGCCGTATTGCGCCATGCCACGATGTCGATGAAGTCCGTTTCCTTCTCGCCGTTGTTCGCGCTGCTGCCGAAATCACGGTCAACCGCGAGGGAGAAGGATGCGACCGCGATGCCGGAACCGGTACGGCGCAGCTCGGGGTCACGGGTGAGACGGCCCATGAGAACGATATGGTTCAGCATGAGGAGTCCCCCTTACGCTTCGACAGCGACGATGATGGAGCGCAGGATACCGTCGGTGATCTTGAACACACGGTCCAGCTCAGCGGGGAGCTCGGGCTTGCATTCGCAGTTCATCAGGACATAGTAGCCTTCGGGCAGGTCGTTGATCGGGTAGGCCAGCCGACGCTTGCCCCACTCCTCGATGCTCGTGAGAGTACCTTCTGCCTCAACCATCGCCTTGAACTTTTCCACGAGAGCGGCAATACCCTCTTCGCCCTGAGCGGGGTCGATGATATAGACGATCTCATACTTACCGGAAATCTTAGCCATTGTTGTTTGCACCTCCTTTTGGACTTGTGGCCGCCGCGCTGCGGCGGCAAGGATCGCCTGAAATTCACAGGCTTATCTATTTTACTGTTTCATTCCGAAAAAGTCAAGCTTTTTTCCGCTTTTTTGTGGGAAAACCACGCCGTTTTGAAGGAGCTGCGCCAAATCAGCCGGACAGTCGCTCAATGAGAAGGGCAATAAATCCCCCAATGCCGATCAGCATCATGATCGCGCCCCCAATGCGTGTGCCGATCAGAAAAGACCGGGTCGGCTCGCCGTTTGCTTCATTCCGCCGAGAATTCATGATCTCAAAAATATCCTCTGGGAAGAACAGCATGAAAAAACCGATCAGCGGGAAAAAGAATACTCCGATAAATTCCATCGTTTGCACCTCCCTGCAGTCTCATTATAGCACAGTGCGGCCTTCCGTCGATGAGGCAAAGCAGGGGAAATGCGATTTTCTCCCGTTTCCACAAATCTCGCAGCGCGAAAGCGTTTCCAAAGCGGCTCCGCTTGTGGATTTTTCCCGCGCGGGATGCATCCTGCGTGAAAACAGCTTGCATTTTTGCCCGGAAAATGCTATTCTTTATGGGTACAAGGCTGTAAATTTTGACGCAGACAGGAGGAACGCAGAATGAAAAAGCTAACCGGTTCCATCGTCGCGCTGGTCACTCCGTTCCATGAGGACGGCAGCGTTGATTTTGCCCGCCTTCGGGAGCTGTGTGACTGGCACATCGCCAACGGTACGGACGCGATCCTTGCGCTCGGCACCACGGGCGAGACGGCGTCCACCTCGCTGGAGGAGGATATCAAAACACTGGAATGCGTGATCGACCACGTCAACGGCCGCGTCCCCGTCATCGCGGGCGCAGGCTCGAACTCCAGTGAGATGCAGAAGCACAAGAGCGTCATCTATTCCCAGATGGGCGCGGCTGCGCTGCTGTGCATCAGCCCCTATTATGTCAAGACGAATGAAGAGGGCATGTACCGCCACTTCATGATGTCGGCGGATGCGGCTACCGCGCCGATCATCCTCTATAACGTCCCCGGCCGCACCGGCTGCAAAATATCGCCGGACGTCGTGCGACGGCTCTCCGTCCACCCGAACGTCATGGCCATCAAGGAGGCCAGCGGCGATATCGGCTATGCCATGAAGGTCGCGCGTTACCTGAGCGACGACTTCACGATGTACAGCGGCAACGACGACATCACCATCCCGCTGATGTCCCTCGGCGCGTCCGGCGTCATCTCCGTGTGGGCGAATGTCATGCCGCGCACCGTGCACGACATGGTCACGGACTATCTGGCCGGCCGCCATGAAAAGGCTCTGCAGACGCAGCTGCGCTATCTCGACCTCATCAACGCCCTGTTCATGGAGGTCAACCCCATCCCCGTGAAGACGGCCATGAACCTGATGGGCCTGCAGGCCGGGCATTTCCGTATGCCGATGTATCCCATGGCCCCGGAGAATCTGGGCCGTCTGAAGCGCATTATGCGCGAGGCCGGGCTCCCTGTGCAGGAGGCTGCGGAATGAAGGTATTTCTGAGCGGATACGGCAAAATGGGCCGAATGCTCGAGGAGCTGGCGCTGGAGCGCGGCTGGGAGGTCGTCGGCCATGCCGACATCACCTGCCCCGAGGCCTATGAAACGGCCCCCGGCGCGGACGTCTGCCTCGATTTTTCCGGTGTCGGCGCGCTGCAGCCCCTGCTCGGCTACCTGCACCGCACGAAGACCGCCCTTGTCAGCGGCACGACCGGCCTGACGGAGCCAGATCTCGACGCCCTGCACGAGTTGGGCCGCGAGCTGCCTGTCATCTGGACGGCGAACTACAGCACGGGCATCGCCGTGTTCCGCCGGATGCTGCATGACTATGCGGGCGTTCTTGCTGGCTGGGACAAGGAGATCGTGGAAATCCACCACAACCAGAAGGCCGACGCGCCGAGCGGCACGGCAAAGCTCCTGCTGCAGGAGCTGGACCCCGAGGGCACGGCGACGGTCCTTCACGGCCGCGAGGGCATCTGCGGCAAGCGCAGGCCGGAGGAGATCGGCGTGTTTTCCCTGCGCGGCGGCACGGTCGCGGGCGAGCATACCGTCTATTTCTTCGGCGAGGATGAGACGCTGCAGATCACGCACAGAGCTGCGAGCCGCAGAATTTTTGCGGCGGGCGCTTTGCGCGCTGCGCAGGCCATCTGCGGGCGGGGCCCGGGCTTCTATACGCTCGACGAGCTGCTGTTTGAAATCTGACCGATATCAATATAAGGAAGAACGACTATGGAAAAACTGAAACCCCGCACTCTCTCCGGCTTTATGGAGCTGCTGCCTGCGCCGCAGCAGAAGTTCGAGCGAATGCTGGAGATCCTGCGGAAGAACTTCGCCCTCTACGGCTTCACGCCCATCGACACGCCCATCATCGAGTCGGCCGAAATCCTGCTGGCCAAGGGCGGCGGGGAGACGGAAAAGCAGATTTATCGCTTCCAGAAGGGCGACTCCGATCTGGCCCTGCGCTTCGATCACACCGTCCCGCTGGCAAAATACGTCGCCCTGCATGAGAATGAGCTCTGCTTCCCGTTCCGGCGCTATGCCATCGGCAAGGTCTACCGCGGCGAGCGCGCCCAGCGCGGCCGCTTCCGCGAATTCTATCAGGCCGATATCGACATCATCGGCGACGGCAAGCTCTCTGTCGTCAACGAGGCGGAAATTCCGTCCATTATTTATAAGGTATTCTCGGAGTTCGGCCTGAAGCGCTTCTGCATCAGCGTGAACAACCGCAAAATTCTCAACGGCTTCTATGCCATGCTCGGCCTGACGGAAAAGTCCGGCGATATCATGCGCACGGTGGACAAGCTTGACAAGATCGGCCCGGACAAGGTCCGCGTCATCCTCGTCGAGGACATCGGCCTTTCGGAGCAGGATGCCGGCGAAATTCTCCGCTTCATCGCCATCCGCGGCACGAATGCCGAGGTGCTCGAGCGCCTCGAAGCCTACCGCGGCCGCGACGAGGCCTTTGACACCGGCCTCGACGAGCTGACGACCGTGACGAAGTATCTGGCGGCCTTCGGCGTGCCGGAGGAGAACTTTGCCGTTGACCTGACCATCGCCCGCGGGCTGGACTACTACACCGGCACCGTCTATGAGACGCGCATGCTCGACCATCCTGAGATCGGCGCGATCTGCGCAGGCGGCCGCTATGACAATTTGGCGGAGTATTACTCCGACCGCAGCCTGCCCGGCGTCGGCGTAGCCATCGGCCTGACACGCCTGTTCTATGTGCTCGACGAGCAGGGCATGCTCAATCCGGACCTGCTCACAGCCCCGGCCGACGTGCTGCTGCTGCCCATGACGGACGACTTCACCGCCGCCGTCGAGCTGGCAACGCGCTTCCGCAGCGCGGGCCTGCGCACGCAGATCTATTCCGAACAGAAGAAGTTCAAGGCGAAAATGACGTATGCCGACAAGCTGGGCATCCCGTATGTCGTCTTCCTCGGCGAGGACGAGATCGCGCAGGGCACCTGCTCCGTCAAGGACCTGCGCACCGGTCAGCAGGTCAGCCTGTCGCCGGATGAGGCGGTCGAGCTGATCCGCAAGGGAATTTCCGAGCTGAACAAGGGCTCCGTGATTTTAGAGAAATAATTTTTGGGGGAATTGATCCATGACGCAATCGAGAACGCACAACTGCGGCGAGCTTCGTCTCGCCGACGCCGGCAAGACCGTCACACTGGCGGGCTGGCTGGAAAATATGCGCGAGGTCGGCAGCAATCTGGCCTTTGTCGTCCTGCGCGACTTCTATGGCACGACGCAGGTCGTCATTGAGTCGGAGGAGATGATGCAGGCCTTCAAGCCCATCAACCGCGAATCCACGATCTCCGTGACCGGCGTGGTCCGCGAGCGCACCAGCAAGAACCCGAAGCAGCCCACGGGTGAGATCGAGGTCGTGCCGGAGAGCGTCTCCGTGCTTGGCCGCTGCCGCTACAATGCGCTGCCCTTCGAGATCAACCGCTCGAAGGAGGCTGACGAAAATCAGCGCCTGAAGTACCGCTATCTGGACCTGCGCAATCCGGAGGTCAAGAAGAACATCATCCTGCGCTCGAATGTCGTGGCGGACCTGCGCCGCAGCATGACGGAGCGCGGCTTCCTTGAGATCACCACGCCGATCCTGACGAGCTCCTCGCCCGAAGGCGCGCGCGACTATCTCGTCCCGGCCCGCAACCATCCCGGCAAGTTCTATGCCCTGCCGCAGGCTCCGCAGCAGTTCAAGCAGCTGCTCATGACCTCCGGCTTCGACCGCTATTTCCAGATCGCGCCGTGCTTCCGCGATGAGGACGCCCGTGCCGACCGCAGCCCCGGCGAGTTCTATCAGCTGGATATGGAGATGGCCTTCGCTACGCAGGACGACGTCTTTGCCGTCCTTGAGGATGTGCTGCCCCCGGTGTTCACGAAGTACGGCAAGTACAAGGCGGCCTCCGCGGCGCCGTTCCGCCGCATTTCGTTCCGCGAGTCCATGGACCGCTATGGTTCCGACAAGCCCGATCTGCGTATCGATCTTGAGCTGACCGACGCCGCCTGCCTGCAGGACTGCGGCTTTGAGCCGTTTGCCGGGCAGACCGTCAAGGCTGTCGTCGTGCCGGACTTCCACAAGACCCGCAAGTTCATCGACAAGCTCTGCGCCGAGGCCGAGATGCTCTCCGGCGGCAAGGCCTACTGGTTCCGTCTGGACGAAAACGGCGAGCTGGTCGGAGGCATCTCCAAGTTCGTTGCTGAGAAGAAGGACGAGGTCATCGAAAAGCTCGGCCTGACGAAGAACAGCTTCGTCGCGCTGGCCGCCGGCAAGTACGGCGCGGCCGTCAAGACCGCAGGCGTACTGCGCAAGCTGCTCGGCGCGCAGGTCGAGGGCCATATGGATGCCGAGCGCTATGAGTTCTGCTGGATCGTCGACTTCCCGATGTATGAGATCGGCGAGGAGTCCGGCGAGCTGGAGTTCTGTCATAATCCGTTCTCCATGCCGCAGGGCGGTCTGGAGGCGCTTGAGCGCGCGCATCGCGGCGAGATCGACCCGCTGACGATCAACGCCTATCAGTACGATCTGGTCTGCAACGGCGTGGAGCTGTCCTCCGGCGCCGTCCGGAACCACGACCCCGAGATCATGATCCGCGCCTTTGAGCTCGTGGGCCTCGGCGAAGCCGATGTCAAGGCCAAGTTCCCGGCCATGTACAATGCGTTCTGCTACGGTGCGCCCCCCCATGCCGGTATCGCTCCGGGCGTGGACCGCATGGTCATGCTGCTGGCCGGTGAGGACTCCATCCGCGAGGTCATCCCGTTCCCGATGAACAAGAATGCGCAGGACCTGATGATGGACGCCCCGTCCGCCGTCGATCCGAAGCAGCTTGCCGATGTGCATATCGCCATCGTCGAGGACAAGTAAGCAAAATGAGCAAAAGAATGACCCTGCTGCAAACTCGCAGCAGGGTCATTGCTTTACGGCTGTTTCTCTGGTGGATTTTCCTGCACATAGGCATCGAACAGGGCGGCGGCGCTTTCACACAGACCGGCGCAGGGACGTTTGGCGTAATACTGCGCCGTGCGGGCCTCCGGCGCGCCGCCGGGCGTCGTCTCTACCCCGGCCAGAAGGTCCCGGCAGAGATAGGAGCCATGGGCGGACTGAAAGCGATGGGCCAGCTCCTGCACGCGGGCGTAATGCGCCTGCTTGCGCTCGTGCGTCGGAATGTCCGCATCCGCATACAGCAGCCCGGCCAGCAGGACCATGGCGCTGACCGCGCCGCAGACCTCGCGGAGCCGCCCGATGCCGCCGCCGAGGGAGGCACCGAGCTTCATGGCCGTCTCGCGCGGCAGCAGCTCCGGATAGGCGCACAGGACGGCCTGCGCGCAGTTGCAGCCCGTTTCAAAATTCGCGCGGGCGAGCGCGGCGTGGCCCGTCATCGCGGAGCCTCCGGCAGTCTGATGCCGTTGAAGCGGATGAGATAGCGGATGGGGTAGTAGTGGTCGAGATAATTTTCGGCGTACCACTCGAACGTCGCCTGCGGCAGATGCACAAGCTCCGGCGCATCGCAGCGGAACAGCTCAAACGTCTTGCGGTCGCCGCTGAGCAGGGCGGCCATCAGCTCCTTCTGGTCCTCGCTTGCCAGACGGTCGAGGCAGGCGTCCATCACGGCCGAGCAGATCAGCTCCTCCCGCGTGGCGCGGCTCTCCAGCCCGGCCAGCCATTCCAGCAGGGCCTCCGGCGGGAAGGCCTTGCGCGTGGTGACGAGCGCGAGCTTCTGGAATTCCTTGTCCGCGTTGCGCTGCAGCACGTCGATGAGATAGCGCAGCAGATCCTCGTCCAGACTGCAGCAGTCCAGCAGCACGGAGTAAACGCTGCGGGGATCGTCCGGCTCCTCGATGACGGGGGGATCGGGTTCCTTCGGCCCCTCGAGATCTTCAAGGGCCTCGGGCGGTGTCTGCGTCGGCGCGGGGTCGCGGGCCAGCGCGGCGAGCAGATTCTCCGGCTTCAGGGCCTCCAGCTCGTCCTCGTCCAGCTCGGTTCCGTCCTGTGCGGCACAGCGGCGGAGGAACTCCGGCAGCCCCATGCCCTGGATCTGCTGCTGCAGCTCAATGGCGCGGGGCAGCGGCTCCTGCTGCGACAGAGAGATGCCCTCCGGCGGCTTGCGCGTCCCCTCGGAGAGCTCCTGCAGGAGCGTCATATAGTATTCCGGCACTTTCATGGCGCGGCCTCCCTTTGAGAGATCGAGAACGATCCCGAATTTCTTTGACTTTAGTATACTATATCGCGCGCAGGAATGCAACCGCGCCGGAGGATGCTTTTTTGCCCGGCGAGTTCTTGACAGGTTTTTTTTCACAGGATATAATAAACAGTAATACCGCAAAATTCTGCAGAATGGGAGAAACCTATGAAAATCAAGATCACGTCCGACAGTACCTGCGATCTCTCGCCGGAGCTTCTGCGCGAGAATGACATCGAGCTTTTCCCCCTGTTTATCAACAAGGGCGACGAGAGCTTCCGCGACGGCGTCGATATCCAGCCCGCCGATATTTTTGCTCATGTTGCAGCGGGCGGCGCGCTGTGCAGCACGGCAGCCGTGCCGGTCGGCGTGTTCCACGACCGCTTTGCCGAGCTGGCAAAGGAATATGACGCCGTGTTCCATGTGAACATCGGCTCCGGCTTCTCCGCATCGCATCAGAACGCTGTTCTCGCTGCAGAGGACCTGCCGAATGTCTACGTTATCGATTCCCGCAACCTCTCCACCGGTCAGGGCCATGTTGTGCTCGAGGCCTGCCGCCTTGCAAAGACCGCCACGGACCCTGAGGAGATGTACCGGCAGCTCAATGCGTTTGCCCCAACGGTCGACGCCAGCTTCCTGCTCGACCGGCTGGATTACATGGTCAAGGGCGGCCGCTGCTCGTCGGTCGTGGCTCTCGGTGCGAACCTGCTGCGCTTGAAGCCGTGCATCGAGGTCGTGGACAACAAGATGATCGTCGGCAAAAAGTACCGCGGCAGCTATGTCAAGTGCATGGAGCACTATGTCCGCGACCGCCTGGAGAACCACGACGACCTGCTGTACGATACGATCTTCATCACGCACACGCCCGTCCCGCAGGAGATCCTCGACACCGTGAACCGCACCGTGCGCGAGTGCGGCAGTTTCAAGCATATCTATGAGACAAACGCGGGCTGCACGATCTCGTGCCACTGCGGCGAGGGCACGCTCGGCGTGCTGTACCTGCACAAGCTCAAGAACTGATATTCGTACCATATTTTATGAATTTTGGCAAAAGCCTGTCGAAGAGGCCCAAGGGACTTCTTGACAGGCTTTTGCATACCTGTCCGCCCTGCCGCATAGCCTGTATCACGAGACTGTGGGGGAGGCTGTGATAATGAGCAATCTTTACGCCGACATTGCCAGAAGAACGGGCGGAGACATCTACATCGGCGTGGTGGGACCGGTGCGCACGGGAAAATCCACGCTGATCAAGCGCATCATGGAGGAACTGGTGATCCCCAATATCGAGGATCTCTATCAGCGCGAGCGGGCGCGCGACGAGCTGCCGCAGAGCGGCTCCGGCCGGACGATCATGACGGCGGAGCCGAAATTCGTGCCGGAGGAGGCCGTGGAGATCACGCCGGACGGCACGGCGCGCCTGTCCGTGCGGCTCATCGATTCCGTGGGCTATCTTGTGGACGGGGCCATCGGCGCGACGGAAAACGGCCAGCCGCGCATGGTCACGACGCCGTGGGCCGACACGGAGCTCCCTATGGAAGAGGCGGCCGAGCTCGGCACGCGCAAGGTCATGGAGGAGCACAGCACGGTGGGCCTCGTCGTCACGACGGACGGGTCCATCACGGACATCCCGCGCGCAGACTACCGCGAGGCAGAGGCACGGGCCATCCGGGATATGCAGGCAACGGGGAAGCCGTTCCTCGTGGTTGTGAATTCTGCCGCGCCGAACGGCGGGCAGGCACAGGCACTGCGCTGCGAGCTGGAGGAGACCTATGGCGTGCACGCCGTGACGGCGGACTGCCAGTCCCTGCACGAGGCGGAGCTTGGCGAGCTGCTGCGCGCCCTGCTCTATACGTTCCCGATGCGGGAGATGCGCGTGTTCCTCCCGGCGTGGGTACGGGCGCTCGAGCTGGAGCACCCGCTCAAGGCAGCACTCTATGCCGCCCTGCGGGAGAACGCGGCGGGCATCGCCTGCCTCGCGGATGCCGAGCCGGCGCTGCGCCGCGCCTGTGAGCTGGAGCAGGTCTGCGGCTGCCGCATTGCAGACGTCGACCTCGGCAGCGGGACCGTCACCTGTGAGCTGGAGTTCCGCGAGGGGCTGTTTTACCAGATCCTCAGCGAGCGCACCGGCTTCTCCGTGGAGAACGACGGCCAGCTCCTGCGCCTGCTGACGGAGCTTGCGGCCATGAAGCGGGAGTATGACAAAATTTCTGCTGCGCTGGATGAGGTGCGCGCCACGGGCTACGGCATCGTCATGCCTGCAGCGGAGGAGATGCATCTCGAAGCGCCGGAGATCGTCCGCAAGGGCGGGGCCTATGGCGTGAAGCTGCGCGCGAGCGCGCCGTCCATCCATATGCTGCGCGCCGACATCCAGACGGAGATCAGCCCCATGGTCGGCAACGAGCAGCAGTCCGAGGACCTTGTGCAGTATCTGCTCGGCGGCTATGAGTCCGATCCGGAGAAGCTCTGGGAAAGCAATATTTTCGGCCGCTCCGTCTTTGAGCTGGTGAACGAGGGCCTGAACACGAAGCTCAAGCGTATGCCGGAGGACGCGCGCTATAAGCTGAAGGACGCCCTGACGAAGATCATCAACGAGGGTGCGAACGGCCTCATCTGCCTGATGTTCTGAGGGCGGGCTGCCAAATACGAACAGGCTGCCGCTCAAACGTCAAGTGGCAGCTGCTAATTTCCGTATACCGGGGAGCGGACAGCCGGGCCCGGCGCTGCGCGGCCGGCCAGTGCAGTTTGACGGTAAAACGGTAATAGCTCCCGAATTGTCATTGCGAGGCCCCAACGGGGCCGTGGCGCCCTGAGCGCGAAGCGCGAGGA
>OGXD01001522.1_pt1 | contig 17565 bp, 18 predicted proteins | sample 1576211 | NCBI WGS metagenome assembly OGXD01 (sample SAMEA3541470, study PRJEB24748) | human gut metagenome | biome: human gut; feature: human-associated habitat; material: faeces | place: China | collected 2012
AACCGCAAGACTGCTTTTTCGTTTACACCAACTCCGATTGTTTCCTTAACAATTTGTATAACAGTAGTCTAACACATGTTGATAAAAAATACTATGTACAAACTAATGTCCGTGATTTACTTTCCATAAAAAATTCCTTTCAAAAATAAATTATACTTTCTATATCTTAGTGTTTGAAAAACAGCTTCATAGACGTTGATTAATGCTTGTACTCATTACCTTAAAACCACAACCTCTTGATGCAGACACATAAAAATATTTATAGGCACAAGAGAAAATCAATCTTTCTGTATCACAAAAATAGGAAGCATCCAGAGCTGGACACTTCCTAAAAATATTGGGTATGCTGTTTATGCTATTCATGCAATTTATATTTATACAAAGAGGTGGGGTGGGAACACAATTCCGAAAAGGGACATTTTTTACACTTCTATTACTTCTTTATCACACATAAGAAAACGCACAAGGTTCATCGGATTCTCCAGTCCTTCCCTAATCTGTCCGTCATAAAAGGTTCTGGCATACATCTTACACTGCCAGAATCCCATACCGTATTCCGGCATCATCGGTACAGTACCGGTAGCTTTGGCAATAGTACATTTCCGTGCTCCTTTCGTTTTCCGGTACTATTTATTATACTGCATGACGCGTTGGTAGGAATAACCGCGGTCTGAATGTACCTTCACCGGTTTCCACTCAAAATAAACCACACCGTTTTCTTCTATGTAAATGGAGCTTTCTACTGTACCATTTTCCGGATATAGGTGCTTTGTCTCTACAAAAGGCTGTGCTGCCTGCTGCAGCAGTGCCGTCTCTTCCTTAGTGAGATTCGCGGGCTCTCCCAAATCATGCCATACCTTCAGTGGATTGCAATGGCTTTCATCCACTGTTTTGGTTAACAGACACCCTTCTTCCTGTCCCGGGAACGTCAGCTGAAGCTGATAATGATGCCCGGCTCTCTGATTGGTCATATTCCATGCGATTCCCCGAATGCTTCCGTCCTCCAGCTGCATGGCAACCGTATGATTATCCCTGTAAATGCACACACCCGCCTTCTCCTTTAACTTCTTGAAAAAAGCAAAAGTCCAGAAGGTCGGTTTGGGAATGCAGCCATTTGCCACCAGTCCAAAGCCGCCATGGAAGGGTGTAAAGGGAATGCCCTGCTCCTCGAACACATCTCCAAAAGTCCAATAGGAATAGGATTCATTATCCTCTCCCAGTCTGGAAAGCTGCTGTGCCAAAAATGCCGCGTTCTGATTGGTGTCATGAATCGGTGCGTTGGGAATATAGGCGGTATTATACTCTGTAACATGAATCTCCAGTCCCCGATACTCCGGATAGCTGTCAATGATTTCGCGGGTTGTGTGCAGATTGGCAAAGCCATCCTCTGCCTGCTGCAGCTTCGTATATCCGTAATGTCCTATACGCTCAGGCGACTCTATTGTATAATTGTGCCTGGTGACAAAATCAACCGGAATCCGATTCTCGTGGCAATACTCCATAAAAGCCTTAATCCAGACTTCATCGGTGCCGCCGCAGACAGCAGGTCCTCCCACACGAAACCGCCCATCTACCTCCTTGATTGCATCAAAGGTGGTATGAAACAGTTTAAAATATTCCTCCATATCAGAATTTTCCCAAAAACAGCCAGATTGGGCTCATTCCAGACCTCGATAGGCCAAGTCACAACCTCATCACTGCCATATCTGCTGCTAAGGTGCTCAATCAGAGCCTTGATCAGATTGCTCCACCCCTCATAGGAAGCCGGCGGAGTAACATTCCCCTTCCAATAGAACACAGTTTGTGAACCGCTGGCAAGCTTATACGGCATAAAGCCCAGTTCTAGAAAAGGTCTCAGTCCAAGCTCCACATAGCTGTCCATAACCCGGTCCAGATAGGTAAAGTTGTACTCTGCCTCTCCTGCCTCATTTACCTGATAGATTGCCATATCATCGCAAAGCAGTCCATGTCCGCGAATATGCTGAAATCCAATTTCCTTCTGTACCAGCTTAAGCTGATCCAGATATTCCTTTTGCAGTGCCAGTCCCATTCTGCCGGTACCGACACAGAAATCAACCTAGTTATGAAATTCAACCCTGTTATCCGGGTTCAGTTCTATTCTTCTGATTTCCATTTGGTCGTTGCTCCTTTTGCCCTTAGTAAGTTCCCTGCGTATCAAACACCACTCCGGTGTCCTCTTTCTTCCTGGAGGTGGCACGTCGCTTATTCAGTTCCTGTAAAAATAAATCCTCATCAAACGGAATCTGCACGGTCTTGTCAAGCCAGCTGGACAGATGCATGGCATTGGAAAGCGTCAATCCGCGGATTCCCTCTTCCCCTCTGGCAATCAGCGGTGTTCCATACAGGATATGGTCAGCAAAAGCCTTGAACACGCCCATATGCTGCTCATTCCTGCCATCGGTCTCCACCTCAATTGTTTCCATATCCGGTTTCTTAAAGCCCTCTTTTTCCGTCTTGATAAATTCACTGAGATTGGCACTCAGCTTGTCATAAACCAGACGATTGTCTTCACAAATGATACGTCCCATCTCAAATGTTAATTCCAGACGATTGGTTCCCGGAGCATCTGCGGTAGAGGTAACGAATACACCTGTGGCACCATTTTCAAACTCCAGATAAGCCGTCACATCATCCTCCACCTCAATGTCATGCCACTTCGCTTCATGGCAGAATGCGCGAACCTTTACGGGAAGACCGCAAAGCCACTGCAGGAGATCCAGCTGGTGCGGGCATTGATTCAGAAGAACGCCTCCGCCTTCACCATCCCAGGTTGCTTTCCATCCGGCTGCGTCATAATAGCTCTGATTACGATACCAGTCTGTAATAATCCAGTTTACGCGCCTTAATTGTCCCAGTTCTCCGCTTTCTATCATCTCATGGAGTTTGCGATAGACACAATTGGTTCTCTGATTCAACATTAATGCATATACCTTATCACTTTTTGCAGCTACCTCATTCACTTCTCTGACCTGTTTGGTATAGACACCTGCAGGCTTTTCACTGATGACGTGAACACCATGCGTAAGTCCGTATTTTGCAAATTCCGGATGTAAATAATGGGGTGTTGCAATCAAAACAGCATCACACACACCTGAATCAATCATTTCTCTTCCATCTGAAAAACGCTGCACGGTATCAGGAAGATTGTCCTTCGCCCAATCTAATCTGCTCTCCCGAATATCCGCAACTGCCGTAAGACACATCTTGGGAACTTTTCCCTCCGCAATATTTGCGGCATGTCCCGATCCCATGCCACCGATTCCAATGATACCAAGCCTAACCTGTTCCATATATCTGTTCCTCCTGCCCAATCTAAATAGAATCCATACCTTCTGTAATGGCTGACATAAAGCCCTCTACCAGGCTCGCAGATGCCCAGGGCATCAACGCAAACCATGTGCCTGCCGGCATCCCATCAGGATATTTCTCTGTTACCAGTCCTTCACAGAAGCAAAATCTCTCTGACATCCAGCCCGTATAACCATAACCGTATTCTTTATCGTATGTATTAAAGGTCTGAAGCCCCCAGCCAAGTGTATCTTCCAGGCGACTTCTTACGTAAGCATCTTCTCTGTAGGAAAGGTAATAAAACATCTCCTCTACCACAGTACTGGACATGGGATGAATATGCGGATTCGCCACCGAAGTAATGCTGCCGCCGCAGCTGGACCAGCCAATTTCTGATAACGGCCGCACCTGCACAGGGGTATTATATCCCAGCTTAAAGGAAAATTCATACCAAAGTCCCTCTCTTAAATGATCCAGGTACTTTTCTTCACCAGTCAGCATATGAAGAAGTCTGACGGCTCTCACATATGCAAGAATCCCCTCACTATCCACTGCCTTGTCTGTATCCAGAGGACCGCCATAGCATTCAAACTTAGACACATATTGCTCGTAATAGTGAGTTTCCGATAATATAAGTTGCGAGAGTAATTCCCGGTTGCCGGACAGTAAAACATAGTACGCAGATGCCGCCAGACACCAGACACTTCCCATAGAATCGTATTCCAGTCCCGCACCCGTCCTGCCGGATGCCACAAAGGGATATTCCATATCTGTATTGAAGAGCGTATTAACCTTCTCCACAACCCGTCCTGCATAATCCAGCCATTCCGGGTGTTCTGTTCCACTAAAAGTCTTCTCCTGCTCATAAGCTTTCAGGATATAATAGGCTGCCTGTCCGGTCAGATATAATCCATGTCCGCCATTATGAAGACCATCATACCACCAGCCGCGCATCCCCCATTGTCCATCCGTGTAAGCATCATAGGGCAATCCCGATTCCGGGTTCATGCTATGTGCCACTACTTCCTCGATAAATGTGAGTGCCTGCCTTCTTAGTTCTTCATCCTGTAACAGTCCTGACGCACACAGCATGGGAACAGCCACTGCCAAACCATTCGTCCATGTAAGAGAACCCAGTTTATTATAGGTCAGTCCCTCCGGTCGGTCGAACACAAAGCAGCTATAGCATTTATCCTGCGGAAGCCACGCATAGTCTTTGACTGCACTTGACAAAAGCTTCACTGCCCGCTTTATCGTCATATCTGCAACCTTTCTGGGAGCTTCATGATACAATTCATAGGTATCCTGAAGTGCTTCGTGAATCCCTCTCTCATCCGGGCAGGTGTATTCATAAAGATGCAGCACAACCCGCAGTTCCTGCCCCGGGCTTAAGGAGATACAGTTTATCTCGGACAATTCCTCACGCTCCAGCACGGTCGCTGTTTGAATAAAAAGCCAGGGAGCATTCTCATATCCTATTGTATAGCTAATAGAAGCCCTCTCCCGGTCAAGCATGGCACAGCCAAATCCGCAGAACTGCTGAAATTGAGCATCTTCATTTCTCAAATACGGATCCGCTGATAATCCCCATGTTTTCCCTTCCTCCGGGTCCCAGATAAGCCCCACCGGAAGAGCCAGTCGGTCACTTCTTGTAAGGAAAAAAGAAGACTCCGGACAGCCCTCTGGCCAAAGCGTAATGCGAGGGAACCGTTTTCTTCCGGCTCGTGGTCTGTCTGCTGTATTACGGTTGTACATGTAACCCGGCAGGAAGAATTTGGGATTTGATGAGGAAATCACTCCCTGAATCTGAAGCACCCCTGTAAATATTTGTTCTGATTGATTGGTAATGCACAATTCAACATCCTTTCCCAACCTTCTGTTCCCTGATATTGCTTCCGCTACCGCTATTCCATAATCACCAGCCGGTGTATACGCTCCATTTTTATTACAAATACTTCTCGCCAGGTATTCAAAATACATTTATCTGCCCTCTAACAACCTTTTAAAATCCAAGTTTCCCCTTCTGATTCGCCTTCATTTGTGCCAGCACGCCTAATTCTGCTGCCTTGAAGCAATGTTCCTGCGTCATGGCATTCTCTGTTCTGTTCATACAGTCCAGAATCAACTGTCCAAAGAACGGGAACCCTACCTTACCATGAACATCAAATCGTTTCTCGCTCTGTCCGTCTACCAGGAACACTACATCACTGGTAGTCTCTTCCTCACCTACGTTAATGTATTTGCGAAGTTCAATGGTTCCCTTGGTGCCGATAATCAAAGTACGTCCATCCCCCCAAGTACGAAGCCCGTCCGGAGTGAACCAGTCTACTCTGAAATAGAAGCTCGTGCCATTTTTACCGGTAATCATACAGTCACCGTAATCCTCCAGTTCAGGATGATCCGGATTCGCATAATTTTCCACTCTGGCAGATTCTACCACTGCGTCCTCTTCTCCTGCAAAATGAAGGTACTGTTCAATCTGATGAGAACCGATATCGCAGAGAATACCACCATATTTCTCGTGTTCGAAGAACCAGGCAGGCCGCGAACCTGCATTCAGGCGATGGGGACCAAAACCGGCCACGGAGATAACTTTTCCAATGGCGCCCTGTTCAATGAGCTGTCCTGCAAATACAGCGCTTTCACAGTGCAGACGTTCCCCATAGTAGCACATGTATTTCTTACCTGTTTTTTGAACACAGGCTTTGGCTGCTTCCAGCTGCTCCAATGTTGTCAAAGGGGCTTTGTCCGTGAAATAATCTTTGCCCGCCTCCATTGCTCGAAGTCCCAGTGCACAGCGTTCTGAGGTCACCGCCGCACCAGCAACCAGCCTGGTTTCCGGATCATCAAATACCTCCTGCTCAGAGGAAGCCACCTTGACATTTGGAAAGCTTTTTACGAAATGCTCTACCTTTACAGGATCAGGGTCGTATACATAGCGCAGAGTTGCTCCTGCCTCAATTAACCCGTTACACATACCGTAAATATGTCCATGGTCTAAGCCTATTGCCGAAAATCCAAATTCTCCCTCTCCTACCACAGGGTTTGGTTTTCCCTTAGGTGCATAATTCATACCATCCGCTATATTGACGTCTTTACTCATATTCATCCTCTTTTCTTCCCTTCAAAGCTTTTCTGTCTACTTCTGATAACTACTTCCCAGGGTAATATCACCATCAAGACTTCCTACAGAATTAGTCTTCTTATAAAAGTGCGGCACACTGGCCATAATGCCTGCAACCGTATAGAACGGATCGTCCTTTTTAATAGGAAGTGTCACACTGCTACCTTCACTGCCCGACTTATAGATTGCACAGATAAGTTCTATCGTATTGCGTCCATCTTCTCCGGCAATAGCTACCGGTCTGTCCTCTTCTAAGGCGGTCAACACATCCTCCAGTTGTCCTGTATGTCCTTCCCATTTGACCTCAGGAAGATTGTTGACATAGTCCGCAATTTCTGCCTCCAAGGCTTCATTTCTCTGTGGAAATCCATTCTGCAGAGAAGTAGAGGCATAGCATTCAAAGGGTGCTGACAGCATGGCCTTCTCACACTGGAAGGTGAGACCCTGTTTCTCGCCGTGATGCACCACAGATGCAGTCAGCTGGGCTAATGCTCCGGGATACTGCAGGACACTCATGGATAGGTCCTCCACCTCTGCATTATCGTGAGACACATTTGCCAACACGCTGTTTACCTTCTCCGGCAATCCCATCATCCACAAAAGCATGTCAATGTGATGCACCGCATGATTGAGGGTGCAGCCACCGCCTTCCTTCTCCCAGGTGCCTCTCCACCAAAGATCATAATAGCAATGCCCTCTCCACCAGAAAGAATCTATGGTCGCTGCCTTTATGGGACCTGCCAGGTTGCTGTCCAGAAGCTTCTTCAGGTTACTAATTGGCTGTCTGAAACGGTTCTGGGCAATGATAGAAAGCTTCACCCCATTTTGATCTCTTGCAGCCAGCATGGCATCACATTCTTCCAGAGATGCCGCCATAGGCTTCTCACAGATAACATTAATCCCCGCATTCATGCAGTCGATGCTGATGGAAGCATGAACATAGGGCGGTGTGCACACATCAGCCAGCTGAATATCCGATTTTCCAAGCATATCCTTATGATTTTCGTATACCGCCGCCTGGGTCAGATGGTACTTTTCTTTTACTTGTGCTGCTTTTCCGGGAACAATATCCACCAGTGCAACAATTTGACATCTGTCAGGGAACTGCAGATATCCCTGAATATGCGCATTGGAAATCCCTCCCGTACCAATAATTGCTACATTAATCATTTTATCTCACCTTTACTTATTCAGTCTCCAACAATCTTATTTCTATAAGGATCATACATGTGTAACATCAGCTCCATGGTCTCTTTGACACTTTGAATATCATTCTGATAGGTTCTGCCTTCCCGGATTGCGCGATAGAAATCCTGAATGCAACTATAGTGGCTGCTGCCCCAATAATTCTTTCCCAAGGGAGTAGCTGTTTCCTCTATAATCTGTTCTTTCCTTCCATCCTTCCAGGTCAACTGCAGCTGCTCATTTTCCATCCTGATTGTTACATTCTCACACACAATTTCCAAAAGAACAGGGGCATTGGCACCGTATCCATTGCTGGCAAAGAAAACTGCCCCTGCTCCATTTTCAAACGAAATCAGTGCCTCTACGGTATCCTCCACTTCAATCACCTGCTGCAGCGTATGATTGCACATATGACTCTGTACCTGCTTCACACTTCCCAGCAGATATACCAATAAATCCAGTGTATGAATCGCCTGATTAATCAGAGCTCCTCCACCCTCCGTGTCCCACTTGCCTTTCCAGTCACTTTCCGTATAATAGGTAGCCTCTCTGTTCCAGGTAAGAATTGCCCGGGCTGACAGAATTTTACCGGCTCTGCCGGAGTTTAATATGGATTTGGCCTCTTTGACAGAAGCATTATACCTGTTTTGGAAACAAATACCCACACGCTTTTCATAGCTTTCCAGCTGCTGGAACACTTCCCACTGTTCTCTGTTAATCACCGGCGGCTTCTCCGTAAACACATGGATTCCATGCCGCAGGCAATACTCTGCCATTGGTGTGTGAAGCATATGGGGCGTACACAGATGCACTGCATCCGGCGCCTCCTTTTCCACTAATTCCTGAAGATTTTCATAAGCTCTCATGGCATAAGCTTTTGCCAAAGCCTCTGCTCGTTCTCTGCGGATATCACAGCACGCAATCAACTCTGTTTCCGGGAGAGCATCAAGCACCTTTGCATGAACTGCCGCAATGGAACCACACCCTGCAATCGCTACACGAAACATCAGACCGTCTCACTTTCTCTTTGTATTTTGCTGTATATAGCAAAGGAAGATAACGTGCATCTGATCCCACGTACCTTCCTTTACCGTAAAGTCCATTTATTTCATAGGATACTGACCACGATATTCACCGGCTTTATAAGCTTCTCTCTGTTCATCGATAATCTGCTGTCCGCCAGAGGCCAGGAGTTCATTTAAGTACTTATCCCATACCTGATCAAAGCTTTCAGGGGAACAGGTTACTGACTGCACAAGCAGCTCAGCCTCTTTGGAAATAACTGTGGAGCCATAGTCAACACGGGCTTGAATCGTGCCTGTAAAGCTAATAGGTTCATACCCATTGTTCATTGAGTTCTTCAGGGAATCTGCAACTACATCCGAGTATCCGGGGTATGCATTAGCAGATGCTGTAATGTTCAGTTCGTCACTTCCATAGTAGAAGCCATTACAAATCGGAGCACCATCTGTTGCATGCAGCTTGTATGCATCTTCTGTATCATCAATATTCTTAAGATCTGTGGGAATGCCATTTGCATCAACAGTTGTATAGTTATGACCTTTTTCACCATTCTGTAAAGCAAATAAGCTTTCCGGCTGGCTCATCCAGTTCAGATACTTCACTGCTGCAATAGCTGTCTCTTCAGGAACGGATGCAGGAATGAAAATGTACTGACCGGCTGCTGTATAAGTTTCATGAGGCTTACTTTCACTGGTAGGCTTGTAAGGGTCACAAGCTATCCAGGAAGCGCCGGGAACATTCTTCTCCAGGTCAATCTGGAAGGAATCCTCCATACGCCAAGGTGCATCCCAGTTGCCTACCCAGAAGCCTTCATAACCATTTACACGGTTAGCTTTTGTCTGGTCGTCGTTCTCAATACCAAAGTAATCCGTTACAAGACCTTCGTTATAGAATTTGTTCATCCAGCGAATCGCTTCTTTGGCACCGGGCAGATTGTAATGAAATTCATGGTTTGCTACCCAGTCTTCCTCTGTTACCTGAGAGTAATCAATAAAGGCATCCATCTGGAAGGTCCATCCATAGAAGGGATCTGCAGAGTAAAGGTCGGAAGAATATGGAATGGTCGTTGCTCCCCCAAGATTATTTTCCTTGGCAGCCTTCAAATATTCATACAGTTCTTCAATATTCGTAGGCACATCCATATTCAGCTGTTCCAGCCAGTCTTTACGAATGTAATTTGACTGTGCTGCTGTAACAATACGACGTGCAGGCAAAGCATACTGCTCAAGGCCGCTTCCCGTATCAAACTGACCATACTGTAATACATTATCACCCAAGAATGCTTTTAAGTCCTGACCATACTCATCAAGAAGATCATCCAGTGCTGTGATTCCACCCATATCAACATACTGCTGTACCAGGTCGCCGCCGTATGTCATACAGATATCCGGAGCGGTTCCACCTGCAAGCTGCGTGTTTAAGATGGTTCCCTCTTCCCAACGAGATACCGGAACCCACTCAACCTTGATGTGGTTCGGGTCTCCAAAGTTTTCCTGAATGTAATGCAGCTGCCAACAATCTTCTACATTGAAACCGGCGATGGAACGGTCGTACATTTCCACGCGAAGTGTAATCCATTCATCATTTGTTGCCTGCTCCGATGCAGTTTCCTGTGACTTTGCGTCATTGGCTGCACTGTCATTTGTTCCGCCATTGCTTGTCTCGCTTGCAGAACCGCATCCGGTCAGCGCCCCCATTGCCAATACCATTGCGAGTGTTGCTGATAATACTTGTTTTCGCTTTTTCATAAGATACTCTCCTTTTCTTTATTTGAACGGGTCATCCCGCACGATACAAATTAACCTTTGACTGCTCCCATGGTAACACCTTTTACAAAATATCTTTGTACGAAAGGATATACACACAAAATGGGAAGCGTTGCAAAAATAATGGTTGCCGATTCAATGGACTCCGACAGACTGGAGGCTAGGTCATTCGCATTTCCCTCCATAACCGCTACTTCAATTGCCTGGGAGCCCTTAATTAAGTTGTAGAGCTTTAGCTGCAGCGGCTGTAAATCTCTTGAAGTAATGTAATACAATGCATCTGAAAAAGAATTCCATCTTCCTACTGCATAAAACAGGGACAATGTGGCCAATGAGGAATAACTCAACGGCAGATACACATTCCACAAAATCTGGAAATCATTAGCCCCATCAATGACTGCCGCTTCATACAGCTCATACGGCAGACTGCTGAAGAAATTCTTTAAGATAATCACGTTGAAGGTGGACATCAATCCGGGAAGTATCAGGGACCACATGTTGTTCAGCAGCCCAAGCTCTTTCACATTCAGGTAAATAGGAATCGTACCGCCTGAGAAATACATCGTGAAAATAATGAACATGGAAAAGAACTTACGACCCTTTAAACGCTTCATTGTCAACGGAAAAGCAGTCAATATGGTTAAAATCATGGATAAGAATGTATAAATAACTGTCAGCTTTACTGTGTAGAATAAGCTGGTCCACATGGACTTATCCCTTACGATTGCCTCATATGCTTTGGTGGTGAATTCCTTTGGCCAGAATGACACATCACCTCTTAAAATTGCGGATTTCGAAGATAGTGAAACTGCAATCACGTTTACAAAAGGAAGTGTGCATATCGCAACAAAGAAGAGCATAACCAAGGTCAGAACCCATTGTCCCGGAGTGATTCGATCTCTGCGACCTACCTGTTGTTTACTTTTTGCCTGCATATCTTTTCCTCCTACCAAATACTCTGTTCATCGAACCATCGGGAAATTGTATTGGCAATGGTAATCAGTACCACACCAACCACCGACTGGAACAAACCGATTGCTGTTGCTCTAGCAAATTGGTTATTCTCAATACCTGCCCGATACACAAATGTTGAAATTACATCACAGGTATCCTTTACAAGCGTGTTGCCGATGATGAAAGGTCTGTCAAAACCGATGCTCATCATACGTCCGATATTCAATACCAGGAGAACAACAATCGTTGAGCGGATACCCGGCAGCGTAATATGCCAAATTCGCTGTAATTTATTGGCACCATCGATCTCCGCCGCTTCAAAAAGGGAAGCATCCAAACCGGTAATCGCTGCAAGATACAAAATGGTTCCCCATCCCATTCCCTGCCATACACCTACCAATACATATGTAAAAGTCCACCAGGCTCCATTAGTAAGGAATGGAATGTTGCTGTCAATCAAACCCAGCTTCATCAAGATAGCATTGATGGCTCCTGTGGTAGGAGCAAATATCTGAAGCACCATACCACCAATAATTACCCAGGAAAGGAAGTGCGGCAGATAAAGAAGTGTCTGAGAGAACTTCTTCCATTTCATCATTCTCATTTCATTGAGAAGAATGGCCAGGATAATCGGAACAGGAAATCCAAATACCAGATCCAGGGTATTCAGCCACAGTGTATTGCGAAGTGCTATTCCAAAATCACGCATGCCGAACACGAATTTAAAATTCTCCAGGCCGACGAATTTGCTGCCCGCAATTCCCTTGAAAATGTTGAATTTCTGAAAGGCAATAATCAGTCCGACCATTGGCTTATAGCAAAAGAGCAGATACCAGATGATTGGTACCGCCAGCATAGCGTACAGACGCCAGTCTCTCTTTATCCAGCACCAAAAGGATTTTTTCTTGCTTCTAACTGCCTTCTTTTTACTCATTTGCAAACATCTCCTATTTGTTCTTGTTGTTACTTGTTGTTTCTTGTTGTTTCCGTTCCTCTTACTGATGCACTCATTATATTATAATAATTTTGCATTTTCTTTGCGTATTCTGCTTGATAATATGTTAATCTTACCCTATACTCATATTGTACCGTTCCGTTTATTTGTCTTATTGTATATTTTTAATGATGCGCCATTATTTACATTGTGCAATTTTACCAATTGGAGGTTTTGAAATGCAATCAATTGACAATGAACAATCTGTTTACAGCCCCATGTTAAGTTCCAATAATGAATACGATGCCTTCGATGGCATAACCGATGAATGGACCAGTTTCGGACTGCACATTCATGACTTTTTTGAGTTTTACATATCTTTCAATGGAATGCCCTATTATGTAATGGATGAAATTGTTTTTCCTCTTCAGACCTGTACCTTGATTATCATCCCACCCTTTTATCTGCATGGACCGGTATCAAGCCATTCTCCAAAGGATTATGACCGTTCCTGGATTTACGTCAGACCTCCCCTTCTGCAAACCATTGGAATGGGACTGCCCAATTTATCCGAAATTTTTAAGAATTATGTAAAAGAGGGGAAATACTATTTTTATATAGACCGTGAGACAGGAGATACCTTAAGAAATTACATCAAACAGATTCAGACTCGCATGAATTCCAGAAGCCCTGTTGACCAGTGGCAAAACCGCATCACCATCGCCCAGTTTCTCGCTATGGTTCATGAGAGTGCCAGCAAATCACAAGTTACCAGTTCGCCCATTGTGCTGAACAGTACCATTCAGTCAGTTTTAAACTACATTAACAATCATTTTACGACCGCCATCACGCTGGCCGATATCTCCAAAGAGTTTAACATCAGTACCTCCTACCTTTCCAGATCCTTCTCCGCCTACACAGGATGGAGCATCTATGATTATGTGCTGTACCGAAGAATCATGCTGGCTAAGGAAATGATTGTTGCTGGGAAATCCTTTACAGAGATCTCCTTTGAGTGTGGATTCAATGATTACTCGTGTTTCCTGCGCGCCTTCACAAAGGTCGTCAAGCAGACACCCAGAGATTATAAAAAATTTATCAGTGAATTATAAAAGAAAAAGCGGCTGCCCTGACACATATAGTCTCAGGGCAGCGTTCTAATTCCCGGCACTTTCGTACGCATGCGTCCCCTTGCAGAACACAGCATAACCACCTTTTCCATGTCCTAATAACTTCACAATTTCATATTCTTTTTGATTGACACTAATAACATCTTGAATTAATTATTTTCCAGGAACTTTATATAATAAACAGAAATTATTTCATTCTCATACTTTTAGTTTCATGCATCTCAATTACTCTCGCACGACTGTCCACATGCTTGGTTCGCTTAGACATAATTTTCTTATACTGTTCTGATGTAAGCATCTGTTTGTACAAGATACTCGCCGCTATAAGCCTCCACAATCGGCTTTACGAGTTCTATGTATATTGCGTATTCTTTCGGATCACCATTGATATAATTATCGACAATAAAGTAATACATTGAATGTTGCACCTCCTATTTTTGCTGTTTGTTTTTGATATATTTTATACAGTGCCTTTATTTCAGCAATTTCTCATAGGTGAAGTTTCCGGCAGCACCCCTCATAAGCAACACATCAAGCACCACCAAGATGGCACCCAATCCCAAAAGAAGCCACAGATTGATCAAAAGGATACCAGTGAATTGTCCGATAACCAGTGCGAGAATCGGAAAAATCAAAAACACTGCCCGTTGCTGTGCTTCTTCAATGGTCTTAGCTTTTGCGGAGCTGCGCACTGTTACAGCAATCGCAACAAGCGAGAATGACGGAGCAATCAGAAGCATAATGATCAGCCAACTTATATTCGGTATAATCAGATTGCCGGTCAGGAAGAACACTTCCATCTCCACTACCAACAACATGGCAGCAAATGAGATATCCCTTTTTCAAAATATTACTACAGGTATTGAAAGATCTCATAGATAAATGAAAGCAGTACAAACCTTATCTGATTCGTACTGCTGCCACTTTTATTTCTAAAAAATTAGTCCCGGTAGTTTCTTTTTCTCTTTATATGGAAACTGCTTATCAAACACCTCTGCTTCCCGCTCATCTACGAGATAGCCTTCCGGTGTTGCATACTCTCCAGTAATCCCATCAAGATAACCAGGTACAAGCTCTTTACACAAAAAGAATGATGCATCTTCCCCTTCCGGCAATCCATGATATCGGATACCATACTCGCTTGCCGGTTTAAATCCACTCTTGCCATAAAAATCAATATTTCCTTCAAAGCATAGTGCTCCACAGCCAAGCTCTGCTGCTTTCTCCATTGAATAATCAAGCAGGATTTTACCATATCCATTCCGTTTATATTCGTTCTTGATACAGATTGGTCCCATTGTCATAATTGGAATGCTTCTTCCATCATCTGCTGTGATTGCAGTTCTCACAAAGATATTCTGCCCGATAAGTTCTCCGTCCAGGTACATCACGAAATCAAGCTCCGGTACAAATGCCGGATCATTTCTCAGCTGGTTAATGACATAATGCTCCAGGCATCCGGGGCGGTATACATTCCAAAAACTATCCCTTACCAGATTTTCCACTTTGCGATATTCACTTTTTTCTTCTAAACGGATTACTACATTATTTTTCATAATCTGATTCACCTTCACTTTAACTCTTGTACCAAACTTTTTATAGCTGATACAAATTCTACTTTTACCTTTTCTTTATCTGCTGCTCCATCATATATACTGTAATAAAAATACATAGCAGCATAAAATCTGGCAGCTTTATCCTTAGCATTTATAATCCCAATACTTTCAAATAAATCTTTCACATAGGAAGCAGGTCCAGCCACGAGATACTGCTGATATAAATTCTGCATCTCTTCACTGCGAAACTGCTCGATTGTCAGCATCTTCCGAAACGATGATGCAAAATCATCCTCTGTCCAGTATTCATACATTGACCTGCTGTATTCCACCAAATCATCCAGAGACACATTCTCATACTGTTCAGGCATTTTTTCTTTTTCCTCTTCCGGCATATCATATTCGGATGCCTGTTCACCATCTTGCTGTTCCATACGCTGCACAATACAGTCAAAAATATCTCTTTTGCTTTTGTAATGGCGGTACAATGCCCCTTTTGTCATATCAAGTTCTCCTGCTATCTGGCTGACTGAGACAGCCTCATAACCATCTCTGGCAAACAAATGCAGTGCTACAATCAATATTTCTTCTTTTCTATTACTCACGCTGATAACCTCCAAGTTAAAATAAACGACCGTTTACATTTTTATAATAGTAAACGGTCGTTTATTTGTCAAGACTTTCCTTTTTGTTAACATTATCTCTTTTTATAAATCAGAAGCTCTGGATTTTCACCGTCCTTCTCATATGTACATACTAGAATAAAATCCATGCCTGCCAGAATACCGAAGCACCTGTCTCCTCCAAATTCAGACTCCAGTTGATTCCCCAGATATGTTTTCTGATCATTAAGGAATTTCACTTTTTGTCCATTAGGCAGAGTATATTCCAGATTCACATATTTCCCCACAAGTGCATTTAGTTTGTCTACCCTTGGAAGTCCGTATATATGCAGATCATTAATTTCATTTATCAATTGCTTTTTAAACTCTTCAAACTGCCCATTGTCACTAAGCTCATCATATCTTTTCCAGTAATCTAACTTGGGAAGCATTTCTTTCAGATAAAAACGTGCCTGTTCTTCGGTAAAGTTTTCATTTACCATATTCTTTACACACACATCAATCAATTCATCCATATTATTATATGTATATGTTCCATCTGCATAGCACCATTTACAATACTCCTCATTTAATGTGCCATCTTTATCACGTCCCAATATGGAATCATCATCAATTGGCATTCCACAGCACTGGCAAATCAGCTTTCTCGGTTCTCCCAAAAGCGTATTGATTGAGACATCAAATTCTTTCGATAAGAGCTTAAGTGTATCAGTATTTGGAACGGTATCACCATTTTCCCAGCGTGATACTGCCTGCCTTGTTACCATGATTTTATCTGCCAGTTCGTCTTGTGACATTCCTCTTTCTGTACGAAGCTTTAAAATAATATTTTTTGTTTCCATAGTCATCACCTCCATAAGCATATCATATAGATAAATTCATGTTCTGAAAAGCAACCTGCTGTTGCCATACCCTGTCTATATGATCTAATCATCACTCTTTGGTCATGACTTTCCTGCACCAGGTTCTTGTCTTACAGTGAGGACATTTTAAATATCTTGTACTCGCAATATGCATTCCCATAGTATATTGCATAAATGTTGGAGTAAACAGTTCATTACAATTCCTGCATTTAAAATATCCTATCTTCCTGTCTCCCCACATTGCAACATATAAGCCAACACCAAACACACTTATCGCAATCACCATCAGCACAATCTTAATTGGTAATATAATCACATCTGTGTAAAAACAAACCACTAATAGTAACGTCACAAACGTACGACGGCCGTGAACTCGAACGCATCATGGTGCAGAAATGGATCGCACTCTACCCCGACGGACAGGAGGCGTGGAGCGAAATCCGCCGTACGGGTTACCCGAAGGTATTCCCCTCGCAGACCAACCGCAGCGGCGGCGTACTGCCCTCCGGCGCGACGATCCGCCGCGTGCCCCTGCCGCAGCAGGAGTACGACGGCAATGCCGAGCAGGTGGCCAAAGCCGTAAATGAATTCCTCGGCGGCAGCGACAACTGCGCGCAGAAACTCTGGTGGGATGCCAAATAAATTACGAACCTCAAAAAGTCTGAAAACCATGAACAAACTCATAAAATTAGGATGTATCGCATTGGCAGGCACCCTGTTGTTCTCGTGTGAGACCGATCCCGAAAAACTGGAGATTGTCAAGCCCTACCCCAAGTCGGATCAATACTATGCAGATCTGCGCGACTATAAGAACAGCGACCACGAAATCGTCTTCGGCTGGTTCGGAAACTGGAGCGCCACGGGAGCCTCGGCGTCCAACTACATGAAATCCCTCCCCGACAGCATCGACATGGTCGGTCTGTGGGGCGGCTGGCAGACCATCACCGAAGCCCAGCGCAAGGATATGGAGGATTCCCAGCACAAGCGCGGTCTGAAAGTGATCGCCACTTCGCTTTTCGACGGATTCGAAATGGGCGTGGCGCCCGACGGCGCGACGGCGGCCACCGAAGAGGAGATGCTGGCCTACTGGGGCTGGGA
>OGXD01001525.1_pt1 | contig 17460 bp, 7 predicted proteins | sample 1576211 | NCBI WGS metagenome assembly OGXD01 (sample SAMEA3541470, study PRJEB24748) | human gut metagenome | biome: human gut; feature: human-associated habitat; material: faeces | place: China | collected 2012
ACAGCATCACGCAGCATTTTGACCAGCTCTTTGCCATGTGGAATATCGTAACCGGTGCACACCGGCGGCATAATAATAAGCATGCGAAGAAGTGTTTTTGGGATTATATTTAATAAGTCCACGATTAGTGCCAAGCCATAAAAAACCATTTGCATCCTCCAATATGCCATGAATCATATCATTAAGCAACCCTTGTTCTCTACCGATATAGGAGGCACTGATTTGTTCCTTATTAAAGGTCAAACACACTAGTCCCGATGTTGTTCCTACATACATCCTACCATCTTTAGCACGATGCAGGCTAAGTACATCATCAACAGATTTATGCAATATTTCTTTCAAAGAAATGACTTTATATTCTTCTGTCTGTTTATCAAATCGAATTAACCCTTTTTCCCGGCTTCCCAACCAAAGAATGGAATCTCCTTCAGCTAACATAGGATAAAACATGGTTATCTCTTTTTGTTCATAAAAGAAATGATAACGCTTTTGCGATTTGAGGTGAATCTCCCCTTGTTTCCTCTCCAATATCAATTTACGAAATCCGACCCCAGCCGTAACCGCATAGAGTACGCTGTCATTCTCTTCATAGATATCATGTATTTCGATAACAGGATCTGCAGACTTATCCTCAACACAATGCAAGGCTTTATCTGCAAAAGAATAATAAAACAGTCCGGGATTACCCGATCCTACCCAAAAGCCATCCATATAACGGCTTTGTTTTAATGAGTATGCTTGAAACTCTCTATTCCAACGGGTATAAGATGAGGCATCCTGCCTGCCTACTGGAGAGTAAACTGTAGTAGCAGAAGCATCCATACCACCTTCATAATCATGTACATGCAAAAGTCCATCTCCTTTCGTACCAAACCATAATCCGCCATATTTGTCTGTCATGACAGAACGTACCTGCCGACTTAGATTGGATGATAGTTTGCTAAGCATCAGATTAGTGGCTATCGAGTACTTCTTAGCGTACATGACAGCTCCCTGCCCATCAGAAGCTACCCAAAGAATATTCTGATGAGGATCGCGGAAAATATCATATATACGTACATTACGGTCCACCACTTCTTCTTCATATTTTTTCGAGGTGCGCAAACGTACTAAACCATTGGTTTGAAAAGCAATTATAATGTCTTCATAAAAAGGAACAATTCCCACAACTTTCCCATATCGTTGCACCAACGAAGAAAGGTTACGAATATAGATTTTAGACCTTCTGGAAATATCATATACATAAAGATCCCGCTCTGCATCCACAAAACAGAGAATGCCATTCTGATAAAATACATTATCGATAGGTTTTGCATGAAAATCAGAAGATGAAACAGTAGGATGGACAGACAATGTATCCCGGTCAAAGCCATCTAATGAACATTGAATCAGACTACCTGTATTCCGTGGAAAAGTCCATAAGACACCATCATCCGTGACAAAAGCACGCTGATCCATATTCTCGACAGGAGTCTCTATATTTTTGAGATGGACAAACTTTTTATGATAAGTATTATAATAAAAGATTCCTTCATCGCTTACTACCCAAGTATCTCCTTTCGGATTGGAATGCAGATAATAATCACCTGTAAAATCATAATATCCCACTACCTGACGCGAATCTTGCGAAAAACGATTAACTCCCAAATGTGTAGTAATCCACAAACAACTGCTATCTGCCTGCTGAATAGAATGAATGACATTGTTACTCAACGTCTTTTTCATTGAGAAATCAGAACGAAAGACCTCGATACCTTTCCCATCATAACAATTCACGCCATCATAAGTGCCAAACCACATCAGCCCTGCTTTATCCTGATAGAGGCAAAGCACAGCACTATTAGAAAGCCCTTGTTGATAATCGACTTTCCGAAAAAGATAAGCATCTTTACCCGCATCAGCCCAACAGACCAACGAACTAATAAATGTAAAAAGGCATAATATCAGACATCTTCTCATTATATTAATAGCAAGTGTTATTGTTCATGTCTTATTAGATAAAGCGGGAACAAATATACTAAATATAATATAAATGAGACATTAATAAGTAAGAAAAGTAACAAAAGCCATCGGATAGACCATTAGAAAGCTGATACAAATGTTTGGCCTAAATCCAAATATTATTCTACACGCAATTCCCACAAAAAGGGAAGTACGGACGTACGATAAAGAGTTGGATGAAATAGAATCACCATCAAAAAACACGACTTTACCTGATGGTGATTCTATATAAAATCAATGATTTAACTCTAAGATAAATTCATCATCTTCTCTCACAATATACCCCGAACTCTGCAATGGAGGTAGTACCATTAGAGTTTAAGACAGTCATTCGTACCGCATCTCCCCAAACCGTATCGAAACGGTGGATTTTCACACGCAGACCGGTAGGAGCCTTACCTTCGTAAAGGGGTTTCCATGTACCACCCGCACGGTATTCCAGACGGTATTCCTGCAAACGGTCATTGTTACGATCCGTAATAACCACCATATTGAAAGATTTCTCGCGCTCAAAAGTAACCGAATACCAGGGCACTTTCACTTCAGGATTAGAATTCCAGCAGGTCCCGAAATCATCGTCATTGGCAAAGTCCATGATAGCATAGTCACTGCTCCATGTACCTTCGGCAGGCTGATATTTGGCAATGTTGGAAGATATAATAGGAGCATCCGCTTCGGGAACCGTTGCTACACGACCGTCGTTCTTCCACAGTTTACCTATTTCCTTCAGAGCTTTCAAGGCGTTGGCATCCATCAAGCCGTCTCTGTTGGGAGCTACGTTCAGGATAAAGTTACAGTAGGATTTGCCCATCGGGATGATATTATCATTGACCATTTGTGCCGGAGACTTCACAGGGGTAGTCGGGAAACTTTCTTTCCAGAACCAGTTCTGCTGTAACGGCAGGCAAGACAAGGCAGGCAGACGGTTGGTATCTTTCGAGATATGCTGTCCGGCTCCTTGTTCGTAAGACTTGATGTCCGTGTAAAACAAAGCCTCGGCAGGATATTTCGCTGCATTCAAATCCATCACCAGACAGTTGGGCTGGATTGATTTGACCAGACGATAAATATCTTCAAAAGGTACGTCATCGTAAGAGATACGTGACCACGGGGCATCCCAACCGTCAATGATCAAAGCTGTTATTTCACCATAGTTGGTCAACAGTTCGCGAAGTTGCTCCTTGATCATTTCGATATGCTGCGGAGTTATACACTTGGGACGCAGCCGGGCATGCGTATCGAGGATCGAATAATAGAGCATCACTTTCATCCCTTCGGCACGGAATGCGTCGGCATATTCTTTTACCACGTCACGTTTGAACGGGCTGCTCATTACACTATAATCGGTCGTTTTAGTATCCCATATACAGAAACCGCTATGATGTTTCGTTGTCAGACATCCGTAGGTCATGTTGGCTGATTTTGCCGCTTTTGCCCATTGTTTGCAGTCCATCCTGACAGGGTTGAAAAGCTCGGGAGCAGCATCCGGGTCCGGCCAGTCCTCATTAAAGAAGGTCGGCATGTTGAAATGAATGAACATACCACAGCGTAAATCAACGAATTCCTGTTGCAGCTGGTGCAACGACTTAGTTTGAGCATTCAGGCATAACACCGAAGTTACACCCAGGATCATCAGTAAAAACAGTCTTTTCATCATCTATTCATTTATTAATTATTAATTAGTTAAGTACGTTAGCATCATTAGCTTATACTATCTTATTCACATTCATTCTCAGTCTCTCTGATACTTCATCCACATTCCACCTTTCGAAGTGGCTTCCGTATCGGGACACAAAAGATAGATGTAGAATTTATCTCCTGCACTCTGACGGTCGTGACGAACAACAAAAAGCCCTTTCTCATTGAACCAGGTATCTATCAGGTCTTTACAGTAGGCATTTATCTCAGCTACTTCAGTCGCGTTAAGAGTACCGCCGCCGCAAGTCTGTCCGCTGCCGGATATGTTCTTAAACAAGACACGGTCTTTATCGGAATTATTCATCAGGATGCTTGCTCCTTCTTCACTGCTCGGGAAAGCGAGGTTTGCAAACCACCATGTCCAGATAACGAGCGGTCTTTGCTTCGCGCTTCCACTCCATCCGAAATCATAGCTCATGGCATTTATATCGGCGATTGTTCCACCGGAGCTTGTAGCCTGTCCGCCTGTTCCCGCCCATATTTCATCGCAAGCGGCACCATGATCCTGCGCTTTTCCGAGTGTGAATTTTCCTCCGGAAGTCACATAGTCGAAGTCATTGACCGCTCCCTTGTTGGAGGTCAGGGTTACATTTGACATACCGTCTACCGCCACCGCATCACCGGTGCAATCAATGGCTTTGAAGGCATAAGTGGCTCCGTTCACCGATTTAATCTGTTCTACCGGCGTGTCCAGTTTGAAGATTTGCCCTTCTTTCGTCAGTTTAGATTCATAATATTGCGTATGGCCGTTCGCATCGCTTCCATCCTTGTTTTCAATCGTTATTACCTTGACAGAAAGATCATTGACACCATTCAGTACCAAGCCATAATAACCGATAAAATTGCCGGAAGCGTCACAGATGGACTGATTATCCAATAAGTTTTTCTCAAAGAGTTCGGTAAAGTCCGCTTTTGAAGCAACTTTACCATCGATGTATGCCTGTGTAGTCGGCTGCAGTTCAATGGTATTGCCGGTAGATTCACCGTATAAGTTCAGTTGTGGCGCCTCTCCTTCTGCCGGAATCTCTGATACGACAAACTTGGTATCTGCAAATTCACTACCCAGGTTTTGCAGATGGACATCGCAATTCTCAATATCCAGTGCCACTTCCTTGCCTTTGGCAGAGAATGATGTTTTTCCTTCTACCGCCATCTCCAGAAAGTCCGAATCCAGTGTCACTGTTCCGTCTTCATGAAACTGGAAGTAAAACTCGTGCCCCTGATAGTCAGCTTTCCAACAGCCATCAGCTGTGCCATACAATATTTCTTTAACGGAGGAAGCCTTCAGACGGTCACCATCTCCGTAGCCCACGTCATTCAAATCCAAGGTATTGCAACTCCAAAAGCTCGTGCACAGCACAGCTAATGCAAATAATACTTTCTTCATCATAGTTGTTTTTTAAAGGTTGCTCTATTAGTTATTTTGCAGGAACACTTCCACCTCTGTCTTGTATTCGTTCCAGAGTTCTTCCATCGTAAGGTCCGGGTAGCTCTCCTTCAGGATATACTTCACCGCATCCTCCAGGCTCCACTGGTTGGTCAGTTCGTCCATCAGCACCGTCCACGGCAACATACGTACGAAGTCGCCATTATAAAGACGCAGCCAACTCATAAAAGCACCGGAAGTATTATAGTCAACCTGCCAGACAAAGTATTTATCACTCTGCGGATTCCGGTAAGACTTGGCGATAGCGGCCTGATACTCTTCTTTTTGCGTAGCCAGAATATATCCTTTGCTCGCTACTTTCACAGCGTCCGGCCATCCTTCCTGATACCCCTGTCGGTCACAATCCTGCACACCTTCCATGATATATTTTCCTTGTTTGGGCATCCACTGCACGCAGTGTCCCATCTCGTGCATAAACACATGCTGCATGTCCGGCAGTTTCCACCACGCATCGTTCGGATTGCTTTCCGAAGCCGGATAAACAATACCTCTTCCTTCGTTATGGGTGGGGTAATCTATCGCATACGCTCCTCCGGTCTGGTCTTTCTTGATAAAGACACGCAGTTTGCTGTAAGGGTCGAAAGCCAGATTATAGGGGTCGAATGACATAGCCGCACAATCCATATAATACCATTTCCGGAACTCTTCCTGAGTAGCAGCCTCATCTCCGTTACCTATCAGATTATACAATGCAGAAACGGGACGTATCTCCGAATCACTCTCAAAGGAAATCTGAACTTGTGTCGCCTGGCTGGTTTTAAAATACTGCCAGGCAGCATAGTTCATATCCACTTGAAGTTCATACTTATCCGCCTGATCGCTCAGATTCGTCCAGTCACTTGTCTGCCGGGCACCGTCGGCATCTTTGTAGATAGAACGGAAACGAAGTTCCTCTACACCGTAACGGTCTGTAACCACTACTGTACGATATTTACTCAGACGCAGAGTGGTCGGCTCGTTGCCATAATCCCGCCTTTTCACAGTCAGGTTGCCAAAATCACCGACATTCGGGATCATGACGCGCTTTATCTTTTTGCCGGAGAGCAGGGAGTTGAATTCTACTTCCACTCCCACATATTCATCTCTCTTTTCCCAGCCAGAGTTACTGCCGTCCCACGTGAGGTAAAGTTCATTCAGCACCTCATCATATTTCGCCTCTTTGAGAGGGGCAGCTGCGTATCCGGCTACGGTATTCCCGTCTTTCAGTACAGGCTGATAATCTTTATAGATGTCAGGAGTTGCGAAGCTGTCTTCCTCACCGTAGCAGGCAGCCAGTGTCAGTGAGACAAACAACCCGAAAGCTATATCTTTCCAATGTTTCATAATCTTCTTGTTTAAGCGTTATTGTTCGAATATCGTATTACCATCCTAAGTTTTGTACCAGCGACGGGATACGACGGAGGTCATCATAAGGTATCGGCATGAAATATTGCTTTTTCGTAAATGCTACACGAGTCTCAAAAGAGGTTCTTTCGAAGAATGCCGGATAATCCTTATCCATATTCATACCGTATACTTTGCCTCCTTCGCCTCCGGTGTGATATGCCGGATAGATCCAATGTTCGGGATCATTCTGTCCTTCCGCCACTTTCCAGCGACGCACATCGAAATAGCGGTTCCATTCGAAGACTAGTTCAACCAGACGTTCGCGGCGGATACGGTTCAGCAGATCGGTCTGTGTCTTCGGACAGGTTATTTTGCCGGCTGTTGCGGTAAATGTATATTCGGGAATGCCTGCACGGACACGGATTTTATTCAGATAAGTCAGGGCATTGTCGAGATCGCTGCACATACAAAGTGCTTCGGCATATCCCAAATACATATCTGCCAGACGAAGTACCGGAGAGAAGTGTTTCGAGCCGTTGTTGTTAGAAGCTTTCGCACCCCGACGGATCAAGTATCCCGAATCCGGACAGTCGCCGGAGGCTTTGGACTTGCCGCAGGTTCCGTTTGCACCGTTGGTGAAGTCTGTGCGCATTTCCTCATTGTACTTACCTTCGTTCAGCCAGATAGAGCCGCTATAGGTAATATTCACATAAAAGCGCGGTTCACGGTCTTTCCACTGTTTCAGCACTTTGGACTTATCGGCGTCAAAGTAAAGACGGGAAGGGTTATTGGGGTCATAATATCTTCCGGATGTGAAGTTGTTGGCGCCCGGTATGCCCTCGAATTTGTCATAGCCGGGATCTTCTTCGATAGTCAGTCCGTCTTTCGTAAAGAACAGGTCTACCGTTTCCTGTGTTGTATAATAGCCACCGCCGCCAGTCACGTCAGTATCCTGGAAGTCGGTAAACTTAGGACATACCCAGTAGGTATAGTCGTACAAATCTCTCAGCTTCACAAAAATCAGTTCATCAACAGCTTCCCAGGTTGTGGTGAAAAACTCGCCCGCAGCCCTGCACGAAGCATAAGGGTCTAGTTTTCCATTCGTATAGACCTCGGTCAGCTTATATCCCTGTCCGGTTGCGAAGGTCATAAACCGTTCATACGCATCACGTGCCTGAGCCCATTTGGAGTTATCTTCAGTCTGAGGGAAAAGTTGTTTGCCGTCTTTATTCTTGACTGACGCCTGATCCGTATTTCCGTTGAAAAGCGGACTTGCCCAATAGAGGTACAGCTTTGCCTTGAGTGCCATACAAGTGGCGACATCCATACGCCCCAAGTTTGCCTTCCCAGCTCTCTGGAGCAAATCGCCGGAATCAATGGCGCTCTGCAATTCCGTAGCAATGAAGTTTACGCATTCGTCTACCGAATTACGTTCTTTAATCAGTTCTTCCAAGGAAGCGTCCAAAGGAATGGGATCTTCGCCAATCAACGGAATGGGACCGTAAAGGCGCAGCAATTCAAAATAATAGTATGCCCGCAATGCACGTGCTTCCGATTTCCACTTTCCACGTGTAGAGGCGGCGGCTTCTGTACATTTATCTACGTTCTGGATGAACGTACTTGCTTTGGCTATTGCCTGATAGTACTTTGAAAAGTATTCACTTGCCTGAGCTGAAGCGGAGTTAAAGGAGCCGTTGGTCCATTCCGCATACGTTTTGTTCCAGCGGTTTGCTCCGTCCAACGATGCTTCCGTAAAGATACCTCCGTAGGTGTTCGGATGAATGGCATCTGTCACTTCACGCACGTAGCTGTATACATTGTTCAGATATTCTTCCGTCCTTTGCTTGGAGGCAAACGTTTCGTCCAGTCCAAACTGCACACCTGGAATCGGTTCAAAGAAATCACTGCAAGCAGTCAGTCCGACACACATCGATGCAGCCAACAGGTATTGTTTTATTCTATTCTTCATAACGATTATTTGACTTTAGGGTTAAAAACTAAACTTGACTCCGACCGAATAGCTGGATACATTCGGATAAGCTGTTCCATTACTCGAGTTCAGCTCCGGATCCCACAACTTGAAGTTAGAGAAGGTAAGCAGATTCGTACCCATGAGGTAGACGCTTGCACTTTTGAGGAAACATCTGTCCAGCAGCTTTTTCGGTATATTATAGGATATGTTCAGTTGCTTCAGACGCAGGAAGCTGACGTCTTTCACCCACCACGAACTTTTCTGAACATTATTCGTGTTGGCGTCACTGCCAACATACATGCGTGGATAGAACACATCCTGATTGGTCGGATCGTCGGGACTCCAGCGGTCGTGGATGTTGGCAAAGACATTGTCACGGCCTTCGTCATCCCAGAAAGGCTTGATACAAATGCCGTCCAGATAGCGGTCGGCCTGTCCGGTTCCCTGAAACAGGGCGCTGATAGAAAAGTCTCCGATCTGTAGGTCGGCACCGAATCCGTAATAGATTCTGGGGACATCACCGCGTCCGATGACGGTCTTGTCATAGTTGTCGATCACCCCGTCCCCGTTCAAGTCACGGTATTTGATATCGCCCACATGTACTGTCCCGAACTGGGTGGCATGGTCTTCAATCTCCGCCTGACTGGTAAAGAGCCCATCGGCTATGAATCCCCAAGTCGCATTTACATTCGTACCGCGTGTCTCCATCCAAGGATAGTCTACCGGCGGTTCGTCGTTCTCTATAATCTTGTCTTTATTGAAAGTCAGATTGCCACGTACCGTAAGGAATGTCTTCTTACCCAGCCGTTGTGTATAGTCCATCGCCAGCTCTATACCTTTATTTTCTACGACACCCAGATTAGCATAAGGGTTTTCGATCCATCCGGCGTAGCTGGGGATTGTACTGCGTTGCAGGAAGATGTTGTCGCGACGTTCCTTGAAAAAGTCGACTACAAAGGACAGATTATCATTCAGGAACTTGATATCGATACCCAAGTCTTGCTTTCTGGATTTAGACCAAGTGACATTTACACCATACTTTTCTTCTCCATAACCGTTGGCACTTGTATAATTGGTTCCGAACATGGTTCCTGTCAGACCGGTGAACACCCCCTGATACATGAAGCGTCTGCCTGTTGCGGTATCACTGCCGACCCATCCGTCCGTATAGCGGAATTTGAGGAAGGAAATGTATTTGCGGACCGGATTCCAGAAAGATTCATTGGAGACTGCCCATCCCAGACCAAAAGCAGGGAAGACACCATAACGCTTGCCCGGACTGAAGTTCTCCGAACCATTGATACCGAGATTGAATTCTGCGAAGTAACGGTCGTTCCATGAATAAGTGGCACGTCCGGCAAAACCGCGTTGCTTGTAAGGCATACCGCCAATGACATCCGTCGCATTCAAATCCCAATATACTTTCTGATTGTAAAGCAACAGACCTCCTACCCGATGAGCACCGAAACTACGGTCATAGTTCAAGGATGCTTCTGTATACACCGTGCGGCTGCTCCATTGCTCCGGTGTCTGAAGTGACAGGCTACCATCCGCTTCTTTCAGCACCGAGTAGAGGTAATCGCCTGTTTCTTCATCAAACAAGGTGTCTTCTATCCAGATTCCGTTTTCGTCCGTTTTACCGGCAAAGGTGTACATTGGTTCATTCCGGTTATACTTTCTCTTACGTGAATTGTAAGTATCGAAAGCTACCATGGCAGAAGCAGAAAGTCCTTTGCTCCACTTCCAGAAATCCAAGTCCTGCTTCACGCGGATATTAGAATTTAACTGGCTGGAAAATTCATCATAATAACCTCCGCGAGCCAGCAGACCGTAAGGGTTGAACTTTTGCTGTGAGTTGATACCGGACACGGTACCGTTGGGCAGCAACAAAGGATAAATAACCGGATTCACATCCATACAGGCTGCATACAGTGAACTGGTGCTGCTCTGCGGATAGTGTCCCTGTCCCAGATAACCGGAAAAACCCAGATCAACCGTCGTCTCGGAAGTCGGCTTCAGATTCAGGTTGGAGGTGAAGTTATAACGGTCATACTTCATCTGAGTATTGTAGTTCTCCAGTTTGAAGTTGCGGGTCATACCGGTTTCTCCGTAGTAACTCAATGAAGCATAATAGTTTGCATTAGGTACACCACCACTGATATTAATATTCCCGCGACGGTTGTGTCCCCAGTCATTGAACAGGTTATCTGCCCAGTCGATGGCCGGATACAGGTAAGGATTATACAATCGGGGATTGTCATTCGGCAATAAACCGTTGGCCTTCTTTGTCGCTTCGATATAAGCAGCCGAATATTTAAGTGTACCGCTTGTATTCATCTGCGCCTCGTTGCGTGCATCCATGTAAGTGTAGGCATCTGCCATATCTACTTTCTTGGTCAGGCGGGTAAAACTTTCGTAATAGTCCACACTAAACTGCGGTTTGCCTACTTTACCGGGTTTGGTTTTCACAATCACGACTCCGTTGGCACCACGTACACCATATACTGCAGTTGCGGAAGCGTCTTTCAGCACTGTAAACGATTCGATATCTTCAGGGTCGATATTGTTGAAACTACGTTCTACCCCATCAACGAGCACAAGGGGACTGGAACTCTGTCCGAGCAAGGAAGATAAACCACGAATCCAGATATCCGATTCATCGTGACCAGGTTCGCCGCTACGCTGAACGGCAACCACCCCGGCAATGCGTCCGGAAATAGCAGAAGACAGACTTGCAGCAGGCATCTTAATGTCTTTCACATCCATCGTAGACTGAGCGCCTACCACGGATACTTTACGCTGATTGCCGTAACCCACTACTACCACTTCATCCAGTGACGACACATCTTCCACCAAAACGACATCTACGATTTTTTGCTTTGCTACCTTTACCTCTTGCGGCTTATATCCTATATAAGATATGAGCAGAATAGGATTCCCTGTTGAAAGCTTCAAGGTATACTGACCATTCATATCGGTAATGGTACCATTCGTTGTACCTTTTTCCTGAACACTCACCCCTATGAGCAGTTCTCCTTTTTCATCAGAGACACGGCCTGTGACGGAACTTCCTTGCGCCCATACTGTTACACTACACGTAAGTAACAATAGTAGTAGCCATAATGACCTGATGCGATGTTTTTTCATTCCAAACAAATTCATACTACTTGTTTTTAATTAATAATAATAAGGTTACCAAATACGTTTAATACGTTGACGCAAATTAAAGGAATAGCCAAAGAAATGAGATACTCCTGTGCGCCAAAAAACAGAGAAGAGAAAAAATGTCTGTTTAAAGTACAGATGGTAAAATAGAGTACTGGATAACACCCTATATATCAGAATAATAAATAATGAAAAACAGAAGAGAGTACAAAGGAGACCAACCTTAAAAAGCAGCACAGATCAGCATGGGAATTTATTTCTTGGTAACTAATACCAGACCGCTTCCTGGCTGTTCACTCCTGATTTTTATGAGTGTCATTCCCTAAAAGCTTCTCTCTATATACCTTAGGAGTTACGCCAAACTTACGGGTAAACTCTTTGTAGAAGTAAGCACGACTGGATATACCTACATCGGAAATTACATCCTGAATAGACAGTTCCTCGTTCTGCAACAAACGGGCGGCCTTCTCCATCCGGTAATCTTTAATCAAATCGCTGGGTGACATACCCGAAATCTCCTTAAACTTCCGGTAGAACTGACGGGAACTCATCAACATTTGTTCTGCCACAAACGTGGAGCCCAAATCTTCACGATCCAGATTCTGCTCCACGACCTGCAAGAACTTCCTGACAAAATCCGCCTGCTCCGTAGTGGTACAAACAATAGAATCTGCCCAGCCTTCCAAGTCTTCCATATAAATCTGTCTGGCTTCCCGCTTGCCATAAATCACTTTATGGATCGTTTCTTTCAGGAATGGTATATCATAAGGAAGAACAATATAAGAATCTGCCCATAGAATCAACTCCCGCTGCATAGACGCACTGACTTTCCATGTCAACAACGGAATAAACGCTGTCTTCGACAACATAGAACGATTCTTATTGACATACTTTATAAAGGTACTTTCCGCATCGGCATACATAAGCATATCCACCAGAAATAAAGTCGGTGCGGACTTATGCATCTCGTCAAATGCCAACTGCACACTCCGCACTGAACGGACTTCATACTCATCGGAAAGTAACGCACTGATCAACCAGACGATCTCTTCCCTGTCTTCCAACAACAAAACTGTTTTTCTCACTTCATTCTGCTCTGCCACAACAACCGGATCGAATGTGATAGTCAACTGATTATCCTGCTCTACAGGGGTTATATAACGCATCACACTATTCTGCTGCTTCAATGCAGAAAACACGAAACGTTGCATGGTCCGTATCCTGAACATATCATCCGAATCTTTCGCCCTGATAGACAAGAGTTCTTCTCCGGACAATACATCCTTCAATCCTTTCACTGTTTCATCCGGAGAAACAAAGGTCAGCATCATACAACCTGCTTCTTCTGTCACCGTCACCGATACCTTCTCTGTCTTACAACTGGAAATATAAAGGTAACTGAAATAAAGGATACAACGTAACGCATTCTTATAGGCGGGATAAGTGAAATTTTCCGGAATGTCTAACTGTATCGAAGAGACATCATGGCCTTCTTTTTCAAGTACTTGAAGCACCTCTTCCGCCATCTTCAAAAGAGACAAACGCCCCGAAACCGAAAAATGCAGCGACGACAACAAACGGAAACATTCATCACCCAACCCACACCCAAAGAGCAAGGACATCACGGATTCACGAATCTGACCTATTTTCTCTGCATGTCCTTCAGAGGAGATATTCTTGTCGTTTAGCTGATCACAAGCCTGATAAATGAGAGTACAAGTATTGAGCACCTCACGCGCCTGATAACTATCCGCCGCCAGAGATATATTTCGATTTTCCGACTCCAGCAGTTTCTTCATCATCCGTTCATGACGAAAATACTTGCGGAAAAGATGAATCACATACATTGCCAATACGATACCCAATAGTATATAAACAATGTACGCATACACTGTGCGATACCAAGGGGGCAGAATGTGTACGGGAATCGTGAAGGTCTTGTATTCTGTAGCAAACACATCTTTCTTATAGCGAACCTTAAACAGATAATCTCCGGACGGGACGCTGAAATAGGATGCTTCATTCACACTGCTGAAAGCTCCCCAGTCCTTATCATAACCTTCGAGCATATACGAGTATTCCACATCGCCACCACTGGCATAATCAGGTACAACAAAGAATAAAGAAAACGAAAGATTGGCTCCCTGCATCCGCAGCCCTTTCCTGTCCGGCAAATAATGGTCTTGCAAATTGACAAATGTCTTTTCTATGATCAGCTTACGCAATAATATTTCCGGATAATATTCCGGTGCTGCCGACACCTTCTTATCAAGGTAGAGCAATCCGTCGATTCCTCCGAAGAAAAGACAACCGGTATATGGACAACGGTAATATGCATCATCGCTAAACTCTCCTATCTGAATGCCTCCGCTGTAATAATAGGCATGAGAAAATGAATTTTCCGGATTGAATTTGATCAGTCCGCGATTCGTACCCAGCCACAGCAGCCCGTTGGCATCTTCCAGAATACTATGAATCATGTCATTAAGCAACCCTTGTTCACGACCGATATAATCCGCTTCCAGTTTGCGTTCTTTAAAAGTAACGCGCACCAAGCCGGAGGTAGTGCCCACATACAATTGCTCTCCATGCCAGTGCAAACAGAGAATATCGTCTACAGATTTATGCAGAATCTCATTCAGGGAATAGATCTGATACTCTTCCGTTTTCCGGTCAAAACGTATCAATCCCTTTTGCCTGCTTCCCAGCCACAACAGGGAATCTCCTTGTGGCACCATACTATAAAAGAGGTTAAGCTCTTGTTGCTCATGGTAAAAACGATAATTCTTCCACGATTTGATTTGAACGTCCTGCTTACTGTTATCTACTATTACTTTATAAAAACCTTTACCCGAAGTCGCCAGATAAAGGACACTGTCGCTTTCCTCAAAGATGGAATGCACTTCTGCCACTTCTCTTCCAGTTCCTGTTTCCCTATTTGAAAGTTCATGCAACTTTCCATTATCAAAAGAATAATAGCACAAGCCCGAAGAGCCGGTTCCAACCCAGAATCCATTCCTATAACGGCTCTCCAACATGGAGTATACCTGAAATTCCCTGTTCTGCTTGACATACGACATCGCATTCTGCTTTTTATCCAGCGAGTAAACCTCTGTGTTGGATGCGTGTACCCCGTCCCGATAGTTTTTCACATGCAGCAGCCCGTCTCCCTTTGTTCCAAACCAAAGTCCCCCGTATTTGTCGGTCATTATCGACCTTACCTGACGGGTCAAATTAGGTGAGAAACTGTTTAACATCAGATTAGTGGCAATAGAATACTTCTTGGAATACATAATGGCTCCTTGCCCGTCGGTTCCTACCCACAGTACCCCTTGCCGGGAGTCATTATAAATACCATAGATACGCATATTCTGATCGATAATCTCCTCTGCATACTTTTGAGAAAGACGCAAGCGAATCAGACCATTCGTCTGGAATGCGATAACAATATCCTCATAGAAAGGTACAATTCCCGTTATTTGCCCATATTTATGAACCATCTCACCAATGTTACGGATGTAAATCTTAGACTTTCTTGATATATCATACACAAAAAGATCATAATCCGAATCATAGAAACAGAATACACCATTCTGATAGCAGACATACTGTATCTGCTTGGAGTGAAAATGTGAGGGAGTAGTAGTGAGACGCGTAGACAAGGTATCCTGATCGAAAGAGTTTAAAGAGAAACGATACAGGTCACCGCTTTCATAAGGGAAAAGGTATAATTCACCTTCGTCGGTAACAAACGCGCGAACATCTACTTTCAGCATTTTAATATCGGGCATCGGAATCCGCACAAAACGGCGATGGTGGGTATTGTAATAGGCAATCCAGTCATAACTCAACGCCCATGTATTACCTGCATGGTTGGAATGAATCACGAAATCAGTGTCAAATTCGTAATTGCAGATTACCTGCCGTGAATCCTTCGAAAAACGATTGGCTCCCAAATGTGTAGTTATCCATAAGCAACTGCTGTCTGCCTGCTGAATAGAATGAATAATGTTATTGCTCAGCGTCTTTTGTTCCGAAAAGTCTGAACGAAACACTTCCATACTTTTCCCATCGTAACAATTTACCCCATCATAGGTACCAAACCACATCAATCCCTCATTATCCTGAAAAAGACAAAGTACGGCGCTATTGGACAATCCCTGCTGGTAGTCCACCTTTTGGAAAAGATAGGCATCCTTTACATTGTCAGCTATGCTAATCAATGGACAAATCAATGTGATAAAAACTAGAATCAGGCGTATTCTCATAGCATTTTGGAAAGTAATCAGATAATAATATGCACAAAGGTATATTTTCGGTAGCAAATTACCAAAAGTTTTTTTCGCCTTCAGCGGTTACAAACCTCACATTAACAAATAGGTATCTCAGAAAGGCATGAAAAAAGGGAGGACTCGTTTATTAGTCCTCCCTCTCTTATTATGCTCAAAGCTAGTTGATCGCTGTTACTTGGCTAGTTCATTGATTACATCTATAATTTTCTGACCGATCTCTTCAGCAGCCTCCATGGTCGAAGCCTCGCTGTACACACGAATAATCGGTTCCGTATTGCTCTTGCGCAGGTGCACCCACTTATCAGCGAAGTCAATCTTCACACCGTCGATGTCATTGATTTCCTCGTTCTTATAGATTTCCTTTACTTTAGCCAGGATAGCATCCACATCGATTTCCGGTGTCAGATCTACCCGATTCTTGGCTATGAAATAAGGAGGATAAGTAGCACGAAGCTCGCTCACCTTCTTCCCTTCGTGAGCCAGATGGCTGAGGAATAAAGCGATACCTACCAAAGCGTCACGTCCGTAATGGCTGGCAGGATAGATCACTCCACCGTTTCCTTCACCGCCAATTACAGCATTCGTTGCTTTCATCTTGGTGACTACATTTACTTCTCCTACAGCAGAGGCGCTATATTCCATACCGTATTTACGGGTTACATCACGCAAAGCACGGGTAGAGCTCAAATTAGAAACCGTATTGCCCGGAGTATGCTTCAATACATAATCAGCTACAGTAACCAATGTATATTCTTCACCGTACATGACACCGTTCTCGCAGATCATAGCCAAACGATCAACATCCGGGTCTACAACAAATGCAACATCCGCTTTTCCACCTTTCATCAGGTTCATGATGTCACCCAGGTTCTTTTCAAGTGGTTCGGGGTTGTGCTGGAAGTTTCCGGTAGGTTCGCAATAGAGTTTCTCTACATGTTTCACACCCAGACGTTCCAGAAGTTCCGGAAGGATAATACCTCCTACAGAGTTTACACAGTCGATAGCTACACGGAAATTCGCTTTCTTGATAGCTTCCACATCTACCAGGTCGAGAGCCAGTACGCTATCAATATGTTTTTGATTGTAAGTCAGGTCTTTGCGATAAGAGCCCAAGTGGTCTACATCGGCATAGTCGAATTCCTCAGCCTCAGCAATACGAAGTACTTCATTGCCTTCTTCCGCATTCAGGAATTCTCCATGTTCATTGAGTAGTTTCAGTGCGTTCCACTGTTTGGGGTTGTGAGAAGCTGTCAGGATGATACCGCCACAGGCGCCTTCCATCGTCACAGCCAGCTCGGTAGTCGGGGTAGAAGCCAGATCGATGTCTACAACATCCCAGCCCATTCCCATCAGTGTGCCGACAACTACGTTTTTTACCATTTCACCTGAGATGCGGGCGTCGCGTCCCACTACAATTTTGTTGCTTTGTGCCTTACAGGTCTTACGAATCAAAGTAGCATAAGCCGAGGTGAATTTTACAATGTCAAGCGGATTTAGTCCCTCACCCGCTCCTCCGCCAATAGTTCCGCGGATTCCAGAGATAGATTTGATTAGAGTCA
>OGXD01001534.1_pt1 | contig 17374 bp, 10 predicted proteins | sample 1576211 | NCBI WGS metagenome assembly OGXD01 (sample SAMEA3541470, study PRJEB24748) | human gut metagenome | biome: human gut; feature: human-associated habitat; material: faeces | place: China | collected 2012
CGGGAGTAAGTGTGTTTTGTTCTTGACTGGCACAAGAGGAAAACAAGGCCAGCGATACCGCACAAGAGGCTAACAAGCTTGTGGCGGCTGTTTTTTTCATTACAGATTCCATGTAAATAAAGAATTTAGGTTGATAAATTGTAACTGAATGGCAAATTTACGTAAATATCTTTGATATCTCTCTCTGTTGGAGGAAAAACGCTTCTCTCCCTAGGAAATACTTCTCCAAGAGCCTATATATTCTTTGTCGGATAAGCTCTATTTCTTAATTTGGCGGCGCTGAATTTATACTCTCCTTTTGTTCCAAATATTTTTATTTTATTTGAATCTTTTGATGCTGTTTTCCATTCATTTCTCAAATAGTCAAATTCTTTATCTAAAATTTGCCCTGTTGCATAAATTCTTTGTTGAACATTTGCATACTGATGTCCCATCATTTCATCAAAAGCTTGTTGTAGTAAAATTCTTTCATTATTTCCAATTTTATTCAACTTTTTAAATAATTCTTTTTCTCTTGAATTTAATCCTTCAACTCCATATCTTTGTTCTAATCCATCTGTAAAATTATATGTATCTCTTGTTGTATTTTTATCTCCTGCAAATACTGTATAAGGTATCTTCACTAAATAAGCATTTCTTATAGTATAATCAGGTAATTGAGTTATAGATGCCATCCAAGTAAGTGAAGCTGAATATATAGACCACTTTTCTATTCCTGATTTTCTAATCATTTCATTATATGGTTTTATTATATCTTGCCCCAGTTGAATATATTTACTGTTTGTATAGTCAGCTGCTTCAGTTCCTACAATTAAATCTCCTTGTTTTAATCCTGCCAAAGCTCCTACATTATTAATAGGTTTTGTATAATTAATTCCTGATGTATCTAAATACATACCTATTGATGATTTAGGAATTTCACTAGGTTTTCTATTAGGAATTGCTTGCACTATAGTAGGCTTTTTAACTTTTCCATTTGATGTTATAGTTCCCTTAGAAGCTCCTGCTGGAGATTTGATTCCTACTCTATCTAAACCTTCATCTCCTAAGGCTTTTGATGTATCCGATGCACTGATCTCTTTAGTTTTTTGTGCTCCTCCTGCTACTGTTATATTTCCATAATTTTTAACTATTCCTCCTGCTACAAATAAACCATAACCTCTTGCAGCATTTACATGGATATTTCCTCTATTGATTAAGGTTGCCCCACTTGTAATTCCTATTCCTATTTGCCCAACATTTCCTGAACCTACTGTTGTAATTGTTCCTTCATTTACAACTTCAGCTCCATTTTCAGCAAATATTCCTATATTTCTTTTACGACCACTTAATTCTATTCTACCTGTAGGTCCATTATATATTCTTGAACCTTTTCCTGTTGCATACATTCCAATACTATCTGGTGTAGTAACTCTTATTAGTCCATGATTTTCAATACTTCCAATTCCTCTTGTTACCTTTCTTCCTGAACCAGCTGGGCTTTCTTCACTATACCCTGCTGCCATACCTATTCCATACTTTCTATCATCAGGATTTGTTTGTAAATCAGATTTAGAAACATTTATTGTTCCATAGTTTCTTATAGAATTAGGTGTTGTAGTTGCTCCTTTTGTATAGCTATATGCTCCAATATTTCCAATTCCTTGGCTAAAATCTATTGTTCCATAATTGTCTACTCTTCCTGAAGCATAAATACCATAGTTCAAGTCACCAGTTGATCTTAAATTATTGTAATTCACTGCTGTTCCTGTTCTATCTGCTAAATACATAAATATTGAATTATGAGTAAGAGTTATCTTTCTTGTTGTTCCAGCTTTACCTGTTCTTACTGTATTACCTTGTCCTGTCATAACATAACCAAATGACCCTTTTCCAATAGTTAAATTATCTGTATCACTGTTAAGAGTTTGATTATTTCCAGCAAGGTAAACTCCTACACCTTCTTGTTTATCTCCTAATGTATCTCCTACACTTATTTTTGCATTTTCTTTAATATCAACAGTTCCTCCTTTAGAATAAACTCCTATTCCTCCATTACCTGCTGAAGTTTCTGAATTATTATTTAAAGTTATATTTCCTCCATAAATTCCTGTTGATTTATTTCCTGCAATTACTTTTCCATTATTTACAATAGTCGTCTTATCAGTGTTAGCAGCATACATACCTATGCTTGGACTTGTTGCTGTTGCTGAATGCCCTACTGTGACAATTCCCTTATTAATCATTTGATGTCCTGCTGCTGTTACACCTTCACTATGCATTCCAACAGATTGATTACCTGTCAATGTGATTGTACCTTCATTTTCAAGATTTTCATTACCACTTTGTGACATTCCTGTTGCCTTTTCAGCAGTACTAGAAATTTTTCCAGTAGAATTATTTTTAATTTTACCATTTTCTGCACGCATTCCAACAGAACCAGCTCCTATTGTTATTTCTCCGTAGTTAGAACCAGTACTGCCAGCATTTACGACATATATTCCTGAACCATTAGCTCCTATAGTAATTTTACCAGGTGCTCCGTTTACTGTTGCTGCACCTTTACTATATAAACCTGATGAACCATCTCCCATCAATGTCATTTTCCCAGCATTTGATACAACTCCATCTTCTGAATATACACCTACAACTTTATTTTTTGTTGAAGAAATATCATTTCCTTCTAGTAAATTAACAGTTGAATTTTTTGAATTTACAAAAATTGTTTCATCATTATTAATAGTTTTTTGATTTTTATAATTTAAAGTACTATTTGTAAGATTTATATATGTGTATCCATTTGTTGCTGTTAATGTTAAATTATCTTTAAAATTAGTACCAGAAGTTAAATTAACTCCTTCAAATAAATATGCCACAGATCCTTTTCCTGTTATTGAAATATTTCCAGAATTTGCCAAAAGAGAAGAATTTCCTTTTAGATTAAATCCAATAGAATTAGCTCCTATTGTGTGAGTTCCTCCATTTACATTTACAGTTGAATCTTCTGCATTTACACCAACACTTCCTTCATTAACAGAAATGTTTCCACTTGAATTCAATGTTCCTTTTGTCATAAATATTCCTGTACTCTTTTTAGCTTGTGATAAATCTATATTACCACTATGTGAAATATTAGAAGTTGCTCCAGCATGACTATTTTTAGTATATATTCCAAATACTCCTTCTTTTCCACTAATTCCTCTGATAGTTCCAGAATTTACTATGTTAATATTTCTATTTGCATATTTATTAGATAAATTATTAGCACCCCAAATTCCTACTCCAGCTTTTCCCATTTCTATTGTACCTTTATTTGTTACAATAGAATTAGCTGCTCCATAAAGTCCTATACTGTTATCTCCACTCATTCTTATAGTACCTGATGTTTCATTAGTAACTTGTCCAAAATCTGTTGCCAATGCTGTGGATTTATTTCCAGAATAATCTATCTTACCTTTATTTGTTACCTTTATAGTTGAAGAATTTGTTGCTCCATTATAATTAGCCTGTGCTATTATTACTTTACCTGCTTTAGAACCTGTTACACTTATATTTTCATTTATAGTAACATTTGAAGCTGTAAAATCCATTTTATAAAAATTATCTGTTTCATTATCTAAATTTACCGCTTCATCTATTTCTAACGAACCTTTATAAACTGTATAAGCCTTATATTTATTTGATGTTGTTCTTGATATATCTACCTTATCTCCTAAAGCTGTTCCCAATGTTCTAACAGTACTTAGTTTTATTGGTGCTCCTCCTGGGCTATCAAGAACAAATAATGTTGCTCCATCTTCTAATTTTAATTTTAATTTTCCTGTACTTGATGCTTGTCCTTTATTAAACATTTGATTAAGGAAAGAAGCTGTATTTGAAGCTGCCCCTTTAAAATAGAAAGCTGTTCCTCCTGATTTAATATCTCCTTCAACATTACCTGTTAAATTGAATCTACCACTTGGATTAGTAGGATCATTACTTGCATAGTTATAAAACATCAACCCACCATTATGAGCTTCTAATTTAGTAGGATTAGATATACCTATTGTTGAACCATCAGCATAAAGTCCCACTGCCTTATCACCAGCAGCTATTGTTCCTCCTGTAATATTAGTTGTTGATGATGAACCTTTAGAATATAATGAGATAGACTGATTTCCTGACGCTTTTAAAAGACCTCCAGTCATATTGAAAGTGCCTTCATTATATACTCCAGTTACTCTATTTCCACTTAAATCTATTGTTCCACTATTTAAACCAGTAGTACCTTGTAAAGCTGACATTCCAATTGTTCTTTCTAATCCAGAACCTGTAATCTTTGCATTACCACCTTTATTTTCTATTTTAGCTCCTGCCCCTTTTGCTAATAAACCTGTACCATATTTTGTACCACTAGCAAAAGTTATATGTTTATTATTTATAGCTTTAGCTTGTTTATGAGCTACCATTCCAATATTTCCATCTTTTGCCTTAGTAGCACTACCAGAAACATTTATTGTTCCATTATTTATTGCTTCAGGTGTGCCAGAAGCTCCTGTTGGAACTGCTCCTTTATCAACTCTCATTCCAATATTAGCTGTTCCACTAACATTTATAATACCATTTGTATCATTTGTAATATCATCTTCAGCATCTACTTTAAGAATCATTCCAGTGTTTCCTTTTCCACCAGAAACATTTATTGTGCCTTTATTAACTACCATTCCTTTATAGGCTCTTATTGCAAAGTTACTTCCCATCATAGTAGTGTCTTCTAATACTGCCATTCCTGATGAAAGAGAATTTTCACTTCCATCACCACCTTTAATATTTATTTTTCCTCTATTTTCAAATACAGATTTTCTTCCATTAGCTTCTCTTAAAATTCTTGAAGAAAGTTTTAAACCATAGCTTTCTATTCCGCCTAATGTTATTTCACCTGTTCCATTACTATTTTCTTTATTTATAACATCTATTATTGTGTTAGGTGCACTATCAGGCTTTGCATATACTTGTATTCCAATAGAATTCCTACCCATAAATGAGATTCTTCCATCATTTATTAATCTATAATAATTATTTCCTGGATCAGGATCATCAAACTCTTGTGTTAAAATCATTCCTATTTTATATCCTGTATATCCACCCTTTTCTTTCATAGTTCCATCATTATTTAAAATATCACGAGTTCTTGTAACAGTTATCTTATCATTACCCAAATTTTGTGAACGCCTTAATTCAAGCGTATCTGATGGTGTATCTTTTCCTCCTCCTACTTGTCCTTTTTTTAGTCCTCCAATTTCTTCAAGATCTTTTTCTTTATCATCTGTTAGAGTTCCTTCATTTATTACTTCTCTTTTTCCTGAACCAGCATTATCATTTTGTATTTCATAACCTACAACAAGTGGACCAATCATATTTACTGTGGCTTTATTTCTTATTGTAGCTCCTCCTCTTGCATTATCTAATGTTGCAATTCTTGCTCCTCCTACAAGAAAAGGTTGTGCATTATGTGGTCTACCTGCATTTGTTTCATTTTCTTTTTGTCGATCAGTTAAGGGATTTATAGAATCTATTGTTAAATTTCCTTCAACAGTAAGTGTTCCACCCCCATTTCCACGATTTTTATTAGTATAATCAAAATATGCTTTTAATAAAGCAGAGTCAAAATTTCCAATCCCACTACCATTTGCCCAGGCATATATAACTGTTGGTATTGTACCTAAATCAGTATCTCTTACTGTTTTATTTTCACTTGTATCATATGATTTTCCATCTCCAGAAAATCTTCCACCACTTGTCTGCCCAAGAGTATTCTGTGTCATATAATTACGATAAGAACCTAATTGAATATTAAAAGTAGGTGCTACTGGTAAATCAGGTGCTTCTACATCTGGTGCAGCAGGGTCAAACCCTTTAATATCTATTGTTGGTGCTGTTGGTTCAGATGGTGCACTTGGTTTTGAGAAAGGTGTCACTGGATTTACTGTTATTCTAGGTGCTGTTACATTTACTGGTGATTTGACTATTTCTCTTGGTCTAACTGATGCTCCTAGTTCTATTTGAACTATTGGTTCTTGTTGATTAAGAGTATTTTCTAATCCATAATTAGAACCTCTTAAACCTTGTCTTTTTCTATCTGATGTTGTAGCAGAATTTTTTAATCTTTCTTTTGAAGCTGCTGTATATTTTTCATAAAAATCACTATCTGGAGATATACTTCTTAAAAATAAATCATTGCTTCTAGCAAAAATTCCTTCATAAGGATACTTTTCTTTTTTATCTCCTCTTCCTTTATATGCTCCACCCCAACGACTGTACATGTAATTTAATCCAAATTGCCATGAACTCCATGGAGATTTTACCACTTGATTTCCTTGTTCCATTAATTGTACTAATTCTAATCTTAATCCTTCTAAAGCCTTTTCATTTTCAACCTTTAATGTTTCAATTTTTGCTTGTAAATTTCCCACAGAATTTTGTATTATTTCCCTTGTTACAGTTTCTTCTGAAAAGGCATTTATCCCTAACATTAAAAAAAGAACTGCTAATCCTATAGAATATCTTACTGTCTTGTATTTCCTCGCTATAGAACGCAAATCTTTCTCTACTTTAGATAAATTGTTTTTCATTTTTCTTCTCCCTCCTTGATTAATTTTAGTTTTTTAATTATATAAATTACCTTTATACCAAACATTTAGGAAAAAAACAGACTTTTTAGACTATTAAAGTACATATTAGGTCAATATTTTTTATATAATAACACCTGTAATTATATTTGTCAAATAATTTTTTATTTTCATCAGGATCTTCATACTCAAAATTATATCTTTTTTTAAAATCTTCTACTCCACAATTTGAAATAGTTTTTCCAAAAAGACCTAAAAAAAATGAAACATTCATCCCTACTAAACCCTTCTCAAAGAAGAATGTAATACTTTCTTTATTTTCATCAACTTTATCAAGATTTAAAGTTTTTCTTGTATCTCTTCCATTGTCCCTGCCATTGAAGTATTTATAGCCTTGGAAATACTTTGATAATTTTACTTGATTAATCATTTTTTTCAATCTCCTTTAACCATGAATCTTCTATCCCAAAATTTAAGGATATAATTGTTCCTGGAAAAAAATTTTTTAGTTTAAAAATATTTTTTCTAACTTGTTCTTTAAAAAAATTATTATTATCATTAAAGATTAATATACCTTTATTATAATATTTTTTATCATTTATATCAAACTGTATTTTTGTATTCCCACTTATCAAAGTAAAAGTAGGGTTGATTTTCTCTTTTTCCTTTAAAGAAAAAAAGAAATCAAAAACAGCTTTCATTCCAGTCCCTCTTATTTCTCCATTTTTTTCATATTCTCTACTTATTTTAAATTGTAAAGCATAAAGTGTACAAAACATTTCTTCAGTAAAATCTTCAGAAAATTCTCCATTTTGCATTTTGTAAGTTTTAATCATCTCATTTAAAGTTTCTTTTATATCTTTTGAGTTATATTTTATCCCATGGTAAAATGTATCACCAAAATTTATAAAAGATAAATTTATTTCACCTATATCTTTTTTAAAAAAACCTGTAATGAAATATTGAGTCTCCGGGCTTGACCTCTCCGTCTCGCCGGAGGCCCTGCAGAACCTCGTGCAGAAGGTGTTCAAGGACTATAAGAAATATATCATCGGCAACGGCATCCTCAACTTCAAGAAGTGGAGCTTTTCTGCCTACCTCAAGTCAGAGCAGTTCCAGAAGCTGATGGCCGAGTCCATGAAAGACCTCGTTGACCCGGACAAGCTGCAGGGCCAGCTCTCGAGCGCTCTGCAGACCACCATCCAGACCGTGATGGAGACCTACTCCGACCAAATCACGGAGGTGCTGAAAAGTCAGCTGGACGCTGCCATCCAGAAGGGCATCGTCACCTTCCAGGACCAGATACAGTCCCAGCTCAAGACGGCCATCCAGCAGAACATCGGCAAGCTGAGCAGCCAGATGGAGAGCGCCATCAAAATCGACGCGTCGGCTTTCCAGAAGGCCATCCAGCTCAACATGACCGCCTCCGAGCTGACCGAGCTGATGCGCTCCACCCTCCGCTCCTCTTCCGCCACCTATGAAGCCAACCTGACGGCCTTCGGCTACGCGGACGAGGCCGCCCCCAGCCAGATCAAGATCTATCCGAAGGACTTCGCCAGCAAGGCCGTCATCCTGGAAAAGCTGGACGCCTACAACGCCGGGATGTCTGCAAAGGGTGAAGACGAAAAGATGGTGCAGTACACCGACCTCGTGGGTACCCTGATGACCAGCGTGACCGAGATCGTGAACATGATAAGCAGTATGATGGTGGCCTTCGTCTCCATCTCGCTGGCAGTCTCCTCCATCATGATCGGCGTCATCACCTATATCAGCGTCCTCGAGCGCCGGAAGGAGATCGGCATCCTGCGCGCCATCGGCGCTTCCAAGCGGAACGTCTCCGAGGTGTTCAACGCAGAGACCTTCATCATCGGCCTCTGCTCCGGCGTCATGGGCATCGTCCTCAGCGAGATACTGCTCATCCCCGGAAACATCATCATCCAGAAAGTCTCCGGCACTTCGACCCTCGTTGCTTCCCTGCCCGTAGACGCAGCCCTCTTCCTCGTGGCACTGGCTACCCTGCTCACCATTCTGGCCGGCATCATCCCGGCCCGCGGCGCAGCCAAGTGCAACCCCGTCAAAGCCCTGCGCGCTGAGTAAACCCCAAAGATCTCATTCCCGGTATCCTTTCCGCTCCGGCGGCAGGGATACCGGGATTTTTTCGGCTTATTTTTGCTCCGGCCCGTCGGTTCAGCTTGTATCCATCCTGCATGAGAACGCCTTTTTTTGCTCTAAAAGTTACAAAAGAGTACGGTCATTCCGGGAGATTTTGATGCTTACCGGGAATTGCCGGAAATTGATTTGTTTTTTGCTCTGTGAGCAAATCAATCTGCACAAAGGAGGGTCGATTTGTTATGCAATTCTGCCAAAAGTGTTTCGAGGTTATTGATTTATTCCACAAATTATGCCATACTATAGTCACTGAAACCGTTCCCGACACCGTTCCCGAACAATTTCAGTAAAAACCAAAACTTCGACCGAAAGAGAGGTGCTTTCCGGAATGCCGAACATGACCATCAAAGACATTGCCCGTCTGAGCGGCTGTTCCGTCAGCACCATCTCCCGCGTCATCAATGACCGGCCGGATGTGCGTCCCGAAACGAAAGAAAAGGTGCTTCAGATGATGCGGGAGTCGGGCTTCGTGCCAAACACCAACGCCCGGCAGCTGAAGATCCAGCAGTCCCGCAGCCTCGTCTTTGTGGTCAAGGGTACCCGGAACCTCTTCTTCTCGGACTTCCTCGTTCAGCTGCAGCGGGCCGCGACCCTCTACGGGTACAACGGCATCGTCTCCTACCTGGACGAAAATGCCAACGAGATAGACGCCGCCCAAAAGATCCTGCGGGAGATAAAGCCCAAAGGCATGATATTCCTCGGCGGCAGCGTGGCGAACTTCCAGCAGGGCTTTGCAAACATCACCGTTCCCTCGGTGCTGACGACGCTGGTCTCCGACGAACTGGATTTCCCGAACCTCTCGATGGTGGGCGTGGATGACCGGGCTGCGGCCCGCACCGCCGTCTCCCACCTCATCGCGCAGGGCCACCGGAAGATAGCAGTTCTCGGCGGTCCGACCACCAGTTACCCCAGTCGGATGCGCCGCCTCGGCGCACAGGATGCCATGGAGGATGCCGGGCTCACCTTTGACGACCGGCTCTACGGCCTGTCCAACTACGATTTCGAGTCTGCCTACCACGCCATGAACAGCCTGCTGGCCCGACGGGCCGAGTTCACCGCCCTGTTCGCCATGAGCGACGTCATCGCTTTCGGTGCCATCCGGGCGCTGGTGAGCGCCGGGTTCCGGGTGCCGGAGGATGTATCGGTCATCGGCTTCGACGGCATCTCGATGTCCCGCTACTGCGTGCCGGTGATGACCACCATCGTCCAGCCCGGCGAGCAGATCGCACTCCAGAGCATCGAGCTGCTGGTGCGGCAGATCGAGCATGGCGCCCCGGCCCAGAAGATCACCCTCCAGCCTGAGCTGCAGGTCGGTGAGAGTGTAAGGGCTGTCTGATTTATTTCGTCTCATTTCCGCTGCCAGGCGGAATGTGTATATCACATGATGAAGAAGGAGAACAATTATGAAAAAAATGATCTCTCGTCGTAATTTCCTGAAAGTCGCTGGCGCTTCTGCTGCCGCCCTCGGTCTGGCTGCCTGCGGTGGTTCCTCCAGCAGCACCGCTGCTTCCACCGCCAGTTCTACCGCAGCTTCTGCCGCTCCCGCAGCTGCCGGCAAGGTCTACTACCTGAACTTCAAGCCCGAGCAGGATCAGGCCTGGCAGGACCTGGCTGCTTCCTACACCAAGCAGACCGGCGTACCTGTCACCGTCGTGACCGCCGCTTCCGGTCAGTATGAGACCACCCTGATGAGCGAGATGGAGAAGAGCGAAGCTCCTACCCTGTTCCAGGTCAACGGCCCTGTGGGTCTGGCAAACTGGAAGGACTACTGCCTCGACCTGTCCGGCAGCGATGTCTACGGCCAGCTGACCAGCGACTCCTTCGCACTGAAGGACGGCGACGCCGTTACCAGTATCGCTTACGTCATCGAGACCTACGGCATCATCTACAACAAGGAACTGCTGACCGCCGCCGGCTACACCCAGGACGACATCAAGGGCTTCGATGACCTGAAGAAGGTCGCCGACGACATTCAGGCCCGCAAGGCTGAGCTGGGCGTCGATGGTGCTTTCACCTCCGCCGGCATGGACGGTTCTTCCGACTGGCGCTTCAAGACCCATCTGGCAAACCTGCCCATCTACTACGAGTACAAGGCTGACGGCATCGGCTCCACCGACGCCATCAAGGGCACCTACCTCGACAACTACAAGAAGATCTGGGATCTGTACATCACCGACTCTACCTGCGACCCCAAGCTGCTGGCTTCCAAGACCGGCAACGACGCTGTGGCTGAGTTCGTGGGCAAGAAGGCCGTCTTCTACCAGAACGGCACCTGGGCCTACAGCGATGTGAAGGATCTGGGCGACGACAATCTGGGTATGCTGCCCATCTACATCGGCGCTGAGGGTGAGGAGAATCAGGGCCTGTGCACCGGCTCCGAGAACTTCTGGTGCGTCAACAACACCTCCTCCGATGAGGACATTCAGGCTACTCTGGACTTCCTGAACTGGTGTGTCACCTCCGACGAGGGTACTTCCGCTATGGCCGATGACATGGGCTTCGTCATCCCCTTCAAGGCCGCCAAGGACTCCACCAACCCCCTCATCGCCATTGCCAACGATTACGTTGCCGCCGGCAAGACCAGCGTGGATTGGTGCTTCTCCACCATGCCTTCCGAGGAGTGGAAGAACGGCGTCGGTTCTGCACTGACCGCTTACGCAGCAGGCACCGGCAGCTGGGACGATGTGGTCACCGCCTTTGTGGACGGCTGGGCCAAGGAGTACAAGCTGGCCAACGGCTAAGCGCACTCCTTCTTCCGCAATAGCTGGATAATGGGGAGGCGGGCGATGCGTTCGCCCGCCTCCCCTTCTTTTTCAGGAGGTATATCATGCAAAAGGCCATCAGTAAATATTGGCCGGTGTTCGTACTGCCCACCCTGCTGGCGTTCATCATCGGCTTCATCTGGCCCTTCATCTGGGGCATCTACCTTTCCTTTCAGCGTTTCACCACCGTGAGCAAGACCACCTTCGTGGGCCTGCAGAACTACATCAACGTCTTTTCGGACGAGACCTTCCTCCACGCCTTTGGGTTCACCGCTGCCTTTACGGTGGTAAGCACCGTGCTCATCAATGTGTGCGCCTTCGCCATCGCGCTGGTGCTCACCCGCGGCATCCGCGGCACCAACCTCTTCCGCACCGTCTACTTCATGCCGAACCTTATCGGCGGCATCCTGCTGGGCTACATCTGGCAGATTCTGCTCAACGGTGTGCTGGCCAACCTGCAGAAGCCTCTGCTGGCGCTGGACGCCAAGGCCGGTTTCGTCGGTCTGGTCATCCTGATGTGCTGGCAGCAGATCGGCTACATGATGATCATCTACGTCGCGGGCCTGCAGAGCGTCCCCGGCGACCTCATCGAGGCTGCGAAGATCGACGGCGCAAATGACCGTGAGATCCTGTTCAAGATCAAGATCCCGATGGTCATGCCCAGCGTCACCATCTGCACCTTCCTCACCCTGACCAACAGCTTCAAGCTGTTCGACCAGAACGTGGCCCTGACCGCCGGTGAGCCTGCCAACGCCAGTGAGATGCTGGCCCTGAACATCTACAACACCTTCTATGGCCGCTCCGGCGCTCAGTGGAAGGGCATCGGCCAGGCAAAGGCCGTGGTGTTCTTCCTCGTCGTCGTGGTCATCTCGCTCATCCAGCTCAAGTTTACCCGCTCCAAGGAGGTGCAGCAGTAATGCCGAAAGATAAAAAAATGTGGGACAACATCCTCACTGTCATCATGAGCCTGCTGTGCCTGCTCTGGATCTACCCCATCGTCCTGATCTTACTGAACAGCCTGAAAATGGAAGGCACCTTCACCACTTCCACCGTCTTCAAGCTGCCTACGGCAGAGACCTTCGCGGGCCTTAGCAACTACATCTACGGCGTCACCAAGATGGGCTTTCTGTCCAGCCTTGGCTACAGCCTCGTCATCACCGTGTCCAGCGTGGCCCTCATCCTGCTGTGCTGCTCCATGACCGGCTGGTACCTCACCCGCGTGAACAACAAGCTGAGCAAGTTCATGAATCTGCTCATCGTCTTCTCCATGGTCGTCCCCTTCCAGATGGTCATGTTCACCCTGTCCAAGACCGCCGACACCCTCAAGCTGAACACCCCCTGGAACATCTGCATCATCTATCTGGGCTTCGGTGCCGGTCTGGCCGTGTTCATGTTCACCGGCTTCATGAAGAGCGTCCCCATCGAGATCGAAGAGGCTGCCATGATCGACGGCTGCAACCCGATCCAGATCTTCTTCAAGGTCGTCTTCCCCATCCTCAAGCCCACCATGATCTCCACCGCCATCCTTGAGACGATGTGGGTCTGGAACGACTACCTGCTGCCCACGCTGGTGCTGGACATCAAGAAGTACCGCACCATTCCCATGGCCATCCAGTATTTCCGCGGCGGCTATGGCCGCGTCGAGCTGGCCCCCATGATGGCCTGCATCATCATCGCCATCATCCCCATCATCATCCTTTACATGACCTGCCAGAAGTACATCATCGAAGGTGTCGTGGCAGGCGCTGTCAAGGGTTAAAACAAGGAGGTTCCAGCCATGCGTGCAAGCGGCATTCTGATGCCCGTCTTCAGCCTGCCGGGTCCTTACGGCATCGGCACGCTGGGAAATGAAGCCTTTGCCTTCGTCGATTTCCTTGCGGCTGCAAAGCAGACCTACTGGCAGATACTCCCCATCGGCCCTACGGGCTACGGGGACAGCCCCTACCAGAGCTTTTCTGCCTTTGCCGGCAACCCTTACTTTATCGATTTTCGTCTGTTGGCAGCGGACGGCCTCCTCACCGAGGCTGAGCTGCCCGCGCCCCAAGCGGTGGGTCCCGTCGATTACGGTGCGCTCTACCAGCAGCGGCCCGTGGTGCTCCATAAAGCGGCTGACCGGCTGCTGGCTTCCCCCACCCCGGCCTATGAGGCTTTCTGTGAGGCCCAGAGCGGCTGGCTCGAGGACTATGCCCTCTTCATGGCCGTTAAGGCCGAGCAGGAGCAGGCCGGTCTCTCCGACTGGCCCGACGACCTGCGCACCCGGGAGCCTGCGGCCCTCGCCGCTGCCAAGGAGCGGCTGGCCGCTGAGGTGGACTACTACAAGGCCGTGCAGTTCTTCTTCTACACCCAGTGGAACGCCCTCAAGACCTACGCCAACAGCCACGGCATCCAGCTGGTGGGCGACATCCCCATCTACGTCAGCCCCGATTCCAGCGACCTCTGGACCCGCCCGGAGCTGTTCCAGACCGACGGCGCCGTCCACCTGACCAGCGTTGCCGGATGTCCGCCCGACGCCTTTGCCGCCGACGGTCAGCTCTGGGGCAACCCGCTCTACGACTGGCCCCGCCACGAGGCCGAAGACTTCCGCTGGTGGAAGCAGCGCATCAAACACGCCACTTCCATCTACGACGTCGTCCGCATCGACCATTTCCGGGGCTTCGAGAGCTACTACTCCATCCCCGCCGGGAACAAGACCGCTGCGGGCGGTCACTGGGAGAAAGGCCCTGACCGCGCCTTCATCGACGCCATGCACAAGGCTCTGGGCGAGGGCGGCATCATCGCCGAGGATCTGGGCTATCTGACCCCTGAGGTCAAGGCCATGCTGGCCGCAAGCGGCTACCCGGGCATGAAGATCATGCAGTTCGCCTTCGACAGCCGCGAGCCGGGCAACTATCTGCCCTACACCTACCCCCGCAACAGTGTGGTCTACACCGGCACCCACGACAACGTGACCGCCGAGGGCTGGCGTCAGAGCGCCAGCGCCGAGGATGTGGCCTACGCCTGCCGCTACCTGCGCTGCGCACCTGAAGACCTCACTGAGTCCATGATATGCGCCTGCCTTTCCTGCGTGTCGGACATGGCTGTCATCCCGCTGGCCGACTGGCTTCATCTGGACGCTGAGGCCCGCATCAACACCCCCAGCACCCAGGGTGCCAACTGGCAGTGGCGGCTCACCCAGCCGCTCACCCCGGCCCTCAGCGCTCACATCGCTGAGCTGACCGCGCTGTACCACCGTGTGCCGGACGAAGAACTTTAAGCTTTCCCCATTTTTCTCCGATTCATCCTGATAGCAGCAGCGCCCTGCCTGCCGTCCCCTCACCGGACAGCAGCCGGGGCGCTGCTGTTTTCGCGTTTTTCTTCAAATTTCACACAACATTTTTTCGGAGCCTCCGGCCCGCTTTGCTCTTTATATTTTATCGTTTTTTCGTTTGTTTCTCCTGAATTTCCCGCTTTGGAGTCCCAAATCCCGTTCCGATTATGTTTTTTCGCTCTCTTGTTGTTTTTGGGCAGTTATGCTATAATTCAGGTAACTTAGTCTCCGTCTGTGGACGGAGCACATGTGCGAAAGGAGCATTCCCACTATGGAACTTACATATCAGAGCCCGCTGATGCCGGCTTCCTACACTGCCATCTCTGCTGACGAAATGACCTATATTGATGGCGGTGCCATCCAGATAGGCTCTTATCTCATCGAATTCCATCCCGAGGCCCTGCTTCAGTCTGTGGTCAACTTCACGATCAACTTTAGCCAGCTGATGGGCAAAGCCGCCCTCGGCGCAGCCGTTGGCGGCCTCATCCTGATGCACGAGGATGGTCTGACTCTGTCCCAGTCGGTCTCCTATTACTGGGATGGCCAGAACAAGGCCGGCAAAGTTGCCACTGTGGCGGTCGGCGCTCTCGCTGGCTGGTACGGCGCAATGCAGGCTATCCAGATCTATAACACGGTCAAGTCCATCTTCATCGAGCTCAAGAATGCTTACGCCCAGACCAAGGCAAATATTGCCGCGTCCCAGCAGCAGGATGCCGGCATCACCGACCCCATCGTGGCTGCAGCTGCCTGAGTCTGTTTGATTTGACGGAGTGATAGAAAGGAGTCGTTTATGAAACGCATCCAGATGCCTTCTTCCTATGCTGTTGTACCGGACGGAGAAAAAGCCCTTCTTGGCGGCGGCGGCGCATTTCGTGACGCATGGACCTCATTTACGGACCATCTCCGCTTCACTGATTTCTTCTTTAGAGGTGGACTGCTCTCTCTCTCCATCTCGTTCATTCCGAAGCTGCTGTTCAATGTGGTCAAGGCCGGCTTCAATGTCGTGGAAGGCGTCCACACCTTCATCTTCGGCGGACCGAGCAAGGCTGCAGAAGACCTTCAGACCTACAAGAACGATATGAGCGCTCTGCGTGCAGACGCAAAGTCTCAGCGCGGCTGATTTTTCCTGAAATCAAAAATGCCCTGCGGCGGTGGATCCTCACCATGCCGCAGGGCATTCTTTTTGTGTTTTACATGACCCGCACGGTTCCCTGTTCCCGCAGCGAGAGCAGATAGCAGCAGCCCGGGCCGAACAGCGCCTCCATCGCAGCGCAGTAGCGCTTTACCAGCGCATCCGGTACAAAAGCCTGGATCGTTCCGGCAAAGCCGCCGCCCTGCATCCGCCATGCACCGCCGGTGCCTGCAAGGATGCTCTGGCTGATGGCCAGCGCCGCCGACAGCCCCTGATGCTTCGGCGAAGAAGCACAGTAGACATTCTGGCAGCACTCAAAGGACGAGTGGCCGCTCTTCTCCGCCAGCCGGGCAAAGGCGGCAAAGTCTCCCGCCGCAAGAGCATTTCTCTGGGCAAGGGTACGGGCATTCTCCTCAAAATAGTGGATGGCACGCAGCACAGCGCGGTCGCCGCATTGTTCCCGCAGACGGGGCAGCTCCTGCCAGAAGCGTTTCTCGTCCACCTCGCCCAGCACCTTGCCGCCCAGACAGGCCGCCACGGCTTCCATCTCGTTCCGGATGGCCGCGAACTCGCCGGTCAGCTGTTTTGTCAGCGTGTAATGGATTTTTCCGTCTTTTACTTCGGCCGTTCCATATTTCAGAGAATTGCTGTCGATTTCAACCAGTTCTTTGCTGCCTCCGACTGCCAGATCATTTACCAGAGGATCAATTTCAACCGGAAGTCCGTAGTCCAGAACAATATAATCGTCATTTGCCTCAAAAGATGCCGTTTCTTTGTGCAGCATTTCATTTTCACAGGTGAACGATACCTGATCCGCTTTGTCTGCTTCACCTTTTGCAGTCACGCTCATACTCGTTCCGGCACTGTCCGAATCCACGACATGGAAACCACCGGCTGCTTCCGCCTGATAACTCCATTTCGGAACGATCCAGCTCGCTCCGTTGTCCGCCTCGGTAATATAATAGGTTTTGCCGTCATCTTCATCCATCGTTCCGATGAATTTCGCAGTCTGACCATTTTTCAGTGCAAACCTTCCGTCCGTTCCGGTCATTCTCGTATCTACATACTGATTGTTGATGTCATAGAGATTGTAAGTTGCATCTGACACTGCTTCGCCGTCACGGTAGAGCGTAAAATAAAAATCTCGCTGGCTGATCTGTGCTAAAATACTGTCATCCAGTTTTATTCCTTTACTGTCTGTTGTTTTGACTGTTTTATGCACCGAAACGGTATCTTTCATTGGCAGATTGAATTTGATTTTACAGTTGGAAGCTCCTTCTCCACGTTCCAGATAATAGACGGTCAGCGTATGCTGATCGGTCGCTGCAAATGTTTTTAACGTAGTATCAAAAATACCCGCACCTTCAGAATCCCGGAACACTTTTTTTGAGATCTTTCCGGCTGTTGATCTTCCTCC
>OGXD01001542.1_pt1 | contig 17300 bp, 18 predicted proteins | sample 1576211 | NCBI WGS metagenome assembly OGXD01 (sample SAMEA3541470, study PRJEB24748) | human gut metagenome | biome: human gut; feature: human-associated habitat; material: faeces | place: China | collected 2012
TTATAAAGTCTTGCTCACGGCCACCCATGTGAGCAAGCGAAAGCCAGATTCGTTTGTTCATAACGAAATTATCTATGTTTATTTGATTTTCTTACGTAGTAAGGAATAAAAAGAAAAGAAAAAACACTTAACAGCAGCAGCCCATATTTACGCATATATGATTTCTCCATGTCCCGGATAGAGGTTGCATCCTACAGCAATTTTTTTAATGCGCTCTAAAGACTTTTCTGCCTCCCTCTTGTTACTTTTTGGAAAAGTCGTTACCACTTTGTGTTGAGGCAAATAGGAATCTCCGGTAAACAAACAATTATTTATCTGAAAACAACAGGCGCTCCAATCATGTCCGGGAGTTTCGTAAGTTTTCATCTGCATCTCGTCTCTACCAAATAAAGATATGATACAATTGTTTTCTACTACTTCAATATTATCATCATATTCATATATAAAAGAAGTAGAATGGTATCTGGACATATTCAATCGGTCGGAAAACAGTCCTTCTTTTCCATGTAATGAAAGATACACTTTAACGAAGGGAATATTAGATACCACTTCATTCAATCCATAAATATGGTCGAAATGTGAATGAGTGATAAAAATAGCCGCAAGTTCTAAATCAAAGCGCTGCAACTCTTCTAATATAGGTTCCGGATCACCACAATCAACTAAATAGCATTGACTCTGGCAATCATCTTTAATAAGGTAAGTGTTAGATTCAAAAACTGAATTTACAAAACGAACAACCTCCATCTATTTCCCCTGAAGTATCCTTTTAATGTCCTTAAAACTTTTCATTTCGGCAATCTCTTCAGGTTCCAGCTCTACATTAAATGCCGATTCAATCTCAACCACTAATTCCAAATGCTTCAAAGAGTCCCATTTTTCACAATTCACCTGGGCGCAACTTTCATCCACATTCTCCAGCTCAAATACCAGTTTCAGTATCTCCAATATTTTCTCTTCCATATCAGTTCATATTTATTTTATAATAAGATTCTATTTGATAATTACCCGACAAACATTGTACATATGCTTTTGTCCCATCCTCTTTCTGATCTGACAAATCAAACCCTACCCTATCGTAAAAGTCAGCTACTTGGGCATTTTTTAATGTCGGATAATAGTCAGCATATATCTTGCCAACTCCATAGCTGTGCAAGCGATTTAAAATAAAACGTACAAAAGCTAACTCAATTCCTTTACCTAAGATTCTGCAGCTTAACAGCAATGAATCAATTCTCATTCCATCAGCAAGAGATTCTAAAATTATAGCTCCGGTGATACCATTATCTCCGAATTTATCTTTTACACTAATACAAAAGACAGACCATCCTTTTTCTATAAGACTACGAATTTCCACATCAGTATAACGTTTAGTTGTCAGATTAAACTGATTTGTTTTCTGAGTCATCTGTGCAATACGAGGAATATTAAATTCGTTTGCTCCCGTTACCGTAACCTCAATTTCAAGGCTTGCCAGGTAAGCACCAAGATCTGTAAATTTCTTTTTTTCCTGTGTCCTGCTAACGTTCGCTTTATATTGTTCCGTCTTTTTCTTATCCTCTTCCGTAATGGCATAGACTCGGAAATAACGTTCAACCAAGTTGAAAAAGAATACCGGCAACAGATAAGGATGCTTCGGAAAATCAGGAACTTCCACCATCGGCAAAAGTTGCTTCACCAATTCTCGTTCTGTGGGATTATCATCAACAAAAACAAAACTATCCAGACCGATATTCAATTCCTGAGCCAATTCTTTTATATTATCAGCTTTGTTCTGCCAATTGATTCGATAAGCAGAGAGATATTTCTGATTAAGTTTTATAAACGGATTCTTTTTCCATGCTTCCAGCACATCTGCCTCATTATTTTTGCTGCAAACCGTCAAGATAACCCCTTGTTTACTTAATTCAATCAAAGCTTCCTGAAAATAAAGAAAAGCCTTTCCGGGGTAATCTCCTCCGATACCAATACCTCCAATACCGTCCTCACCCAGTACACCACTCCAAAGTGTATTATCCAAATCGAGAACCAAACATTTTTTCCTGCTTAAAGCAAGCTCTCTTGTTTTACAAGTGAACCATTTGCGAAAAGCCCCTGCCAACTTAGGATTAATCACCATCTGGGAAAGAAAATAATATTTCCAATCGATCCATTGGTCTTTGGGGTAATCCGATAAGAATTCAGAAAAATCAATGATTTTTACATTTGCATATGTATTGCAAAAATCACGAATATCCATATTAAATCTTATAATCGAATTTTTGAGCTCATAATTTGTACTACAAAAATTCAAATTATAAAGATTCTCCAAAGAAAAAACGATCAGCTGACTGTGAGCAGGAAGTTGTTTATAAACAATCTGCAACTTATCAAAGTATCCATTTACTTCTTCTGTCAAAGAATCAATGTCAAATTTTATAGGAACCTGATAAAACCACACATAAGAATCTACTTCCAAAGGGACATATGAAATGTCATCATAACCGGAATATCCTACATCTGTCGTGCCAAACAGATTCTCTAAAGTGTTATTACGAAAAATAAAATACTTCATAATTTTAATTAGTAATCAAATACAGGAGAAATACAGCAATCCCCAAATGGAATAAAAGCTGTTCCCCATGACAAGCCAGCACCAAAGCCACACATAACTACCTTTTTATTAGAAATTAAAGTCCCTGAAAGTTCAGAACATATTGTTAAAGGAATTGATGCAGAACTTGTATTTCCATACTTTTGAATAGAATAAGGCACCTTATCAGAATCAAACTTTAATCTTTTTACAAAGAAATTTGTCATAAATTTATTTGACTGATGAAATAATAGATAATCCAAATCATTTATTGTAATACCAACCTCTTTCAAAATGGTTTTAACTCCTTTGGGAACTACTCCTATGGCAAAGTTAAAAACATCCATACCATCCATATACACCTGAATATCTGAACGATAATTACCATTTTCACATTCTTTTTCGATAGAGCTCTCTACTGTAAACGGATTACGACATCCTCCAAACGGGATTTTCACAGCATCCTCGCCACTTCCATCCGTATTCAAATCAAATACAGCAAATTCATATTTTCCTTTCTCTATCAAAGTTGCAGTACCCGCATCACCATATAGAGGTACATTTACTTTATCTCTGGGATTTACATACTTTGTGAACGTTTCGCCATCTAATAAAAGAATTCTATTAACTCCCTCCATTGATGCATATGCAAACGCCGTGGACAGTGCATATACATATCCAGAACATGCTAAAGTTAGGTCCATACAAGCTGTTGATTTTGATAATCCAAGTCTATGCTGTAAAATACAAGCGGTAGCAGGAGACTTAAAATCTGGCGATTGACTCATAAAAAGGAGCATATCGATTGATTCCGGATCAATCTGATTATCCTCCATCAATTTTAATGCTGCCTTATAGCATAAATCAGATGCACATACATCCACCGGACTAATCCTGCGTTCATGAATACCGACAGAATTAATCATTTTATCAACTTCCTCCTGACTCATTAAACAAGCCAGATCTTTATTGTAGACAACCTCTGAAGGAACACAAGCTGCCATTGCTTTCACACCTACGTTATGATATGTTATTGTAGCCATTTATTATAATAAAGTAAATCCTCCATCTATTACCAAGTTTGCCCCTGTAGTAAAGGAACTTGCATTAGACAGTAAATATATTGCAGCATATGCTATCTCTTCAGGTTTCCCATAACGTTTTAAGGGATACAACTTTTTATCCTCTTGCAATTGTTCTTCTGTTATATCGCCGCAATGAATCAAAGGTGTTTCAATCATTCCTGGCAAAAGAGCATTTACACGAATTTCTTTTGAAGCCAAATCAACAGCCATGCCCTTAACCATTGCAGACACAGCCCCTTTAGAAGCAGCATACATTGAATTTCCTATATGTGCTGTAACCGGACCATCAATAGAGGATAAAAAAACGATTGACGAGCCCTTCCGTACTTTTCTTCCCTTTAATAATTTCTGAATTAAAATGACGGGAGCAAAAAAGTTTGTTTCAAAGATGCGGTACAGTCTTTCCTTTTTTACAAATTGAAACGGAAGCCAATCCCCAATACCTAGCGCAAGAACAACCCCATTTATACTCGGTAAAGAATCAACCAAATTATCTACAGCTTCCGATTCATTTAAATCAGCAATAAACTGTAAATGATTATTCCCCATTAAGGAGGTATAAGTTTCATTCAAACGCTCTTTATCACGTCCTGTAATTATTAACGTAGCCCCCATCTTAGAGGCCTCAATAGCAATTGAACGCCCAATACCGGAAGAAGCTCCCGTTACTAAAATAGTTTTCCCTATCAAAGAAAAAGGATTATATATTTCCATAAAGACTAATATTCTATTAAATCTAAACAAATAATGTTTTCAGTAGAAAAGTAGACACTCCCCCACGAAAGCCCTACTCCAAATGCACATCCTACGATATTCATTCGAGAATTTTGTAACTGTTCTTGTCTTTCAGTAACTAAAGTCAAAGGAATAGTAGCACAGCTTGTATTTCCATAATTCAGCAAGGAGTAAGGTACTTTAGACGCATCTATCTTTAACTTTTTCCTAATTTTCTCATTTAAAAATCTATTCGCCTGATGAAATACAAAACAATCGATATCCTCTTGGGGTATTTGTAATTTTTCTAACAAGGCGGCAACACTTTTTGGTGCTTTCGAAACAGCAAAAGCAAAAACGTCCATACCATCCATTTTAGTGTTCAGTTTAGATCGATTCAAACCATCAGTATCGACTTCTATTTTAAGACTTTCCTTCGAAATCCCATTTCGATATGCTCCGTCTGGGATAATTATAGCTTCTGCTCCACTGCCATCCGTAGCCGTGTGGAAATACATACCGGAAGCACCTTCTACATATTCTACAGCAGTAGCAGTTCCTGCATCCCCGAACAATGGCCAATAACTCGTATCTTCACGGCATCCCAATCGTGTAGTTATATCCCCCACTAATAATAGTCCCTTTTTTATATTTCCATGAGAAAGCAATGAAGAAAGTACACTCAAACCATATACCCATCCAGAACATCCTAATGATATATCTAGGGTATAACACTCAGAGTTAAGGCCTAACCGGTGCTGAAGAAGGCAAGATGTAGCCGGTAATATATAGTCAGGGGTTTGGGATACAAATATCAGACATCCAATATCATTTTTATCCCAATGTAGTTCTTCGATTAACTTTTCTGCCGCCTTATAACATAAATCAGAAGCAGAAACATTATCTTTAGCTACCCTTTTCCGTTCAACTCCAATCGAAGATATTACCTTCGCCCTTTCTTCTTCCGTTAATAAGGAGTAATTAATATTTTCATCAATATCCGGAGGCACGCATGCAGAAAAACCTTTAACTACAACATTAGGTATATCTATAAAAGCCATTATTCCTTTGTTCTTACAACATTATACAAATCCTGAATTGTATGGGCACTACGTATATCTTCTCCTTTAATACGTACATCATATTCCTCATCTATCATTGCAATAACAGATAATGCAATCAATGAACTCCATTCTTCTAATTCTTTAAAAACGGTTTCCGCACCAAATACAGATTCATCTGTTTCATCAAACTGAGCTGCAAAATTTTCAATAAATGTTTTAAGTTCCATTTTATTATTATTTTAAAATTTGACAATAGTTGCAGGATTACCAACATAGGTAGAATCATCTTTAGTATTACGAATGATTACACTGTTAGCTCCGACAACTGTTCTATATCCTATTCGATTTTTTTGTAATATTATAGCTCCTGTTCCTATATAATTCTCATCATTGATTACCGTTCCACCAGAAACATGTACTTTAGGCATAAAAACATTATAATTTCCTATTTTTGAGTCGTGACCGATAGTAATAAAACCATTAAAAGAATTAAAATCTCCAATCGTTATATCACAAGTAACACAACATCCCCAACAAAAAATATTTCCTTTCCCTAAGGACAGAGAATTTTGATCTGTAAAACGCACATCAGGAGCTATGATATTGGGAAAGTCAATATATGGATTCTTTATTTTACCCACTAATTTATGAACTCCAACAGGAGAAGCAATAGCAATAATTACATCTAACGGCTCATCATACATATTTAAAACCTCAAGCCCTCCAAGTACTTTTCCATATCCGCAAGAATAGCCTATAGGCTTTGTATCATCGAAAAAACCAATTAGATTCCATCTCGACTCACATTGATTAATAATATTAAGCATACATGAGACTTCGCGGCCAAAACCTCCGGCTCCATAAATTGCTATATTCTTCATTTCTTAATTATTTCCATTAAAAGCTTCCATCGTTGAACAAGTATCAGAACTGATTCCTTCACGTACGAAAACTTTTTTTATTGTTAAAAAGATAATTTTTAAATCAAGTGAGAAAGAACAATGGTCTACATACCAAACATCCAACTCAAACTTCCTTGTCCATGAAATAGCATTACGTCCATTCACTTGGGCCCATCCGGTAATACCGGGACGAACTTCATGACGGCGAGCCTGTTCGCTATTGTATAGAGACAAATACTGAGGAAGCAAAGGACGTGGCCCAATCAAGGACATATCGCCTTTCAAAACATTGATTAATTGTGGAAGCTCATCAATCGAAGTAGAACGAACAAACTTACCAATCTTAGTTAATCGTCTATCATCCGGAAGTAAGTTTCCTTCTGCATCACGTTCATCTGTCATCGTTTTAAATTTGATGACTTTAAAGATTTTACCATGCCTTCCGGGCCTCTCCTGAAGAAAAAAAAGACATTTTCCATTATTAGCAAAACACAAAATAATGGCTATAATAAGCAACAGAGGAGCAAGAACAATTAGCACACAAAAAGCAACAAAGAAATCCACTAACCTCTTTGTAAAATTATAATATGTATTCATTCTAATGATTGATATTCTTTTAATAACGCTTCCCAAACTTTATTTTGTTCATATCGGCTTACAACCATGGGACGAGCCTGCTTTGCCATACTCAACACTTCCCTATCCTTATGTTCATAAAACCATTTCATTGTTTCATACAATAATGTTTCATCTTTAGGTTTTATTATTTTTCCATTAACTCCATCTTCTATTATTTCATTACAGCCACTAATATCCGTCACTATAGCTGGAAGTCCCATTGCCCCAGCTTGAAGAACTACATTAGGAAACCCTTCTCGATAACTCGGGAAAGTAAGGACATCTGCAGCTGCAAAACAAGGGCGTACATCTTCTTGAAAACCCACAAAGGAAATAGCCTCATGATTATGTATTAATTGATAAGTATTTTCTTCTAGTGGATCTAATTTAGAATCAAATGAACCAACAAGCAACAAACGAATTCCAGAATATCGTTGATATAATCTAACAAAAGCATGAATTAATTCATTTATACCTTTATCTTTCACTAAACGGCCGACAAAAATATATGTAAATGAATCACTCATAAAAATATCAGCACTCAATATGACACCACGAGATCGCTGGAAATATTCTATATCAATACCATTAATATTACCATTAAGAATTACATGCAAAGTTTTATTGGTAATTTTTTCTGCTAACAAAGTTCGCTTTACTCCCTCACCTTCAGGTATCACTTTCGTTGCACACCAACATGTAATTCTTTCCATAATTATGAGTACATAACGCAATGTCCCAGTGGTTGTTTCAAACCTTAAACCAGTTACAGTATAAATACGATTTGGTACCCTTGTAATCCAGGCTGCTATCATTGACAGCAAACTTGCCTTTGGCGTATTAGTGTGAACAATATAAGGACGTTCTTTAATAAATAGCGCAATTAATATTATCAAAGATTGAATATCAAAAAGTAAATTAATCTCGCGTTTCATAGGTACATCAATGACTCTTACACCTTCTCTCAATGCTACGGAAGTTAAAGACTTATTACCCGACGCTACTCCAACAACATCATAATAATGATTAAAAAAATTTAGTTGTCCTTTTAACAACCCAAACAAACTATCTGAGATAGTTGTAATCCGAAGCAGTTTACGTTTCATTATATAAAATCACTAACCAATAGACACACATACACTCCTAACATAGCCAATTCCTCACCATCATATATATTTCTACCATCGATAATCACCATCTGTTTCATTTTATCTTTCACTATTTCCCAATTAGGTATGCGAAACTCTTTCCATTCTATGACTAGTAATAGAGCATCTGCATCACAAACAGCATCATACATATCAGTTGCATATTCAATCATATTACCAATCCTACGTTTACATTCCCCCATTGCAACAGGATCATATGCCCTTACTAACACTCCTGCTTTTACTAATCATATCTATCAAAACCAAAGCTGGCGCTTCACGCATGTCATCCGTTTCTGGCTTAAACGCCAGTCCCCAAAGAGCAATGCGCCGCCCTTCTAAAGTACCGTTAAAACACACTTGCAATTTCTTAAAAAGAATCGTTTTCTGATCTTCATTTACTTCCTCAACGCCCCTAAGCACACGCATAGAATAGCCTTTCTTTTCTGCCGTTTTTATCAATGCTTTCACATCCTTAGGGAAACATGATCCACCATACCCACAACCTGAATACAGAAATTTACTGCCGATTCGACTGTCAGCCCCAATACCCCTACGTATCATATATACATCAGCTCCAACTAACTCACACAAATTAGCAATATCATTCATAAAACTAATTCTTGTTGCCAGCATTGAATTAGCAGCATATTTAATCATTTCAGCACTAGAGATATCTGTAAATATCAGCCTATAACTATTCATCATAAAGGCTTATACAAACGTTCCATTATTTCCCTCGCTTTATCAGAATCAACGCCAACTACAACACGATCTGGTTTCATAAAATCAGCTATAGCATCCCCCTCTTTCAAAAATTCAGGATTAGAAGCAACATCAAAATCAAATAATACATTTCGTTTAGTTAATTCCCTACGAATAACAGATTTAACCTTTTGAGCAGTACCTAGCGGCACGGTACTCTTAGTTACAATTAACAGATATTTATTCATATAACGACCAATAGTACGAGCAACTTCAAGCACATATTTGAGATCTGCATCACCATTTTCATCAGGAGGAGTACCTACAGCAATAAAAACAATCTCTACGTCATCTAAACACTCTTTTAAATCTGTTGTAAATCTTAAACGTCCAACATTATAGTTACGAAACACCATATCTTCTAATTCAGGTTCATAAATTGGAATAATCCCCTTTTTTAGATTATCAATTTTCGATTCTAGTACATCCACACAAGTAACATCTACTCCCATCTCAGAGAAACAAGTACCTGTAACTAAACCAACATAGCCTGTACCTACATTGCTATTTTCATATTTTATTATTAAGATTTATAATTGATAAAAAGAACGATACCAATCTATTGTTTCCTTAACCCCTTCCTGTATTGGTGTATTAGGCTTAAATTTTAATTCTTCTTGCAAAGTAGTAGTATCGGCATACGTTTGATAAACATCACCTGGTTGCATTGGCAAAAAAATCTTTTTTGCTGAATATCCTATAACCTCTTCTATAGTTTTAATAAAATCCATTAGCTTTACTGGTTCGGAATTACCAATATTATAAATTTTATATGGCACTATTGAACTACTTGGATCAGGAAATTCACCATTCCATTCAGAATTAGAAGTTGGGATACGATCTATAATGCGAATTATACCTTCCACAATATCATTGATATAAGTAAAATCACGCAACATATTCCCATTATTAAAAACCTTTATAGGATATTTATGGAGCATAGCGTCAGCAAAAAGAAAAGGAGACATATCAGGACGTCCCCAAGGACCATATACCGTAAAAAAGCGCAATCCTGTAGTAGGAATATCATATAAATAGCTATATGTATGAGCCATCAGTTCATTCATTTTTTTTGTAGCTGCGTAAAGGCTAACTGGGTGTGCTATGCCATCCATTTCTGAAAAAGGGACTTTAGTATTTAGTCCATATACGCTACTGGAACTTGCATATACCAAATGTTTTATTTTACAATGACGACATCCTTCTAATATATTCAAAAAGCCATCGACATTACTTTGTACATAAATATAAGGATTTTCAATAGAATACCGTACCCCTGCTTGTGCCGCTAAATTTACTACTACATCAAAATTTTCATTAGTAAAAACTGATTCTATTGCTTGTCTATCTTCTAAATTCATTCGGATAAAACGAAATTTTTCATATTGTACACTTACTATAAACCTATGCCAAGTTATAATTTTACGTTCAATACCAAGATTTTTTAGACGTCCATACTTAATATTGACATCATAATAGGTATTGATATTATCTAAACCTATAACTTCATCACCACGTAAAAGTAAATATTTGCAGACATAGAACCCAATAAATCCCGCTGCACCAGTAACTAATATTTTCATCTACTCAAAACATTATTAATACAGTCCATCCATAGCCCATAAATGAAATCTACATCTAGATTGTTGTATAAATAAGAAGACTCCTTCCCTAAACTTATCCTTTTATCCGAATCTGAAAGTAGTTCATCCAAAATATCAATAAACATATCTTTATCATTCACATTAAATAATCTGCCATTAATAGAGTCCTTAATTAAATCAACAGCACCCGACACCTTTGACGAAACAACAGGTAACCCTAAACACATGGCCTCAATCAAAGCATTAGGCATACCTTCATATAATGAAACAAGTACAAAAATTTTCGATGTCAAGATCTTCTCATGCAAACATTCATCCTGCCCTTCTAAATATATATATCTTTCCAATTGCTTATCATGAATAATTTCCAGTAATCTTTGTCGCTCTACACCATCTCCAAAAATTTTGAGAACTATGTTTGGGTATTTTTTATGTAAACAATCAAATGAATCAATCAAAAATGGAATATTCTTTTGTTTGACCAATCTCGCCACAGCAACAATTTCATCCTTCTTATTAACACTTAACGCCTTACCAACTAAATCTTTTTTCAAAAAAACAGGATTAGGAATTACATAAATTTTTTTTCTTAGAAAAAAAGGAAAAGCATTTTTATTTGAGACTGTCTGAGTTGTTATAGCATCAACAAAATTATACATAAAATTTCTAAGTATAGGATACTTATCAAAAGATGGATCATTTCTATTTGCCACAATTAAAGGTATACTAGAACCCAACATACTAAATGAAACCAATATATTAAAGGGCGTTAAAAAAGACAATACAACTGTTGGATTTTCCTCTTCAACCCACTTACGATACCAGCGTATATTTTTACATACGCTCCACGGATCTTTATTGGGGTATTTAAATGAATTTACAATGATTCTTGGATCAAGATCATAAAAAATACGTCTATTATAGTATGTTAGTATTTTAACACATTCAAAATTTCTAAAAAACAATGGAGCTATAATAGATATAACCCTTTCCGCACCCCCAGCACCTAAATCCCCACAAACTATAATTATTTTATTTTTCTTCATAAAAGATATGACACTATTTTATTTACCAACTTATCTAAATCTTCAGCTTGCCGCTTTGCTATTTTTTCATATTTCTCAATAACACGTAAAGAATAGTCATTCAACACATCTTTATTATCTAAATACAATAATCTGTTTTTAATTTCATTGATAGAATAAGGATTAAAATAAATCAAAGAATCACCACATATTTCTGTAATTGCAGAAAAAGGAGAAGATAAGACAGGTGTACCATATTTCATGGCTTCTAATGGTGGATAACCAAATCCTTCATTTAAAGTCGGATATATAAGGGCATAGGCTCCTTTATATAGAGATTCCAATACATTATTATCAACATATTCCAACAAAACAAAATGAGATTTATTTTTTATTTTGCTCATTATAAAGCTATTTTTTTTAAGTCCAAGTACAATAACACTTGCATTAATTTTTCCCTCAGAAAAGAGCTGATCCAATGCAAGAATTGCTCTATAAGAATTTTTCAGCCATCGATTTGCGGAAACAAGTAAGTAATATTTATAGTTAGCATATGGTTGAATAGTAGATATATCCAAACAACAAGTAGATGGACTATAATACACCTCTATGTCCTTACCAACATTAGCATAGAAAGACAGAATTGAATATTTTGAATGCTCAGAAACTGTAACAATATCTATATTATTGTTTTTTTCAATAAAAGAATATTGCGTCAAATATCTCTTATGTAAATAGTAATAAATAAAATTTATGTGTTTTAAGAAAGATTTCAAGAAAGACCAAATTGACCTTGAATATAGATACTCATATTTATCTCGATTCATTTCTAAAGCTCTTAAACCATGAATAGTCAACAATATGGGTATATCTTTAATCGCTAAATATTCGGTTTTAAATAAAGGAGAATAAAGAATAGAGAATTCTTCTTTTACTACCACATCTTTTAATGTAAAAATTGACGAATCGTATTTTTTTATATTATATTTCTTTATAATATTCAAGGCTTCTTCGGAAATAAATTTATTTACATCTAAATAAACAGAAATATAAGAATGGTATAATTCAGCCAAAGCTTTAAAAACAATTATTCCATATACACCTCCACCATGATATTTGCCACTTCCATTAGGTTGACAAACAGCTAAATCAAACAAAATTCGCCCCATATTATTCCCAATAAAAAAGATAAGGTATTGTCATCTGACCATTGCTATTATATTCAGGATTAATTCCCATTATAATCTTGATAAAAAATAAAACAAAGAATACGTACACAATAAAATGCCCAAGAATCCTAATTTTTGTGGATCTAATATATAATATAAAGTTAGGAATAAATATAATTATATACACACTAAAAAACAGGACAATCCGATTAATCAACATAAAATGAAAAGCAAAAGGTTGAATACATGTAGCGATTAGCATCACTCTCAAAAATAAATCATTTTCTTTACTTATATTTTTATCTTTATTTTGATTATATATTATATATCCACTAATAAATATGAAAAAGAGCATAAAGAAATAAGAATACCCTCCTGTTGTACTCTCAAATTTATCATATACAGGATCATATAAATATAGATACCCAATAATCCAATTACTTACAGACTCAGAGAGTAAATAAGAAAAGACAATTAAAGAAATGATTCTTTTAAAAGATAATTTCAAATTAACTACCCAATATGTCAAAATAAAAGGAAACGAAGATAAATGAACACAAAGGGCCAAGATATAAAGGAACAAAAAAGAGTAAAATTTTCGTTCTAAAATATATGGAATACAACAAATCGTTATAGCTATTGCCATTGATGAACGTACACTATTAAATGTATTCGTATAATAACCTATAGAGACATATAGAAATATACTCAATAAAGGTATTTTTGAATATTTTATTATCAGCCAAAATACAGGGAGCAGATTAACCAAGCTGGTACCAAGCATAAAAGTAAATTCATTAGGACTGAGCAGTGTCAATATCTTATTATAAAATAAATAGATTATTCCATATTTTGGAATAGCCAAAGCCTCTCCAAATGAAGATTTTGCAATAGTATCATACAAAGGTATATAGTTAATTAAATCTCCCCCAACAGTATTTTTCCGCAATATAGATAATAACAATAGCATTAGAATTAATATTCCCAGCAAAAGTCTCAGCACATGTTTTTTATTATATTTTACAACATTATATAATATTGCAAAAATTAGAGACAATCCTAAAGTGCATATATAGAGAAACATTTCTATTATATAATCCCTTTTTTCAATATTCGAAATATCCTACACTTTATACGGAGCAATAATGAAAAAGCATAGAAAAACACTTTTATTTGACAAAATAAAAAACAGATATATAGACCTAATTCCTTTCTATTAAAGGATAGGAAATGCACATTAGTTAAAGAACAAAAATGATCATAATCAGCAATTCGCAAGAAATATTTAAGATCCCAAATAAACCATTTTTTATCTAATTTATACCTGTCTATTCCACATAAATTATATTTATCAGCGTAATAATAGTCCAATCGTTGTAACGATCTAAAAAACGATAACATTTTATCATAGTTCACATTATGAGAAGCCGACTCCTTTAACACACGATATACGCCACTTTCATAATTATCAAAATATACTTTAGACTTCAATGATATCTCATAAAAATAGAACAGGTCACCCTGAAAACAATCTGTTGTTAAAACAGGAAGTTCGTTTACTAAAACCTTTCTAAAACAAACAGTTAAAGTTTTAATCCAACAACCACTAAATAATTCTTTAAAAATATACCCATTTTTTATATTGTATCTTTTAGAGCCATTATGAAGAACACGACCTGTATCATCGCTATAAAAGCAAAAATTAGTATGCACTAATCCATAATCCTCATGCGCTTCTAAAAAATCAACCTGCCTTTGTAGTTTTAATGGATCAATCCAATAATCATCTCCCTCACATAAAGCTATATATTTTCCTCTAGCTACTTCTTGAAACAAATACTTCCAAATATTTTTTTTTTGTGAGTACCAATTCTCTAATCTATAGATATTATGAAATAAGTTTGGATACTGTTTCTCATACTCTTTTATAATTAAAGCGGTAGAATCAGTAGAAGCATCATCATGCACAATTATTTCAATTGGGAAAGAAGTTTTCTGAATAATAAATCCATCTAAAGTTTGTCTGATATATTTTTCATGATTATATACAGCTATTATTATTGAAATATCACACATTGATTTTATTTCCTTTTCCGCACTGGTTGGTTAATACCATAAATTATTCCCAAGAAAAACATTAATATTGCTACAGCTGAACTAAATAATAACCCATGCACTATCGTTGTTTCCAATGCAATAATAATTACTATAGCTTTCCAACACCTTCGCTCTTTCCCTTTTTCCAATTTGCTTCCATAATATAAATAAATAAGCATTAGTATGTAAACACCCTCACCCCAAATTCCCCATTTCATAAGAATTGTAAAATATCCATTATGTAAAAAAGGCAACATATCTTCTGAAGATACTAAATATGCATATCCATTAACATCTAATTGTGTCCCAAATCCCCCTCCAAACAATTTTTCAATCACAGAATCTGCTTTGAACTGTTCTATTTCACAGTAGGCCTCATATCCTCTCCAATTGTTATTGATGGCTACAAAATCCCAGGAATTTGTGCCAAAGGATACTTCGGTAAATGAACTTAATATTTTATTTACAAAATTTCCAACCATAGATGGAAATATTAAACTTATTAGGATTATACATATTACGGATATTCCAAAATACTTTACTAACTTTTTAGGCCTTTTCACAATTCCCAAATAAACTACGAAAATAGCCATTAACATTAAATTTGTCCTGGAAAAATGAATAAAAATATCCGCCACTAAAATACATATACTTATATTTTTTATCCATTTTTTTATCTTAATTTCATTTAGAAAATAAATTCCTATAAATAAGGTTATGACTGCTAGACTATCTCCCGTTCCTATTAATGCACGTAATCCATAAAGAGAACCATCTCCTATCCCATTCTTCAAAATAATTAAGATTGAATGGCATAAGTCATAAACCGCAAATCCCGTTCCTATAACAAAAAGTACTCTATAAATATCCTCTTTATTTATATTCTTCTTTACTCCTACAATATTTTCTCCTGCCAACCAGTAAAGCAATGGCATACTACAATAAACTATATCTTTAACTATATTTTTTATTGAATAATCTCCCCAAAAATAATTACATATGCCCATTAAAATTCCTAATACCAATAATGAAATATACCAAATATTACCTGGAAAAAGTTTTTTCATTATTTTTGTATTATTATACATACTGCAGATTATAATAATTGCCACTAACCCAAATGCAAGAACTTCTATCCTGCAAAAGCGAGCAAGTACCATAACCATAAATATCAGTATTGCATAGTTCTGTTTTAATGCCTTCATAATATTTCTAATTCCTCTCGCCCTTTATCCACAAGTATTTGATATACAGCCATGTATTTATTTTAAATGCTATTTTATATATTAAATTTTGTACTTTATTTGTTTTTAAACATTCCACGTTATATATACACTTTGCTTCATATAGGAGTTGCATCTTCTTTTTGACGGATGTAATATTTTGATTAATAATCGCTGAATGTTCATGAATATACTGCAACTCGTTTAATAAATAGTTCTTATAACCTGCTTTTTTTACTTTGTATGATAGGAGCGACTCCTCTCCATATAAAAATGTTTTTTCATTAAATCCTTTAACCTTATTCCAAACGTTAGACGAACACATTAATAGTGAACCAGGGAGAACATCCACTTCCATATTATCTTTTGAAAGATTTTTGTACTCTTGAGGATCATACAGTTTCATTAAAAAGAGGTTTGAATTCCACAGCATCATACCAAATGTAGGTAGTTTCCATGCTGTTAAATACTTTTTGTTGTCCGGAACTATCATTTTCGGCGATATCAGTCCAATATTCTCATTTTTTTCAATGAAGTCTATCATTTTATTAACAGTATCATTTGTGTATGATACATCTGTGTTCGAAATCATAATTATTTCTGGATCATAATTTTCTATTGCATATGCTGCACCTATATTATTTCCCACCGCATATCCAAAGTTTCTTTCGTTTCTTATGATATCTATCTTTTTTCTTTTATTTATATTCTGAATTTTATTTTCTAATTTATCATAAATTTCTTTTTCAGAACCATTATCTACAACAATGATTTTATCAATTGAATTATATCCATAAATTGTTTTCACATATTTGAATGCTATCTCTTCATCATTAAAGCACAATACTATAACCGCTAATTTCATTATTGAACTTTGTATAATAATCTCTAAAGACTATCATATACTTCCTTTCTACTTTTAACCTAAGATACTATCTTCATAATTTTCCCATGTTCGGTAAAATTTATCATGTTTTAATAGTTCGCTTATTGTTTTTTGTCTCTATGATGCTCGGGTTTTCAAAATCTTCCCCGGCACTCCACCAATCACCGAATTTTTTTCAAATTTTTTCCCTACAACCGCATTCGCCGCCACCACGCAGCCATCACCAAGTTCTGCTCCGTCTAAAAATACAGCTCCGGCCCCAATCCAACAGTTATTTCCAACTTTAATTCCTTTATGGGTTACACCCTGATCTTTGATTAATACCGATGTTTCGGAATAATTATGATTCTCTGAGTGAAACCGGATATACTGACCGGCGATTACATCTTCGCCTATCTCTATCCCTCCTGCTGCACCAAAAAAGCAGT
>OGXD01001561.1_pt1 | contig 17184 bp, 19 predicted proteins | sample 1576211 | NCBI WGS metagenome assembly OGXD01 (sample SAMEA3541470, study PRJEB24748) | human gut metagenome | biome: human gut; feature: human-associated habitat; material: faeces | place: China | collected 2012
CGACCCGTCTGGCCAGTGTCGCCACCTCCGGATTGCCCGGTTCACCGGTGATCCGTCCGCTTTGCTGCTGCGCCAGCTCCGCCCCGCCAAAGGTTTGCAGCACTTTGCGCACCGCCTTATATCCCCAGTTGGTCATAACCGTACCTCCATTATGAAAATCTATGCCCATCATAGCAAATTCCGCCGAGAATTACAATAGGAATCAAAAAAGCGGCGTGTTTCCGATAGCACACAGCAAAGAACAAAACGCATTTGCTGCACCAAGACAAAAAAACACGGACACTCAAGGGAGTGTCCGTGTTGGTTGCTTGGCGTGAACTTATTTCAGTTCAACGGTAGCGCCGGCCTCAGCCAGCTTAGCCTTCAGAGCCTCAGCGTCAGCGGTGGGCATTGCTTCCTTAACGGTAGCGGGAGCGCCGTCAACGATAGCCTTAGCTTCCTTCAGGCCCAGGCCGGTAGCCTCACGAACGGCCTTGATCACCTGAATCTTGTTGGCGCCAACATCGGTCAGCACAACATCAAACTCAGTCTTCTCGTCAGCAGCAGCGGCGCCACCCTCAGCGGGAGCAGCTGCAACGGCGACTGCGGCAGCAGTAACGCCAAAGGTCTCTTCGATTGTTTCCTTGAGCTCTTTAAGCTCCAGAACGCTCAGTTCTGCGATGGAATCTACAATAGCAGTGATTTTCTCGGTTGCCATGATAATTACCTCCGTAAATTATAATAAAAATTAAATTATTCTGCTGTTTCTTCAGCAGGTGCTTCCTCAGCGGGAGCAGCCTCTGCGGGAGCCTCTTCGGCTTCTGCAGCGACGGGTGTTGCACCGCCCTTTTCTTCCAGTGCTGCAACGGCACGGGCAATGCAGGCGATGGGCTCAACAACAAGACTTGCGATCTGAGCCAGCATGGCTTCTCTGGAAGGCAGCTTGGAAAGCGCAATAACCTCGTCCAGAGCGATCACTTTGCCGTCCAGATAACCGGACTTAATGGCAAAATTGTCGTGGCCGTCTGCAAACTTTTGCAGAATGCGAGCAGATGCCACATAGTCATCGTCACAGGTGGCGATGGCGGTGGTGCCTTCCAACACAGACTCAAGACCTTCCAGACCGGCAGCCTCGGCTGCTCTGCCCAGAATGGTGTTCTTTACGACAGTGTAGTGCACACCGGCCTCACGCAGATCGTGACGCAACTGGGTGTCATCAGACACGGTGATGCCTTTGTAGTCAACCACTACACCGGCGCAGGAATTCTTGATCCGGTCAGAAAGAGCGGCAACCTGCTGCTTTTTCATTTCAAGAACTGCTGTACTTGGCATAAAACATAACCTCCATAAGTATTTGCCGCAAAATGCGGTCTTTATGGCTGTTTAGCAAAACAAAAAGTGCATTCCGATGTACCTCGGAATGCACAAAATGACATAGATATTGCACCGCAGGGTGCGAACCATGCACATTCATTCCTCGGCAGGCGATCAACTTACGCCAAACGGCACCTGCTGTCTTTGGCTGAACAGCGATAGTATTTTAACACAAGGCACAAGCCTTGTCAATACCCAAAAACTTATTGAGCAGAAACAGTACCAACTTTGTTGGGGTTGATACGCACGCCGGGGCCCATGGTGGAAGCCACGGCAACGGACTTAATATACTGACCCTTCAGTGCAGCCGGCTTTGCCTTGATGATGGCGTCCAGCAGAGCGTTGAAGTTCTCCAGCAGCTTCTCCTGCCCAAAGGAAGCCTTGCCGATGGGGCAGTGAATGATGTTGGTCTTGTCCAGACGGTACTCGATCTTACCGGCCTTAGCCTCGGTTACAGCCTTAGCCACATCCATGGTCACGGTGCCGGCCTTGGGAGAGGGCATCAGACCGCGGGGGCCAAGCACTTTACCCAAACGACCAACGAAGCCCATCATATCCGGGCTGGCAACGGCCACATCAAAGTCCATCCAGCCGCCCTGGATCTTCTCTACCAGGTCAGCATCGCCAACGATGTCAGCGCCGGCCTCAGTAGCAGCCTTAGCCAGGTCGCCCTTGGCAAATACAGCCACGCGCACGGTTTTACCGGTGCCGTTGGGCAGCACCACTGCGCCACGCACCTGCTGATCAGCGTGACGGGAGTCAACGCCCAGGCGAATATGTGCCTCAATGGTTTCGTCAAATTTAGCTGTGGCGGTCTTAACAGCCAGGTCAAGTGCCTCAGCGGTATCATACAGATTGGAGCGGTCTACCAGTTTGGCGCCGTCCACATATTTCTTTCCGTGTTTCATTACAAATTACCTCCAGTGGTTAATCGGATCTTTCCTCCCACAAGGGACTCAGTCTTCTACTACAATACCCATGCTGCGAGCAGTGCCGGCGATCATGGACATAGCGGCCTCCAGAGAAGCTGCGTTCAGGTCGGGCATTTTGGTCTCAGCGATCTTCTGGACCTGCTCCTTGGTGATGGTGGCTACCTTGTTCTTGTTGGGAACGCCGGAAGCCTTGTCAATGCCGCAAGCCTTCTTGATGAGAACGGCTGCGGGCGGGGTCTTGGTGATGAAAGTGAAAGAACGATCTTCATAAACGGTGATCACTACGGGAATGATCAGGCCGGCGTCGTTCTTGGTTCTCTCGTTAAAGTCCTTGGTGAAAGCCACGATGTTTACACCGTGCTGACCGAGAGCCGGGCCAACCGGGGGGGCAGGGGTCGCCTTACCGGCCGGGATCTGAAGTTTAATTAAACCTACTACCTTCTGTGCCATAATAATTTTCCTCCTAAATTGTGGTCATTGGCGGGGCGCTGTGCGCTCCTCCCACGCACCGCAAAAAGCGGTGATAATCAGCGGCAAGCCGCGTATTACCGAATGTTAGTCTTTGACCTTTTCAAGCTGGTCAAGCTCAAAATCAACTGATGTTTCGCGCCCAAACATGGAAACGGTGACCTGCGCGCTGTTGTTGGGAATGTCGATGGCGTCTACAGTGCCGGAGAAGCCCTCCAGCGGGCCGTCGATCACATTGACCAGATCGCCTACGGCGTAGTGCACCTCTACGGTGACCTTCTCCACGCCCAGCTTGCGTACCTCTTCCTCCGTTAAGGGAACAGGCTTGCTCTCCGGACCCACAAAGCCGGTGCAGCCGCGGGTGTTGCGCACCACATACCAGCTGTCGTCGTTCATCACCATTTTGATGAGCACATAGCCGGGGAAGATTTTGCGCTCCACTTCCTTCTTGGTGCCGTCATCTTTGATCTCTACCACCGTCTCGGTAGGGACGACCACATCCTGAATCCAATCGTGCAGGTTGCGGTTCTCTACCACGGTCTCAATGTTGCTGGCTACCTTGTTCTCATAACCGGAAAAGGTGTGGGCAACATACCATTTTGCTTCTTCCATACTAAACAGAACCTCCGTAAATTGCTGTGATCCGAATGGGGGCGCTGCCCCTGCGTGCGTTCGGGTCTTTATTTGGTGGTCTGTTCGGTGGTGGCCTCAGCCAAAGCCGCCGAAGTGGTTTTCTGGGTGGTGGTTTCGCTGGCAGCGGTGGTGGTCTCGCTGTTGGTCTTCAGGCTCTTAATGCCCTTCATACCCAGGGTCAGGCCGGTGTCTACCAAATAAATGCACACGCCGACGATGATCACGACTACCAGTACGGTCAGGGTGTTTTTGAGCACATTCTTACCGTCTGACCAAACGACTTTTTTACCCTCTGATTTTACGCTTTTGAAGAATGAACCAATGGATTTGAACGGATTTTTCTTGGCTTTTTTTGCCTTTGACTTATCTGCCTTGGCGTCGGACTTTTTGGCAGGCTTGCTGCTCTTTTCCGGCTTTGCAGACGCTTTCTTTTCGTCAGCCATTGTCAGTCCTCCTGTTATTTCGTTTCTCTGTGCAAGGTATGCTTTTTGCAGAAACGGCAGTACTTGTTCATCTCAAGTCTGTCGGGCGTATTCTTCTTGTTCTTCATTGTGTTGTAGTTGCGCTGTTTGCACTCTGTGCAAGCTAAGGTAATCTTAACTCTCATTAATAAGCACCTCCGTTGTATTTCGATTGTGTGTGAATCTCCCTCGTTGCGCCACGCAATGCGCACCTAAAAATGGGCAAAAAATAAAACCCCACTTACCGAGGTACAAACACTATACCACAACCGCACCCGTTCGTCAAGGGGAAAATCAAAATAAAAGCCGCTTTCATGCGAGACGGCGCAAGAATTGTTTGCATTTGGCGGCGGAATATATTATGATATGTATATTCTATATAGGGGAGGCGAAGATATGCGGGTGCTGATCGTGGGCGGCGGCGCGGCGGGATTGTGCTGTGCCATACGGCTGCGGCAACTGGACCCGGCGCTGCAGGTCACGGTGCTGGAGCGGCTGGAGCAGCCGGGCAAAAAGCTGCTGGCTACCGGCAACGGCCGGTGCAATTTGACCAATACTCAGGCGCCCCACAGCCGGGCAGTGCTGGATTTCTTTGCCTCTCTCGGTTTGATGACCCGGCAGGAGGATTTGGGGCGTGTATATCCTTACAGCCTGCGGGCGGCCACGGTGCAAAATTTGCTGCTGGACGCCTGCCGCACCTTGGGCGTGCGCCTGGTTACCGGCTGCCGGGTGGAAAAGATCATCCCCGGCTTTACGGTGCAAACGGATAAGGGCGCCTTTGCCGGCGACAAGGTGGTGGTGGCCTGCGGTGGGCAGGCACAGCCGGCACTGGGCAGCGATGGCAGCGGCTATGCCCTGTTGCAAGATCTGGGCCACAGCTGTACGCCCCTGTATCCGGCGCTGGTGCAGCTGACCTCCTCCAGCAAATACCCTCGCAAGCTCAAGGGGCAGCGCACCCGGGCGGCAGTAGCCGTCACTTTGGACGGTGAAACCGTGGCGGAAAGTCGGGGCGAGGTGCTGTTTACCGATTACGGTTTGTCCGGCATTGCGGTGATGGATGTAAGCTGGGCGGTGGGGCAGAACTTTGCCCGCCCCCGGCCGCAAAAGTGTTGCGCGGTGCTGGATTTGGTCCCGGAGTGGAGCGAAAATCAGCTCTTGTCTTACCTGCGGCAGTTTGGCTCCCTGCGAGGGATCCTCAGCGCAGAGGTGACGGAGATTTTGGAAAAACAGGCGGCGGGCGACCCGGCTCGGCTGGTGCAGATCGCCAAGCACTGGCAGCTGATCGTTACCGGCACTAAGGGCTACGCCTTTGCCCAGATCACCGGCGGCGGTGTGCCCCGAACGGAATTGGAGGGCTTTGCCTCTCGGCGGGTGCCCGGGCTGTATATTGTGGGCGAGGTGCTGGACGAGCAGCAGCCCTGCGGCGGTTATAATTTGAATTTTGCCTTTTACAGCGGTCTGGCGGCCGCCGGGCAGATGGTGGAGAAGCGGAATGATACGAGTAAGTGAGTTGCGTCTGGAATTGGATGAGGATGAGAGCCTGCTGCGCAAAAAGGCGGGCAAGGTGCTGCGCACCGACCCCAAATATATTGAAAAGCTGACGATTTTTAAGAAGAGTGTGGACGCCCGCAAAAAGGACGATGTGCACTTCTCTTATACGGTAGATGTGACCCTGGGGCTGGACGAAACCCAGGTGCTGCGCCGCTGCCGCTCACCGAAGGCCAAGGCGGCGGAAGAATACAAGTACACCCTGCCGGTGAACCGGCGGCAGTCCGCTTTTCGCCCGGTGGTGGTTGGTTTTGGTCCGGCGGGTATGTTTGCCGGCCTGATCTTGGCTGAGGCAGGACTGCGCCCCATTGTGTTGGAGCGAGGCAAGGATATTCAGCGCCGCCAGCAGGATGTGAATGCCTTTTGGCAGCAGCATATTCTCAACGAGGAGAGCAATGTGCAGTTCGGCGAGGGCGGTGCCGGTACTTTTTCTGACGGCAAGTTGACCACCGGCATTAAAAGCCCCTTTATTCGCCAGGTGCTGCAAGAGCTGTACGAGGCCGGTGCGCCGGAGGAGATTTTATACGCCGCCAAGCCTCATATCGGCACGGACCGACTGGCTGTGGTGGTGCAGAATATTCGCAAAAAAATTGAGCGCCTGGGGGGCGAGGTACGCCTGGAATGTCGGCTGGAGAATTTGATCTTAGCCAACGGATTTATCCATGGGGTCACTTACAGCCATTTGGGTCAAACGGTGGATATGGAGACGGATGCGGTGATCCTGGCCATCGGCCACAGCGCCCGGGACACGGTGGAAATGCTTTATAAAAACGGCGCGCAAATTATCCAAAAGCCCTTTAGTGTGGGTGCCCGCATTGAGCACCCCCAAAAGCTCATTGACAAGGCCCAGTACGGCGCTTTTGCCGGTCACCCTAAGCTGGGGGCTGCGGATTACAAGCTTAGCTGCCACGGTCTGCACCAGCGAGGGGCGTATACCTTTTGTATGTGCCCGGGGGGCACGGTGGTGGCCGCCGCCAGCGAAAAGGGCGGCGTGATCGTCAACGGCATGAGCACCCTGGCCCGGGACGGCGAGAATGCCAACTCGGCGCTGCTGGTGGGTATTGATCCGGTGGACTTCCCCTCGGAGCATCCGCTGGCGGGAATGTATTATCAGCGAGAGATTGAGCAAAACGCCTTTGCCCTGGGCGGGGGCGATTACCGTGCGCCGGCGCAGCTGGTGGGCGATTTCTTAGCGGATCGGGAAAGCCGGGCGCTGGGCAATGTGCAGCCTACCTGCCCCACCGGAGTGACGCTTACCAACCTACGCTATTGCCTGCCGGACAAGGTGCGCACCACCATGCAGGCGGCCATTACGGAGATGGACAAGCGGCTCCACGGCTTTGCCCTGCCGGACGCGGTGCTTACTGCGCCGGAAACCCGCTCCTCCAGCAGTGTGCGGATTTTGCGGGACGAATTTTGCCAGTGCAATCTGCGAGGCGTGTACCCCTGCGGTGAGGGCGCCGGTTACGCCGGTGGCATTGTGTCCGCCGCCGTGGACGGCATAAAGTGCGCCCACGCTGTGCTGGCGGATGCGCATTAAGAATAAAATAATAGGTATAGAAAAAGCACCCCGACGGGGGTGCTTTTTGTGTGCGGGGGTTATATGTATTCGTAGCGAGTGCATCAATCCCTCCGTCACCGCCTGCGGCGGTGCCACCTCCCTTTACAAGGGAGGCTTGGGGGCGGGCGATCTTTTGCCTCCCTTGCCACAGGCAAACGCGGAGGGATTGGCCGTAGGCATTGCCGGAGGGATTTTGTGTATTGCAATCTGTCTGTAAAAATTGGCTGCTTACTTCAACTGCAACAGGCGGCGGACAAAGTAGATTACCAGCCCAAAGGTGGCCAGCAGACCCACGGCGGCCAGTACAAGAAAAATCTTATATCCATTGCCCAGGGAGGCCAGCGCCACCAAAGAGAGCAGGGCGCTCATCGCCAGCTTTACCCAGCCGATCATGGTCTTTAATGTGCGGTAGACGGCGGTGCGGTTCTCCTCCGTTACGGTCACGCCGGTGTTCCAAACCCCGGGGAACTGCTCTAAAATCGTGATCAGCACATACAGCACCCACCCCAGCACCGGCAGCTGCCACAGGGTGGCGCGGGGGGTCCAGCTGTCTATTTGGCCGTCGGCAGTATAGTGCCCGGGAATGGTCATGGGAATTTGCGACCAGCGCACCAGCAGGTACAGGGTAACGGCTGCCAGGCAGGCCACCGCCGCTATGTTTAACAGAATGTCCGTTTTTGTGTTTTTGATTTTCATACCGTGACCTCCATGGGGAAATAGAATCCTCTATATTGCCTCCTTTATAAAGGGATGCTTGGGGGTGAAAATACGATTTGATATGCCGTGTCTCACCTTCTATATACCATATCGGAGATGAAATGGCAAGAGGTTGGCGTTTTTAGGCGACGGGTGGTGATTTTGTCTAACATTCAAGTTACTCTTGACTAACCAAGCGGCCGGGTGGTATGCTTTTGTCACAAATGAAGTACCCGCTTGAGGGAGTAGTTTGCACGCCGTGGGCGTGTGGCAAGTCAACAAACTGACTGCGGCGCTGTGCCGGGTCTGGCTTGTCTTAATGAACGAGACTCTTGCACGCCTGTTTTTCGTGCAGCAGTCTTTTATTTTTTACCTAAAAAGACCTAACGCACGGCAACGGCGGTAGGTCTTTTTCTTTGTAAAAATGAAGTTGGAGGACTTGCTATGCAGGCATTTACCGCAGAAAGAACGGAGCTGCTGGCAACCTACGGTGCAGACGCGCACTGCGGGCTGTCAGCAGCGCAGGCACAGAAAAACAAAACTCAGTACGGCGAGAACGCCCTCACCCGACGTAAGCCGGACTCCCTGCTGAAGCGCCTTTGGGATGCAGCCACGGAGCCCATGCTCTTAATGCTTATTGCAGCCGGGCTGATCGCCCTGGCGGTGAACATTGTGCGCCAGGTTACCGGCGGCGAGGCGGACTTTTTGGAGTGCGTGGGCGTGTTCGTGGCCATTGCTTTGTCCGTGGTGATCAGCGTAGTGATGGAGGGGCGCAGCGCCAAGGCCTTTGAGGCTCTGTCCAAGATCAACGCCGATATGGTGGTGCGCGCCGTACGAGACGGCCAAACGGTAACGCTGCAAAGTGCCGATTTGGCGGTGGGCGATGTGGTGCTGCTGTCTGCCGGCGATAAGGTGCCGGCAGACGGACGACTGCTGGAGAGCACCGCTCTGCGGGTGGATGAATCCGCGCTGACCGGCGAGAGCTTTCCGGTGAAGAAAGACAGCCAGCTGGTGCTTACGGACGAAAAAACGCCCCTGGCGGAGCGGGCCAATATGCTTTACAGCGGCACATTCGTTACCGAGGGGAACGGACGGCTGCTGGTAACGGCGGTGGGCGACGCCACAGAGTTTGGCAAGATCGCCGGCGAGCTGGGCAATGCGGAGAAAAGCAGCACCCCCTTGCAGGAAAAGCTGGCCCGCTTGGGCAAGACCATTACCGTGCTGGGCGTGATCGCAGCGGCCATTGTGTTTGTGGCCCAGCTGATCTCCTTTGCCCTCCACGGCGGTCTGCATCTGGAGGCGGTGATGGAGGCGTTTATCACCAGTATCGTGCTGATTGTGGCGGCGGTGCCGGAGGGGCTGCCCACCATTGTGGCGGTGTCCCTGTCTATCAATATTATCAAGCTGAGCAAGCAAAACGCCCTGGTGAAGAAGATGATCGCATCGGAGACCATCGGCTGTATCAGCGTGATCTGCTCGGACAAAACCGGTACTTTAACGGAAAACAAGATGACTGTGCGTGCCTTTTATGACACCCGATGGCACATAGAAGCGGCAGCGCTGCAAAACGAATACCTGACCCATAATATCTGCCTGAACACCACGGCAGACTTGGCGCCGGACGGCGGCTTTATCGGCAATCCCACGGAGTGCGCCATGCTGCGGTTCTTTGAGCAGGCAGACACCGGCAACACCTACCGTCGGGAGCGGGAGGACCACACCCGGCTGTGCGCGTTTCCTTTCTCGTCCGAGCTCAAGCACATGACCACCATTTCCAATGTGGACGGACGCATTCTCTCTTATGTAAAGGGCAGCCCGGAGTGCGTGTTGGATATGTGCGCCCTGGAGCCTGACCGGCTGGCGGAACTGCGCCGGGTGCTGGCGCAGGCCGAGGAGCAGGCCATGCGGGTGATCGCCTTTGCCCATAAGGAGTTGGCGGAGATGGAGGACTTTTCTGCAAAGGAGGCCCACCGCCGAATGGAAAGCGGTATGGTCTTTGACGGCTTTGTGGCCATTGCGGACCCGCTGCGCAGCGATGTGTACGACGCTGTGGTCGCCTGCCGCAGCGCCGGGGTGGGGGTGAAGATTCTTACCGGCGACAATATCGTTACCGCCACCGCCATTGCCAAGGAACTGGATCTGCTGGCGGACGGTTGTGTGGCGCTGGAAGCCAAAGAAGTGGAAGAAATGAGCGACCGCCAGCTGCAAAAAATGCTGCCCAAAATCAGCGTGATTGCTCGAAGCACCCCTACGGTGAAAATGCGGGTGGTGAAGCTGCTGAAAGCACAGGGTGATGTGGTGGCTGTCACCGGCGACGGGATCAACGACGCACCGGCGCTGAAGAACGCCGATGTGGGGATCGCCATGGGCATTTCCGGCACGGAGGTGTCCAAGGAAGCCAGCGATATTGTGCTGTTGGACGACTCCTTTGCCACCATCGTTAAGGCCGTAGAATGGGGCCGCAATATTTATGAGAACTTTAAGCGGTTCATCAGCTTTCAGCTGACGGTGAATATTGCCTCTGTTATTTGCGTATTTGTGTCTGTTCTGATGGGGCTACCGGCGCCTTTTACCGCCTTGCAGCTGCTGTGGATCAACATTATTATGGACGGTCCGCCGGCTCTGACCTTGGGACTGGAGCCGGGATACAGCGATCTGATGCGCCGCTGCCCCACCAACCGCAGCGAGAATATTATCTCCAAGGGTATGCTGGCGCGGATCACCGCTACCGGCGTGTATATGAGCGTGGTGTTCCTGCTGCAATACAAGCTGAATTTCCTGGGTGCTGCCCAGGGTGAGATGACCACCGTGCTGTTCACCCTGTTTGTGCTGTTTCAGCTGTTTAACGCCTTTAACTGCCGGGAACTGCACAGCGAGAGTATCTTTTGCCACCTGTTTAAGAACAAACTGATGCTGTTGGTCGTGGGCTGCACCTTTGTGCTGCAAGTGCTGATCATCCAGTTTGCCGGTGCGTTCTTTGGCACCGTACCCCTGGGGATCGCCATGTGGGGCAAGCTGTTTGCTCTGGCATTCTCCGTCATCGTCCTTTCTGAGGTTATTAAGGCTTTTGCCCGTCTGTTCCAAAAGAAAAAGGCATAACAAAAAGCATAATCATTGGATAAAAAACAAGACCGTGTGTACGAAAAGGTACATACGGTCATTTGTGATTTTTGCAGCGTTGGCTCGCTGCTCCGGTTTTAGTATAGCCGGATGATGTTAAAACCGCGCCCGCTGCCGGGTAAAAGATAGGTAAAAGATTTTTTTCATTTGTTAAGGTTTGTTAAGGAAAATGCGTGAAAATGGGGATAATCTTGCATTTTGTACAAAATTCCTGCCGCAGAGATAGGAATTTGGGGCGGGGATTTGTTTACTTTGCCTATGTCAATTTTTACCGATTTGTGCTATAATAGTGATGTTCAAATAGAAAAACAGGCGAAAAAACAGTGTATTATTGTAATATCAAGAAAGGTGAGTGTCATGCAAATCGGTACTTTCGTGCATTACAGTACCAAGGGCATCTGCCAAGTGCGCGAAATTGAAACCATGAAGTTTTCCAGCGAGACCAAGGACTACTATGTGCTGGTGCCTGTGTTTGACCGGAACTCCAAGTATTACGTGCCCACGGATTACGATCCCCAGCGGATCAAAATCCGCTCAGCCATTGCCCCGGCAATGGTGGAGGAATTGATGGGCTATGCCAAGACCTGCCAGCCCTACGAGTGGGTGAGCAACGCCCACGAGCGTAAGGCCAAGACGGAGGAGATCCTCCACAGCTCGGATCATAAGCGCATTTTGCGGTTGATTAAGACACTTCGCTGCCATGAGGAGCACCAAAAGCAGATCGGCAAGAAAATGTATCTTTCAGACGCCAAGGCGCTGCGCAGTGCGCTGCATATCATCAGCGATGAGTTTGCCTTTGTGCGGGGGGAAGATCCCAAGACCGTAGCCGCATATTTAGAAGCGGTATAAATCCAGATTATAAAAAACGCCGTATCATGAGGATATGGCGTTTTTTTGCGCCTTTTTTGGCAAACAAGCGTGTCTGTAAAATGACGGATTTTATGCACGTTTTGCCACAACCGTTCAAAACCGTGCAGAGAAAGGGGCTGCATTTGCATAAATTGCCCAAAAGAGCAGGCGCTCACTGTGCGGAATGAACGAAAATGAAGGAATGAACTTGACGGCTTTTGCCCGCCGTGGTACACTTTGGGTGTAAGGACGAGGGCGGCAAACGCCCGGAAAATACAGAAAGGAACCGTCTATGCTTACCCAGGAAAGACACTTGCAGATTTTGGCCCAGTTAGAGGAAAAAGGGACCGTATCCGTTACCCAGTTGACCCAACTGCTGGGCGCCAGCGAAAGCACAGTGCGCCGGGATCTGATCGCTCTGGATCGACTGGGCAAGCTGCACAAGGTGCACGGCGGCGCCACTTTGACCCGGCGGGATTTTATTCGCCGGGAGGAGAAGCTGGACGAAAAGCTGCAGCTGCACATGGACGAAAAAGAGATGATCGCCGCTTATGCCGCTGCCCAGGTGGACGATACGGATTTTGTATATTTAGACGCCGGCAGCTCCACCCTGTTAATGATCGACCACTTGCAGCCGGGTGCCACCTTTGTGACCAACGGTCTTCTTCACGCCCAGCGGCTGGTGGCCAAGGGCCTGAAAACCTATGTGCTGGGCGGCGAGTTAAAGCACACCACCGATGCCATCATCGGTCTGGCGGCAGCCAAGAATTTGCATAACTACAATTTTTCCAAGTGCTTCATCGGCACCAACGGCATTGCCATTCGTCAGGGATTTACCACGCCGGACACGGACGAGGCCTACTTAAAAGCGGCGGCTATGGAGCGCAGTTTCGTCAGTTATGTGCTGGCAGACGCCAGCAAGTTTGACAAAGTCTCTACCGTGAGCTTTGCGCCCCTGGATCAGGCGGCTATCATCACCGATCGGCTGCCGGACCCGGAGTACGGAGAACGCACGGTGGTGAAGGAGGTTGCGTTATTATGATCTATACCGTAACATTGAATCCGGCGCTGGACTACATTCTGCGCCTGCCCCGGTTGAGCAGTGAGGATGTAAACCGGGCGGACAGTGCCCAACTGCTGTGCGGCGGCAAGGGAATCAATGTGTCCATGGTGCTGTCCGGACTGGAGGTGCCCACCCGGGCACTGGGGTTCGTGGCCGGATTTACCGGCCGGGCACTGGAGCAGATGCTGCAGGCCCAGGGGATCCAAACGGATTTTGTGCCGCTGGCAGCGGGCAACACCCGAATCAATGTTAAGATCTTTGCCGATCGGCAAACGGATATTAACGCCCCCGGCGCCCAGCCGGCAGAGGCGGAAGTGGAGGCTTTGTTCCACAAGCTGGAGGGACTGATGCCCGGCGACTTTTTGGTGCTGGCCGGGGCGGTACCCAGCCAAATGCCCGGCTCCATTTATGAGCAAATCTGTGCCAAGCTGCAAAATAAAGGCGTGCATATTGTGGTAGATACCACCGGCGACGCGTTGCTGGCGGTGCTGGATTACCACCCGTTTCTTATTAAGCCCAATCACCACGAGCTGGGCGAGATCTTTGGCGAGGACATTCGCCCGGACGATGAAGAGAAGATTCGCTTCTTTGCAGCCAAGTTGCAAGAGAAAGGCGCACGCAATGTGCTGGTGAGTCGTGGCAAGTACGGCGCCACGCTGCTGGCAGAGGACGGCAGCACCCACTCCGTCGGCGTGGTGCCCGGCAAACCGGTGAACAATGTAGGCTGCGGTGACTCAATGGTGGCCGGGTTCCTGGCCGGGTACGCAGACAGCGGCGATTACAAGACGGCGCTCCAGTGGGCTTCCGCCGCCGGTAATGCCTCCGCCTTTTGTGAGGGCGTGGCAGACGGCGATACCATTCGCCGGTATAAGACACAGTATTTTGCCGACTGAGAGCAGTCGGAAGATAATTAAATGTGCAGGGCGACGCCCTGTGTAAGGAGGGTTCTCTATGAAGATTAAAGATTTGCTGTCTCCTCGGGCGATCCGGCTGAACGCCCCGGCTGAAAGCAAAAGCCAAGCCATCGACGCGCTGGTAGAGTTGCACGCGGCTGCAGGCAACCTAACGGACCCGTCGGCCTACAAGGCAGCGATCCTGGCGCGAGAGGGACAGGGCACCACTGCCATCGGCGAGGGCATTGCGGTGCCTCATGCAAAGAGCGACAGCGTGGCCCATGCGGCACTGGCGGCGATGACCGTGCCCGGCGGTGTGGATTATGACGCCCCGGACGGCAAGCCCAGCTCGCTGCTGTTTATGATCGCGGCGCCGCCGGACGGCGATGTGCATTTGGAAATTCTCTCTCGCCTGATGGTGATGCTCATGGAGCCGGAATTTTGCGATCGGCTCCGTGGCGCCAAAACGGCAGAGGAATTTATTGAAATTATTGACGCCCAGGAGCGGGCCAAGTACCCGGAGGAGACCCCGGAGGATACGGTGGTAACCGCACAGGCGGCTCCGAAAGGCTATCGTATTTTGGCGGTGACCGCCTGCCCCACCGGCATTGCGCATACCTATATGGCTGCCGAGGCGCTGGAAAAGGCCGGCGCGGCCATGAATTGCCCCTTAAAGGCAGAGACCAATGGCTCCGGCGGCGCTAAAAATGTACTCACCCGCCGAGAGATCGCTGACTGTGACGGTATTATCATTGCGGCGGATAAAAATGTAGAGATGGACCGCTTTGACGGCAAGCCGGTATTGCAAACCACGGTTTCTGCCGGTATTAACAAACCGCAGGAGTTAATCCAAAAGGTGCTGGACGGCAAGGCTCCCGTTTACCACGCAGAGGGCGACGCAGCCCCCGCCGGGGATGACGATGAGAAAGAGAGCTTCGGCCACAAGGTGTATAAACACCTGATGAACGGCGTATCCCATATGCTGCCTTTCGTGGTCGGCGGTGGCGTGCTGATTGCTCTGGGCTTCTTGATTGATACATTGGCCGGCAACGCCAATGCCGGCGGCAACTTCGGCCAGACCAACCCGGTAGCGGCGGTGATCTTTTGGATCGGTAAAGCGGCATTTAGCTTTATGATTCCCATTTTGGCCGGGTATATTGCCCAGTCCATTGCAGATCGTCCCGGTTTGCTGCCCGGTATCGTTGGCGGTTATTTGGCCACCATCGGCGCCACGCTGCAGTCGCCTACCGGTAATGACAAGGCTGTGTCCGGATTCTTGGGCGCGCTGCTGGCCGGCTTTGTGGCCGGTCTGCTGGTCAACGGACTGAAAAAGGCCTTCTCTTGGATGCCCAAGAGTATGGACGGCATTAAGCCGGTGTTCCTGTATCCCCTGTTCGGCACTGTGTTGATCGGTCTGTTTATGTTGCTGATCAATCCCTTCGTGGGGTATATCAACTTGGCGTTGTCTGCCGGACTGAAAGGTCTGGGCGAAACCTCCCGCATTCTCCTGTCCGTTGTTCTGGCGGCTATGATGGCCATTGACATGGGCGGCCCGTTCAACAAGGCGGCTTATGTGTTCGGTACGGCTTCCGTCGCCACCGGCGATACCTGGATCATGGCGGCGGTGATGATCGGTGGCATGGTGCCGCCTATCGCCATCGCTTTGTCCACCACCTTTAACAAGAAGAAGTGGACCAAAGAGGAACTGAAAAGCGGTCCGGTCAATTATGCAATGGGTCTGTGCTTCATCACAGAGGGCGCGATTCCTTATGCGGCGTCTGATCCGCTGCGCGTTATTCCGTCCTGTATGGTGGGCTCTGCCGTAGCCGGTTTGGTCTGCGCGCTGTTTGGCTGTGCTTGCCCGGCACCCCACGGCGGTGTTTTCACTTTCGCAGTTGTGGATCATCCTCTGGGCTATATTGTGGCTCTGGTTGCAGGCTCTGTGGTCGGCGCGCTGATGCTGGCCCTGCTGAAAAAGAATAAAACAGAGAAGGAGAGAGCATAATGGTATCTCAGGTAACAAAGGTGATCAATAAAGAGGGCTTCCATATGCGCCCGGCAAATATGTTCGTTAAGGAAATGACTGCATTCCAGAGTGATGTGCATCTGATCTTAAACGGCAAGGACATTAACGCCAAGAGCATTATGAACATTATGGCCGGCTGCATTAAGTGCGGCAGCCAGCTGGAAGTGCGGGCCGACGGTCCGGACGAAAATGAGGCGCTGGCCAAGGCGGTCAGTCTGATTGAGTCCGGCTTAGGCGAGGCATAAGAAATTTTGCACACAGGGAACGGCTCTTTGGGGCAGTTCCCTGGCTGTGTTTATTAAGTTGAACAAGGAGAGGGAGCGATACCATGCTAAGAGGAACAGGCGTAAGCGAGGGCTGCGGCATCGGCAAGGCCTTGATCATTCAGCACCGGTCGCTGGATTACAGCGGCGTGGTCTTTGCCGGCGCCCAGCAGGAAAAAGAGCGGCTTCGGGCAGCCATTAACGCATTTATGCAAAAGACGGAGCAGCTGCGGGATCGTCTGCAAGCCTCTGCCGGAGAGAAAGAGGCAGCGATTTTAGACGGTCACATGGAGATGCTGCGGGATCCGTTTATGCTCTCCCAAATGGAGGAAATGATCGACGGTGGTGCCACGGCGGAAGCGGCGGCTGATGGGGTGTGCAACCAATTTATCGCCATGTTTTCCAGCATGGATGACGAGTTGACCCGTCAGCGAGCCAGCGATATTGCCGATGTGCGAGAGGATCTGCTGGGTATTATGCTGGGTGCGGAGCAGGTGGATTTGGGTGCCATTGAACCGGGCACGGTACTGGTGGCCCACGACTTTACCCCCTCTATGACCGGCAAAATGAACCGGGAGCATGTGGCAGCCATTGTGGCAGAGGTGGGCGGTATGACCTCCCACAGTGCCATTTTGGCGCGGGCCATGGGCATTCCGGCGGTGCTGTCCGTCAGCGGTGCAGTAGAGACGTTGCACACCGGCCAATGCGTGGCGGTGGACGGCTTTCGCGGCACAGTGCTGCCGGAGCCTACGCCGGAGCAGACGGCGGAATTTAAGCGGCGGCAGCGGGAATATTTGGTAGAGCGAGAGGCGCTCAGCCGCTATTGTAATCTGCCTACCGTCACCAAGAACGGCGTGAAAAAGGCCGTGTACGGCAATATCGGCAAGCCGGAGGATGTGCAGGCGGTGGTGCAAAACGGCGGTGAGGGTATCGGCCTTTTCCGCACGGAATTCCTGTTTATGGATCGGATGTCCCGCCCCACGGAGGCAGAGCAGTTTGAGGCTTACGCCACGGTGGCCAAGGCCATGAACGGCCGAGAGGTCATCATCCGTACTCTGGACATTGGCGGCGATAAGGAAATTCCCTACTTAGAGATTGAAAAAGAGGACAATCCGTTCTTGGGACACCGGGCCATTCGCTACTGCCTGGACCACCCGGATCTGTTTTGCGACCAAATCCGCGCCATTTTGCGGGCGGCCAAGTTCGGCGACTTAAAGCTGATGCTGCCTCTGATCACCTGCAAGGAAGAGATCCTGGCAGCTAATGTTATCGGCTGTTGCTTCAACGCCTTCCAGTGAGAATGCCTTTACTGTGTCAT
>OGXD01001570.1_pt1 | contig 17084 bp, 17 predicted proteins | sample 1576211 | NCBI WGS metagenome assembly OGXD01 (sample SAMEA3541470, study PRJEB24748) | human gut metagenome | biome: human gut; feature: human-associated habitat; material: faeces | place: China | collected 2012
TGCATCAGATGCAGTAATTTCAGTGTAAGAAAAATCTGTTTTTGTTTGAGTTACTGTTCCTGTAACAGCGTCTTTCCCGTTAGCATCATTCAAAGTTACGGTTGCACTCGGAGAAACGTTTACTTTTTCATTTCCGGCAATATCTCCCTTTACTGCTACATCATAACTGGCAGTTTTGTTACTCTCAAGGGTAATTGTCTTTGGGATGGTAACCGAAAATGTGGAAGCCTGCTCATAAGTTACTGTTACGGAAGTAGAGCTTCCGGTTGTAATTTCCTGCGTTTGTGCTTCTTCTGCAAAAACCACACCTGGCATAGAAGCTGTCATTGCTAAAGTTGTAAGTGCTGCTGTTAAAAATTTCTTTTTCTGTAACATAAATGTCTCCTCTTTTTGCGAGAATATGATATGGATCAACTTTTTACTGTCACTTGGATATTTTGTGACGTGCCATTGCAGGACTGCTGTGTCTCTATATCATATGTGTTGATAGTGATTGTAATTTCGTGTTCGCCCTCAGTAAAAATATCCATAAAATTAGCTTTGACCATATTTCCTGGCTTAATTGCGTCAGAAGAATATTTTTCTTCTCCATTTTCTGAAATCGTATACTGCAAATAAACAGTATTCCCTTCCGGATTTACTAGCCGGACTTCTGGAAATTCCTTAGAGATGGTCAAATTTGAATATCCTGGAATTTCAATCATCTCTGTACTTGCCTGCGGCAAGTCATCCATCATCTTCCCGTCCCAAGCCTGTTCTGTTGCAAAAGTTAATTCGGCAGGGAAATCTGTTATGCTTGTCTTCTTATTATAAGAATACATAAATAAAAAACATCCTAATCCTAACAGAAAAATTATAATCCATGGGATTTTTGTTTTCTTCTTACTATTTTTTACATTCTCGTCATTTCCATTTTTGCCATCATTAAATTGGTTTTTCTTCTCATCGTTAATCATTTGGAATCTCCTTATAATAATGAATTGATTTTCCCTAAGCGCGAGCACTCATTTATTTTAATATGTCAGTTTTTTTAAAAATAAGGAAGTCAAAAAATATGCATAAAAATACCTTATCTTTGCACTGTAAAGATAAGGTAAAGTAGAGAGCCATTTATACATAGTTTAATAGTTTATAAAAATTTCCAAATTAATGCAAGATAAAACTATTCAAAAACTTTTATAATAGTGAACTAATATGTGCTGGTATATATTGCAGATAATTTATTGCGAATAATTTTCAGTGATCTACTGTATCATATGAGTCCTTATGATCCAGATGGAACCCCTTTGGCATTTTCACTTCGTATTTAATTTCATGAAGTTCATTTGACAACTTCCATTTTTCTTCTTTTTCTGCCTTTAGTTCTTTTTCTAAGCGAGAAACTTGACTTTTAGATTGCTGCAGTTCCTCACGAATTTTGTCCAACTGTACTTCCTTTTTGGCTAAAGTATTAAGAATGTTTTGAACATCCTTTTGCAAACTAAATGCAGTAGGTAGCTGTTCTTTCATGAAATCCTGTTTATCCTGAAGGCGAATCTGGTCTTCCCGGATAGAAGCAAGCTTTTGAGAAAGATCTTTCTGTCCCTGAAGAATTTGATCATGCTCTTTTTCAAGAGTGTTTTTATTTGCATCTACTTTTTCTTTTACATCTGTTTTAGTATCCCGAATTCTTTCCTTAACATCGTCAAAGTTCTTTGCATTTTTTTCATACTGTATGTCTGCTGAATCATTAAAACAATCATTGCTATTATAGCGGAAGCAATATTCAATCCGAATTGTAACCAATTTTCATCCACATTTGTGTTCCCCTTAAATGCCAATGCTAATTGAATTAGAAAAAAACCATAAAGTATTCCTATCCATATTGTACCTGCGTAACTATCCATAGTCTACTCCTTTTCAAGACAATTGTCTATAATATTTGGGTTTCTTTGTGTTACGTTTCTTCTTTATTTAATATGTCAGAAAAATGATTACAAAATTATAAATTAAAGGAGTATCCCGAAAGATGCTCCTTTAATGCTTTACTATATTATTGTTTTGCCAAATTATAAACCACCGCGACTTGTAGAAGCCGAGAATTCCTTATTTACGGAGTATTAGAGTTCTGACTACTTCCTAAATTTTGTGGTGAATAATTCTTTATATTCCTTGGCGGGTTATTTTTCTTGAGTAAAACTCCTTTCGTAAGAATATATTGCGGCTCAAGTCTTTTACTGTAAATAGCACTTGTCGCAAAATATTTGTTGCCAGAAAAATCTCTTAGTCTTGCCCTTTCGCTCAATCCTCCCTCTACTGGGACGTACCCAACTTGCCTCATAACAAATTTAATAATCCATCCTACTGTCCGGCGATTTGGGGCATTATGATTTGGCGCATTATGATTCAGCGGAAATCCTGGACAATTAGCAAACTTATCTTCCAGTTCCTGAACAATTCCTGTAAGGGCCGGTAATCCCACATCAGAGAATACCATCATTTTGTTTATTGATGCCTCAGATGAAATAAAATCCACAACATCAATAAAATCCTGATTGTTCTTGTTCATCTTTGTTGTTTGCAAATATCTTTTTCCAATACTGTTCATCTGTTTCCTCCTAAAATTTCATTTTCATAAATACCGCTCATATGTTTATGAACATTATGTCTATATTGTTATGAATATTATTGTACATAGTTTCCTTTGAAAATGCAATATAAATTTTATAGAATTTTAGGATTCCGGGGAATACAGCAGATTTTATATTTTATAGCTTTTCTTCTTCAGCCAAATCATTTTTTCTTGCCTCCCACAAATATATGCCGGGATATCGTCTGTCCAGCATAAACATACATACAATTTCATCTTTAAGCGGATATACCCTTATTCCATCATCTTTGTTATAATCTGGCCGCCCATTTTCATCTAATAAGGCGAAATGATTTAACATAGCATACAAAATTTTCGCTTCTGACATTCTTCCGAATTCTCGTTTTCGGGACAACAGTCCAAGAGCAGAAAGCACAATATCATCTACTTCATATGTCCGGGGGAGTTCAGCCCGGCTTTCAAGTAATGATTCTAATTCTAGGCAAGACATAAAATCGCATTCTCGTACAATCAGCGTTTCTAATCCAAACTGAATTTCTGCTGTACCTATGTACTTATTCATTTTTTCATCAAAAATTTCTATTGCTGTGGTAGCTTTCATGATATAATTCTATACTCCTTTTATATATAATATGTCAGACAAAAACTCAAAAAGCATATTGACAATGTATATAGAAAAAGCCTGAGTTTTCCTCAAGCTTTTCTTGTGTTATTTTTGATTTTTTGCAACCGTTTCCACATATAGGCGTAGACCATATTCCAATTCGTTTTTTGCCTGTGCAAAAATTTCTTCTGAAATATCAAAATCCTCATAAGTTTCCTGCAGCATTTGCAATGCATACTGCCTGTCGATTTCGATTTTGCACCCAAATTGCTCTAAAATTTCTTTCCTTGCTCCGGAAAAGAGCTTCATATCTCTATCACGAATACTATTTTTATCTGAATTATCACTGCCAAGGCATCTGCCATTATCAAATAATGGAGCCATCCGTATTTCTCCATTTTTACAATTGCGGATATATCCAAAATTATTCTCATGGCGATCTGTATTATGAAAAATACAGTCCAATGTAATCATTTTTTGAATAGATTCTTTGAATCCCATTTCTACAAATGACCTAAATATATCGGTCCTGCGCATCTGCATATTTTGGTGCTTTACTTGAAGCCCTGTCACGAAATCTTCTTCTGGGCTTTTAACAAAACTCGGGCAGATGCAATAAGGGATCTTATCATGTAATAATCCTCCATTATATTCTACTGCCAATGCAGCTGGGGATATTTTTGAATAAACAATTTCATTTGCGCAAAGGACCGGTTTTTTAACGTCCGCTTTTATAAGGCATGGCAGGCCTTGCGATACGCACCAAAATTTTTCCATTACTCCATCTGTTGTGAAATCCGGGGTTTTTGGCAATTCTTTTTCTTTAGCAAACTTCTCTTCACGTTCTTGGAGTTTTTCTTTGAGGAGAAATTCATCAAAACCGTTATCGTGATAATTGACATCTTCCCATTTTACGTTTTCTGGGTCATCTGAAAAATAATATCCATCTGTAATACAAACCCCTGCCGAAGCCATAAATAATTCTGCTTTTGTTTTTCCATATTTTTGCAAAATCTTCTGTATTCCGGGGCGACTTTCTGGAATCATTCTACTTTTTAGCCAACGGTCAAATAACATATTGGCGATAAGCGATTCTTCTGAATAAGTTCCTACAGGAAGTTCATTTTTAACAAGAATTTGTTGAAATCCAATAGGGATCTTATTTCCAGAAGACATTTGAAGCGTTCTCATCTCTGCAACAGGGATGTCTCTATGCATTAAATATAATGTTTTGTTCATATGTACTCCTCTCCTATTGATCTAACTCCACAAGACCTTCTTTTAACTCTTCGCAGTAGTTAATTTTGCTATCCAAATAGTAATTTAATCGGTCAATCATTTCAGATTTTGCCTCATCTTCAGATTCTGCGTCCAAGAATTCCATCTGGCCTTCGATAACTGACTGCCAGCCAAGCGCTTCTCCACAGTAAACAATACTTCCAATTAAATGTTCTCCATAATATGCAGTAATATTGATCTGCCGTCTCCACTCATTTTGCTCTGGCTCTACTTCTTCCCATTTAACATTACACATAATTATATTTCCTTTCTCTGTTATGTTGTTTTCTGCTTCTATTAAAGCATCGTATAAAATTGTGAATTCCTTTGGTCAAACATTAATGACTAATGTCTATAAAATAAAATCCAATTTTTCCGCTCCATAGAATCTTACAAATCTGCTACCATCTTCCAGAATCTGGTCGTTAAATCTTTTAAGGAAACCACTGCAATTGCCCACATAAATTTTATCAAATGCTTTTTCGGGGATCAGGTTAGAACAGATAATTTCGTTTTTAATTCTTGCGACTTCATCTCCTTTAAGATCATTCTGCAATTTTGCATATGTCTCAATAATTTCTCTTTCTCGCATGCAAACTTCAAAATCAAAATCACAATGATCAAGTTCTGTATCGTATTGTTGATAACCTTTTGCTACTCGATCATATAATTCTTCTGCGCTTGTGATTGATAATGTTTCCATTACTTTTCTCCTTTTAATCTTTATTTTTATCATTTATAATATGTCAGATAAGAAGAAAATTAAGAAGAAAATACGATATGAGCATGGGAACAATAAGGCAAGTTATATTGGTATTATTTAAAAAATTTTATATATAATATGTATCGAGCAAAAAGTGAACACTTAATCAGGCGAATATAATGTTTTGTATAAAAGAAAAGACTTGGATTTCTCCAAGTCTTTTTTGCAAATTATACTAGCTTTTACTCGCTTCTTGCCCGCAATATTTCTAAAAATCAGAAGAAATTTTATAAAGTCCAAAAGGGGCTTTAGGGCCAGCGTAATCGCAATAGTAACACTTATTGGGATGATGAGTATTTGTTACACAGAATTCATTTCCATCATGCAATGTAAAGCCCATAAAATCTGTAGCGTCAGGATCAGAAAACTCAACAAGTGGAATTCCCGTTAAACTAAAAAAATCTACGATTTTACCTTTTTTTGAACCATCCGGAGTATGCAATATAACGGCGTCTCCAATTTCAAAACCGTCATGAACGACTTCTAATACGTTTAGCGGAAGGTCCTGGCAAGTGTCAATTGAGTTCCCAAAGCTTCTTCCTGATTTTGAGAAAGGAACCCCATTATGTCCTGCATCCCAGCCCGGGAAAAGAACCGTCACGCGGCCGTCAATGGTATTGTCAACAACAATTCCAACTCTTCCTTTTAGTGATAAAGGATAAAATCCTTTATCAAAATAATCTTCTTTAATCTTTACTCTGCTTCCGATCTTAATTTCCTCATTGTCCTTTAAGTATTCTGCCTGGTCATCCTTCTCTACATTGTTTTTCCCACATAATTCAGAATTCGGTTCGATAGAAGTAAGTAGGCTGTACGGACAATAATAACAATTGGAAGAATGTAGCAGAGTGAATGCGCCAATTACGCTATAGAGAGAGCCATTATGAAACCACTTGGAAACCACTTCCCATCCTTCAGTTCCTTTGGATTCGCTAAAATCAATAAGCGGGACACCGGAGTTCTTGTTATAATCAACAATTTTCCCAGTAAGAGTGTTATCGCAAATAACAGCCTCCACTCTGTCTCCGATTTCAAAGCCATCATGAACAATCTGTAAATCATTTAATAAGACATACCAACAAGCAGAAGTTCCACCAAGATGATTATTTCCAAATCTTTTTCCTGATTTTGAGTAGACCCCTCCATCATGCCCTTCACTCCAGCCGGGGAAGAGAACCAACACATCGTCATCGTCATCGCCAGCATCGTCAACAACAATCCCAACTCTTCCTTTTAATGATGAAGGGTAGTTTCTTTCATCATCATCAAAGTAACTCCCTTCAAAATAACTAGCGTTTTCTTTGATCTTTACTCTGCTTCCGATCTTAATTTCTTCATTTTCCATTTCATTACTCATTTTTATATTCTCCTTTTTTCTTGTATAATAGTTTCAAATTTACATTTAATATGTCAGACGTACTTAAAAATAAAGAAAAACGGAAAGATGAAAAGCAGGCATTAAGGTATGCTGTATGAAATTATCATATCTATCTTATAAAGGAATTTATATATAATATGTGACGAACCAAAAGTGGACACTTAGATAAGCAAAACTGACAAGCAAAAGAAAAAGACCTGGATTTCTCCAAGTCTTCTCCTTTTTACTTTTTGTGATTATAACTTAACCTCTCCTAATGACCGACATACCACCGGAGCTGCCTTGACAAATTCTGGTGTTTTTCTAAAATCTGTTTTATAAATGCCAGTTGTTACTAAATACACATTTTTTATTCCCGCATTTCTTCCCGCAAGAGCATCAGATAGTTGATCGCCAACTAAAATACATTTTTCCAAATCTAAATTATAATGGAATGTTGCCCGGTCAATCATGCCTGTGTTCGGCTTTCGGCAGCGACAGTGAGCTTCTTTTGTATGTGGACAGTAGTAAATAGCATCCACATATTTTAATTTTCTTCGTAACTTTGCATTAAAAAGATGCATACGGAATTCTGAGTAATATCCTTTACCGATAGCACTTTGGTTTGTGATAATAATTACTTTGTATCCTTTATCGTGTGCTTCCTTAACTAATTTTTTCGCCCCGGGAAGAAGCTGCAGATCTTTTAATCGGTGTGTCATAACCTTATCGACATGCAATGTTCCATCACGATCTAAAAATAGAGCTTTGTTTTTATCGTCAGTAAGCATCTCCTTTCTCTCATAATCGCAAAAAGCTAACTTATTAAGCCCTGTATATGCGTTATAATGATTAGAATGGTAGGCATGCATTATCGCTATAATTGTACATCCTGCCGCGTAAGCAAAATGTCCAAAAGATATTCCATATAAAAAGCTGTCGATAAAAAAGACTATTATAGGGGATACTATTGCTACTATATGAAAGAACATTTTTCTGCCGCCAATTTGAAAATCACTTTCTAACAGACGTGTATTTTTACAATAATGCTCCCACAGGATAATACTGCTGTTCCCAATTTGTTCTATTTTAGGTTCGATTTCTGTATTAAGATATTCTACCAATCTTTCATGCACGCGATAGCTAGAGTCTAATAAAAAACTGTAAAACAAAGAGATTATAGGAATTAACGCTAACGAACAAATAGTTACCGCTTTCCCGGCATTAGACAATGCAAGCGTCAGCAGCGCTAATATAATTACAGTATATTGCACGGCGAAATTGTCTCTCTGAGCAATTCTCTGTTTAATCTCATCTCTAGCGTCTTCTCTTGCCTGCAGCAATATCTGCATTTCATTCGTTTCCATAAATTTCCTCGTTCTCAGATCTTTTTTTTCAAGAATAGTATATAAAATTATAGTCACTAAGTAAAGAAAAACAAATGTTATTCCAATATAGATCATAATTTCCCTCCTAATGTAATATATAGTGAATTTTTACAGAATAAATTCTATCGCAAAATATACATATCCCGGTAGAAAGCTACCGGAATATGTTGAATGAGCATCTTGTAATTTTTCATACCCTATTCTTCTAAAATATTCTGCTCTGTTATCTCTCTGTGATGAATTTATTTAGATCATCCACTAACACATTGGACGCATTCATCATGTTATCACAATCTTCATTAACGGAACTCATTAGTGCTGCCAATTCTTCACTGCTGGCGGTTACTTCTTCTGTTGCTGCAGCAGTGCTTTCTGTTCCTTTTGCAACTGTATCAATCGTCTGAGAAATATCGGCAGTCGCCCGGCTGACGCTTTCTTTTAATTCTTTTACAGTGCTAATATTTTTCTTCGTTGCTTCAATTCCTTCTGAAAGCTTTCCAAAAGATTCAATTACAAGATTTGTTTCATCTGTATTGCTTTCATTTGTATTAACCACGCTTTGTATTCCTTCAATGCACTGATTGAAATTATCAGTTAAATTCTTAATGATGTCTTTGATATTCCTTAATTCAACTGTTGTATTTCCTGCTAGATTTTTAATATTTCCAGCTACAACAGCAAAGCCTTTTCCAAGATTTCCTGCGTGAGCAGCTTCGATCGAAGCATTTAAGGCTAAAAGATTTGTTTCTGAGGCAATATCTTCAATCGCTTTTACAATTTCAGACATTTGTTTGATCTGTTCGCCTGTCTGCTCAATTTTGGCAGAAATATCATTAACACTGGAAGACATCATTTCACTGCTTGTTTTCATGCTTTCAATCTGTTTCTTCATATTTTCTGAGCGGTTATTTAAAGAAGTGATCGTTTCGTTCATGTCTTCTACTGCCCCGCCCATATCTGTCATGTCGGCTTCCATGGATTTTGTGCTTTGCGCTACATCTGCCATAGCCCCAGCCTGTGTGGTTGCGTCTCCGGCGATTCCTTCAACAGCCGCGGCAATTTGTGTGGTAGCATCTAACGCAGAAGTCATCATTGCTTTGATATCCTCACTGCTTTTATTTACTTTTGCGGAAGTGTCTTTTGCCGTCTGGATGCTTCTCCTAAAAGAAGATACAGCTTGGTCAGTATCCTTTGCCATAGCACCAAGTTCGTCTTTTCGTTCTAACAGCTTTTTATTGGAATTCTCTCTTAAATCTCCTCTGGCAGCAGTCTGAAGCTGTTTTTGTACCGAAGTTATCGTTTTTACTAATTTCTTAACAGCTAAATAGCAGACAATTGCCATTAAAATTGTGAGGAGAATGCCTTCTCCAAGCATGAACAGCGTAGAATTTCGGAACAGGTTTTCGATTCTTACAATTTCATGAGAAGTGTCAACAGCGCTTTGAATATCATCTGTATAAACGCCTGTTGTGATGATCCAGTTCCAGTCTCCGGAGATCCGTTTACTGTATGCAATTTTCGGAGCCACTGTTTTCCCATCCGATTTTGTAAAGTAGAATTCGTTATAACCTCCTGCATCGGCTGTTTTTACAATTTCTTGAATGATTTTTACCCCGTTCTGATCCTCCAGATCTTTCCGATTCGTTCCTTCCTGTTCCGAAAGGATTGGATGCATGATTAAATTATAGGAAGTGTCATCTATCCAGAAATATCCCTCTTCGTTGTCCCCGTATCGCAGGCTCCGGACTGCCTCAGAAGCCGCTGTCTGCGCTTCTTTTTCATCCATCATCCCATTTTCTGAAAGATTATAATAATATTCAGCAATGCTGACGGCGCTTTGCACTTCTGACTTAATCTCTGTTTTATAAGATTCAAGCGTATTTTCATACAGGATCTCTTTTACTGTTTTTTGCGCATACTTGAATGACCACGCAATGGTAAAATCAAATACCGCACAGGTAATTGTGATGATTGCTATTAAAGCAACTGTTAATTTTACTGCTAAAGAATTTTTACTAGATTTCATATGTACTTTTAGGCGTAAGCCTTTTCCTTTCTGCCATTACAAGGCGTTTTTACTGAATGACTAATCGTGCTCGGTTTTCCTGGATTTTCCTGTCCATGGCGGCGGCTACTTCTTTCGCGAAATCATCTATGGACGTTAAGCCATGTGAACATCCGTAGGATTTATCTACCTGATGCTGATTATGGTAATGATTTACTTCCGCCAATCGAATTTCTGCTTCCGGGAGTCCGGATTCTGCAGCCATTTCATCCGCTTTTGCGAATTCGATATCAGTCTCTAAGAGGATTCTTTTTGACTCTGCATTTTTCTCTGGGGGAAAGAGCTTATCCAGAAAAGATTTTCTCTCCTTGTTCGGTTGGATATTCTCCCGCTTTGCTTCGCGGGTTCCTTTTTCTTCTTTCGCTTCAATTTCTGCTTCCGTAAAATCTTTCCTTTCCTTTTTTGCTTTTCTTAATTTCCGAAGATGCGCTTTCGCTTCTTCTAAGGAAATGGATCCGCTCACAAATTCCCCTAAGAAAGTATATTTTTGGCACATTTTATAGAAATTTGACCGGCAGATTCCGGCTTTCTCGCAGGCAGATTTAATGATTTTGCAAATATTGTATTCTTCTAAAAATGCAAAAATTTTTATATAAAGTTTTTCTGCAAAGCCGCGTTCCCTACGGCGGACAGCACAGCGTTCTTTTTCGTATTTCTTACGGCGTTTCTGTTTCTGTTCTGCCGTATAACTTACAAGACTGTTGTTAATGACCGCTTCTGGCAAACCAAGCATATCTGCCACAGTAGTATTGCTAAAAAGAACATTTAATTTGTGTTTGTACTGATAGCGGAGCAAAGCCTGCAGCTCGCTTTCTTTTAGCGGTGTAGTGAAATAATTATTATAGCGGTGAAGCAGATACTCGCAAAATGCTCTTGAACAGCCCATCATAAATGCTGCATTCGCAATAATCGTAAGGGTATTATGGCGGTATCCGTCCATATTTCCGGCGTTTAAATGGATTATTTTTTCTACATCTAAAAATCTTCCACGCAGATACTGTGGGACGTTTTCATCATGGAGCATAGATCTCCAGGTAGAAACATCTTCTATTTTTTCTTTTGCCGGATGCTGCATGGTTGTAAGCGCACGGTATCTCTTAAAAAGCTGCTTATCCGCTTCCTTGCCATTTTTCTCAAGCGGCATTTCGTAAGTGCGCGCATATGCCTCAAGCAAAGTCTCCATGATGCAGTAATTGTCATCCGCAATTTCTTCTGTAAGCTCTGCTTCTCCATAATGATTGCAAATTGCATCTGTGTATTTCAATTGTGCAGGAATTCCTGTTAAGTATTCGTCATACTCCTTATCCGGGGCTTCTTTTGTTTTCTTTGCTAATTTTTTATTTTCTGCGAAATCCAATACATCGTTACGCAAAGTCTCATACCGCATTACTTCTCCGCGATAAAAAATTCTTGCTTCTCTATCAGATTTCTGGTTGATAGAATACGGCAGGCGAATAGAATTAAAGGTCCCGATACGAAGCAGATCTGCTCCAAAAATAAGTGCAAGCAGACGATTGATTAGCAAAAACATGCCAGAAACATCATTTGCATTATTATCAAAGCAATACAATGCATGAAACCCTTTGTTGCCGCTGGCAATTAAATATGTTGGACAGAATTTCTTAAATAACGGGTATTTTGCGAATATGTATTCCTCCCATTCTTCTATTGGCAAATTATACATTTCCCCGCAATCATCTATGTCAATTGCCATAGTGCAACAGGCTTTAATATTGCCTGCTCCATAAGAATTATGTTTTGAGAAATAGAACAAGTCTGTCTTTAGAAAATAATCTCCTTTTCCCAGTGAAGCAAAATTTAGCATCTGTTCTGCAAGAGTAACTGTATTTGCTCTTTTAGGATGATTTTTAGCAGCATCTGACGTAAAAATGCGGAAATCTCCATTATCTTGCAACATTGGAGCAGCGATAACTCCATGGGTTAATCCATCTGCATGAAAACAATCCTGCAAGAATTTTTGCAGAACATTTTTCTTAAGATCATGGAAAAATAAATCTTCAGCATGATCAGTTACTAAATTTTTCTTTCCCGCATCTTTCCATGCCTGACAATAGGCTCCCGCAATTTCACTTTCATGGATATAATCAAATTTATAATCATTTTTATTAAAAAAATCTGGCATATTAACTTCCTCTTATTTGGATAAACAATTTTTCCAAAGTTAATATGTCAGATAGTTTTCAAATTTTCTGTTTTGATATATCTGCAGCAGTGCTCAAAAGGAAAAGCGGATGATGGCTAACAGAACTTACAGAATGGTTGTTGGACATAAGAAATTTTTACTAATAATATGTGGCGGGCAAAAAGTGGACACTTGAATCAATATCAAGCATGTCAAAAGGATAAAACCTAGATTTCAAAAAAGCAGCCACATTCCTATTAAAAGGAAAGTGACTGTTTTTTCTTAAATATACTTATTGAAAAATGACAAATTTGAAAGTATGCTGGAGAATACATCTTTGCTATCTTCTATAATGTATTTAAAGGCAGCAAGCTCTACAGTCTTAAATAATTCATTCCTGTCCATCTTTTTATATTCAGGAATATTTCCATGAATGTAATCTGTTATTATACCGTATACAGATTCCTCCAATGAAAAGCCAAGTTCAAGATCTATACTTATAAAAATAATATGACCAATATCATCAAAAGGAATCTGTGCCGAATATGGCGGATATGCTCCAGATAAAGCTAAGGCAACAATATCCTTATTTTGTATTTTGTGTGCTTCCCATGTGCGGGGTTCATAAGATCGAACAGCTTTTATTGTCTTTACGGCCTGCCGGTAAATACCAAAAACTTCCTCTACCCAGTCTGCAAATAATTTCTGGTCAAAATACATTATATTAATTTGCATAGCTATTGGATAATGCTCTCTGTATTCATCCATTTTCTCTACCAGATTATGAAATTCTTTGCTTATTTCTGGAAACACGTCTGACAAAATGTCTGCTCTTGCCATCAATCCTTTGCTTGTGTAGATATCCTTTCCCCATAGAGCATTTTTATAATCCGTTGATGTAAAATTATAATTTTCCATTTGCTCTCTCCTACTCTGCTACCTGTTTGTTGCTAATCTCTTTGCCGCTTCAATACATAAAGCGCTTCTCTGCGCCTCATCTTCCTCAAAAGTGATCTGCGCGCACAGTGGCGATCCTTTCATCTTTTCAGCAGTAAACACTAAACCGTTATTTCGCTTGTCTAAATATCGGGCATCAATCTGATTCGGATCACCAAGTAGCACTACCTTTGTTCCAAGGCCTGCTCTTGTGACAATTTCAAGTGCCTGATTAACTGTTAAGTTCTGTGCTTCATCTACAATCATGAATGATCTTGCAAGAGAACGTCCCCGCAGATATCCAACAGCTTCAATGCGAACAATTCCTTTACTCATAACAAAATCTATCTGCTGTTCCGCTAAAGATAGATCGTGTTCTTTCCCGGCAAAAATTGTCTGCATATTATCCATAAATGGAGCGATAAGTGGAGACATTTTTTCTTCCAGTTTTCCCGGGAGGAAGCCTAAATCATTATCAGATATTGTATTACTTCTAGTAATAAGGATCTGATCATAGGTAGCATTTTTTGAAAATCTCTGCTTATTATAGGTCTGTGCAAGAGCACTTGCGATAGAAAGCATAGTTTTTCCAGTTCCGGCTGGTCCTTTTGCAATAACAAGCGGAATTTCTTCTACCGGCGCCCCAAGAGCATGCATCAGCATTGTCTGAGATGCATTTCGTGGCTTTACATCAAGATAAGACGCCATCTGCTTTGTGCTAACAACATAAATGCGGCCATCTCTATAAATGCCAATAGCAGATGAACTTGCACTTTTGAAAACAAGATACTCATTTTCTACCAGATCATTAACCTTGACAAAAGATGCATCTACTCCGGCTGCTCCGGCGGTATACAAAGCGTTAATATTTTCATTAGTGACAGTATCAATAAAGCGCTTTCCTGTATACGGAATACTTGTCGTAGACTCAATGCTTTCATTCCGGTATCCTTCTACCTGCACGCCGCAAGCAGAGGCATTGATCCTCATGGAAAGATCATTCGTAACAAGAATAATGGGTAACTGATACTTTTTACTTTTACCCATTTTAATAACAGTTGCAATAATTCTGTTATCTGGGACCTCAATGCTATATCCTAAAGGTAAGACATTTCTATCTACCATATCCGGTTCTACTATTACACGTCCGCCGCTCCATGTGTTTACTCCATCAAGTAAAGAACCCTGTTTTCTGAGAGATTCTAAAAGACGAATTGCTTCTCTTGTATTAAATCCTCTCTCGCCTCCATTATCCTTATGAGCATCAAGTTCCTGAAGAGTTGTGCCGGTAATTACAACATCATTATCCACAAAACCAAATAAGGCCATTGGGCTTGTCATAAGGATATTCGTGTCTAATACATAAGTTTTTTTCATATTTTTCTCCTTTTTTTCTTGATTTATATTTTATATTTAATATGTCAGATGGGCAGAAAATAAAGAGAAAATGTAGTATGAGGTACGGAAGCAATAAGATAAATCGCGCTGGTATTGATTTAAAAAATTTTATCTATAATATATGGCGGGCAAAAAGTAGACATTTAAAAATGGATAACTTCTGCATTATTAAGCGTTTGGAGTAACATTATCATAATTATAGCAAATGCCATTAGTCGTATGACATGCCGGGCAATCCAGTAAGCTTTATGCTGTCCTAATTTCCCGCGCAAAATCCAAATTCCCATTCTTTTCCCTTTGCGAGAGTTGCATTTTTTACATGCTGGCACCAAATTCTGGATGTCATTAATGTCTGTAATCCCTTTTCTCTTTAGCTTTTTCCTTAATCGCCTACTCTTTTGTGCAATGTTAATTGGATATAAATGATCTACTGTGACATCTTTCGTTTTTAGAAGTCTCCCACAATAAGCACAGAAATATCTATTTGCTATGGCGGGGCGGGTATTTTTAAAAAATGTTTTTCTGTATGTAGTGCTTCTTTTAGTTTCCATTTCTGTAAACTCCTTAGATTCCTAAATAAAATTTGCTATAATATGTCTGATGGGAAGGAAAATAAGGATCTTGTCATATCGAAAATTTTATTGACGATATTATTCCGTAATACAATTATTATGAACTGACTCCAGAAGCTATCTCGTATTATTTTTGTGGAAAAGAAGAATTGGATTATTTGTCATGTACTTCATTTGAATAATATCGAAAAATAGCAAATGAAAATTTTGCGGTAATGGAGTTAGTTTTTTCTTTTGCAGAAGACACATTTACCAGTGGTAAAAAAAGAGAAGTGCCAAACTCTTGCAAATGCTTATTTTCTATTGTCGCTTGTATCTTGGGGAATGTATTCTTGAGGCAAAAAGAAAGAGAGGGATTAACCTCTCTTTTTTTGTTTAAGCTTCCTTTACGTCCAAATGGTATCATGGCAAATCTGCTTAAGTTCAATCTGCAACTCTTTTGCGTCTCTAGCATCATACATAAATGAGCAATTAGCACAGTTGCTACCCGGACGGTTTGGATAACGATTCTTAAAAGCTTTTATTGCCTCTTCCCATGAAGAAGCAAATACAAGAACATATCCAAAGCTATAAGGATACTCCGGATCAGAACCAAACGTGAAATAATAAGCAGAACGCCCCCTCTCTTCTTTTGTCGCTAATATCTTTGTGACTTTACAAATAGCCTGCTCCACGTTTTCTTTCTGCTCCTTTAATCCCCCTGCTACTGTTTGGGAAAGAAATGCTGCTGTTAAAGATGACAGATATTCTTTCTCACTCATGAGCGCATGATAAATAATCTCACAATCTTTTGTCGTAAGGAGATCTTTATCAGCCGGAAGATCTTTGTCCATTAGATTCGGGGGAGTCATTAATGAGTTAGCCTGATGCATTTCTGGAGTAACATAATCCTCTAAGGGAATATTATGCTTTTTTGCAAAGCCAACTAATGTATGGAACATATCTTTTTCCAAAGGAACTTCCCAATAAGGATTGTGCCAATCGACATTAGGTTTCTTATCCAGATAACCATAATTAATCCATTTCCCTTCAGAATTTTTCTGGCAGACAAAATAAGAAATATCCAAAGACTTATCGCCAGGTAGGCCCTCCATACCTCTTGTAAAGATATTTACCTCAATGTCTAAATTTCCGCACTCTAACGTAGCGAGTCCTCGTAATGGGGCGGAATTGTCCGGTACGTCCCAAAAATTTTTGCGAATATTAGAAATGAAGTTATCAATTCCGTTGATTGTGAATTTATATATCAATGCTGATATTGAATCCGGATTTTTTATAGTTCTAATGTTTGTAATAGATTTCATAATTTTCCTTTCTTTCATTGGAACACGTATTTTCAAACTTTTTGATTTACATTTGCTGTCCCCATCCAAAAGTATCCCAAACATACGACTTTCCAACTGTGATATATTTTTCTCTTTCTTTCCAATACCTTCCTTCATAAATATCACATGTTGCTTCTTTACCTTTTAGCAAAGCAAGAACATCATCAAAAGAATATTGATGCATAGGATATATTTCTTCTTTTACTTTCTCTGTACCACCTTCGTTCCAAAACACAACAATATATGAGGTTGGTTTAAACTTTTTATTGCTCATAATTTCTACTTCCTTTCCAATGAAATATGTTTACTCTACTTCAAATTTTTCAATATCAAAATCTCCATCGTATTTTGTTTTTTCTAATAGCTTTTTAGCGTGTCAAATAAGCGAATTAATTCTCATATCTGATGCTATTTTCCAAAATCATAAATTTTAGGAGTTCCATCGGCATTCTGCATAATGGCGACTCCGCCACCGCCAGAAGAAAAGGTAGCAAAATACATTACTCCTGTTTCCTTGTCAGCATAAATATCATATCCGCATCCAGAGTCAACATGTTCCATCATCTGATCCTGCTTTGCATTAACACTCTCGGCCGTATTCCCGCAAGCGGAAACGAATAACATAGCAAACATAATTCCAGTAAAAATTTTTTTCTTCATAATAA
>OGXD01001572.1_pt1 | contig 17064 bp, 7 predicted proteins | sample 1576211 | NCBI WGS metagenome assembly OGXD01 (sample SAMEA3541470, study PRJEB24748) | human gut metagenome | biome: human gut; feature: human-associated habitat; material: faeces | place: China | collected 2012
CGTGCGGGGGCCAGCCTTTTTAGCTTATGCGCTTATGCCTTTACAGGCTGTGCGTCGGGAGGTTTTCCCTTATCCCCGGCGCTTCTTGCCAACCAGCAGGGCCGCACCGGCCATGGCCGTGATCCCCATCAGGGAGACCCACAGCACCAGACGGCTCTCGTCGCCGGTGGCGGGCTTGGTGGGATCGGCGGGCTGATCGGGCTTGCCGGGATTCACAGGCTCCAGCTCAGCGCCGCAGGTATCGCACTTGCCGTCCTTGTCCGCATCCGTATGGCCGGTGGCGGGGAGTACACGGGTCTCCGTCTCACCGCAGGGGCAGGTGCGGGTCTCCACGCCGTCCTCGGTGCAGGTGGCGGGAGTGGTGACGACCCACTCACCGAACTGGTGGGTGTGGGCGGTGCAGATGATGTCGGCACGGTTGCTGATGCGGATACGGGGCGCCATAGCGGTGCCGTCGGCCAGCACGAAGGTGTTGTCGTAGGAGGCCAGACCTGTGGCGGAGATCTCGCAGCCCGGCTCCAGGTTCTTTACCTCATCGTTGGGGCAGATGTAACCGTCGATGAACACACGGGATACCACACCGGCGCTGTCACGAACCAGAATGGTCTGCACCAGGCCGTTGGCCATCTCGATGCCCACCACATAGCCCTTCAGGGTGATGAGTTGGCCCAGCACGGAGCCGTCGTTGACCTGGGTGGAGGTGACCTCTCTGGGGGTCACGGCCTCACCCTCGCCCAGCTTGACGATGTCGGTGACGGCCAGCTGGTGCTCACCCTGATAGGAGCTGGTGGTGCCGGACACACGCACCCGGTCGCCGATCTTGAAGTCACCGGCCACGGGGAAGCAGTTGATGCCGCCGGTCTCGTCCTGCACGTAGATGCAGTCGAAGAAGGCCGTCTCCTTGTCATAGCCGGAGGCGTTGGAGGTGACCACGCCCTCGATGGTGTACTTGTAGCCGTCCTCGGTCTGGGCCTGCACCTCGGCGATGGGCGTGATCTGCACGGGGTTGATGAGCCGCAGCAGATTCTCGCAGATCTTGTAGTTGGAGTAGTTCTTCTCGGAGCCGTTGTCGCTGATGCTGGCCTGCACCTCAAAGTTGGACATGAAGGCCGCACCGGAGACCACCACCATGCCACGGCCCTCCAGCTGCTCGGTGGCCATGACCATCAGGCGGCTGTCGTTTTCGGCAAAGGCATACTTGGGCGTACCGGCGCCGCCCAGACCGTCCTGATCCACGTCCACGGAGTAGGTGGTGGCATGGCCATACACCACGGGGGACACGGCAGCGGGCAGCGTGGAGGTGGCGTTGCCGCTTGCGTCCACGGCATAGATGGACGCACCGCCGTAGTGGCTGAAGCGCTCGGTGTAGAGCTTGTCATAGGGATGGTCGGGATCGACCTCTACGCCGTCCATCAGGGGGTTGTCCATGTTGTAGGAGCTGAAGTACAGCCGCCACTTATCCACGCCGTCGGCGGCGCTGCGAACGTCGTCATAGGTGGCGTCGTCGCTGATGCGGAGGCTGGAGCCCAGAGCGGCCAGCACCTCATTCTGGGTGGCTGCCATGTGCTTGATGGCGGGGTTGCTCTGAATGACGTCGTAGTTCTCGTAGTTGTCGGACCAGCCTGCCAGAATGACGGTACCTCCGGCTGCGTTGAAAGCGTCGATGGCCGCCAGCTCGTCAGCACTGTACGTCTTGGGATCGGCCTGAGCGGCCTCCAGACGGCGGCTGGGAGCGGTGAGGATCAGAGCCTTGAACTTGGGATTGCCACAGGCGGCGATGAGCTCCTCGCTGGAGTTCAGCTGCACGGTCCGGACGCTGTACTTAGCGGCCAGATTGCTGAAGTTGCCCATGGAATCCTTATAGTTGCCCGCCACATACTCGTTGTAGTGGGAAGCGTCGATGCCGATATACACCAGCGCATCCGCATTGAGCACATCCAGATCGATGGTCTTGGTGAAGGTGTACTCCTTGCCGTTCTGCTCCACCACGGCGGTGACCTGAACGGTGAACACACGGGCGGCGGTGGGGGTGTAGTGGAAGGAGACATCCAGCGTGCTGCTCTTGCCCAGCGTGTAGCCCTTGTCGCCCTCACCCTTATCCACGCCAATGACGGTGCCGCCGATGGTGTAGGTCAGGGACTTGATGGTGGCGTCGGTGTCCTCGCTGTTGAAGAGGGTGGTGGTCAGGGTCAGCTCCTCGTCGGTGACGGGAGTGGCGGTGCCGCAGACCATGTTGGAGATGCCCAGCTTCAGGCTCTCACCCACCCACACGGGGGAGGTGACCGCCAGATCGCCGTCACCCTCGGTGACACGGATGAAATAGTAGCTGTAATCCGGATCCAGCGTCACGGACAGGCTGCCCTGATTCAGCTCGGCGGGGTCGGACCAGGTGTGGACCACCTTGCCGGAGTTGACCACCACCTCCACCTTGGAGATGGAGTCGCTCTTGTCGGGATCGTTGACGGTGACCTCAAGATTCAGCTTCTCGGGGACCTCGGTGATACTGGAGCCCATCATCTGACCGTTGACGGTGTAGCCCAGCTCCAGGTTCTTATCCTCGGTGGCGTACATCCGCAGGGCCCGGATGGCCTCGTAGATGCCATCTTCGGTGAAGTTGTCGGTGAGGATAACGTCACGGGCGTCGTTGGCATTGCCCCAGCGGCCCTTGTGGTTGTCCTGATTGTTGGTGGGAGCCAGGTGCCAGCCCTTATCCAGCGCCATGATGTACTGCTCATAGCTGGGATAGTAGCCGCCGGCGCCGATCTGGCCCTCGCCGTTACCCACCTCCACCATATACATACGGCTGTCAATGACGGGATCCCAGTAGGAGAAGTCACTGAAGTTGCCGAAGGTGGTGCCGGGATGGTTGAACTGGCTGATGGAGTCCACGCCCTCGGCCTGACTCAGCAGAGCGTAGTAGGCCTTCATACCGGCGTCGTCGGTCTTGTTGTTGAGGGTGGTGTTGTTGCGGGAGACCACGCCGGGGGTGTTGAAGGTGTTGATGTGGCCGGGGCCGCCGGACCATGTCATCTCGAAGCCGCCCAGCGCCACGATGGAACCGGCGTTCTCGGCGTTGAAGGCATCGATGGTGCTCTTATAGGTGCTCCAGCTGTGGTTGGCATCGGAGTCCTTCACCAGAGAGGTGTCATACAGAGCGCCCTCCACGTTAGCATTGGTCTTGGAGTCGAAGTAGTTGGAGTGGTCGGTGAAGGCTACGAACTGCACGTTGGCGCTGGCGGGGATGCTCTTGATGTAGTCCAGCGCAGAGGTCAGCGTACCGGAGCCGTCGGAATACTGGGTGTGGCTGTGAAGCTGACCGAAGTACAGCTGATACTGAGTCTTGCCCACGGTGAAGAACCAGTTGAAGCTGGCCTCCTTGCCGTCGGTACGCTTGGCGGTGACCACCACCTCCGTGCGGCCGTCGGTGAGGTCGGCAGCGGGCGTGTAAGTGACACGACCATCGGCATACACAGCATCCACGGTCTTGCCGTTCACCGTCATGGTGATGGTGGGCTCCGTCCCGGCATTAGCCAGCGCCACAGAGATGGCGGGCCGCTTGTCGCTGCCGGTCTGAGCGCCCCGCATGGGCATGGGATCGGAGAACACCGGCTCGTCCTTGACGGGGATCTCCACCGTGCGGGTGATGGCCTTGCCCTGATTGTCCACGCCGCTGATGGTTACGGTGAGTTTGTCGCCCGTCACCTTCTCCACGGGGATGGTGACGGTGTAAACACCCTCCTCCTCGGTGACAGTCAGGGCCTCGCCCGCCAGCGTGGCGGTCATATCGCCCTTGACACCGAAGGGAGCATCCACGGTGAAGCTAAAGGTGTAGGCCTGCCCCACATAGGCGTCATACAGGTGGTCGATGACCACGGCGGGCATATTCACGATGCCGCCGGTCAGCTCCGTCCCCTCCGCCACGGGATAGAAGGAGAAGGAGTAGATGGTGTAGTCCAGACTGCCGGTGGAGCTGTACATACTGTACACCTTGAAGCTGTCGCTGTAATACTCCAGCCACTGGCTGTATTTGCCGTTATACTTGGCGGTGCGGCTCTCCATTTCGTAGCCGCCCACATTGCCGGAGCACTCCCGGACCAGCCAGTCGGCGTCCTCACTGGCGGTGAGGGAATAGAAGGCGTTGTTGCCGGTGCCGTTGGCACACAGATAGCCGTAGGTGTCGTTGCGGAAGCGATAGTACTCGCCGCTGCGCTCCACGGTAAAGACCACGGCGCCGTTGGAGCAGACAGCCTTGCCGCTCTCAATGGTGGCGGCCGCCTTGTTGATGGCGGGACTGTCGGTGTTGTCATTTTGCTCCGCCAGAACCGCCTCAGCGTTCTGGTTGTAGATGACCACCTCATCGCCGGCCTGAGGCAGCTGGCCGGGGGTGGGAGGCGTCACGTTGGTGACGTAGTCGGTACTGGCGCCGTTGCGGAGCTGATAGGTGCCGTTGTAGGCGGAGCAGCAGGCATACAGGGCCGTGACATCGACCTCAGTAGTATTGGCGGGCAGCGGCACACCCTTGAAGAGCTTGGTGCTGCCGGTGGCGTCGGTGACGGGGGTGCTGCCGGAAGCGTTGTAGGTACCCAGTGTCACGTCCTTGATGTAGACGTACTCACTGAGATAGTCGGCGCCCATCTGGGAGACGGTGATCTCCTGTGCGGGGATGGCCTCCACACCGGCCTTTACCACCTCCATGGCAGGGGACTGCATCTGAGGCACGCCGCCGTAGGGGCTAACGGTACCGGTGACTTTCACCACGTCGCCTACCTTATAGTTGGCGTGGTTGGCGTAATCATAGATCTGGAAGCCGTAGATCTCACCGCCGATGACGTCCTCCAGAATGATGGAACTGATGCTGGCAGCGCCGTTATAGGCGTTGCCGTAGTGATACACCACCTGACCCACCACGGAGACATTTTCGGTCTTGGTGGTGATGGCCCCGGCCTCCTTGACGGTGAGCGTCCCGTCGGGGATCATGTCGTCCGTAATGGGGTCATTGACGGAACCGGCGGCCCGGATCTCGTCGGCAACGGTATTCCGCAGCTGCAGGGTGCCGTTGTTGGTGCCTACGGCGGCGGTAACATCTACCTTGTCGCCCACGGCAAAGGCCCAGCTGTCGCCGTTCTTGGGCAGAACTGCCTTATAGAGCTGGATGGTCTTACCGTCGGTATCCTTGAAGGTGACATTGGGGCTGGCGTACTGACCGTTGTTGTCATAGATCTCGGTGATCTCCAGCCCCTTCAGCTGCACATAGGTACACACATCGTCGGCGGTCAGGGCGGCGATGGTGGTGGGCTTGGCGTCCAGGGTCAGGCCGCTGGACTTGACGAAGGTGCCGCTGCCCAGCTGCGCCATGCCCCTGAACTCGGCCCGCTTGCCGGTGCCGATGATGGTGTCGCCCAAGGCGATCTCATCGGTCTTGGCGGCCAGACGCAGACAGATAGCACCGGTGGCGTCCTGCAGATAGTAGTTCTGGCCGTCCACCAGTGTCACAACGCCCTTGACGGTGAACTCGGTGTCGGTGGCGCCCTCCAGCGCCGTGCGGATAGGTACGGTGGCGGGCTCCTCCGGATCAGGCTCCGTGGTGGCGTCCACATACTGCTTCTCCTGCGTCAGCTTGTAGAAGGTCATGCCGAAGTCCGCTTCCTTCAGCCGGTCAGTGCTGGTGCAGTAGGCGGAGAACTCGGTGAACTTGGCGAAGTATTCCAGGTAGACCTTGCCGTACTGACCGGTGACGCCGCTGCCGGAGAGGTAGTAGGAGGCGTTCTCGGCATTGCAGGTCTCCACATCCCAGCGAGTGGCGCCCTTGGCGGCCACGTTGAGATGGAACTTGCCATTATTTTCACCCAGCGTCAGGGTCTTGTCGTTCTGGGTGAAGGTATAGGTGCCGTCGTCGTTGGCGGTGACATCCCAGACCAGCGCATCCATGGCGTTGGCAGTCAGCGCATCATTTTCCACCGTGGCGGCCACGGGGGTCAGGTAGTAATTGCTCATCACGGTGGAGCTGACGGCAAAGCCGTTGCCGGCGTTGAAAATGACCACCTTGTCGCCGCCGGTGAGGGCAGCGGTCTTGACGTACTTGTCCACCAGACGATAGGCCTTGTAGATGAACACGACCTCCTGACTGTCGGTCATGCCGTCTTTCACAGCCTTGACGGTGATGGTGCAGGAGGAGGTGATGGTCACGGGGCCGGTGTAGTCCTGATAGGCGCCGTCATCCACCTTGTACCGCAGGGTGGCATCCGCCGTCTTGCAGGCAAAGGCCACGGTGTCGCCCACCTTCACATCGCCGGAGGCGGTGCCGGTGGGGGCAGCTACCTGCTCCAGCCCGCCGCCCAGCTTATAGAGGGTGAAGTGGCAGGGGTAGCCGCCGGGAGACTTCGTAATGGTTTCATTTTTGTAAGCACGGAACTTGTTCTTGGAGCTGGCGTTGCTGGCCAGCTTGACCGTGTCATCGCCCTGTCCGGCGAAGGTAAAGGTTCCGTCGGTGGCATCGAAATCCACGGCCCACCGGTAGCTGTCGCTTTTAATGCCATTGTTGTTGCCGCCTTTGGGAGCAATGGCCTTGCCGTTGGCGTCACTGAGAATGGTACCATTCTTGCCCACGGTCAGCGTCCAGACGCCGCCCGTGGGATCAATGACCTGATCGTTGGCAGCTGTCACGGCCACCGCCGTGACCCATGAGTCGTCCAGCACACCGGGGGCGTAACCGTTGTTGGCTACCATCACATACTCGCCGGTGACCAGTTCATCGGCGGACGTGACCTTGGTGTAGGTCTTTGTCGCTGATTCGTCTGCCAGAACTGCTGTGGGCAGCAGCGAGAGCAGCATCATCAGCGACAGCAGCACAGACATGATCCGACTGCTGAGTCCTCTCTTCTTCAATGAGATCCCTCCTGTTCAATATTACACGTTTACACGGCGGCCTGCTTCTGTCCTTCCGTCCCCCCGGAGATAGTACAAAGCCGCCTGACCCGCATCCGGCGGGCAGACGACCTTCCACAAGCTATCCTGTTTTTGGCACGGAGGCAGCGTCAAGGGCTCCGATCAGCTGAAACAGGCAGACTGTGGGGGATACCGTTGAGCAAAGACAAACCTTTCGTGTATCGTGCTGCCGGTCAAAACCGTGTACGCCGCTTTTGGCCGTACATACCGCCTTTGACCGATGGTAACAGTCTATCATAAAGCTACCCAAATGGCTACCCCTTTTTCAATGATTTTGTCAGAAACGTGCAATAAGTTTGTATAATATCTGCAAAGTCTATTGACAGATGTAGCTGACTAGTGAACACTATTGACATCAGGGGCGGAAGTTGCTATGCTGTAACCAAATATCATTGACGGAGGAAACGCCCATGAAGCGGAAGAAGGGGAATGCGGACCGGCTGACAGCCGGGGCCTGGTGGAGCAGGAACCGGTGGAGCTGCGTCATTCTGGCGGCGGCGCTGGTGCTGTTCATCGTCGTGCGGATGGCGGCTGTGACCTTTGAGCAGCCCCAGCCCCGAGGGGATGAATATGCCGAGTACGAGACCGGCGTCGTCACGGATATCCTGTCGGACAATACCGAGGCAGATGCCGTGGCTGACGGCGGCTATCGGGGGGAGCAGCTGCTGCTGGCGCAGGTGCGCTCCGGCCAGTACAAGGGCGAGACCATGCAGGTGTATAACTATGTGGGGCCGCTGTACGGCCAGCCCCTGAAGGTGGGGCAGCGGGCGGTGCTGCTGATCTCCACTTATAGCGACGGCAGCCATACCGCCACGGTGTACGAATATGACCGGGCGGTGGGTCTGGCGGTGACCGTGGGCCTGTTCCTGCTGGCAACGGTGCTGGTGGGCGGCAAGGTGGGAGCCAAGTCTCTGGTGGCGCTGGCAGTGACGCTGGTGTGCCTGTTCTGGATCCTGATCCCCCTGCTGATGAAGGGAGCGTCCACGCTGCTGACGGTGTTTCTGGTGTGCGCCTACATCACCGTGGTGACGATGGTGATCTTGGGCGGCGTGTGCCGCAAGACGGTGTGTGCTGCGCTGGGTACGGTGGCCGGTACGGCGCTGGCGCTGCTGTTCGCCCTGCTGTCCCAGAGCCTTCTGCGGATCGACGGCCTGCGGCTGACGGATGTGGAACCGCTGCTGCAGCTGCGGCAGACGGGTACGCCTCTGGGCCTGCGGGGCCTGCTGGTGGCGGGGGTAGTCATCAGTGCGCTGGGCGCCGTGATGGACGTGGCCATGAGCATCTCCTCTGCGCTGACGGAGGTACATACCGTGGCCCCGGACCGGGACGGCCGGGCTCTGTTCCGCTCCGGTATGAATATCGGCCGGGATATGGTGGGTACCATGACCAACACCCTGATCCTGGCATTTTTGGGCAGCGGCCTGTCCTTCATCATCTATCTGTATTCGCTGGGGCTGGATCCCCGGCAGCTCATCAGCTCCCCCTATATGGCCACGGAGGTCATCAGCGGCATCGCCAGCAGCATCGGCGTCATTCTGGCGGTCCCCCTGACGGCGCTCATCACCTCGTTCATTTTGGTGAAGGATAAAAAACCGAAGGCCCCCTGCGGATCGAAACCGGAGGATAAGAAGCTTCCCAAAGAGGTTCAATAAGGGAGGCACCACCGGCGGCTGGACAAAAAGGTGTCCAATGCTGGACAAAAGCTGGACAAAAACCGGGACGCTCCAAGGTCAGAAAATGGGGCAGTAACTGGACAAAACCGGCGGATGCAGGCCGAAAAAACGACAGCGCAAAAACCAAAGGGATAAAAGCAGCCCCCTTTGAAATCCAAAAACGGAATACCGGCAGAGAAAAAACTTCCAGGCACCGGACTGCTATCGATTCCGAAAAAGAGAAAATACCGGCATATGATCGGCACCGAAAAGAAGCAGGAGCCGAGATGATAGCAGCGCCGGGAAAAGGCGGGATCCATGCCGATGACAGAGTCGGAAACGGGGGAATATCGGGCCGATCAAGGAAGCCGGAGAAGTGCAAAAGCCGGTCCGGCAGCGGTGCCGAAAGCGCAGGTACCGGAACGATAGCAGAGCCGTGAGAGCGAAAATACGGAGCAATGACAACGCTGAAAATACGAATACCGGCAGAATAGAAAAACAGCAAAAAACAGGCGGGGGAGGCAATTTTGCCTTCCCCGCCTGCTTGCCGCCGGATGCGGCTGTACAGGAGGAGAGCTCACCTGCTTGCGGCGCAGGGAGGAATGACCTATACACCTCCCAGTATATACGAGATCCGGAGAAATAGCAATGATTTTTCGGAAAAATTTTCCTGATGGGAGCATGAATTTTTTGAATATTTCGCATGGGGAAAATACTGAGGTGCAGAAGGGTCACAGAGCCGCTCCGGATTTTTCGATTCTGGCAGCGTGGCGGCATCAGGGAAAAGTGGCAGCAAAAATCGAATCGTATCAGAAGATGAAACGGTATCGAGAAAATCAGGAAGCAGCGGGAAATCAGGCGACGGCGGAGAAGCCGGGTGGATTCGGAAAAGCAAAAGGCGGAGGGGGACCCTACTGGGTCCCCCCTCCGCCTTTACAGAAAGAGAGATGCGCTATTTCAAGGGGCCTTGCCGCCGAAGGGGCCTTGCCGCCGAAGGGGCTACGCCACCAAGGGGCTACGCCGCCAAGGGGCTACGCCGCCAAGGGGCTACGCCGCCAAGGGGCTACGCCGCCGAAGGGCTTTGCTACCAAGGGGCTTTGCCGCCAAGGGGCTGTGCCGCCAAGGGGCTGTGCCGCCAAGGGCTTTTATCGCCTAAGAGGAGCGCTGCGAAGGGGGGAATCAGGCCCGGGGCGTCTTACCGGCCACCAGAACGGCTCCGGCCAGAACGGCCACGGTCATGAGGCTCAGCCACAGACCCATGGCGGCTCCGTCAGCGGTGTTGGGGCTGTCGGTGCCGTTATTGCCGGTATTGCCGCCGCTGTTGGCGTTGGGATCGGCGGCGCCGCAGACGGTACACTTGCCGTCCTTGTAGCTGTGGCCGGCGGCGGGGATGACCTCGCCGGTCTCGCCGGTCTCGCCGGTCTCGCCGCAGACGGTGCAGACCTTATCGCCGGTGTAGCCGGGCTCGGTGCAGGTGGCGTCCTTGGCGTTTTTCACCACGGTGCTGTGACCGGTGGCGGGCAGCGTCTCGGTAGACAGTACCTCATCGCAGTCATCGCAGATGACGGTGACAGAGCCGTCCTCGGTACAGGTGGCAGGGGTCTCGGTGCGGGTGGTGTGGTCGTGATCGCAGGTGACCTCCACGGCGATGAGGGTGTAGTCACCGGTGTTCAGCAACGCCCGCACCATGCCGGTGCCGGTGTGCAGCGCGGTGACATGCCCACTCGCATCCACGGAGAGGATGCTCTCATCCAGACTGGCATAGTTCACAGGGTTCAGCTCCGGAATCACCACGCCGGACTCGTCCAGCAGGGTCAGGTACTGCGTGAGGTCCGCGCCTTGGCCCAGCTTCAGATGAATGGTATCCTGGGTGGCCTGAATACCGTCGTACCGCTTGGGTACCACAGTGACGAAGCACTGGACGGTATCCTGGGTGGTGCTGGTGGCGGTGGCGGTGATGACGGCATTGCCGGGATTTCTGGCGTCCACAAAGGCGCACTCATCGGGCAGATCACGGTTGGAGGTGGCACGGATCACGGGGTTGGTCAGGTCCACCGCATTGGGATCGCTGTTGGTAAAGGTGATGATCTGATCGTCGCTGGTGGCGGCGGTATCCGTGGCGTGGATACCGTCACGGCCGGCACCCACGATGCCCTGCTTGCCCTGCAGGAAGATGCGGTTGCTGCGGGCCTGGATCCAGCCGTGGTACAGCTCCACAGAGCCTGGGTACGGGCCCACATGGACGGTGAAGGAGGCGGTCATGCCCTGATACTCGGCGGTGACGGTGACGTCGCCGGACTTGCCGTCCTTATTGGCCACCAGTGTGGTCTTGCTGTACTCATCCAAGTCGGCAATGGTGGGATCGGAGACACTCCAGATGAGGCCGTCGGTGCCGTAGGCGTTGTGCTTGCCGGAGAGGGCAAAGCCGTAGGGCTCCAGATACACGCCGGGCAGGTCGATGGTGGAATCGAAGTACATGGTGGTGGTCATCTCATCGAAGTCCAGACGCAGACCGGTGTAGGTCAGCTGATCGCTGACGCCCACCACGCAGGAGACGGAGGCACCGTTGGCGGTAGTGGCGGTGACGGTGGTGACGCCGGGGGCCTTGGCAGTGACCAGACCGTTCTCGTCCACGGAGGCCACGTCGTCGTTGCTGCTGGTCCAAGTGAGAGCGGCCTCGGTATCGGTGTCGAAGACCAACAGCTGCTGCTGTTCACCGGTGAACAGGAAGGCGGTGGTATCGGACAGGGACAGGGTGGTGCCCTCGAAGGTGTCGGGCAGCTGCACCAGATAGGCGGCGTAGTTGTAGCCCCAGTCGGACAGCTGGACATACAGGAGCTTGCCGGCGTAGTCGGTGACATCCACGGACACAGCGTCGGAGGTGACATCGGGCATATCCGCCAGACCCACGTTCTTGTGCAGGAGCTTCTCGGAACTGGTGCTGATGGTGCCGTCGTCATTGGCCACGAAGATCTCGGTATCCAGATACAGATGCTCGTCGGAGACCTGCATCCCCAAGGTGGTGCGGCCGTCGGCGCCAGTGCTCAGGGTCACACGGCCCTGATCCAGCTGGGGAGCCTGAGTATCGATGTACACAGGGAAGGTCAGGGTATCCCGGACATTGCGGCTCTCGTGATCGGTGACGGGATCGGCGGTGATGGTGTAGTAGTACTGGCCGTCAGGCAGGGCGCTGCCCTCGTTGTCCGTGCCGTACCAGGCGTCAGGAGCCATATCCTGATACATGGTGGCGGGAATGGGGCCGCCCTGAGAGGACACATAGATGGTCTTGGGGACGTTGGTAACGGCGTCGCTCCAGACCTCCTGCCCGTCGGCGTTGGTGACGGTGAAGTGCAGGGCGGAGGCGCTGCGCATCTGGCTGACGTTGACAAGTTCCACGCCGTCCATATAGGTATCGCCGTTGGGGGAGATGGTGATATGCCCGGCCTTCAGGGAGGTTTTCTCTGCCCCGTCCATGGTCACGGACAGATTGGCGCCCAGACGATAGGCAAAGCTGCTGGTGAAGTATGCGCCCAGCTCGGTAGAGAGCTGGCTGTAAGGCACGGTATCCTCATTGAGCATAGTGGCGTAGTCCAGCATACCGGGGGCGGACCAGTCGCCGTAGTAGGCCAGGAAGGGGATGGACAGATCTGCGCTGCCATCCTTGGCGGTGAGCACCACGAAACCCTCCACATAGATGCCGTTTTCATAGGCGGCGTCCAGCTTGCCCTTCTGGCTCTGGGAGAGGGAGACGCTGACCTTCACGTCGCCGGTGGCCCCGGCAGCCAGCGTCACGGTCTTGTCGCCGGAAACGGTGACATCCAGCGCCTCATCGTGGCTGCTCATGTAGGTCTTGCCGTCCTGCTCCAGCACGGCGGGGGACATGGCGATGACGGACACGTCATACTGGGCGGTGTCCTTGCCCATGTTTCGGGCGTGGAAGGTCAGGCCGTAGCTGCCGTTCTTGGCAACATCGTCCCCCAGATCCAGCACGGGCTTGGTGTCGCCGTACTGGTCGGCATCGGTGTAGAGTACCACATCGCTGGAGGTGGCGGCGGACAGGTCAATGAGGCCGCTGCCCTGCAGACGGGGGGAGTAGGGGAGCTTCGTCTCCGGGTCAACGACCGGGGAGGCAGTGGACATCATCAGGTTCTCCGTCATGGAGGCGGCATCATAGCTGCCGGTCCAGTTCTCGGCCATGTAGGACTTCACCAGAACGCTGGCACCGGCCACATAGGGGCTGGCCATGGAGGTGCCGCTCATGGAGGCGTAATCACCCTTGCCCTCGATGGTGGGGATGGAGGAGTCATCGGGATGTTCGGTGTCATTATTGTACACCAGAATACCGATGGCGTTCTTCCACAGGGCGTTCTGGATCTTGGTGACGAAGGTGATGGGCTCGCCGTTTTCGTCGGTACCGCCGCGCTGCACCACAGCGATCTTGCCGGTGACGTCGATGCCCTCGTAGTCGGAATCGGCGCCGTAACCGGGAACCATGACATAGTCATAGGGGGCGGCCAGATCGTCAGATACGTCACCGTATATCTTCAGGAGAGAAACGTAGGAGTCCAGGCCCAGGAAGGAGGTCTGGCTGTCAGTATAGGTGTTCTTCTCGTCGCCCAGCAGCACATAGTTGGCGTAGATCTCCTGACCCTCCACGCTGGCGATGGACAGGTTGGCGGGGTACACGGAGGGGGCGGCCACCACCACGCTGTTGTCGGGGTCCCCGGTGAGGGGAGCGTCGGTACCGTAGCTGTTCATATAGCTGGAGGAGGTCTCGTTGCCGGCGGCAGTGATGACCATAATGCCGGCGGCATCCAGCTTGTTGTACACGTCGTTGATGAGGGCGTCCTCGTCCACGGTGAAGCCGCCGTAGGAGCCCAGACTCAGGTTCACGGCGTCCACGCCCAGACGGCCGGCATCCTCCAGAGCCGCCAGAATGGTGATCGTGGCGGCGCCCGTGCCGCTGTCGTCAAAGACCTTCATGGGGATGACCTGAGCGTCGGGAGCCACACCGGAGAAGGTGACGGCGCCCTCGCCGTCCACGGCATAGCCGGCGGAGATGCCGGCCACATGGGTGCCGTGCTCCAGATTTGCTGCATCCCACTTGCTGCCGGGGGCCACCTGAGCGTCCTTACCGGCGTAGTCAAAGGCGAAGGGGATCTTGGCGCTGAGATACACATCGTCGGCGGTGACACCGGGCATCAGGGCCTCGGCGTTGAGGTCGGCCGCCTGCAGAATACCGCTGACGTAGTCCTTGGTGAATTTGGCGTCTGCCGAGGCGTTGGTAAAGGCGGGATGGGCGGTATCCAGCCCGGTATCCAGCACGGCGATGGTCATGCCCTTACCGGTGAACTGATTGGTGGCCAGCGCCACCTGCAGGGCCTGCGTATCGGCCTGCTCCACGGTGGGCAGGGTGTAGGAGCCTGCCACGAAGGCACGGCTGACGCCCTTGGCGGCGGTCTTTTCGGCTGCGGCGATGCCGGGGGTCAGAGACTGGGCCGCCAGCACGGCGGCAGCGGGCTCATCGTCCAGCTCCACCAGAATATCCACCACTTCATTGGGGTCCTGAGGCTGGGCGGTCATCTGCTGGGTGGTGTTGCCCATGGTCTGGGACAGGTCGGCGGGGGTGACGGAACGAACCGTCAGGCGCTTTGCGTTTCTGCCGCCGAGGCGGGCAGGATACATGACAGCGCCAGCACGGCGGCCATGCACAGGGAGAGTATCCTCTTTTTCATTTGCAAGCTTCCTTTCTTTCATAGAGTGTGCAGGGACAAGAGACTATGGGCCGGGGCATCCTCCTCTCGACTTTCACGAACATCAAAACGTTTCTATATTCATGGGCGCATCATAGCGCCGGAATCGAAATTTTTCAATGGGTAAATGCATAAAAGATCAGACCTCGGGGAGGTCTGATCTTTTCGGATGGAGTTGTGCGTCCTTTGGCTACAAAAGAAGGCGGCGGATATCGTCCACCATGGACTCGATGGCCTCCGGGGCCAGACTGCACCGCAGGCGGCTGCCGTCCTTGGCGATACGGATGAATTCGTCCCGCACCAGCACGTTCAGGTGGTGGGAAACGGTGCCTTGGGAGATGCCCAGCTCCTTGGCCAGCTCCTGCCCGCTGCGGTCCTGCTCCTTCAGCAGCTTCAGGATATCCAGACGGCTCTTGTCACCCAGCGTTTTCAGGCAGGCCAGCAGATGCTCGTCGTTGGCGGCGTATTTCTCCGTCAGGCGCAGAATGAGCCAGTACAGCACCCCGGCGATGACGGTGATGTGGTCGTCGCCGGTGAGGAAGCGCATGGAGTTGAAGGACATGACGCAGAGCAGAAAGGTGATGCTCTGGTCGGACAGCGTCTGGGACTGGGCAAAGGCGCTCATAAGACGGGGGGTGTTCTCCCGTGTCTGCTCCAGACACTGCCGCAGCAGACGGTCCGTCTCCGGCGTCTGCATCACTTGTGCCAGCAGGGCGGCGGACTGCTCCACGATGCGGCAGGCGGTGCGCTCGTACTCCTCCAGATGGGCGTACAGCGTCAGCAGCCGCCACCGGTCGGCAGGGGGCAGGCGGGTGAGGTCCATGTAGTCGATGAGGTCGCAGATGGTGTCCAGCTGCTGCGGCGGGGGGAGGGGGTCCTCCTGATACTGGCCCACGGCGGAGATGATGTCCCGCAGCCGCTGCTGGGGTGTGTGGCCTGTATATTTATAAGCTTTTTCGCCGCCGGGGCGAACATAATCCCAGACCAGAAACCATGCCAGACAGGTGTTGCTGCCGGAGAGAGGAGTGAACAGGAATTGCAGCGTCTCCTCGTCCTCTGACAGGTGCTCCAGCAGGTACTCCTCTGCGGCGGCGATATGGCGCACCTGCGGCACCAGCTCCCGCTCCGGGATGCCGTAGGTGTCGCAGATGCGGACGGCCTCTGTGACGGCGGTGCAGTATTTTTCCTCCGTGGGGGTGTAGTGGCGCTCCAAGGCCACCAAGGCCTCTACGCCGTATGCATTGGCCTCCTGATAGATGAAACCCATAAAATCCTCCAGAAAATTTGATGGAGATAGAAACGTTTTAATTATTCTGCAATGTATTGTACCCCCACTTCTGGCGCTGCGTCAAGCATAGGGACTTCCTCTGAGGGCATAGGCTGGCAGAAGAGGAGGGATCTGTATGCTGTCTGCGGCGTTGCTACTGCTGTCCAACAGCCTGTTTTTGTCCCTGCGTCTGACGGGGAATCCCGGTTCGTTCCCCCGGCCGCTGCCGCCGGAGGAGGAGCGGGCGTGTCTGGAGCGGTGGGCGCAGGGGGATCTGGAGGCTCGGAACCGGCTGGTGGAGCACAATCTCCGGCTGGTGGCCCACATCATTAAGAAATACTATACACAGGCGGACAATCAGGAGGATCTGATCTCCATCGGCACCATTGGACTCATCAAGGCCGTCAACACCTTCCGGGCAGACCGGGGCATCAAGCTGGCTACTTATGCGTCGAGGTGTATTGAAAATACTATCCTAACATAGCGGAACTATCGAAGGATGAAGTAGCAAAACAGGCACCTTTTGGTGCAAAATGGCGCCTGCTGGCGCAAGTGGAAGTCCGCTGCTACATTCTGATTTTCAGTATATCAGGTTCAGTAAAAGTAGCCCCGCTACAAATTCTTCAATTTCCGGTGATACTGCCGCACAAGTTTCAGGATGCAGAAAAGTTCAATCTGCAGTTCTCGGACTTCTCCGAAATCACTGAAACAGCGGACAAGCTCCGCTGGCTTCGATACCAGAAAGGCTTGCGGCAGAGAGACGTAGCTGACTACGCCGGTATATACCGAAGTACTTATATTCATTATGAAGAATATGGAAAGGACTTTTACTCTCCGAAGCACATGGAGAAAATCGCGCAGCTTTTCGAGGTTCCAGTCGAAAGACTTCTGGATGACTACAATCTCTTTCTGAGAAACGGCCAGGGTAAGCAGATCAAGGCAATTCGAATGAAGCTTGGCCTAACGCAAAGAGAGTATGCTGATAGGCTAGGCATCAGCCTTTGCAACCTCAAACAATGGGAGCAGAACAGAAAACAACTTTTCAAATCCACTTGGGAGAAGTACTTCAAATAGAGGGTAAATGCTCTTAACTGCGATGAGAATGTACTGCGTGACTGTCGTATACAGAATAACCGAGCAGACTGGTCTTGATAATCAGTCTGCTCGGTTTTCTATCAGGTCAGCGTTCATGAGAACCCTTTGGATTTATTATGCTTGTTCTTTCAAATGCTTCACTACTGCATCTACCAGCTCTAACTTTTGCTCCGTGGAACAGGGCAACTTCAAGATGTTCTTCAGTGCCTGCTCTGCATGAAATTTTGCAAGTTCATGGGCAAGTTCCTTTTGTGCTTGCTCTGACTTGGGATAGATTAGAAATACTTCCATTGTTGCCCTCCTATTACAATAAATTTGGACAGGAAAGCCGGGCAGCCAGTCCGGCTTTCTT
>OGXD01001586.1_pt1 | contig 16941 bp, 16 predicted proteins | sample 1576211 | NCBI WGS metagenome assembly OGXD01 (sample SAMEA3541470, study PRJEB24748) | human gut metagenome | biome: human gut; feature: human-associated habitat; material: faeces | place: China | collected 2012
AGCAAGTTTATTAATTTTACACAAAAATCAGAAAAAACAGATACGCTATGCAAAAGGAAAAGGCGTATGAATATAATAGCGTAAATTTCGATGATTCCATACACCATATTTACGACGTTTTTGCTTGCATTTTATTGACGGGTATGCTATACTATCAAAACGGATGAACCAAGTGCTTTAAAAGGAGTTTAACCAAGCACTTCGGGTTCAAAAAACCAGAATTTAAATCAATTATTTCGGGGTGTAGCTCAGTTTGGTAGAGCGCTTGGTTCGGGACCAAGAGGCCGTGTGTTCAAGTCACATCACTCCGACCAGTAAAAGTGCCCGGAAACCGTGTATTCATGCGGTTTCCGGGCATTTTCGTTTTTCTGCGGTTTCCGGCGTTTTTCGCCGCTGACCCATGCCGTGACCCATACGGTGAATGAAGATAAACTTTTAGGTCGTGGTTTGGGACTTTCGGTTTGGCTAGGTGTGTTGTAATGCCGTGCCATCTTGGAAAGATATCGGTGATGTTTTAGAGGGAGGGAACGAGGGAGATACATCTTTCTCACCCAATGTCTTATTGCGGACAAAGACCATGCAATTTTAACTCATAAATATTTTTATAGCATGGCTGGTAAATAAAAGGCGACGTTTGGTATATATTGTAAAAACACATTGAACTATGCTATAATATAAACTGTTGAGTATCTAAGATTTTTCTATAACCAGAAAGGGACGTATTATGAACTTATTAAAGTCAATCAATGATTTTGGAGCTATAGATGCAGAAAACGATAAAAGACTTATAGAATATTTTTACCACACACCAATTATTGATGAGTTATTAGGTTACAAAAAATCCATTATAATTGGACGTAAAGGATCAGGCAAAACAGCTATATATAAATTTTTACAAAGCAAAAAAGGAAATCATTTTTCCGCTTTACTTTTTGAAGATTATCCTTGGAAACTTCATGATAAATTCAAGAATACTATTGTCTCAGAAAGAGAAAGTTTCGTTAGTTCTTGGAAATTCTATTTCTATATTGAAATATTCAAAAGAATAATAGCAGTAAAAAAAGAAATTACGGATAAGAAAATCTTGAAAGAAATTAGAAAGTTGGAAAGATGGATAAAAAAGAATTGGGGTAGTCCAAGGTTTGATCATAAAGAGGTGATGGCTCCCCATAAAATAAAATATAATTTTACAATCAACCCCCAAATAATGGGCAATTCACTAGGTTCTGTATCAAGAGATTTAGATACTAATGATAATACTTCAGGTACTTTATCAGAGTATAACAAAAAATTTGATTATATTTTAAGAAGGCTTATAAAATTTCTTCCTAATGCAATTTTTTTGGCATTCGATGAACTTGATTTGGCATATGATCCTGAAGACATATAGTTTGAAAGTCCGGTTTTCCGGACTTTTTTGTTTCCCCTCATACCCCTTTTCCCCGGAAAAAACATTTTGGACAATCGTGCGGTCTGTTCGAAAACGGGCCGGCACATATATTCTTTTTTTTATTTTTTAACTTTTAAGAAAGATACCCTTATAAAAAATGAAGAAATTTTCGTGCAATCGTGCAGATACGTTTTTTTTGATTGTAATGTATTGATATATAAATATTTATGTCTGCACGATTTTTGCACGATTCCGTTCGATTTGTTCAAAAACGTATTTTATGGCTTTTTGTGCGTGGTTTTACATTTCGTACGAAAATCGTGCGCGAATCGTGCAGTGTATAATATGCTGATATATAGCGTGTTATAATGATATCAATCTTCGGATCGTACGGTTGCACAAAAATCCCCCCTTTGTTTTTCAAGGGGGGGTGCAACGGCCTTCATGATTCTTTTGGCAGCCGGCCATCTTTAGCCGGTTGTTCTTTGACTATCTCAATTTAAATCATTACTTTTGTATAAATACATAAGTATATGATTACCACGAAGATAACGATAGAAAATTATTTAGCCGAATATCTAATAGGCAAGTATGGAACTCCGGACAGCAAGGTTGTCCGCCTGCCTTCAGATCTTGATTTGTACCATTTCGTCTATGATCTTTTGCAGAAACGTCCTGCCGGATGCCCTGTGGATAGCGGAAATCTGGAGCTTGTGTTGCCGGAGCGCCGGGAGGCACACCTTCCGGGTGGCAAACCTTTAGCTACCTATAATTATATAGGCGAGAGGGGAGCCAAAATACTTTCCAGAAAGATAAACACAATGATGCGTGCGGAGCTTCATGACCTGTTTGATGAAAACAAACATGTCTATGGTATAGACTACATCAATTCGGCTTGGTACTTTCTCCGGAAGTATTGTATTGAGAGCCTGAGCGTGGAAGCACTTCTGAAAGATTACCAGCGCTGGAGGCGGAAGATGCGTCGTAAAACCTCCGTTCGAGAATATAAACACAGATAATTTTATGTGACGTAGCGTGTCGTTTTGTCTTTTCCATGTCCTTTTTGGGGATGTTTTTATGTGGAAAAATGGTCTTTTCATGACCGGGTGTGATGACCGCCTCTCCGTGTCCTTGTTCATGGATGGATCTGTTCTTTATTTTGCAGGAAAAAAGAACGGATGAATCGTATTCAGTTAATATTCAATGAAAAATGGGCCATGGCTAGAGAGGATTATTACAATCTGGTCTCACTGATCCTTCCTTCAATACATTCCGGCAATTTTAAGGAGGTAGAGGCATTTTTTGAGAAAGATGCCGTGGCCGCATACGCATCAGATCTGAATTTTGTGGGACGATGGAATTTGGAGGATAGCGATCTTCCTTCCGACTCGGTTGCCGTTATTGTGCTGGAAGGGACGCTCTATGCCTGGGAGACGTTCCGCCTTCAGGAATATATTGCACAGGCGGCAGCTAATGACCGTATTGCAGGCATCATTTTGTGGATAAATGGACCGGGGGGAATGATTACCGGTCTGGACAATGCGTCAAAAATGATATCCGAATGTCCCAAACCCGTAGTCGCTTACATTGCCGGAGCTTGTGCTTCCGCACATTTTTGGCTGGCGTCAGCCGCAGACAAGCGCTTTCTTGGCTCGTTGATGTGTGAGGTGGGTAGTATCGGTGTTGTGGGTACCTATTATAATGCCAAGGAGGCCTTGAAAAAAGAAGGAATCGATTATCGGGAGATTTACCCGGATTCGGCCGACTTGAAAAACAGGGAACACCGGGAGATTGCGGAAAACAATAACGAAGAACCTTATAAGGAAAAGCTGTCAAAGCTGCACATGATGTTCTGCCGGACTGTTTCGGAGAACCTTTCCATCGCTTATGACAAGGACTCCCCCGTGTTCCGCGGGGCAACCTTTATGGGTGATGAAGCGGTCAGGGAAGGACTGGCGGACGGTTATAACACTTTGGAGGGAGCTGCGCGCTGGATTCTGGCGCAGTCCGTTATCAACAAGACAAATCAAATCTTTTAAATTTTTATTTTTATGGGAAAGTATTCTAAAATGTCCACCTTCGCCGGCGCAATCCTCGGGTTGCTGGGGCTGAAGGAGTGGAAGAAGGCTGAGGACAAGGATATCCTTGATGCCGATGATGTAGCCAAGCTGAAAGAACTTGGCTTCGATGAGAGGTTCATTACTCCTTTCGGGGAAGCGTTGAAAAATGGTTTTAAGGATGAGGAACCGCAGGCCAGTCCTGTTGAGAACTCGGGAGAGGCGCTGATTCGTGGTCTGCTGGCGCAGAAAGTATCCGAAATGGCTTCCTTGCAGGAGCAGTTGGATGCAATAAGAAAGACAGACGGGGAAAAGACGCAGGCCATCACCCGGAAAGATACCGAAATAGCTGAGCTGAAGCAGAAGATTTCGGTACTGAGCGCATTGCCAGAACCGGACCATGGTGCGGGTGCCGGTCTGAAACAAAATACGGGTGCCGGTGCCTTCAATCTGGATGATGACAAGCAGCTTGGAGGTATGCAGGGTGAGATGTTCGCACTGGACCGTCCGTATAACATGCGTGCCCGCGCCGCTCTGCTCGCATGTCAGGGAATCAATCTTCAGGTCCGTGCGGAAAGTTCCGTGGATTATAGCCGTCTGAAGGAGGACCTTGGTGCGTTTTACCGTATCCGCTGGCAGGACCGTTTGCAGTCATTCCTGACCAAGCTCCCCAGTATTGAGAGCATCTTCCCGGTGGAGAGCGGATATCAGGATTTGGCCACTCTGGTCAACATCTGGCTGGGTGAGTTCTCGCAGGCTGACAACACCTCCAGTGATTTCGACAATGTCACCAAAGGTGAATATGAGTTCGACAACGAGACATTGCGTATGTTCAGTGTCATGTTCGCCCATAAATTCCGTGACCTGAAGCAGCTGGAAAAAACCTGGATCGGCTCTCTCAACAAGGAAGGATCACAGGCGATCAAATGGTCGTTCATTGAATACATTCTGGCGGAAACAGCCAAGAAGCTGCATAACGAGCGTGAACTGCGCCGTATCAATGGCGTGCGCAAGGATCCTGACCTTAACAAGCCGGGACGTGCCATGGAAGCGGCCGACGGTCTTTATGAATGGCTGAGAAAGAAGATTGACGGTTTCATTGATATTAATAACGGGAAAACTGTCTACCAGATCAAGCCGTTTGTGCTGGGTGAGATCACGGAAGCCAATATCGGTGAGAAACTGTTCCAGGGTACGGGAATGATTCCTGCCGTGTACCGTGACAGCGGGCAGCTGGCCCTGTATCTTCCCAGCTATATGGTAGTATGGTATCACAAGTACAACGAGCTGCACTATGGTGTGAACCAGGATTATAAGGCCAATATGATGTACATTAAGGAATATCCGGCTGTGAAGCTGATTCCGATTCCGAATGCGGACAATCACCAGCGTATTTTCTGGACGATGGAGGGCAATATCAAATGCTTCGAGCATGTGGCCGGTGAAATGACAAATTTCAGCTTGGAACAACAGGACTGGACGCTTAAGGTATGGTCCTTGTGGAAGGAATCCATCTGGGCGCGTGCGGTAGGTTTCAAATATACGAAAAAAGAGGATATGGACGGCAGCCGCCAGATGATCTTCTGTAACGAGTATGACCGACCGGCATCTTCCTTCATTGACGGGGAGAAGGACAAGAATCCGAACGTAGCCCTGCATACCAGTGTGCAGACCGTGGCCAACACCAGCCTGTTCACCATTACGGATATTGAGAACGCTGAAGTGGGTAAGATTGTCACCATCAAGTGTGGCAGCGAGGACAAGGGGGTAAAGATCACCAAATCCGATAAGTTCAGCTTGATCAGTGCCGACTGGATACCGAAGAAAGGGGACACCATACGTCTGATGAAACGTTCTGACGGGAAATTCATCGAAATTGGACGTGATACGGCAGCTTCCGGTGCATTACAGTTCGCCAACGATGCAACCACTCCATCCTTGGCAGGTGCGACGGTGTTCGTAACGGGAACCAATACCCAAGCGACGGCCATCACGAATTTCACAGATGCGGTGGAAGGTGAAGTGTATACCATTCACGGGGCCGGGAATACGAATGCGTCCACTATCGCTAATAGTGGTAATTTTGTCCTGACTGATGCCATGACGCTCAGTGCCGGCAAATTTATCATGCTGACTTATGCAGGTGGCAAATTCTATGAGGTGGCACGTGGTTAAATTTACGGGCGGAGTAATCCGCCCCTGTTATTCATTTTAAATTGTTATAATTATGGCATACGTTAAAAGAGCAGTGAAGCGCCCGGAAGGTAATCCGGGTAAAGGGATCAACCCGCGCGACATGATGAGTATCATTGATGTGGATGATATTCTGGTGTTCCCAGTACGTGATTCGGCCGGTGTGTTGATGACCGAGAACATACAATTGAAGCCTGGATGTTATTCTACTGACATCTATTTCACTCCCGGTACTGTGGAGGTTACAAGCAATACAGACGGAGATCCTGACGCACTTGGTTTCACCCCTACGGTCAAGGGGAACCATCCGGGAAACAAGCAGGCGGTCCGTGAGTTCAAGACCAACTGGCTCGGCCGGAAATGTATCGTAATAATGAGTTACTGTGACGGTCAGGACAAGGATCTGTTCGGTTCTCCCTGCAATCCCATGCAGATGGGAGTCAACTATACCGGTAACAAGGATGCAAACTCCTCTGAATTCACTTTTACCCAAATCAGTAAGGGGGACGACATCGCCATTTATAAAGGTACTGTTCCTTCGGAAGAACCGGTGGCCAGTGTGACTGCGTCTGCCACCACCATCCCGTTTACGGCGGAAGGGCAGTATCAGCTTCAGGGTGGTGAGGCGGAAATAAACAAAGTGACCGGCGGACGGCACGGCGCAGTGATGACCTTGTTGGGAGTAGCGTCAGGTGTGGCTCCGACAATTGCCCATGGCGGCCAGTTCCTGCTGCGTGGCGGGGAAACCTTCACCGCCAGTCCGGGCAGCCAGATAACCCTTCAGGCTTTTGAATCCGGTTCCGGTACATGTACATGGATTGAGCAGAGCCGTTATCAGGCATAAGTCATATTCTTATTTTAGTGGTTTCATTATTTCAGGAAAGCGGGGCTTCGGTTCCGCTTTTTTATTTTTCAAAAGCATATTGTAAGTTTGTTAATAACAAACTTTTTCGTATACTTGCAGTATCATACAAGCGCGGGTGGCTACAGATTAAAAACAAATATTCCGATAATCAATCGTAAATTGATGCAGTATGAAAAATTTGGATTTACTTCCTCTTTCTCCAGAGGTTAAAAAGAGACTTGATGAGTTTGCCAGACAGTATGCACGTATGGCGCATATTGTAATTGAAATTGTTTCCTTCTCCGAAGGCCGTCTGATTGTCCGTGCGGAGCAGAAGGATCTAGTGAATGGACAGTTCCTTTCCAAAAAGGAGCTTCACGAGCGTGTCCAGGAAATGTTTAAAGGTGAGATTCCGGAAGACTGGAAACTGACAGTTTCCGCTGTTAATTTTGACCGCAAGGATATTGACGGTATTACTGTCGAATGGGTCAGGAAACGTATGGAAAAATTAGGGATGAAGGCCAAGCACCTGAGCAATTATACCGGGATTGACAAATGTACGGTATCGTCCATACTTTCCGGAGACAAGGATCTGACCAAATGGCATAAGGTGGCATTGTATTATTTCTTCAAGTATTATGAGGTGGCGCAGTTCTGATCGGATGTGGCAATATGGTATTGCCCGGCAATTGCCGGGCTTTTTCCTTGTGTAATACATTGCAAGTGCTGTTGTTGTCAGGCAGGCAGAACGCCATTTCCGTTTTATGGTATGTGGAATTTTGCTAAAAATATATAATAAGCAAAAGATTATTCGATGTAAACTTGAATAATAAGCAAAAGATTATTATTTTTGAATGTCGATTAAAAACAGCATATAATGAGTAAGGAACAAATTAAAAAGGACCTCACAATGCAGTTGGGGGTTGTAAAAATGAAATTGAAACAATTGGTTTTTATTGAGGAACAGACCGGGATCAGGAGAACTGAAGAGATAAACGCCCTTCTTGACCGTCTGAACCTGATAGAGAAAATTCTTAAAGAGATGGAAAATGAGTAATAACAGTGTTCCCCAGCCTATGGGGAACTTAAAAAAAAATAAAGAGATTATGACACTGAAAGAGGAATTGGACGCTCTACGTCCGTTAATGGGAACAGAGTCCGGGGAGTTTTATTCCCGGGTGAAACATATAGCTGGTACTTATACGAGTGAAGGGGACAAGAAGATGATTGCAGATTTCATGGATGAGTGCTTGAATGGGATTGGTGGTGAAATTGCTGGCATGGAGGAGAGAACCATAAAATTACAGCTTCAGAACATATCCGAGATCATATCGTTGTCTTTCATTGCGAAACATTACTTTGGCAAAACGAAAGAATGGCTATATCAGCGTATTAATGGTAATGTGGTCAATGGGAAGCCCTGCCGGTTCACAGACGAGGAGTTGGACAGATTCAATCATGCGCTGAAAGACATTTCTCAAAAAATAGGTTCACTCAGACTTTCTTATTGAAAGCTGTTTTTTATTCGACACCAATCCATGCAATTGAACCGTTGCATGGATTTTTTTACTCATTCCTGTCTTTTGCCCGGCAATTGCCGGGCTTTTTCTTTGTATGGTACATTGTAAATGTTATCGTATGAAAGAAAAAATTATTGCTTATCTGAGCGGTCCCCGTCCGTATCGTGAGGGGATTGCCTTGTACGAGGAGTACGGTCTTAATCTGATGCTGAAAGCCACTTTCCGACGGAATACCGAAACGGAACTGCTTCGTGCCACCCTGATGGAGGAGCTGCGCAAGCTTGCCGGACTTTCGGAAACAGCTTTCAGGACAATGCAACGGAAAGCGGCGGACTCTCCCCACATTTCTTCAGCTTTTATAGGGGCGGTGGGAGAGATCAATGCTGAGGAAACCACAGTGAATGTTCCTGTCACTCCGGTTGTGGAAAATGTGATTCGTTTCCGTGACCGTTTCCCCTTCCTCAATTCTCCGGACTGTCCGGATGTACTGAAAATACTGGTTGCCGATATGTTCACGGCCTATGATCTTTATTTGAAAACTTTCAGGGAACTGGGTGAGCTGCCGGATGACGCTGAACTGGAACAGGCGTTTGGCATAGCCAAAACAACTGTGGAGAATTACCTGGAGGACCGGAGTATCTGGGAGGAGTTGGAATATTACCGTGACAACCATGTGCTACTCGGGAAACATCCCCGTGTTGCCGCCTCTCTAGCTTCTGACGAGCTTTCTAACAAAAGTGACCTTGAGGTGATGAATATCCGTAAGAATGCGGCCAGCAATGTGTCCAAATGGAAGAAGAAGCTTGAAACCGTTGAAGGTGAGGAGGAACGTGCGAAGGCATTGGCGGCAGTGGATAAATGGGAGTCTATGAAATCGGCCGCCGAGAAGGAACTGGAAAACAGAAAAAAAAACTGATATTTCGGAAAGGGACGCTGGAGGATGGGATCAATGGGCTGCTCTTGAAAATGGAGCGTTTCTCCCACCCTTGTGACCGTGGCGAGTTTACCCATTTACTGTCTACAAAAAAATGCGAACTGGCGGACCTGGAAGAATGTTTGAACAGATTATCTTATGAATGATATTCCCCCTGACAGCCTGGCTCTGACTGGAGAGCAGAAAAATGAAGTCCGGCGTATGGCGGCTCTGGGCTATAGTCCCGAGGATATTGCCACCTATCTTGGCCTTGACGCTTCTGAATGTTTTCTTTTTGTTTATGATGCCGGTATTCCTGGAACCACCATTCGAGGGCTGATCCGTGAAGGCGTGCTTGTCTCACGGGCCGCTCCCGAGATAAAGCTGCACGAAGCAGCCGAGGACGGGAATATCGATGCCGTCAAGTTGCTGGCAGAGATCCAGGAACGCCGTCTTTTTGAGAATTTGTTAAAAGATATGGATGAATATGAGTGAATTGCCGGTCAGACCTTCAAGAGTGGACTTTGAAAAGGTTGATCTGAACCAGATCCAGCGCATTCTTTCCACCGGGACGTTGGATTCGTTGCGTCCGGAAGAGAGGGAGTATTTCTCTCTAATGGAGATGGTACGTGGTCTGCGTGCCAGGATGCGTTTTACTAACGGCAGGATGGTGACAAAGGCGGGAATAATCAGGCTGTTGAAATCGGAACCGTACAGCCTGTCCGACTGGATGGCCCGACAGGTGTATAATGACAGCATCAATTTTTTCTATACCCAGGACAACATCCGTCCGGAGGCGTTTGCTGCCCTGTATGCCGAGCGTGCCGAGAAGTGGGCGGACGCCGCTTTTCTGGCCGGCAAGATCAAAGAGGCAAGGGCTTTGTTGAAACTTGCCGGTGAATACCGCGGATGCTTCAGGAAGGAACAGGCGGAGATACCGGAAGAGCTTCTAAACCAGAAAAAGGTTGATATCTATACGGCCAGCCGTGAGGATCTGGGTGTTCCCGCCATTGATAGAAAGGAACTGGAGGGTTTCATCGACTCGATACCGGAGATACCTGTTGCTGTGCGTGACAATCTGAAAGAGGACGCACGGATAAGAAAGTTTGATTTGAAAAAACGTATGATTTATGATATCGAGGAATTTAGCGAGGAAGATGGCGAGTGATGAGGATGTGGATGTAAAATTCAGCCATAATGTCCAGATGCTGACCGATTTCGTGGATACGACCATTCTGGTTGTCATAGCCGGGCGTGGTATGTCCAAGAGTACGGTCATACAGTCCAGACGTTCATACAGGTGTATCTGGGAAATGCCCGGCGCACCTTTCGCTTTTGTCGCCAACACTTATGCCAATCTGAAGGACAACATCATGCCTGCCGTACAGAAGGGATGGGAGATGATGGGGCTGTACGAGGGGATACATTATATCCGCGGGAAGGAACCGCCGGCCTCCTGGAAGGCGAAATGCTCCATTATTGTCAATGATTACCGGAACTGCTATTCCTTCTGGAATGGCAGTGTTGTTTTTATGGGTTCGCTGGATAACCCTTCACTGCTTGCCGGCAAATCGGTGGTCCATCTGTTTTATGACGAGTCAAAATATGACAAGGACGAGAAGGTGAACCGTGCCATGCCGGTTCTGCGTGGTGATTCTCTCACTTACGGGGCATCGCATCTGTTTCTTGGTCTGACGATCACCACTGATATGCCTGATGTCAACGAGGGGGAATATGACTGGTATTTCCGTTATGCGCCCAATATGGACCCTGACCGTATAATTCTGATTGTACAGGCGGCTTTTGAACGGAACGGGCTACTGTTGAAACAATTGCGCGAGCAGAAGAAAGACAACCCTAGCCGTTCTGTGCTGGCGCGTCTGGAAAGGAAGATAGATTATTATGACCGGGCCTTGCGCAAATTGCGCCGCGGGCAGACCTTTTTTCTTAACGCGTCCTCCCTGGTCAATGTTGATATCCTGACCCCGGAATATATACGCAACCTGTACCAAGGTACCCTTGAACTGCATGAATTCTGCAAATCGGTGCTAGGTATGCGGCCCGGCCTCCGGCGTGATGTCCGTTTTTATGTGCTATTTGGGCAAAAGCATAAGTATTATGACGGAAGTCCTGGAGGGGAGCCGGCGGAAAATAGCCGGGAGTTGCGCTATCTGCGGCATGACGAACCTCTGGATGGCGGTATGGACTTCGGCAACATGCTTTCTTTCGTGATAGGACAGGAAGACGGAGCGTATTACCGATGCCACAAAAACTTTTTCGAAATACCTCCCGGGTGGTTCCGTGAGCTGGCTGACCAGTTCTTGGATTTCTTTGCTTCACATGAATGTAAGGAACTGTCGTTGTATTATGACCGAGCCGGCAATAATTTTGAAAGACAGGGGGAGGATTATGCCAGGAAGATAAAGGATGCCATAGAGAAGGATGCCGATGGTCGGCGGACCGGATGGACCGTCATTCTGATGAGCCGCAGACAGAGTATCATCCCCCAGTCGGAGGAATACGGATTCATGCAGGAGTTGATGAAGGGAGAGAATGGGCAATTGCCCCGATTGCTGGTTGATGCGGTGAATTGCCGTGAAATGGTCAGCAGCGTTGAGAAAGCCCCAGCCGGCATCCGCTATAAGGGTGAAACCAAGGTGGTGTTCAAGATCAAGAAGAGTGAAAAGCTTGCCCCGAAGAAACTTCCCATGTTTTCTACCAATTTCAGTGACGCTTTCAAATACCTGATGATGCGCAGAAACTGGCGTCGCATTGTCCGTATTGCCCGTGGCAACAATGCAAATCCCTATATTCCCGGTTTTGAGGAGTGATTTCTGTCCGTACTAGGCATCCCGCCGTTTTTCTCTGTCATATTTCACGAAAATTGCCTGGGGCAATTGCCCCGGGACTTCTGAGCGGCCCGCACGGAAACAAAAGACGTGGTTTTAAAGATTTTGGTTTTACGGTGTTATTTGTTGAAAATAATATATTTATGTGCTTTTACAGCAAAATTCAAGGCTGAAATACGCACATTTTGAATGATAAATACGAAAATAAGGGGGAAATCAGTCATTTTTTGGATGGTTTTTCACTGGATCTTGCGAAATGCCTTGCGGGGGAAGGCGAAAAAGAACCCCCGGCTTGTAAGTAGTTATCTCACCCACATACTTACACAAAGATGCGGCACAACGTACGGCGGAAACAAATACCCTCTGCTGCGTTATGTCGCATTTTGTATGTGATAGTTAATAAAGTCTGAGAATATATGCATAATATCCCCAAAGGTTTTTATCTTTGCAATAAATTTAGTATTAATAGAAAGTAAACAAGGTATGTTTGAATATAAACCTCTTCCAAAGTGTATGAAAAAATATTTGGTATGAGAGTACGGATAAATAATATAAAGGTTATTGATTTATTCTGCGGTATTGGTGGGTTAAGTCACGGCTTTGTGCAGAAAGGTTTTAATGTAGTTGCAGGTTTTGATATTGATAAAACTTGTCAATATGCCTATGAATATAATAATAATGCTAAATTTTTTCATCAAGATATAAACTCTGTAACAGGCGAACAGTTGGCTAAATTATACAAAAGAAGCAAAATAAAAGTCTTGGCAGGATGCGCTCCTTGTCAACCTTTTTCTTCTTATTCTTTTAAGGTGAAAGAAAAAGATAAAGGTAAGTATGGATTGTTGTATTCTTTTGGACGCTTAGTGGAGGAAGTTTTACCTGAAATTGTTACGATGGAAAATGTACTCCAAATAGTCAATTTTAAAGAGCCTGTGTTACAAGATTTTGTAGATACCTTGAATCGTTGTGGCTATTTTGTTAGTGTGAACAAGGTATTTTGCCCTAATTATGGTATTCCCCAATCAAGAAAACGTCTAGTATTATTGGCTTCGAGATTAGGTTTTATAGATTTAATACCTCCAACTCATACCAAAAAGAATTACGTGACAGTGCGTGATACAATTGGTTGTTTGCCCCCTATTAAAGCAGGGGAGGTTTATCCTACTGATGCTTTACATGCTGCTACAAATTTGGGTGAATTGAATATGAAGCGGATGCTTGCTACCCCTCCAGGAGGTAGTTGGAAAGATTGGCCTGAAGATTTATTATTGGATTGTCATAAAAAGAAAACTGGTAAGACATATGGTAGCGTATATGGTCGTATGTCATGGGATGAACCTTCTCCGACTATGACTACTTTATGTACAGGAATAGGTAATGGTCGATTTGGACATCCAGAGCAAAATCGTGCCATTTCGGTTAGAGAAGCTGCTTTACTTCAGACATTTCCAATGGAATATCAGTTTTTCTCTTCTGATGATGTTGTATCTATAGCAAAGGCTTCTAGATATATTGGAAATGCTGTTCCTCCCAAACTGGGTGAAGTGATAGCAGAATCAATTATAAGACATTTGAAAACTTTAAAATGAGTTCTATGGCAAAAAGAAAAATTTTGGTTTTGGATATTGAATCTGTTAAAAAAATAGAAACCCAAATAAGAGAAGAAAAAATACCGTATGATTATGATACGAAAGAATATCCCATAGAAGTTATTAATATGAAAATGGAGAAAAAACAATTGTTTGTCCCTGAATACCAAAGAAATTATGTTTGGGATGATAAGCAAGCTTCTCGTTTTATTGAATCTTTATTATTAGGGGTGCCAATAATGCCTTTCTTTGTGTCTTCTGTATTTGAACAAGAAGGAAAATTGGAGATTATAGATGGTTCTCAAAGATTAAGAAGTATCCAAAAGTTTATCAAAGATGAAATAAGATTAATTGGACTTAGGAAATTGACGAGTTTGGAAGGCTTGTATTATACTAGCTTACCTGAGTGGGTTAAAAATGATTTTTTACTTAGAGATTTAAGATTCCATGTAATTAATGAGAAGGCTGATTTTTCTGTAAGGGCTGATATTTTTGATCGTATAAATACAAGTTCGAAGCGTTTGACAGATAGTGAAATAAGGAAAGGGGCATTTCAGGGGGAGTTTTATTCTTTTATCATCAAATGTGCAGCTAATGATACGTTTAGAAAAATGTGTCCAATTAGTAAAGAGGCCGCAAAACGAGGAGAATACGAGGAACTTGTTTCGCGTTTTTTTGCTTATTCTGAAGGATATGAATATGCAAAACACGAAGTTGCAGGTTTTATAAATAAATATATTCAGCGTAAAACGGAAGAAGGTTTTAATAAAATGGAGTTAGAGCAGGATTTTTTTTCAATGTTGAATTTTGTAAAAGAAAACTTTGCTCCAAATTATTTTTCTCCAGGACGAAATGCTACTCCTAGAGTGCGTTTTGAAGCCATTGCTGTTGGTGTCCATTTAGCATTGAAAGAAAAGCCTACATTAAAAGTAAAAAATATAGATTGGATAATGTCCGAAGAATTTAAAAAGAAGACTACATCTGATGCTAGTAATAATCCAGGTAGGCTAAAAGGTAGAGTTGAATTTGTAAGAGATAATTTGTTGAAAAGCTGTATTTAAATGAATATTGTAGATAATTTGTTCTTAATAAGGGAGCAAGAGATTGAATTGTATTTTGATTACTTGCAATGTTTTGATAATACAGTTTGTAAGATACAATATACATCTGATTTCGATGGGCAATCATATGAAAAGAGACTTGAACAGGATTTTTATAAAATATTAAAAGCAAACGGCTATCTATTGCTTTATAATTTAATAGAAGCGGTGGTTGAGAAATCATTGGATGCGATATTTAATAGAATAAATGAAGAAAGCCTTTCTTTTTCAGTGTTATCTCAGAGTATAAAAGCTTTGTGCATTAAAATGCATTGTCAACATATTCAGAATAGTATAACTAATGCTAATAAAATTCGAGATGAAATAAGAGATGTTATTGATTATTTTGTGAATAATAAGATTGTATCTGTTTCAAAAGGGTTGTTATCAGGACGGTCTGGAAACTTGGATTCTTTAAAAATAAGAGAGATATCGCAAGAATTGGGTATTACCCATTCTGCTACTTGTCCAAAATTGCAGTTGATAAAAAATAAAAGGAATAATTTAGCACATGGTGATATAAGTTTTGCAGATGAGGGAAGAAATATCGTTTTGTCTGATTTGGTTGAATATAAGAATGAAACGATCTCATATTTGAATATATTTATTAATGATGTGAAGGATTTTATTGATAATAAGCGGTATAAGTAGCTTGTAAAACATAGACAATCTTTGGTTGTCTTTCCATCTGACATAAATAATCTTTGTTGCTGAGAAAAATAGTTTCTTCTTGTTTGTCTATCACAAAAGAATTTCTATCTTTTGCGGAGTCAAACATACGACGGAATGTAATCCGTACCGCGAGCTTCGGTTAATGCTCATATTTTAATGGGCTTTTTTTCTGCCTATACAGACCATTTTCGTAAAGTCACGAAAATGATAATACATATAAAGGATCTTGTAGAAGTCGCAACTTGTTTGCAAAATCTACGGCTGTCTTTCCCGCATTATTTTAATGCTCCGGCATAGAGATTAATGAGATGTTTGGCGACACGGGAAATGGCAGCCGTTCTTTTTTCTGCCTATAACGCCAAACATCTCATTAATATGAAACAAACAGTTTCAATTCCTGCTACCGACATAAATGTCGTGAGCAAATCGTCAGTCCTAACTATGTGGCTGAACCGTGAGAATCAATTATTATCTTCCGTACTTGAAGAATCAGTGTCTAACTGTCAGGTGTGCTTTATGGCTCATGCCTCCTTGGCTTTCATGGCACTGGTAGGTTCTGCTTTCAAGAAACTTATCCAAAAAGTTTGTGGATTAAAAAATAATCCCCATATTTGCAGTGCTCTTCTTATTGGTCAGGCGGACAGTACCGCCAACATAGCCGTTGGCATTTTTTATGCCCATGGTTTATCATATAGTTCCGTCCCGTGTGGAAGCTTAATGGCTCCACTGCCTGGCCAAGGTGAATCTCGTCAAAATCCCCTGCCTCCAACGCGCTATCCGGTACAATCCAACTACCGCCGCAGGCAAATACAGACGGACAGGCCAAATAGTCTGCCAAATTTGTGGGCGTGATGCCTCCGGTCGGCATAAAGCGTACCATACCGTAGGGCGAGTGCAGCGCGCGCAGCATTGCCACACCTCCGGACGCCTCAGCTGGGAAGAATTTAAGCCACATAAGACCAGCCGACAAGGCCGCTTCAATCTCACTCGGCGTACAGATGCCCGGCACAAGCGGGTAGCCATGGTCGATGCAATGAACCGCCACCTTCGCATTGAATCCGGGACTGACCAGAAAGGCCGCGCCGGCCGCCATGGCCGCGTCGGCCTGCGCCGTTGTTAGTACCGTTCCCGCCGCCAGTAAAAATTCCGGGTCAGCTTCGTGTATCCGTCTCAGGCTTTCGGCGGCCGCCGGAGTACGGAATGTAATCTCAGCACACGGTAATCCGCCGCGACGTAGTGCAGCGGCCATTGGCACGGCCGTGTCGGCATCCTTCAAACGTACAACGGGTATGACGCGCAGTTTCTGAAGCTCATCGATCCATTTCAAAGTGGTTTCTCCCCTTCTGACTCTCACAGATTTATCGGTATTCTACAGAAAGAACAGAGCCATCGTAGGAAAACGGTAAGTCTTTGCCATTGATAACCACAGCCTCTGGGCGGGCTTCTGCATAAAAGAGGTAACAACCACAGTCTATGACTTCAGCATTTAGTGTACCTTTTTCTAGATAATAGCGGCTAACCGCCGCTGTCGCATTCAGCTTCCCGACGAGACCGATTACTGCCAAGCCGTTCCGTATCGGAGAAAAGGCAAACAACTCCGCGCTTTCTGGATTCAGCTCTGCCACTGTCGTATCCCCTGACGATATCACCGTCAACAGCTCAGCGCCGCTCTTTGTCAGGACGAATCGCTCCCCTGAGGTATCCAGGGCATCCTTGGGCGACAGAATGCAGGCCTTTGCTTCGGTGGAGGAAAAATTGAACGCTCCAATCAGATATGCGCTCGTATTTCGGTTAAACAGTTTAAGCACTGTGCC
>OGXD01001589.1_pt1 | contig 16905 bp, 14 predicted proteins | sample 1576211 | NCBI WGS metagenome assembly OGXD01 (sample SAMEA3541470, study PRJEB24748) | human gut metagenome | biome: human gut; feature: human-associated habitat; material: faeces | place: China | collected 2012
CAGGTCCAGATGGCTTCCTTCTCCGGCTTCAAACTGATCGGCGTCAACCCGCACAGCTCTAACGTTGGTGCTGCCATGCTGCTGGCTGATTACGTTACCAACGAAGAGAACGAGACCCTCCGCTTCCAGCAGCGTGCACAGGGCCCCTCCAACACCAATGCTCTGGCAGCCGCTTCTTCTCCGGCTCTGACCGCTGTTGTTGCTCAGTCTGAGTACGCTAACCTGCAGCGCGTCGGCGGCAACTACTGGGCTTCTGCTGAAACCCTCGGCCAGATCTGTGTCAACGGCAACCCCGATGGCAAGGATCCCCAGACCCTGATTGAAGATGCTGTTGCTGGCATCACCGCACCGGTTACCCAGTAATTGTTAAAACAAAAAAAGCTGCATTGATACACTAAAACAACGGCCCACAAACGGTCCGGAACGGTTGCCGGGCACGTGTGGGCCGCTTGGCGTAACCGCGTTGGAAAGGAGAGATTCCTGTGGCAAAATCCGCTGCTGCGGCCCTGCACACGGAACCAAAGGAACCCAATTTTTTGCAGAAATTTGGTCATGACTTTGTGCACGGCGATATCTTTACCAAACTATCCTTCTTTGTATGGGGTCTGGGCTACATTGGCCACGGCCAGCTGATGAAGGCGCTTCTGGTCACATTTGTACAGGGCTTTGCGCTGTATTTCCTGGCATTCTTTGGCGTACCCAACATGGCAAAGTTCGGCACCCTTGGCACCGTAAAAATGGAGATGGTGTTCGATGTTGCCACGATGAAAAACGTTGTAAACGATTACGATAATTCGTTTGAGATCCTGCTGATGAGCATGATCTCCTTTATCGTGATCGCGGCACTGATCGCGGCGACCATGATGGTGGTATCTTCCAACTATCAGCTGCAGAAGATCCGTGAAGCTGGCAAAAAGACCAACAACTTTGTGCAGGACATCAACGTTTACCTGAACGAAAAGTTCTATGTGACCCTGCTCACCCTGCCGGTTCTGGGCGTTGTGGTGTTCACCATTGTGCCGCTGTTCATCCTGATCGCCGTTGCGTTCACCAACTATGACCAGCAGCACATGCCGCCCAATGAACTGTTTACCTGGGTTGGGCTGAACAACTTCTTTACCCTGTTTGGCGGCGGCGGAATGACCTCCACGTTTGGTTATTCCTTTGCCAAGGTTTTAACCTGGACGTTGGTTTGGGCATTCTTTGCCACCTTTACCAACTTCTTTGGCGGCATTTTGATGGCAATGTTCATCAATGACAAAAAGACCAAGTTCCCCAAGTTCTGGCGTACCCTGTTCATGGTGACCATTGCGGTGCCGCAGTTCGTTACGCTGCTGCTGGTGCGCAACTTCTTCTCCAACAACGGTATTTTCAATACCATGATGGCCAATGCAGGCGTTACCGACTTCCTGCATAACATCGGCCTGCTGGATAAGGGCCTTTCTTACATTCCGTTCCTGACCCAGCCGGGCTGGGCCATGTTCACCATCATCATGATCAATATCTGGATCGGCGTGCCGTACCAGATGCTGATCGCTACCGGCGTGCTGATGAACATTCCCGCTGACATGATCGAGGCCGCCCGCATTGACGGCGCCAACCCGGTGCAGATGTTCTTCCGCATCAAGCTGCCCTACCTGCTCAGCGTGCAGGGTCCCTCTCTGGTAACGGATTTCGTCAAGAACGTCAACAACTTCAACGTCATTTACCTGCTCACGCAGGATGTGTTTGTAACCCAGAACCAGGCCCTTGCACAGTCCAACGCAAAGGAAATTGACCTGCTGGTTACCTGGCTGTTCCGCTTGACGCAGGATTACTACAACTACAAGATGGCTGCCGTGCTGGGCATTATGGTGTTCATTGTGTGCGCCGTGTTTACGATTGTATGCTTCCACTTTATCAATAAGAAGGAGGCGACGTTCTCTTGAGTACCACTGCTGTATCCTCTGCCGCTGTGCAAAAGCAGCTCAAGCAGAGCAAAGTGAAAAAAGGCATCTTCTCCGTTATCCGCCATCTGGTGCTGGCACTGCTGGCTTTTATCTGGCTGGTACCCATCGCCTGGCTGCTGCTGACCTCGTTCTCCACCGATAAGGGCATCAACTTTACCCGCTTTGTGCCGGAAAACTTTACCATGTGGAACTACGTCAGCATTATGACACAGCCGGACTCTGTTGCACAGTTCCCGCGCTGGTTCATGAACACCCTGGTTGTGGCATGCTTTAACTGTGTGATCTCCACCTGCTTTGTGTTGATGGTGGCTTACGCCATAAGCTGCTGCCGCTTCAAGGGCCGCAAGCTGCTGCAGAACTTGTCCGTTACCGTCAACCTGTTCCCCGGCGTTCTGGCCATGATCGCTGTGTACTTTGTTTTGAAGTACATGAACCTGACCAACTCTTACGCCGGTCTGATCATGGTATACGCGGGCTCTTCCGGCCTGGGCTACCTGATCTGTAAGGGCTTTTTTGATACGGTGCCTGTGGCACTGCGTGAGGCCGCCAAGCTGGACGGCGCTTCGGAAGCGCGCATCTTCTTCCAGATCGTCATCCCGATGTCCCGCCCGATCCTGGTGTACACCATTATCAACTCCTTCCTGACGCCGTGGACCGACTTTGTTGTGGCAAAGATGATCCTGAACTCCGGCGTTTCGACGGACTGGACGGTGGCAATCGGCCTGTACAACATGCTGCAAAAGGCTTTGGTCAACAGCTACTTCTCCCGTTTCTGCGCAGGCGGTGTTTTGGTGGCTATCCCCATCTCCATCCTGTTTGTCATCATGCAGAAGTTCTATGTTGAGGGCATTACCTCCGGTGCAGCAAAGGGCTAAACCTTTGCATCAACTGCACATGGCACAATAGTTGCAGAATCTACTATAATTATGGCAATACCGCATAATTCCCGCCTTACGGCTTAAGCACCGCTCCGGCGGCTGCGGCACGGCATCTGCGTTGCCAAAATGCTCGATAAGACATCCAGTATTATCTGCGCTTTTGGCTTAGCATCTGCCGCACCTCGCTCGCCGTATCGGCACTTAGAATTATGCGGTATTGCCTTAGGAATTGGAAATCAGGAATGAGGAATTTCGGTGCAGACCGCCAGTTCCGTCTTTCGGGTTTCCGATTCCTAATTTTTGTTTTATGTTTTACAGTGTAGAGGAAAGGGAATCCACGATGAACTTTATCACCAAAGCCCCTGTGATGCTGTGCGGCGGCGATTATAACCCGGATCAATGGCTGGACCGCCCGGATATTCTTGAAGCGGACATCCGCATGATGAAAAAGGCCGGAATGAACAGCGTTACGCTGGGTGTGTTTGCCTGGGCAGCATATGAGCCGCGCGAGGGGGAATATAACTTTACTTGGCTGCGCGAGATCATGGATCGACTGTATGACCAGGGCATTTATACCGAGCTGGCAACGCCCACTGGTGCAAAGCCCAACTGGCTGGCACGCAAATACCCCGAAGTGCTGCGCGTGCAGTCCAACGGTGTACGGGACCACCAGGGCATGCGCCACAACCACTGCCTGACCAGCCCCATCTACCGCCAGAAGGTAGAGGAGCTGCTGAACCACCTGATCGACGCTGTGGGCGACCACCCCGGCCTGATCTTGTGGCACATTTCCAATGAGCTGGGCGGCGAATGCTACTGCCCGCTGTGCCAAGAGCGCTTCCGCGGCTGGCTGAAAGAAAAGTATCATACCATTGATGCCCTGAACCATGCCTGGTGGACTAGCTTCTGGAGCCACCACTACGACAGCTTTGACGAGGTGGAGCCGCCGTTTGATAACGGGGAGCAGAGCCTGAACGGCCTGAAGCTGGACTGGCGGCGCTTTACCACCTGGAACATGATGGACTATGTACACAGCGAAACGGCGATCCTGCGCAAGCGGACCCCCAATGTGCCCATTACCACGAACCTGATGGAGTACTTCCCCGGATTGGACTACCACAAGCTGCAAAGAGAGCTGGATTTTGTCTGCTGGGACAGTTACCCCCATTGGGGGCGCCCCGACCGCAGCACCACCGTGACGGCGGGCATGACGGCGTTTGATCATGCGCTGATCCGCGGCTGCAAGCCGGACAAGCCGTTCCTGCTGATGGAAAGCACCCCCAGCCTGGTGAACTGGCACGAGTATAATAAGCTCAAGCGCCCCGGCGTGAACCGGATGAGCGCTATCCAGACAGTGGCCTGTGGTGCGGACGGCGTGCAGTACTTCCAGTGGCGCAAGGGCCGCGGCGGCTCTGAGCAGTTCCACGGCGCGGTTGTGGACCACGATGGCCGCGATGATACCCGCGTGTTCAACGAAGTGACCGCCACCAACGAAGCCCTGGCCGCCCTGACCCCGGTGTGCGGCAGCCTGCCCAAAGCGGACGCGGCCATGATCTTTGACTGGGACAGCCGCTGGGCGCTGGATGACGCCTGGGGCATGCAGATCAAGCAGAAGAATCTGCGCGAAACCTGCTGCCAGCTGTACGCCCAGCTGAACCACTGCGGTGTGGAAACCGACGTTGTGGGCGTGGATGCAGACCTGAACCGCTATAAGCTGGTGGTGCTGCCCATGCTGTTTATGACCAAGCCTGGTTTTGCACAAAAGATCCGCGAATATGTGGAAAACGGCGGCACCGTTGTGGCCACCTATCTGCTGGGCTATGTGGATGAAAGCACCCTGTGTTGGCTGGGCGGGTTCCCCGGTGACGGCCTGCGCGAAGTGTTTGGCGTGACCGCAAGCGAACTGGACACTCTGTACCCCGGCGAGGGCAACCGTGCCATCTGGGTCAAGAGCAGCCAGCAGAGCAGCATCAAGGATTACTGCGAACTGTTGCAGCCTGCCGAGGGTACCGAGGTGGTGGCTGTGTATGGACAGGATTTCTATTCCGGCCATGCGGCTGTGACCCACCATGTGTTCGGCAAGGGGCACGCTTATTACATCGGTGCGCGCCTGGATGATGCCGGCAACGCCGCTGTGCTGCGTGCAGCTTTGGCCGATGCCAAGGTGCACCTGCGTGACCTGCCGCAGGGTGTGGAATACCACTGCCGCGAAAGCGAGAACGCGTGCTACCATTTCTACATCAACACCACCCAGAGCGCAGTTAAGGTGCAGGTGGAATCCGGTGCAGACCTGTTGAGCGGCAAAAACGTTTTGGGCAGCATGGAGCTGAAACCCTATGATGCCTGCGCAATTGAGGAAAAAGTAAAATAAGAAAAACGCCATGCTTTCCGAAGAAAGCATGGCGTTTTTTAGTTAGGAGTTAGGAAGTAGGAGTGAGGAGGTAATGTGAAATTAGGAATTGGAGGTGGGGAAAGGGAGCGGCGAGGTTGGTTTGAGCAGATGTTTTGTGGTGCCAGAACGGTCAAGACCGTTCCCTACAGTGCATTTTATAATGTGCGGCAATATTTATGGTGCACCCCCACCCGTAGGGGCGCACAATGTGCGCCCGCTGCGCTGAAGGGGAACTGCTCCTTTTTAGGCCGTGCGTATCTCTCAAATATACTTATCCAACATATCCTGCAAAGCCTGCTTGGGCAGGAAACCGACGCTGCGGGCGGATTCCTGGCCGTTTTTCAGTACGACCAGGCAGGGGATGCTGGAAATGCCGTATTCGGCGGCAAGCTGGCGGTTTTCGTCCACATCAATGCTGTAAAATGCGGCTTTGCTGCCAACTTCATCGGCAAGCTCATGCAGGACCGGGGCAAGCATCTGGCAGGGACCGCACCAGGTTGCAGAAAAATCCAGAACGGCCACGTCCTGCGCTTTGGCCTGGGAAAGATCATTATTGCTGATTTTGGTAACCATAAAAAGGTTCCCTCCTTTAATTATGACTGTAAAGCAGCGTGTTCCGCTGCTGTTTGCCGGACATGGTTATGGCGTATCTACACCATAGTATGGGCCGGGAGGGGGAAAGACATTCCCTTACTGCTGATTGTACACAGTTTGGGCTGCTTTGTCAACAAGAAAAAGACCGAATCTTAATTTTGATATAAAATTACTATAACAAGTAAGACAAATTAAGACGAAAAGCAGATACAGGATAAAACAAAGCCACCCGCTCTGCGCAGGGATCCCCTGCACAGAACGGGTGGCAACTTTGTTGGAAGGTAATCAGCGGTTGTATTTTGCAGTAGCCTGCAGGCGCTGCATGGCACGGTTCAGGGCAATCTTGCTCTGGTAATACTCGTGCATGCTCTGCTTGTGCTGCAAGCGTTCCTCGGCGCGGATGCGGGCGGCCTCGGCACGGTTCTTATCGATATCCTCCGGGCGCTCGGCGCTGTCGACCAGCAGCATAACGTAAGCGGGGGTCACTTCGGCAATGCCATCGCCCACCAGTACGTTGCGGGTTTCGCCGTTCACGGTGAACTGCATGATGCCCATTTCCAGGGCAACCAGCACCGGGCTGTGTCCGGCCTGTACGCCGTACTGGCCGTCAGCGGTGGGCAGGGTCAGGCTTTCGCACTCGCCCTGGAAAAACTCGCCGCTGCTGGCCGTGATGTTCAGAACGAACTTTTCCATCAGGCCACACCGCCCTTTTCGGCAGCCTTCTTGCGAGCATCGTCCAGCGTGCCCACGTTGAAGAACGCCCATTCGGGCAGATCATCGACCTGACCGTCCACGATGGCGGCAAAGCCCTTGACAGTTTCGGCCAGGGGCACATATTTGCCCGGCAGGCCGGTAAAGTTCTCGGCAACGAAGAACGGCTGGGACAGGAATTTCTGGATTTTGCGGGCGCGGGCAACGGTCAGCTTATCGTTGTCGTCCAGTTCGTCCATGCCAAGGATGGCGATAATGTCCTGCAGTTCCTGGTAGCGCTGCAAGGTAGCCTGTACCTTGCGGGCCACGCGATAATGCTCCTCGCCCACAATGTCTGCTTCCAGGATGCGGCTGGTGGAATCCAGCGGATCCACGGCGGGGTAGATACCCTGTTCCACGATCTTACGGGACAGAACGGTAGTGGCATCCAGGTGGGCAAAGGTGGTGGCCGGGGCGGGGTCGGTCAGGTCGTCGGCAGGCACATAAACGGCCTGAACCGAGGTGATGGACCCATCACGGGTGGAAGTGATACGCTCCTGCAGGGCACCCAGCTCGTTGGCCAGCGTGGGCTGGTAACCAACGGCGGAGGGCATACGGCCCATCAGGGCGGAAACTTCGGAGCCAGCCTGCACAAAACGGAAGATGTTGTCAATAAACAGCAGCACGTCCTTGTGGCTTTCCTCGCGGAAGTATTCTGCCATGGTCAGGCCGGTTTCGGCAACGCGCATACGGGCTCCCGGCGGTTCGTTCATCTGGCCGAAGATCAGGGCGGTCTTGTTCAGAACGCCGGAAGCGTTCATTTCGCCCCAAAGGTCACAGCCCTCACGGCTGCGCTCGCCAACGCCGGTAAAGATGGAGTAGCCGCCGTGCTCGGTGGCTACGTTGTGGATCAGCTCCTGGATCAGCACGGTTTTGCCAACGCCGGCGCCGCCAAACAGGCCGATCTTGCCGCCCTTGGCATACGGTGCCAGCAGGTCAATGACCTTGATGCCGGTTTCCAGAATTTCGGTTGCAGGTTTCTGGTCCTCAAAGCCGGGGGCCTTGCGATGGATGGGCCAGGTAGGGACGTCTGCGGCCATGGGGCCTTTGCCGTCAATGGGGCGGCCCAGGGGGTCAAACATGCGGCCCAGGGTGGCTTCGCCCACCGGGGCAGTCAGGCCGTGACCCAGTGCGTTCACGGTCATCCCCTTGCCAAGACCCTCGCTGGCAGAAAGCATAATGCAGCGAACGGTGGTTTCGTTCACATGCTGCGTTACTTCCATCGTGCGCTCGGTGCCCTCAGCGGTCACTGTCAGCGCTTCCTGCAGGGCAGGCAGCTTGCCCTCGGTGAACTGAACGTCCACCACGGGGCCTGCTACACGAATAATTGTTCCCTGTGTCATACGATAGCCTCTTCCTTAATTTCAGAAGTAGATAAATGTTTGAACATTGTATCCCGATAGGGGATACAGTGCAAAAAGTTTAATAGTCGCTGGTTTGCACAGCAGAAGCACCGCCGATGATCTCGGTGATCTCCTGGGTGATTGCACCCTGGCGGGTGCGGTTATACTCCAGCTGGAGCGCGTGAATCATATCGGTGGCGCTCTTGGTGGCGGAATCCATGGCGGTCATGCGGGCGCTCTGCTCGGCGCAATAGCTCTCGGTCATGGCACCGAAGATCATGCCGTGCATGTAGATGGGGGCCATCTGCTTGAACACCGACCACGCATCGGGGAACAGCTCAACCTCGCCATGGGGATCGCCCAGTGCGGGCGGCAGCGGCGCAAAGTGGGAGCGTTCCAGCGGCAGCAGCTGCAGCATGACCGGTTCAGCGGTCAGGGCGTTCTGGATCTTGGTGTAGATGAGGTAAACCTCATCCACCTCATCCGCCTTGAACGTATCGATCATGTCCGCCGTGATGTCACGCGCACGCTGCAATGTGGGGGCCTGGCCGCTGTACAGAAAATCTTCCACCAGGCGGGGGTCCTTGTGCAGCAGGGCGCGGTAGCCGGTCTGGCCCACCACATAAAAGCGGGCCTTGGGGTCATCGCCGCAGTGCGATTTTAGAAACTTGAGCAGGTTCTGGTTGTACGCACCGGCCATGCCTTTGTCCGCCGTCAGCACCAGATAGGCGCGGCGCGGAGATTCCGGGTTGCGGGTGTGGAAGAACGGGTGAACCGGTTCTTCCGGCAGGTGGGGCAGCACGCGGGTCATCGTCATCTGCATGCGCTCAAAGTAAGGCGAAACCGCCTGGTAATTTTTGCGTGCCTTGCGCAGCTTGGAGGAGGAGATCAGGTACATGGCATTGGTGATCTTCATGGTGTCCTGAATGCTCTCAATACGCTCCTTGAGCAGCTTAGTGGATGGCATGGGCATCGCCTCCCGCAAATGCGTTCCAGGCGTTCAGGATGGTCTGCACCTGTTCGGGGCTGAGCTTACCGGAAGCCTGGATCTCGTCCATCACGCCGGACGGGTCCGTACGGAACTGACGCACAAATGCGGAGGTTTTCTGGCGCAGCTCGCCGGTTTTGATCTCGTCGAGCACGCCGTGGGCGGCGAGGGTCAGCAAAACGACCTGCTCGGCGTCGGATTTGGGCTGGTACAGCGGCTGTTTCAGCAGTTCCATCAAAGCCTTGCCGTGTTCCAGCTGGCGGCGGGTCTCAGCGTCCAGGTCAGAGCTGAACTGCGAGAAGGATTCCATATCCTTGTACTGGGCCAGCTCGATACGCAGGTTGGCGTTGGCCTTTTTCATGGCCTTGGTCTGGGCAGCGCCGCCGACACGGGAAACCGACAAGCCAACGTTGACAGCCGGGCGGTTGCCTGCGTTGAACAATGCGGTCTCCAGGAAGATCTGGCCATCGGTGATGGAAATAACGTTGGTGGGAATGTAGGCGGAAACATCGCCTGCCTGGGTTTCAACAATGGGCAATGCGGTGATGGAACCGCCGCCCAGGTCGTCCCGCATACGGCAGGAACGTTCCAGCAGACGGGAATGCAGGTAGAAAACGTCGCCGGGGTAAGCCTCACGGCCGGGGGAGCGGCGCAGCAGCAGGGAAATGGCACGGTATGCCACGGCGTGCTTGGAAAGGTCGTCATAGACGATCAGCACGCTCTTGCCCTGGGCCATAAAATATTCGGCCAGTGCGGTGCCGGCATACGGGGCAATGTACTGCAGGGGGGCGCTGTCGCTGGCGGTGGCGGCCACAATGGTGGTGTAGCCCATAACGCCATGCTTTTTCAGGTCCTCGGCCACGCGGGCAATGGAGGAAGCCTTCTGCCCGATGGCAACGTAGATGCAGAGCACGCCGGTATCTTTCTGGTTCAGGATGGTATCGGTGGCGATGGAGGTCTTGCCGGTCTGGCGGTCGCCGATGATCAACTCACGCTGGCCACGGCCGATGGGGAACATCGAGTCGATGGACAGAATGCCGGTGTGCAGCGGGGTGTCCACGCTCTGGCGCTCCAGAATGCCGGGGGCCTGCTTCTCAATGGGGTTGTAACCAACGGCTTCGATGGCACCCTTGCCGTCGATGGGCTCGCCCAGCGGGTTGATGACGCGGCCCAGGAAAGCTTCGCCGACGGGGATACCGGCGCGCTTGCCGGTACGGGTCACCAGGGTGCCCACGCCGACGGATTCGGCACCATCAAACAGCATAATGCCCAGGTGGGAAGGCTCAACACTTTCCACCATGCCCTTGGCACCGTTTTCAAAGGTGACGATCTCGCCGTACACGGCGCGGTCCATGCCTTCAACGGTAACAATGCCGTCGGCAGCGGACACAACCGTGCCTCCCTCGGCAGTGTTGGCGGCGGGCTTATAGTCCTCTACACGGGTCTTCAGGGTGGCCAGGTCGGGCTTGTCGCCGGTCATCTGGTCCAGGGCATGGCGGCCGGAGTTATCAAACACACGGTCGCCCACCTGCAATACATAGCCGGAAAGCAGGCTTTCATCCACGCTGACATCCAGCAGGACTTCGGTTGCATCGTACAGGGATTTCAGCTCGGCCTTGATCTTATCAAGGTCCTGCTCCCGCGGCTGGCGGGCGCAGTGCAGGTCGGCCTTTACAATGCGGTTGGCGGAGAAAAACTCGCGGCTGAATTCACTTGCCATTGCTGTCCCCCGCTTTCTGCAGCAGGTCATCCAGCAGGCGTGCATCGTCCTGCTGCGTCAGGTTGCGCGCCAGCAGCTTTTCACACATATCGCGGGCCAGGGCGGAAGTTTCAGCATTGGCATCGCGCAGGCGGCGGGCATGCTCTGCTTCGGCAGCGGCTTTGCCTTCGGCCACAATCGCATCTGCCTGGCGCTGGGCGTCCTGCAAAAGCTGCTCTTTCTCTTTTTCAGCCTGTTTTTCGTAGGCTTCGCGGCGCTGGGCAGCTTCGGTATCCACATTCTGCAGTTTATCCTGCGCCTGTGCCAAAACAGCCTGTGCGTCGTTCTTTTTGCCTTCTGCATCGGCGATCGCATCATCGATCTGCTTCTGGCGCTGCTCAATCACGTTCATAACGGGACGGTACAAAAACTTGCGCAGCAGAACAAACAGAACCAGAATGTTGACGACCGTCCACAGAATATTCAAATTCAGTGTCAGCATCGTTTATGCCTCCGTTATCAGCCCAGGAACAGGATGATGAGCAGGGCAACAACGAAGCCGAAAATGGCGGTGCCTTCTGCCAGGGCGGCGCCCAGCAGCAGGTTCTTGCTGATCTTGCTTTCAGCTTCCGGCTGGCGGCTGATGGCCTCCGCTGCCTTACCGGTTGCAATGCCAATGCCGATGCCGGCGCCAATGCCGGTCAGTGCTGCGATGCCAGCGCCCAAAGCTACCAAACTTGCCATAATAAATTACTCCTTTTTATAATAATGTAAAAGTGGGAAAGAAAACGCAGGTCATTCCATCGTTTCTTTCATGAACAGGGAGGTCAGGAAGACAAACACATAGGTTTGGATCAGACCGTCAAACAAATCAAAATACAGGCTGAAAATTGCGGGGACAAAAACCGGAACCACCAGTTTGATGAGTTCCATGATGACAAATGCGCCCAGAACGTTGCCGAACAAACGCATGCACAGGCTGGTGGGCCGGATGGCGATTTCCAGAATGTTCATGGGGGTCATCAGGGCAATGGGTTCCGCCAGGCTGTGTACAAATCGCTTGCCGCCCTTTGCATGGATGCCGGAATATTCGATCAGCACAATGCTCATAATAGCCAGCGCTGCGGTAACATTCAGGTCCTTTGTGGGGGGCTTGAGACCAATGATGCCGATCAGGTTGGAGCAGGCAATGTACAGTGCAACCGTGATCAGGTACGGCACATACTGTTTGCCGGCTTCGCCCAGCAGATCTTTGAAGAAGTTATCCATGGTTACCACAGCGGTTTCCAGGATGGCCTGGCGCTTGCTGATATGATTGACCTTGAGATTGCGTGTGAGCAAAATCGAAACGATCACCAAAAACGCCATGATGCCCCAACTTACCGCGATGGATTCCGGGATGTCGATGCCGCCAAAAATGGGAAGGGTAAACGCCGTATCAACGTTAAGCTCCTCTTTTAAGGCGGCGGTCAGTTCGTTCATTATTCCGCCTCCTCTGGCCAGCGGGGCAGCTTGTGCGCCGGGCTGGCTTTATGTTTTGAATTTATCTGATAAAAAGCGCACCAAGGAGAAAAACAGAGGGGGGAAAAACGGCGATGTTCCGTTTCTGCACCCTCCTTGCTGCGTTCTTTATGCCGCCATAATACCACCATTCCCCGCCATTTGTAAGCCCCTTACCGCACATTCTGCCTTTTGGATATTCCGTGATTCTGACAGATTAAAAATACTGTGCATGATGCACAATAAAGCGCACTGAAAATGGAGCTAATTGCTGAATTTAATGACCAAAAATGCGGAAAAGTTCTTGATTTCAAACAAATCTTGCGGTTCTGTGCGGTTTTGATGGTGAGGGAAAGGAATGGTGTTTGTGCAAAACTGCCAAGGAGCGGAAATTCAGGCGATGCGCTCCGCGCCAAGGGCGGTTTCGGATGCAAAGCGGGTAGCCGCCAGCTTTTCCAGTGTGGCAAGCCGCACGCAGATGGTAAACAGCCGGGCCGCAGGTTCGATCTCCTCGGCGCTGGCAAAGCTGGGGGCAATACGGACGTTGCTGTCCTGCGGGTCGCGGCCATAGGGCCAGGTGGAACCGGCGGGGGTGAATTTGACACCGGCCCGGCGGCAAAGCTCCACCGTGCGGGCCGCGCAGCCCGGCATGGTATCGAAGGAAAGGAAGTAGCCGCCGCGGGGTTCCGTCCAGTTGGCAATGCCGCTGCCGTCCAGTTCCTCGCGGAAAATGGAGATGACCTGCTCGAACTTGGGGCGCAGCAGGCGGGCATGGCGTGCCATATGGGCTTCAATGCCGCTTTCATTGCGGAAAAAACGTGCCTGGCGCAGCTGGTTGAGCTTATCGGGGCCGATGGTGGCAAACTTCCACACTTTGCGCAGATCGATCAGGTTGGCGGAACTTGCCGCCACGGCGCTGATGCCTGCACCGGGGAAGGAAACCTTGCTGGTGGAGCAGAACTCATACACCATATCCGGGTGCCCGGCATTGGCGCAGGCGGACAGGATGTCTGGCAGGACGGCCGGGGCGTTGGGGTAAAGGTCATGCACGCAGTAGGCGTTATCCCAGAAAATGCGGAAATCCGGCGCTGCGGGTTGCAGGTGGGCAAAGCGCTCCACCACCGCGGGGCTGAACACAATGCCGGTGGGGTTCTGGTACTTGGGTACGCACCAGATGCCTTTGATGGAAGCATCCCGCTGGACCAGGTCTTCGATCATGTCCATATCGGGGCCATCATTGTGCATGGGGATGGGGATTAGCTGGAAGCCGAAATGCTCCGTCATGGCAAAATGGCGGTCATAACCCGGCACGGGGCAAAGGAACTTGCGGTCCTTGACTTGCACCCACGGCTCTGCGCCCAGCAGGCCGTCTAGCATGGCGTGGCTGAGGATATCGAACATCATGGTCAGGCTGCTGTTGCCGCCCACCATGACCTGCTCCGGCCGCGCGCCGATCATACCGGCCAGCAGGGCTTTTGCTTCGGGAATGCCGTCCAGCCCGCCGTAATTGCGGCAGTCGGTGCCATCCTCACTGTCCAGCACGCTGCGGGAGTTCAGTTCACCCAGCATGCGCTGCGAAAGTGCCAGCTGCTCCGGCGCAGGCTTTCCGCGGGAAAGATCCAGCTGCAGGCCCTGCTGTTCGTACTCCTGGTAGCGCTGGCACAGACGGTGGTATTCCCGCTGCATTTCTTTTTTTGTCATATCCTGATACTGCATGGTGCCATCCTTCCTGGACAATACCGGCAGGGCCGCTTGCTTACCTGGTGTAGCTGAAAACGAAGAAAATGACGAAGATTTTGCAAATGTGCGATGGATTCGAGGCAAAAAGCCGCAGGAATCCTTTGTGGATTCCAAGGATTTTTAACGCGGAATCCGGCCGCGTTTGTAGAAATATTCTAAATTTTCGACGTTTCAGGTACACCCTGGGGGGAGTATGCACGAACCCTGCCGGTATGCCTTGTTTTCTGGAACGGTTTGTATTATACTGTCGGAAAACACATTTGTAAAATATATGTTTCGCATGCAAAATATTTGTATTTGATATGGCAAAACGCAGGAAAAGAGGAAAAACTGTGAATGTAAACTATGAATATTACCGCTTATTTTACTATGTCTGCAAATATCACAGTATAACCCGCGCGGCCAATGTGCTGCGCATGAGCCAGCCCAATGTGACCCGCGCCCTGAACCGGCTGGAGGAACAGCTGGGCTGCAAGCTGCTGGTGCGCAGCACCCGCGGCGTGACGATGACGCCGGAGGGCGAGGTGCTGTTTGCCCACGTGGAAATCGCCCAGGAGCAGCTGCAGGCGGGGGAAAGCGAGCTGGCGGGCATTACCGCGCTGGAAAGCGGTGCGCTGACCATTAGCGCCAGCGAGACCGCTTTGAATGTGTTTTTGCTGGATAAGCTGCGGGAATTCCACCGGCGTTACCCCGGCGTGCGGCTGCGCATTGCCAACCATTCCACCCCGCAGGCCATCCGTGCGCTGGGGCGCGGGCTGGTGGATCTTTGTGTGATCACCACCCCGGCCCGGTTGGAATCCACGATGCGCCGTACCCTGCTGATGCCGTTCCAGGAAATTCTGATTGCCGGCAGGGACTTTGAATTTTTGCAGGGCCGCCGCTGGGCGCTGAAAGAACTGCAGCAATACCCTCTGATCTGCCTGGGCAGCGAGACGATGACCTATGCGTTCTATAACCAGTTTTACTTAAGCAACAATCTTGTTTTGCAGCCGGATACTGAGGCCGCTACCACCGACCAGGTGGTGCCACTGGTCAAAAGCGGGCTGGGGCTGGGGTATGTGCCGCAGAATTTTGCCAAGGACGCCCTGGCCGCGGGGGATGTGTTTACCATCCAGTTGAAAGAGGAAATCCCCACCCGTCATGTTGTGCTGGTGCAGGATGGCGGCCGTGTTCCCAACGCAGCTGCGCGCGAATTTGCCCGGATGCTGAACAGCAGCGTTACGCAGCAGAATGCACCATAAGCGGACAAAAATTGTGCACCGGCACCAGAAAATTAAAAATATCTGCGTCTGTTTTTGTGAAAGGTGATTGACAACTGCCATGCGGAACCGTATGATAAAAGTGGAACTTTGCCCGGTGCAGCGGGAACCATACGGTGCGCCGGATTCCGCGCAGAAGGACAGAAAATAATAGGAGGGATTGTTTTGAAACAATGGCTGAAAGACGCAGTTTTTTACGAAATTTACCCCCAAAGCTTTTATGATACCAACGGGGATGGCATCGGCGATCTGAAGGGGATTATCGAAAAGCTGGATTACATCAAAGAGCTGGGGTGCAACGCCCTTTGGATCAACCCCTGCTTTGATTCCCCGTTCAAGGACGCCGGGTATGATGTGCGCGATTATAAGCTGATTGCCCCCCGCTATGGCACCAACGCGGATGCCAAAGCGCTGTTTGAAGCAGCTCATGCCAAGGGCATCCATGTGCTGCTGGACCTGGTGCCCGGCCATACCAGCGAGGAACACGCATGGTTTAAGGAGAGCAGCAAGCCGGAAAAGAATGAGTATTCCGACCGCTATATCTGGACGGACTCCTGCTTTAGCGCCGGTGACGGTATGCCGTTCATTGGCGGCGAGACCGACCGCAACGGTACTTATATTTTGAACTTCTTCAAGTGCCAGCCTGCTTTGAACTATGGTTACGGCAAGTGCCGCGAAAAGTGGCAAATGCCCACCGACGCCCCCGGCCCGCGCGCAACGGTGGAAGCCGTGAAGGATGTGATGCGCTTTTGGCTGGATATGGGCTGCGATGGTTTCCGTGTGGATATGGCATCCAGCCTGGTCAAGAATGATACCCACCACAAAAAGTATACCTGTGCCATCTGGCGCGATATTGCCGCTATGCTGGACAAGGAATACCCCGAAGCCGCTCTGTTGAGCGAATGGAACCAGCCGCGCCAGTCCCTGAAAAACGGCTTTGATATGGACTTTATGCTGGAATGGCAGGGCAATGGCTACAGCTGGCTGATGCGCAATTATGATGGCGCAATAGATTCTGACCCGCATAACATCGGCAAGGCGTATTTCTGTGCGGATTCCGGCACGGGTATTGACAAGTTCCTGGATGACTGGCTGCCAAGCTACAAGGCGACCCGCAAGGACGGCCTGTACTGCTTGATTACCTGCAACCATGATACCATCCGCCCCTCCGCCGGTTTGACCCCGGATGAGCTGAAAATTGCTTACGCCATGCTGTTTACCCTGCCCGGCGCACCGTTTGTGTATTATGGCGATGAGATCGGCATGCGCTATCTGCCGCTGCCCACCAAGGAGGGCGGCTATTTCCGCACCGGTTCCCGCACCCCCATGCAGTGGGATAACAGCGCCAACAAGGGATTTTCTACCGCCGCAGCCGACAAGCTGTACCTGCCGGTGGACGATACTGCGGACGCCCCCACCGTGGCTGCCCAGCAGGCAGACCCTGACAGCCTGTGGCATACCGTGCAGGGGGTGCTGAACTTCCGCCACAGCCACCGGGATCTGGATTCCGATGCGCCGTTCCATGTGCGGTTTGCCCCCAAGGCAAAGGGCAGCTACCGCCCGTTTGCCTGGGAGCGCGGCAAGCTGATCTGCGCGGTGAACCCCGCCCGCGAGGAAGCAGAACTGCCCCTGAAGCTGGAAGACGGTACCCGCGTGCTGCATGTGATCGGCAAAGCCGAAGTGAAGGGCGATGAGCTGGTGCTGGGTGCACAAAGCTTTGCAATTTTGGGGTAAGCAGAATAGATTGCAAACGCAAATGTTAAGGCAACACCGCACAATTCCCGCCTTGCGGCTTAAGCACCGCTCCGGCAGC
>OGXD01001602.1_pt1 | contig 16792 bp, 20 predicted proteins | sample 1576211 | NCBI WGS metagenome assembly OGXD01 (sample SAMEA3541470, study PRJEB24748) | human gut metagenome | biome: human gut; feature: human-associated habitat; material: faeces | place: China | collected 2012
TGAATGTATATGTAAAGGAAGCTTCCCGGGTGGGTTACGGAAATCTGATCTGCTCCGTCGATGAAGGTGGCAGTGTGTCCAAGAAAATCGAGGAGGCAGCCGGCAACGCTTCCAATCTGAGTGCGCATGATCTCTCGGAGATTGAGGATTCCATAAGCGAATTTCAGATTTCCTACAGCGCCCAGAATTTTTATAACGTTTCCACGTTTAAGGAAGATCTTGACTCTGCACTGAATGAATCCTTGAGCCTTGCCGCGCTGGACGGAATCTCTGATTACGCCGCGGCGGCGCAGGCAGAAAATACATTTCACACCTATCATGCCGATCAGCCCGGCATTGTCGTCTATTCCACCGACGGGTATGAGGGCGTTACCACGGATACGTTTCAGTCGTCCATGTTTGACGAGGCATCCTACGACCGCACGGACGGTCAGCGGGCACTGCAGGTTGCGGCAGGAGCCCCTCTGTATAAGCTGATTACAAGTGAATACTGGTCGCTTGTCATTCCAATCGGCTCCGATCTGGCAAAGCGGCTGGCGGACGATGATACCTTGCAGCTGCGTTTTATGAAGGATAACACCACGACCTATGCGACCTATACCATCACGGAAAAGGAAGGTTCCGCCTATCTGATTCTGACGCTTCGCTCGGGGATGGTGCGCTATGCCAAGGACCGCTATGCCGAGGTGGAGCTGCTGCTTAGTGAGGAGACCGGACTTAAGATCCCCAATTCCGCCATCACGGAGAAGGAATTCTATACCGTTCCCAAGGATTTCTTCATGAAAGGCGGCGATTCCGGCAGTCTGGGCATTCTGGTGCAGAGGAGCGATTCCTCCGGGAAAGCAGGGGCGGAGTTCATTGCCCCGACCATCTACTATGAGACGGATACCGATTATTACATCGACGGTGAGGAGGTTGGCGCTTCGGATATCATCCGAAAGGCGGATTCTACGGAGACGTACCAGATCGGTTCCGGCACGGCGAGCCTGCAGGGCGTTTATAATATCAATAAGGGATATGCCATCTTCAAACAGATCGACATTCTCTATCAGAATGAGGAATACGCCATCGTGCGGACCGGGACAACCTACGGAATTGCGCTCTATGACCATATAGCGCTCGACGGAAGCAAAATTCACGAAAATGATCTGATCAATTAAACGGAGGAAATAGATATGTTAAAGGAAAATTTAAAAACAGTGGAAGAGCATGTACAGGAGGCTTGTAAGCGTGCAGGACGTTCCCGCGAGGAAGTGACGTTGATCGCTGTCAGCAAAACAAAACCTTTGGAAATGCTGCAGGAAATCTACGGGGAGGGCGTCCGCGATTTCGGAGAAAATAAAGTGCAGGAACTGTGCGATAAAATGGAGCAGCTCCCGTCCGACATCCGCTGGCACATGATCGGCCATCTGCAGCGCAACAAGGTCAAATATATTGTCGGAAAGGTTGCCCTGATTCATTCGGTTGATACATACCGGCTGGCAGAAGAGATCAATATCCAGGCAAAGAAACGCGGCATCATCGTGCCGATTCTGGTGGAAGTTAATATCGCCGGCGAGGAGACCAAATTCGGCACAACGGCAGAAGATGCCATGTTGCTTGTGGAAGAGATTTCCAAACTGGAAAATGTGCGGATCAAGGGACTTATGACGATTGCGCCGTTCGTTGAAAATCCGGAGGATAACCGCCTTTATTTTCGGAAAATAAAGCAATTATCTGTTGACATAACAAATAAAAACATAGATAATGTATCTATGGAAATTCTGTCTATGGGTATGACAGGAGATTACGAGGTTGCCATTGAAGAAGGAGCGACGATGGTGCGTGTCGGAACCGGAATTTTCGGTGCACGCAATTACAAAAAAAGCAATGAATCGCATTAGGAGTATAACATGAGTGTTTTAGATAAATTTTTAAATGTCATGCGTCTTAATCCGGACGATGACGACGATTTTTACAATGAAGATTATGATTACGATGATGATTATGAAGAGGATGAACCGGTAAAACCGAAGAGTTCTTTCCGCAAGGACAAGAAGAAGGCGGAGGAGGATGATTATGAAGAAGATCATTCTATCCACGAGAAAGCCGTCAAGAGTTCTCCGAAGGTCACACCGATTCGCCCGGTCAAGAAGCAGGGAGGAAGCGGCATGGAAGTATGTGTCATCAAACCAACCTCAGTGGAAGATGCCAGAGAGATTACAGAGACGCTTCTCAATAACCGCACGGTCGTATTGAACGTTGAGGGACTGGACGTCGAGATCGCACAGCGGATTATCGATTTTACATCGGGTTCCTGCTTTGCAATCAGCGGTAATCTTCAGAAGATCTCCAACTATATCTTTATCATTACACCGGCATCGGTTGACATTTCCGGCGATTTCTTAAGTCTGGTAGACACGTTCCAGTCGACACGCAGTGTCCAGACCGATTTTTAGAGTCTATGAACGAACAGGATCTTTGTCAGAAGCGTCTGCTTGATCTCTCCAGACAGGCGGATCGCAAGGGAATCGTTCTATTCAGCGATTTCCTCAATTTAAATGAATTGAATATATACCACCAGTCCGAGAAGCTGTTTGCGACGAGGACCGAATGTTTTGGCGGTATTCCATGTGCAGAGCGTCAGATGATTGCCTTTCTTCCTGATGCTCTTTATTATGATTGGGAATATCCCATTTCCGCCTTAAAAATCACCCCGGCTTATCCCAAATTTGCCGAGAGGCTTGGACATCGGGACATCCTCGGATCGCTGATGCAGCTTGGCATTGACCGCTGCAAATTAGGCGATATTCTGGTAGGGGAGCAGGAAGCTTATCTGCTGTGTGAGGAGACCGTTGCGGACTATTTTGCGGAGCATCTTGAAAAGATACGCCACACCCTCGTGAAAGTCGAGCCGTGCAGCCTGACGGATCTTAAGGTCACACAGGAATTCCAGTCACAGGACGGGATCGTAACCTCAGACCGGATTGACGCCGTCATCGCGTGCGTTTATCATCTGTCCCGCAGCCAGGCTTCGCTTTTGCTGCGCCAGGAAAAGGTTTTTGTCAGCGGAAAGCTGATGCAGAATCCATCCTATACCTGCCATGCGGATGATATTATTTCTGTCCGCGGTTACGGACGCTTTATCTACCGCGGGGAATACGGGACGACCGGAAAGGGACGGCTCAAAATACATTACGACCTCTATGCAAACTGAAAGGAGTTTTTCATGGCAAAATCGATTCCGGTAAAAGCAAACGACAGTATCATTTATCATATTGAACTGGTTCATGATTTTTCAATGCTCCCTGCGTTTCTGCAGGGACTTGGCTACGGGCGCAGTCAGAAAATCTGCATTGTGACCGATTCCAACGTTGCGCCTTTGTATGCGAGGGACGTACAGGATCTGTTGGAAAAAGAGTTTGACACGGTCATTCTTCATACGTTTGAGGCAGGAGAGCACAATAAAAATCTTGAGACGGTAAACGCTTTGTACCAGACGCTGATCGAGCAGCATTTTGACCGTCAGGATCTGCTTGTCGCTTTAGGCGGCGGCGTTGTCGGCGATCTCACCGGTTTTGCGGCGGCAACCTACCTGCGCGGCATTGATTTTATCCAGGTGCCGACCACGCTGCTTTCCCAGGTAGACAGCAGCATCGGCGGGAAGACCGGCGTGGACTTTATGCAGTACAAAAATATGGTGGGCGCTTTTTATCAGCCCAAACTGGTCTATATGAACCTGTCCGTCCTGCAATCCCTGCCTTCCAGGCAGATCATTTCCGGGATGGGAGAGATTATAAAACACGGTCTTATCAAGGATGCCGCTTACTATGAATGGCTGATGGCACATCATGATGCCATTTTGGCACTGGAGCCGGCTGTCATGGAAGAGATGATCGCCCGAAGCTGTGAGATCAAGCGCGAAGTTGTAGAGCACGACCCGACGGAGAAGGGAGAGCGCGCACTGTTGAACTTTGGTCATACCATCGGGCATGCCATCGAGAAATTATGCGGCTTTTCCCTATACCATGGGGAATGCGTGGGGCTTGGAATCCTTGCTGCGGCTTATCTTTCTAAAAAACAGGGAAATCTGACCGAGGAGCAGCTTGCCGGTATCAGGCAGTGCCTGTCTGCCTTTGGATTTCAGACACAGATCGATGGAATCTCAACGGATGCTGTGCTTTCTGCCACCAAATCCGATAAGAAAATGGTCGGAAACCAGGTCAAATTTATTCTGCTGCATACCATCGGAGATGCCTATATTTACCGCGAGTTAAGCGACGCGCAGATTCTGGACGGCATTCGTTATGTATGCCGGGCGTAATCCCGGTCTGGCATGGAAAACAACATGGAAGGACAATTTATCTATGAAAGATCATTCACCTATTTTGAAACGCAATCTGACCGGCTGTGTGGCTGCAGTGCTCCTCATTCTGTTCGATCAGTTTACCAAAATACTTGCGGTAGCGCATTTGAAGGATCAGCCGTCCAACGTACTCATAGACGGCGTGTTTGAGCTGCGCTATCTGGAGAACCGTGGCTCCGCATTCGGAATGATGCAGAATAAGCTGATAATTCTGATTCCCGTTACTGTCGTGGTGACGTTGTTTATTCTGTATCTTTTTTTCAAAAAACTTCCCGCCACGAGACACTTTTTCTGGCTCAATGCGGTTGCCGTACTGTTTTTTGCGGGAGCCATCGGGAATTTCATCGACCGCGTCAGACAGGGCTATGTGGTAGATTTTTTCTATTTCAGCCTGATCAATTTTCCGATCTTTAATGTTGCGGATATTTATGTGACAGCAGCGGCATTTTTATTGATCTTTTTATGTCTGTTCTATTACAAAGAAGAAGATTTTGAACAGATTTTCCCTTCGGGTTCTTCCAGAAAACATTCTTCGGAGAAAAAAGGAAATGAATAGAGAAACATTTGAAGCGGGAATTGCATATGAGGGAGAGCGGCTGGACAAGTATCTGAATCTCATTTTCAGCGAGACAGATGCAGCGCAGTCGCGCTCCTTTTTTCAAAAACTGATCAAAGAGGGACATGTGCTTGTCAATGATACGGCGCAGAAAGCCAACTACCGGTTAAAGACGGATGATATGATCTGCGTTGAGATTCCGGACGCGGTACAGACGCCGATTCTTCCGGAAAATATTCCGCTTGACATTCTCTACGAAGATGACGATCTTTTAGTCGTCAATAAGCCGAAAGGAATGGTTGTCCACCCGTCCGCCGGGCATTATACCGGCACGCTTGTCAATGCCATCATGTATCACTGCAGGGACAGTTTGTCCGGCATCAACGGGGAGATCCGCCCGGGCATCGTACACCGCATCGATATGGATACAACGGGTTCACTGATTGTATGCAAAAATGATGAGAGCCATGTCTTTATTGCGGAGCAGATCAAGGAACATTCCGTGAACCGGCGCTACCGCGGCATCGTATACGGTGTGGTGAAAGAGGAGGAGGGTACCGTCAATGCGCCGATCGGACGCCATCCCATCGAGCGCAAGAAAATGGCGATCAATGAGAAAAACGGCAAGCCTGCCATCACCCATTACAAGGTTCTGGAACGCTTTGAGCGGTACACATACATGGAGTTTAAACTGGAGACCGGGCGCACCCATCAGATCCGCGTGCACATGGCAAGCATTGGTCATCCGCTGCTTGGCGACACGCTGTATTCCAGCGGAAGGAGTCCCTACAGGCTGCAGGGGCAGACGCTTCATGCCATGACGATCGGCTTCATTCATCCGAGAACCAGAGAGTACATGGAGTTTACGGCGCCTCTTCCAGAATATTTTGAAAAAATTCTAAAAGATTTGCGATAATTTCAAAAAATAATTCCGTTTTTCAAAAAAATGTATTATAATATATTCATAGAATGTTAGGAAAGGCGGGATCTTTTATGGGCAACAAAATCTATACCATTGGTCGTGAATTTGGCAGCGGGGGAAGAGAAATCGGCGAAAAGCTTGCGGAACGTCTTGGAATTAAGCTCTACGACAAAGAATTGTTACAGCAGGCGGCAAAGGAAAGCGGTTTCTGCGAGGAGATTTTCGAGAATCATGATGAGAAACCGACCAGCAGCTTTTTGTATTCCCTGGTCATGGATACATATTCGCTGAACGGCTATCATTCGGCACCGTTTCTCGATATGCCTTTAAACCACAAAGTGTTCCTGGCACAGTTTGACACCATCAAAAAGATTGCGGAACGGGAATCCTGCGTGATTGTCGGAAGATGCGCCGATTACGCATTATCGGACAATCCGGACTGCATCAATATCTTTATTCATGCGGACATGGACAAACGCGTTAAGATTATCAGCCAGCGCGCCAATATTACGGAAAGCAAAGCCAGGGATCTGATCCAGAAACAGGATAAGCAGCGTGCAAGTTATTATAACTATTATACAAGCAAAAAATGGGGCGATTCCCAGAGCTATCATCTGACACTGGACTCCGGTAAACTGGGAATTGACGGTTGTATTGATATGATCTTAAAGTTCCGTGAAATCCTCGATGCATCCAGATAACATCATCGGCTAATATCATACAACGTGAACAAAATGGTTTCAAATGGTTTCAAATGGTTTCAAAGAGGCGGCACTTATTTGATTTAAGGTGCCGCCTCTTTATGTCTGCGCAAACAAACACCGGCAAAATGCAGGAAAAACGCACATATTTCTTGAAATGCGGGCGGCGGTGTGCTATAGTAGAGATACAGATATTTATTCGCAAAACACAAGTTTAACGAATAGTTTCCAGCATAAAACAACCATAAATCTGTTCTACGCTGTGCCGGATGTTTTACGGGTTCTGTTTTAACAGATCTCTTCGGAATCCAGCAGAATGGTAAACGGACCGTCATTTAACAGAGAGATCTTCATATCCGCACCGAAAATACCGCAGCCGGTATATGGAATCTGTTCTTTGCACCGTGCGACAATATAATCATACATCCGGCTCGCCATTTCGGGCTTCCCGGCACGGACAAAGGAAGGACGGTTTCCTTTGCGGCAATCCGCATATAAGGTAAACTGCGAGATCAGCAAAAGACTTCCGCCGACGTCCGCCAACGATAGATTTGTTTTTCCGTCCGCATCCTCAAAAATACGAAGCCCCAACAGCTTTTTGATCATTTTATCGGCGATTGCGGTCGTATCGGTATCGGCAATTCCGATCAGAACCAAAAATCCTTTTTGAATTGCGCCGGTGACATTGCCGTCTACCGTGCAGGATGCCTCGGTTACGCGCTGTATTACAAATTTCATTTTATAAATCTCCTTTTTGAATTATTTGCTTCGTTGATCCTAAATTTCATTTCATGATAGATCATTTCATGACAGATAATTTCATTATAAAATAGTTACGAGGTGATATGCAATCTATGGAATTAAAAAAACTTTTAAGCTATACACGCCAGGCGGTTGACGATTATAAACTCATTGAGGAGGGCGATCATATTGCGGTCGGTATTTCCGGTGGCAAGGACTCTCTCACTCTCCTCTACGCGCTTGCCGGACTCAGACGCTTTTATCCAAAGAAATTCACACTCACGGCAATCACCGTCGATCTGGGATATGACTCTTTTGATCTTACTCCCATAAAGCAGCTCTGCGAGGAACTTAAGGTACCGTACCACATTGTAAAAACAGAGATTGCACGTATCCTGTTTCACGGCGACAGCGTGTCGGACAAAGCAGTCAAGGGATCTCCGTGTGCGCTGTGCGCCAAAATGCGCAAGGGAGCACTCAATGAGGCGGCTCTGGAATTAGGATGCAATAAGGTTGCCTACGCACATCACATGGATGATGTGATTGAGACGGCGTTTCTTTCCATGATTTTTGAGGGAAGATTCTATGCGTTTCCACCGAGCACACATTTAGACCGCACACAGCTTGTGGTCATACGCCCCTTACTATACGTCTCTGAAGCGGAAGTAAAAGGATTTCGGAATAAGATGAAGCTTCCGGTCGTCGCCAATCCATGTCCTGCAGACGGGCACACACAGCGTGCTTACGTGAAAAATCTGATTCGACAGATCAATCTGGATCATCCCGGAGCCAAAAAACAGCTTTTTCATGCAGTATTACATGGAAATATCCCCGGATGGCAGACAGATGTCGCTGAGGAAAAGGAGAATTCAATTCGTTTATGAAAGAAAAAGCATATTATGAAAATGTGAATGTAAAAAATGAAGTAAAATTGCGCAAGCTTCTGGAACAGCTTCCGGATTTCTGCAAACAGTTTTTCATTGGCATTGAGCCAACCACTTCCTCGCGTACCAGAATCGCGTATGCTTACGATATCGGCTGTTTTTTTGACTATCTCTGCGATGTGAATCCCATTTGCCAGAACTATACCGTAAAGGATATTCCGCTCTCGCTTTTAGACGAGCTCACGCCTATGGATATCGAGGAATATCTCTCCTATCTGAAGTATTACGAAAAAAACGGTGTAGAGCACACGAACGACGAGCGCGGTATCAAGCGAAAGCTGGCCTCTCTCCGCTCCTTTTACCGCTACTATTTCAAAAACGACCTGATAAAAAATGATCCGGCCGTGAAAGTGGACATGCCCAAGATTCACGACAAAAATATTATCCGGCTGGATATCGATGAGGTCGCGAGACTATTAGACGAAGTCGAATCCGGTGAAAGTCTGACTCCACGCCAGCAAAAATATCACGACCGCACAAAGACAAGAGATCTCGCCCTTATGACGCTGCTCCTCGGAACCGGAATCCGTGTCTCGGAATGTGTCGGACTCGATCTGGAAGACGTGGATATGCGCAATAACGGCATCAAGATTCACCGAAAAGGCGGCGCAGAGGTTGTTGTATACTTTGGGGAAGAAGTACGCGAAGCACTTCTCGCTTATATGGTTGAGCGCCAGAAAATAACCGCCGAAGACGGCAGTATCAACGCCCTCTTTCTCTCCTTGCAGAACCGGAGAATCAGCGTGCGTTCGGTCGAAAATCTGGTCAAAAAATATGCAAAACTGGTGACCAGCTTAAAGCATATTACACCGCACAAACTGCGCAGTACCTACGGCACCTCCCTCTATCGCGAGACGGGGGATATCTATCTGGTCGCGGATGTACTCGGCCATAAGGACGTCAACACGACGCGGAAGCATTACGCTGCCATCGACGATGATCGACGACGCAGCGCAGCCAAATATGTAAAGCTCCGTGATGTCTAGTGTTCCCCGGAGATGCATCCCATCGCCTTAAGTCCTATCAGATCCGTGGCTCTGGCAAGACTCTGACAAACAAAAAGCTGTTTATAAAAAAAGCAACTCACAAAGAAGCTCCAGTCATCCGACCGGAGCTTCTGCTGGCTTAAGAACTTCATCTAACTTTTCCTGGATACGTACCTTCACCAGATCCGCAATCTCATGCGTTTTGAGACCGCCATATTCATCGTATAAGATCGGTTTCAGATAATGTACCTGCGTGGTGACCGGTCCCAAACAAAAGCTGTTAAAAACTTTATAAGAATCAATCAGAGCCACCGGTACGATCGGTGCCTTTGTCTTTAACGCAATCTTAAAACTGCCGGCTTTAAAATCACACACATGATTCTTATTGTTAAATTCGTATCCGCCCTCCGGAAACAGAATATAACGCTTTCCCTGCTTTACTTCCTCGGATACCTCATTGATGATCGTCAATGCCTGTCTGACATCCTTCTTATCCAGCCGCTTTCCCTGAAGCAGATCCACAAATTCACGAACCAGTATGGTATTGGACTTCGCCTTATCCATCACAAGCGAACATGGCTCCCTGTGGGTGTAGATAATGCCGAGTGCATCGTACTTTCCCTGATGATTCGGATACATCATGTAGCCGCCTTCTGTCGGAAGCAGCTCTGTGCCGTAAGATTTTGTGTGGATGCCGCCGGTTACCTTCATCAGGCGAATCACATGGCGCGCCAGCGCGTAGCGCTCCTCTACACTATACTTTTCAGGATGATCCGCCTCCCTGCGCATCTTCGGTATCATATAAGGCGCTCTGAAAAGATTCATTAAAATGACATAGATAAACTTTATCATACGAGATAACTCATCCTCCGTAATTCATATTCTCTGTGCTGCCTTCCCGCACAATATGAGCTCGTCAGAATTCATTATACCGTACTTACCCAAAAAACACAACCGACCGGAGACGCTGCACAAAAAATACCATCTTACTTGAGATGTTCTGCCGAATAATACGGGATGGTCAGATACTGTCCGGAATGAATGTCCCCCGGCAGGATGTGATTGATCGCACAGATCTCCTCCATATATTCGTCCATGCTGTCGTAATCGTCTGTGATATATTCATCTGCGATATTCCAGAGGGTATCTCCCTTCTGGATCTGGATGCTTGTGTAATATTTATAAGAAGGTTCTGCAGGAGCCGCCTGTGTGCGGATCGTTCCCAGCAGGACAGAACCGATCACAATGACGGTTAAAACCATCAATCCCAACATGAATGTGCGTCTCTGCGCCTTTACCGCTGCTCTTCTGCTTCTCATAAGAATACCTCCTGTCATGTTAATCGAACGTTCATTCCGAACGTTTGTTGCGAACGTTTGTTTATGTTCCTATCATAATACCAGAACATCCGTTTGTCAACAAGAAAATCGAACAAATTTTCGGAATATATGTTTGCATTTTTACGCATGCTGTGTTAAACTAAATTATACATAATAGCATTGGTAATGATTGACAGGAGGTATATGCATGGCATACGGCAAGATCAGCACGAAGCAGAGAGAGATTCTTGAATACATTAAACAGGAGATATTGAATAAGGGATATCCGCCCGCTGTGCGTGAGATCTGCGAGGCAGTTGACTTGAAGTCTACCTCCTCCGTCCACTCCCATCTGGAGACACTTGAGAAGAACGGATACATCCGCCGCGACCCGACGAAGCCGCGTGCGATCGAGATCATTGATGATAACTTTAACCTCACCAGACGCGAGGTTGTCAATGTCCCGATTCTCGGGAATGTGGCTGCCGGTCAGCCGTTACTCGCAGTCGAGAACATTGAGACCTACTTCCCGATTCCGACCGAATTTCTCCCGAACGCAGAGACGTTCATGTTGAGGGTAAAGGGCGAAAGCATGATTAACGTCGGCATCTTCGACGGAGACAATGTTTTAGTTGAGAAGCAGTCGACCGCGCGCAACGGCGAGATGGTCGTCGCGCTGGTGGAGGATTCCGCTACAGTTAAGACCTTTTATAAGGAGGACGGTTATATCCGCCTTCAGCCGGAGAATGACACGATGGATCCGATCATTGTTCCAGATTGCCAGATTCTCGGAAAGGTCATTGGTATTTTCCGTTTTCTTTCCTGATGAAGTTCGGTATTCCTGGAATAAAATGCAGATTCCTATTATAATGTACAAGAAAGAATCCTGCTTTTCAGGATTCTCCGCCTGCGGCGGGTTGCTCTAACGACATCGCGCGAGTGCACATCCCTGCGGAGCTTTTCTATGTAACAGGAACGAAGTTTCCTATTATATAGAAAAAAGTATGCCCCCTTTCCTGTCAGCCAGAAGGGAGGCATACTCTTTTTACGACACTCTTAAGTTCAAAAACACGCATCTATGACCTTTCCGTCTCTCCGGAATCTTACGGATCGCCGCATCTATGACCTTTCCATTTCTCCGGAATCTTACAGATCAGCCACATCTACGATCTTTCCGTCTCTCCAGATACGCTCCAGATCATAGAATAAACGATCTTCCTTGGAAAAAATATGGACAATGATATCACCGTAATCCATGAGAATCCAGGTAGAACTAGAATTTCCCTCGATCTGTTTGGTCTTAAGTCCCGCTTTGTATAATGCCTCTTCGCAGGCATCACGCATTGCCTGAATCTGATTCTGATTCGTTCCGTCCGCAATCACAAAATAATCTGCAACCGGTGAAATCTCACGGATATCAATGATCTTAACATCCTCCGCCTTGCGGTCTTCCAAAGCCGCTACTGCTATTTTACAATATTCCTGTGATGTCATTGCATGTTTCCTTTCTATCTGTTCTTTGTTCGTTTTAACAGGTAATCCGTCAAACCGGATCTGTCTGTTTCTTCTGGTACTGCCGGTAAAATTCATAGGCAAGCTGTGTGGAGGGATCTAACGGTCCGCCGACCCTGGAGCGGTATTTCAATGTGTCGCAGAGAATCTCCGCCATACAGGTATCCAGATCTTCAAATGCCAGTTTCCGCACCCTCGGCAGATCTGCGGCCTTGTTCCTTCCCGGCTCGATATAATCCGCAATATAGATGATCTTATCGAGCGTACTCATATCCGGCGCGCCGGTTGTGTGCACCTTGATAGCGTGCAGGATCTCAGGATCTTTTACTTCATAGACCGTCTCTGCCAGATAAGCTCCCAGCTTGGCATGCAGCAGAAACGGGCTCTCATATTCTACGGCATTGATGGGAATGTCATGTTCCTCACAGATCTGAAGCTTCTCATCGTCCGGAATACATTTGGCACAATCGTGGAGCAGACCTGCGAGCATCGCCTGCTCGATCGATGTCTCATAAGCCATCGCCATACATCCGGCGGTATACATGACACCTTTCGTGTGCTCATACCGTCCCTTATCCAACTCTTTTTTTAATCGTTTACGAATCTCATGCTGTTCCATTTTTATTCTCCCAAATTCGATACGCCGTACAGATGATAGCGTTTGATCAGCTCCCACACCTCGCCCGGGAGCATGGCGGGACATTCACCTGTCATGCGGATCTGTGCGCGGATTGCCGTCGAGGAGACATCGGTCCGTCCGCCCGCAAGCGGATAGATCTCAGCCGGAAACAACGCCTTGATGCGCCGTATTTTTCCCTCAATCTGCGGCAGTTCTAAGGTATCCCTGACCGCTGCAAGCACGGTGGCATTCTGACAGATGATCTCCGGATGCCTCCACTTGTCAAAGTAGTCCAGGGAATCGGCTCCCATGATAAAGAAGAATTGATCCTCCGGGAACTGTTCCTTTAGATGCTGCAGCGTCTTATACGTATAACTTGTCCCGGAAGACTCTATTTCTATACGTGAAAGCTTAAATGACGCATCATTTTTGATGGCCGCCTGCGTCATTTCCGCGCGCACCTGCGCGGGTGTCATCTCCGCCTCCTCCTTATTCGGAGAGTGCCCTGCCGGTATGAACCACACCTCGTCCAACGCGAACTCCCGGTAGGCGCTCCTTGCAATATTCAGATGTCCCTGATGAATCGGATCAAACGAGCCGCCTAAAATTCCGATCTTTCTCATGCCGGAAGTTCAAACTTGCTGTTTTTCTTCGCCTGGCGGAATAAGATGATCTTCTTGCCGATGACTTTTACAACAGCAGAATGTGTGCGCTCTGCGATGACCTGTGCAATCTCCCGCGGATCATCCGCACAATTCTTTAATACGGAAATCTTAATCAGTTCCCGTTTCTCTAATGCTTCATCCAGCGCCTGGATAATCTCCGGTGTCAGGCTTGCCTTGCCGATCTGAAAAATTGGATCTAAGGTGCTTGCACATCCGCCGAGATAGGCGCGCTGCTTACTTGTCAATTCCATATCCTGCTTCCTCCTCTTTACTTATAATAATCAAATTCAAAACCGTACATGCGCACGGTATCGCCGTCCTCAATTCCCTGTGCCTCCAGGTCTTTTAAAATGCCCTGCTCCTTCATGAACTTCTGGAAGAAAAGGAATCCCTTCTCGGAATCCATATTCGTATAGCCAAGCATCTTCTCGATCTTCGGTCCTTCCACAACGAATGCACCGTCGTCAGCCACCGTAATCGTGTATGGCTCATCCTTAAAGAAACGGAGTGCCGGATCGAATTCAGGCTCATAGACAACCGGCTCCTTGCTGCACTGGTCGAGAAGCTCGCTCACGCAGTACAACAGTTCCTTTAATCCCTTGCCGCTTACGGCAGAAATCGGGAACACACGGATTCCGTCTTTTTCAAAGGTGTCTTTTAACTTCTGGATAATCTCATTCTCGTCCCCGTAGACCGCATCCATTTTATTTGCCGCGATGACCTGCGGCTTTTTTAACAGTGCCGGATCGTAAGCTTCCAGCTCCTTGTTGATCGCGATAATATCCGCCACAGGATCACGTCCCTCGGTGCCGGCAGCGTCCACCATGTGGATCATTACCTTCGTGCGCTCGATATGGCGCAGAAATTCAAGTCCAAGTCCAACACCCTCGGAAGCGCCCTCAATCAGTCCAGGAATGTCGGCAATGACGAAACCCTTCGCGCCGTCTAAATCCACCACGCCAAGATTGGGCTGCAGCGTTGTAAAATGATAGTTGGCAATTTTCGGCTGTGCGTTGGTCACGCGCGATAACAGCGTGGATTTCCCGACATTCGGGAAGCCAACCAGACCGACGTCCGCGATTACTTTTAATTCCAGCTTGACTTCAATCTCGATCGAATCTCCGCCCGGCTGCGCATATTTTGGTGCCTGCATCGTCGATGTCGCGTAATGCTGGTTGCCAAGTCCGCCTCTGCCGCCCCGCAAAATGACCTGTCTGCGATTCTCTCCGGACATATCGGCGATGACCTTGCCGGACTCTGCATCCTTGATCACGGTTCCCTCCGGCACCTTTAAGATGAGATCCTCACCGTTTTTGCCGTGGCAGTTGCGCTTGCCGCCCTCTTCTCCGGGCTGTGCCGCAAACTTTCTGCGATGACGGTAATCCGTCAGGGTGTTTAAACCTTCATCCACCACAAAGACCACGTCGCCGCCCTTGCCGCCGTCGCCGCCGTCAGGACCGCCATCCGGCACATATTTTTCACGGCGGAAGCTCACATGCCCGTCGCCGCCTTTTCCTGATTTTATGATAATTGTTGCTCTGTCTGCAAACATTATATTCTACCTCAATTCAACTTCAGGCAGCAGATGCTGCCACCTACCGAACGGTTACAAATCCAGATACAAGAAGACCCGGCTATAGACGCCTGCCATCAGGTAAGCGCTGCATAGTCGGGTCTACACTCTGCATCTTATTACTCAGCTACTGGATAAACAGAAGCCTGCTTCTTGTCTTTTCCTTTTCTCTCGAATCTTAAGATACCATCTGTCAGTGCGAATAATGTATCATCACCGCCGATGCCTACATTAACGCCCGGATGAATCTTTGTTCCGCGCTGTCTGTATAAAATGTTGCCAGCCTTCACGAACTGTCCGTCTGCTCTCTTAGCGCCTAATCTCTTAGACTCAGAGTCACGGCCGTTCTTTGTAGAACCAACTCCCTTTTTATGAGCAAAAAACTGAAGGTTCATATTCATCATGTTCTACACCTCCCTAAAATTCAGAATGATATAATCATTCCCATAAGTATTCTGTATTCCCTGCAGGCCAAGTACCAGCGACTGCATCAGCAATCCGGCATCGTGACCGGCCGGTGAAGTAAATCGCAGGCGAATCTCGCCATCGTCTTCGTCGGCATCCGTCTCGCATGGTTCGTCGGTAAACAGCCCGATGGAATTGATCGTATTGATAACCAGTGCAGAAATTCCCGCACATACAATATCCTCGCCTTCATCGGCATACCCGGCATGTCCCAGACAGTCGAAGCCCAAATACTCACCGTCATGATTGCGGAAAATCGTTATCTTTGTCATAACAACCTTCCAGGATTAAGCGTTGATCTTCTCGATCTTAACCTGTGTAAACGCCTGTCTGTGACCGTTCTTCTTGTGATAGCCGGTCTTTCTCTTGTACTTGTAAACAATAACTTTCTTGGATCTTCCCTCTTTTACAACGGAAGCCTCTACAGATGCGTTTGCTACATCAGAACCAACCTTAATTCCGTTGTCAGATACAGCTAAAACCTGATCAAAAGTTACTTTCTCACCAGCTTCTTTACCAAGCTTTTCAATGGTAATGATATCGCCTTCGGATACTTTGTACTGTTTACCACCTGTTGCTATAATTGCGTACATATGGCACCTCCTATTATCATTACTCGCCAGTTGTGGTGTCGCCCGGGCAATCCGGACGGACTTTGAGACCTCACTGTGCGGCATACTCGATTATAATAGCATAGCAGTTTGGTTTCGTCAACAGATTTTTTGACTTTTTTGCCAAAATTCTTGACTTTTTCCTATGGATCGTGCTATACTCTCTTCGCTAAAACTTGGTGTGGACTTTTCAAGTCTGACTTTTTTTCGCCACACAATGATTCTTTTGAGTCATTGTGTGGCGTTTTCTGTTTTATCCTGGATACAATAAACCCAGACTATTATATAGGAGGAAATACCACATGAACGAAACATTTATGAAAGAAAAACCGATACTGCCGCTGCTTACCTCCATGGCGCTTCCGATGGTCATATCCATGATGGTAAACGCACTTTATAATATTGTAGACAGTCTGTTCGTCGCCAGAATCAATGAGAATGCCATGACAGCGCTGTCCCTCGTCTTCCCGATTCAGAATTTTGTCAACGCGCTTGCCATCGGATTCGGCGTTGGTATCAATGCACTGATTGCCTATTTTCTCGGAGCAGGCGACAAAAAAGGCGCCGACCGCGCCGCCACACAGGGACTTGTTCTGGCACTCATCCACGGCGTTGTCGTCACTGTGTTAAGCATCTCCATCATGCCGGCTTTCCTGGACATGTTCACCAACGATGTGCAGGTATATCAGATGGGAATGGAGTACGCGGTGATCGTATTTGCGTTTTCGACAATCACCATGGCGAATCTTTCCTTTGAGAAAATCTTCCAGTCCGTGGGACGCATGAAAGTATCCATGATCGGACTGCTGTGCGGAAGTATTACCAATATTATC
>OGXD01001609.1_pt1 | contig 16751 bp, 13 predicted proteins | sample 1576211 | NCBI WGS metagenome assembly OGXD01 (sample SAMEA3541470, study PRJEB24748) | human gut metagenome | biome: human gut; feature: human-associated habitat; material: faeces | place: China | collected 2012
AGCAAAGCTATCTGTCAAAGGTTCCGCGGAAACCTTGCGGAATTTGAAACGGCCGTGTGCCAGAGCTTTGATTTTACACAGCTCCCGGACTTCGGAGAAACGCTGCACGGGAATATCCATCAATGGTTCCGCAGCGAGGAAAACTGGACGATCTGGACGGAGCTGCGGCGGTTGGTGTGCATTAAGACCTATCAGCCGCCTGCGGCCAGCACCGATATGGGCAATCCCTTTGTCGGAAAGACCCTTGTGGTGACCGGCAAAGTGGAGCCGTACACCCGGGATGGGATCAACGCAAAAATCGAATCTCTGGGCGCTCATGCCGGCAGCTCGGTGAGCAGCAAGACGGATTATCTGATCTGCGGCGAGAACGCCGGAAGCAAGCTGGCAAAGGCACAGGAGCTTGGAATCAAGATTCTGTCGCCAGATGAGTTCTTCCGCATGGCCGGAGAAAGTGCATAAGGATATAGCGGGAGACTGGCATACAGTCTCCCGCTTCAACTATTTGGGAGAGCTTGAGGGTACTGCGGTAAAAGCAGTCTTGACGCGAGGTAATAATCCTTATATAATTAAGACATAATAATTGCATTGGAGGGCGTGCGATATGATGATTCGTCCGGCAACCGCGCTGCGAAACAATTACGACAGTATGGTGAAGCTGTCTACCGAAAAACAGGAGCCGATTTATCTAACCCGCAACGGAGAAGGCGAAATGGTGTTCCTGCCGATTGATCTCTGGGAAAAGAGACAGGCGGAGTTGGAACTGTTTGCGGAAATGCTGCGCAGGGAACAGAACAAACTGGCAGGCTCCAAGACATATTCTGCTTCTGAAATGCAGGCGGAGACGGAGGACCTGCTCAGTGAAAGTTGAATGGTTGACCGAAGCAAGAGCGGAATACCGTCAATTTCTGCAATACTACAAAACAGAGGTTGGGTTACCGTATGCAAAAAAGTTTGCGGACACGATACTCGGTTCGATCAATCAGCTTGCGGAATTTCCGGAGATGGGCGCAGTAAAATATGATACGCTCATGGGGAAACACGGCTTTCGAGCCTTATTTATAGAAAACTATGTCTGCGTTTACAGGATTGAGAGCGATACGGTTTATGTTTATCACTTGGCCGATGCCAGAAAGAATTATATCTACCATATCTTCGGGATGGAGTGATATACTCCCCTCAATACTAAAAGCGTATTCGGAGAATATTTGACGGTAATTATAGTGCAAAAGCTGGGCAGCGAGTTTCCTCGCCGCCCAGCTTTTTTAGGTAATGAACTGCGGTTACCCCCCATTTGGGGCAGCTTAGAGCTTGAACAGCCTGATACAATGAATCAGCGTTGCACTAAGCTCCTGGAAGAGATCCTCGTCAAAGATGCCGTTCACGCAGGACTCCTTGAACAGCAGCGGACGATACATCAAAAATATCTCTTCCTTCGCCTGTTGGTCACCGTCTTTTGCACGGAGCAATAGATCCTTGAAGTTCACTTTACATCCCTCCCTGTAGCATCCTTGACTTTTTTGCAGACACGATGATATGCAGCCGCAACTCCCTGATACCCAAGGTCAAGCTCTAAAGCGAGTTCATGGAAGCTACGTCCATGTAAAGCACGGGAAAAGAAGATATAGCGGTCTCTCTCGCTGATGCGATTCAAAACCTCCTCAAGCGCGGCATTTTCAATGCAGCAAAGCAAGTCGGTCGGATCAGAAATGCCGGGTGCCTCCTCTGTTGACAGGTCATCCGGATCTGTCAGTACCTCTCTCGCTTGTCGGTGCTGTTTGGCGTGAAGATAGTCTGCCTTCCTGTGCGCAACCGCCGAGAGCAAATAGGCGGTAAATCCATTCTGGGTGATGTTGCTTTCCCCTTTTCCATCGTTTCTTATGTACATCTTCGTTCCTCCGTTTCTGATTTTTTTGGAAAATTTCAGAAACGGGGGACTTCGACAGCGATATCGCTCACTCGCTAAATTCCGACAAAGTAAAAGAGAAGCGCACAGCAGACAATGCTGTACGTTTCTCTTTTTCCTTATCTGCCCCGCTGTATCGGGGACATATTTATCATTCAGAAAATAGAAGTTTCCTACGCGCGAATAGAAAAGAACTTCAAGCTGCAGGGCATAAACTGTTATGCTTCCAGAGTCCCTTTGGCTGCTTGGACGGCATCTGTTCTTTTCCTCTAATACAAGGATCTTCTTAGCGACCCTCCAGCTTGCTTACCTCATTTTTCATGGGTTGCTTCACCCTCATTATGCAGATAATTTGTACTATCTTCCTAATCATTAGAAGCGAAACGACATTTATTAGAAGCGCGGTTCCAATTAAAATAATGCTAAAGAGACGAGCAAAACAGGCAGAAGGAGCAGCCCACAAACAGGCAAATGGGAATCGAAAAAGCTTAGGGCATCTCAAGGGCGCAAAAACCATAGCGCGGTAAACCCCGCGCCTGCAAAAGGTGTGGAAAAGACAGATCAGGCGGAACGCCGAAGCTGTTTGACAGAACGGTAGGAGTGAGAACCATGCAGAACTGCGGCCAGCGCAACCGCTAAAGCAGAGATATGGGCCAGCGTATTGAGGTTTGCCGCGCTTGCGCCGTTGCGCACCCACAGCCGTTCCTGACCTGTGGATTTGAAGCGGGAATTGTAATGCTCACATTCTGTCCGCAGGGCGTAAGTCCGTTTGAAATAGAGGCAGCTGCGGTCAATGGAAAGCCTGTAATCGTTTGGAACGGTCTTGTATTTCGTGCAGCCCCGGTTTTTCTTCCCGTTGTTCCAGTTTTTGTGGTTGCAGGGGCAAACACCGGTTTTGGACTGGCGGAAGGGGCAGCAGTATTTCTGCCGAATCCCCCCTCTGCCATCGGTGGTCTTGCCATCTTTGCTTATGGCGAGACCAGCTTCTCAGACAGGATTACCAACGGACAGTTTTTCAGGACTCTTTGTACTGCGCTTGTTTAACGGGATCACGGCCTCTCCCTCATAGGCGTCCTTCACCAAGTTGTAGACGTTTTTCACATCGTAGCCCTTATCGCCGAGGAAGGTACACTCGCGAAGGGACAAAACGGCATCAGCAGAACAAAGAATGTCCGGAAGAACTGATGCATCGGTTGTGTTAGCCAGTGTGGTCAATTCAAAGAGAGGCAGACCGGAGATGCAAAGATTGAACAGCATCAGGAAAGCCGCAATTCGGAGTCGTTGGAGATCACAGCAAAAGACATTGCCGCCATTCTGGTGGATGCCGCGATCAGTGAAGAAAAAGCCGAAGCGTTCCAAAGCTGCTGTAATGAGCGCTTTGGCGCTGGTGTTACCTTAAACCCGTTGAATCTGATCGACAGTGGCCGTTTTGAGGTAAAAACGGCCAACGCGACTATCTTTGTTGCGCCCGAGCAGAGTTATCTGCTGGAGACTCGTGTGATCGATGGGCGCAATTATCTGACGATTCCCGTCGAAGAGGAAATCGAGGTCAACGGCTTCGGTGTCCGCACCCGGGGAGAAAAGCAAGGCTGAATGTCCGATAACGCGGTCATAAAGTTAACAAGCAGGAAGCCTCTACCGTGGCAGAGGCTTCCTGCTTCTTTAGTATACTTAGTATTTACCTGCAAACCACAGTATAGGAAGTGATATACCCTGTGTCTGAGCCTTTGCTGTTTCGCGCATAGACTGTCAGCGTTACGCGGTAGCTGACACCGGGTGTTCCTTGAAAGTAGGTTGTTCCAACATAATCCCATGTATTGTAATCATAGAATTCGGGGTGTTCGGCGCCATACTGAGAATCATAGTAACGCCAATTACCGTTCACTTTCTGCTCGATTTCAACCTCAATGACACCTATTTTCTCCATTTTGCCCTTGCCATCAACAGTCATGGTAACTGCAATAGTGCCATTTCCGCGCGCCTCAATGCCGACGCTATAACTATCCAGATACGAACTAGAACGCATAGCATGCGCGATAGGCGCTCCAATTCTATCAACAGCAAAAGCTGTTATATTCATGCTGAAAAGCATAGCGACCATCATCATAATGGACATAATCTTTCTTTTCATGACCATTTACCTTACCTTTTCATTGAATTGAGTCGATCATCTCTTTAATCTCGTCCTCGGATATCTGCCCGCTAATTGAGAAGAAAATACCTTCATTTTCCCAATCCGCTTTCATCCATTGCCTATCTGAAACAATAAAGAATTCTTCTTGATTGTGCTGATATGAAATTGCATCAGTATCTCGTTCTTCCGCAACTGTAATATCGGGAGATATAATCTTCAGGGCACGAATCACTATGTTTCCACGATTTGATTCATAAACCGCAACGCACTTTATTACCCCGTCCGAGGATTTTGCCGTTACAGATAGAATTGCATAATCTCTCGGCACCCATGTGGGCAGACCTTCTGTACTGATCCCGTTTGCCGCCAGAGCCTCATACATGGAATGATACTCGCTGGGATCGTCGTCAGGCAATTCCATGATGCCGGAAGGATTGGTATAGATCTGAATGATTCCTTCGGCCCATCGCAGGACAGCCTGAACAGGTTGGAATCCCATAGCGCTGGCGGTTATAATAAAGCAAAATGCCGCGGCTGCGGCAATAGCTGCCGCACGAAAAACGCGGGAAAAGGATCGACGAGTTCGGTTCCCATGTCGATTCCTTGCTTCTGCCGCAAGATCAGACTTGCAGGAACTCGTTTCTTCTTCAAAAATCAACGGATGGGATTCTTCGAGTTTTGCCCATTTTTCTTCCGGGTCATAATGCTCTGCGACTGGTGCCCTTTTTTGCAACAGTGACAGATATTCCTCAATCCTGTCCGTATCCATCTCCTCCGCAGATACACTTAGCATTGCTTCTACTTCATTCAGAAGCTGCAAATTAGATTTTTCCGTGATGGACGCGGAAGCAGAATCTGTTTGCTTTCTCCCGACAGCAGATTTATCGGGATGCTGGCTACCCAACATTTCATTACCCCCTTTACTAGTTCATCTCATGAATTATCGGTTTTGTGACAATAATTTGATAATTATTTTGGCGTACTGCCAAGAGGCTCCTCCAGCAGTGTTCTGCACTTGTGGAGCGCTCTGGATAATCGCTGACGGCACGCCATTTCACTGATTCCAAAATGCTCTGCGAGTTCCAGAAATGAATAGCCTTTATCGATGCGAAGCAGGATGATCTCCTGCTCAGATCCGCTTAGCCCCATCGGAATATGACAGGCCATTGGAAGTTCCGTGAGTTCATAGCTTTCAGCGATATCTTCAATCGAAACCTCTGTATGATAAAAGCGGCGGCTTTCGCGCAAGGTCAAATTGTTCAATGTCTCAAAGAGCCACGCCACCGGTTTCTTGTGACCGCATACCCGTTCCGACTTACAGCACGCTGTCAGAAAGGTCTCCTGCACCAAGTCCTCCGCAAGATGCCAGTCCCCTACGCGACGATATGTAAGCCGGACCATGGCATCAGAGTATTGAAGCATCAAATGATGGATGTACTCTCGCTGCTGCTTATCCATACAATCCCTTTCTTCGCAAAATCTCACCAAAAAATCAGCTGCCATGCAATCAACAGCCGGCAGCTGATTTATTTGAACTGGTGGCTCTCACCATGCTCCATAATCGTTTTGCACACAGACAGGCACAATTTGACCTGCTCCGGCGCGGCATCTTTCAACATGCTTGCAAATTCAACAGAAATGCTGACGTCTGGAGGAACCGGAATGTTGCTTCCAAGCAGAGTATAAAGATCAACGCGCAGTGCTGTCGATATATCCACCAGTAATGTCAGGCTCGGCTTCGTTTGACACCTCTCAACGTGGCTGATGTGCTGGGATGTAACACCGACCATTTCGGCAAGTTCAGCCTGCTTGAGATTGCAGCGGATTCGACATATTTTAATGTTGTTTCCGATTTCCTGATAATCAATCATACTTCAGCGTCTCCTGTAATACGCGCCACGGTACTATTCTGCCTATACGCATATTATACAGGGAGTCATTCGTACAATAAATCGACTATCAAGGCGTTTATCGCTCTTATAGATATAATGCGCATGATATTTTTGCATTTTCCCCATGCGAAAACAATAGGAGTGCATCTGTACCGATGATCATTACGGTGCAGAGAAATGAACGGCATGCGTCACAAAAAAATGCAGAAAAAATCGAACTTCTTGTCACAAATCGACACTGTCAAGAGATGAATATAGTAAGGGTGCATTTTTGGAGGAGGTGGTCATTGGGGCAACATCCGCCGCAGATCCACTGTCATGTATCGTAGAGAGGAGAATAGCAAATGAACCTAAAACGATTCCGAAACAAATTCATTTCGATGCTGCTTACGCTGGCAATGCTTTTGACACTGTTCCCTACCGCAGTCTTTGCCGAGGATACGGCGGCTGACCGACCGGCCAGCGCCGAATTTAAGATCATGGGACTGTACGCTCTCCGGGATAACGGGCGGCGTGTGTCCTTCTTCTCTTATGAGTCAAGAGACAACGCATTCCTGACAAAAGCCAATATGACCTATCCCGACTCCTGGTTCAAGTTGATCTATGTGATCGAGAGATCACAGCCGGTCACGCTGGAACTGTATGAGATGAAGGATGAACCCGCGTATATGGATGAAGATATTGTTTCCATGCCGTATGCGCCGGAGGATGATGCGGATGGACACGGAAAACTCCAGAGTGAGGAGTTCCTTGGCCGCCGACTGGGTGTACTGGTGGGCGTTCCGGTGCAGGAAAATATTGTCCCGCTTCAGGATGGGGATGACATTTATACGGCGGAGCAGGTGGGCTATTCGCCTATCGATGAAGATGAGTGGCTGAATATCGTCTATCAGACGATCCGCGGGAAGCGTCAGCCGAAAGTGATTGAGGATTTCTACGCTTTTGGCTTTGAGGGCAATCGCCTCGCCGGACTGGACGATGCGGCTGCAACGGTGAGCCTTGATGAGCTCCCTGCCCCGGAAGATATGGCAGAGACAGACGCTCTGCTCCCCTCGGAAAATCTAGATGCTCCAAATCCGGAAGCAAATTTGCCCGCTGACATCAACGATGAAGCAATGGATACGGAAAAATCTCCTGCCAATGAGACATCGGAGGATGGGGCTTCCGAGGAAAGCCCGACAACGGATACGGAGTCTGCAACGGCGATAGAGGAGTCCTTTGCTCCCTCTGCAAATGCGGAACCATTGGAAGATGATGCGGACACGACATCTGCCGATGCGGATACGGTGGATTCGGAGGCGGTGGAAACGGATAAGGCAGATGTGCCGGTGACGGCGATTGAGGACGAGCCTTCTGCAGAAGAATCTGTTGAAGCTGTTTCGGACGTGGAACCGGAGGTGCAGCCGGAGATCAATGCGGAGATCGACTATCTGCCGGAAAGTTCTGTTCTGCCCAGCGCACACGCTTTCTTCGGCTTGACGGATGCTGCCGAAGAAAGTGAAAACACCATCCAGAATATAGTCCTGTGGGACGGCAGCTACAGGGATGACAACGGCAGCCTCACCCGTATTTCCAGCGGTGGCCGCTACGTCATCGTCATGCAGCCCTGCACGCCCCGGACAGCGATCTACAACAGCTTTCTTGGCTTTGATGTGCCGGAGAAAGGTGAGGCCATCGACACCTTCGAGATGATCAACTCCTGGGATGATCTGATCGCAATTCGGAATGAACTGGCCTGCAGCGGTGACCCTGTGGATCTGCTCAGCGGCAGCTTTACATGGAATTACCGCGACCTTGCGCTGTATGGCAAAGATGATCTGGAGTTCATTCGCTACTATGAATCTGTCCACGCAGATGAGAATTACGGGCTTGGCAGCGGCTGGACATCCAACTTCTCCTATGCGCTGGAGTTTGACGGCCGCTCCGTGATTGCCCATTTGCCGAGAGCCGTTACGCTTTATTTCCCAATCGGTTTTGACGGCAGCTTTGACGCCTGCGGTGATTACTCGCTGGTGCAGACAGGCAGCGGTTATGCCATGACGGATAAGGCGGGGACGATCTACCGCTTCGACAATAGCGGCCGTATTCTGAGCATCGTCTATCTTAGTGGGAATACGCTGTCCTTCCAATATGACGGTGACAAGCTCCGGAGCGTGTCCAACGGCGCCGGCAGCTTTACGTTCTCCTACAGCGGTGACAATATCGCTGCGGTGACGGACAGCGTAGGGCGCAGCATCCATCTGTCCTATGACGGCGGCCTCCTGACTGAAGTGGAAAACCCTGATGGAGACAGCCTGCGCTATGCGTATGACGGCAACGGGTATCTCAGTTCTGTTCAGAATCTCAAGGGTGAGATCTATGTAGAGAATGAATATGACGCGCAGGGCCGTGTAGTCCATCAGTATGCCGTAAACTTCGGCACCTTTGATTTTACCTACGATTTCGATGGGCGGCACAACACCTGCACCGGCGAGGACGGCTATTTCCATGAGATCTGGTTTGATGAGCAGGGCCGGATCACCAAGTCTACAGATGCCAGCGGCAGCCAGACGGTGACCTATAACGACCTCAATCAAGTCACGAGCCGGACGGATCGTGAAGGCAACCGCACGTCCTATGCCTATGATGCCGTGGGCAACAAATCCAAAATCACTTACGCCGACGGCACTTATGAGAGGTTCGAGTACGACAGCAACCGGATGCCGACCATGATCCGTGACCGCAACGGGAATACGAGCTACTATACCTACGACCATCAGGGCAATATGACTTCCGCTACCGATGGCCGCGGAATGACCCGCTCCTATGTCTATGATGCCGACGGCAATCTCACTTCCGCAGCGGATGCGCTTGGCGCGCAGACGACCTACACCTATGACGCTCAGGGTAACTGCACGTCCATGACAGACCCGCTGGGCAATGTGACCGCCTATATTTATGACGGGCAGGGCCGCCTGATCACAGTCACCGACGCCATGGGGTCAGTCACTTCCTATGAGTATACCGAGGCCGGCAAACTGGTGAAGGTCATCGGCACCGATGGCAGCGAGCAGACCTACACGGTGGATGGCAACGGCTTCAACATCAGCGAAAGCGACCGCATGGGCCATGTCACCACCTTTACCCGTGATGCGCAGAACAACGTGACCTCTATCACCGATCCGCTGGGCAATGTGACCCGCTATACCTATGATGACAGCGGAAATCTGACCACAGCAACAGATGCCAACGGAGCGGTCACTCGCTATACCTACGATGCTGATGGCCGTATTGTTTCCATGACCGATGCCCGCGGCAATACCTGGCGCTATGCTTATGATCGGAACGGTCAACTGGTTTCCACCACCGATCCTGTCGGCGGCGTCAGTTCTACCGAGTACAACAGCGTTGGACGTACTGCCTCCGTCAAGGATGCCAACGGCAATACCACCCAATATACCTATGACGGCGTCGGCAACCTTACAAAGATCACCAATGCACTCGGCAAGAGCACCGTCAGCGAATACGATGCCAACGGTAATCTGACCGCCACTACGGATCGCAACGGCCACACCACCCGCTATGCTTACGACGCGGAGAACCGTTTGATCCGCATGGTGGATGCCGAGGGCAACACGACTTCCTACACCTATGACGCTAACGGTCAGATGACCAAGACCACCTCTGCCATGGGCGCGGAGACTTCCAGCACTTATGACGCGCTGGGGCGTCAGATATCCTCGGCGGATGCACTGGGCCACGTGACCGGCTACGAATATGATGTGCTGGGTCGCGCCACAAAGATTACCTACGCGGATGGCGGCTTTGTTGCCTACACCTATGATGCCAACGGTCAGGTTTTGACTGCCACCGATGAACTGGGCGGTGTGATCTCCTATGCCTACGATGCCAACGGCAGACTGATCGAGATGACGGACGCCATGGGCGGCAAAACGGCATACGCCTATGACGCTGTCGGCAATGTGACTTCTGTTACCGATGCTCTGGGCGGGAGCACAACCTATCGCTACGACGAAACGGGAAATATGACCTCGGTTACAGACGCCAACGGCAATACGACCGGCTACACCTATGATGCTCTCGGCCGCGCTGTTGCCGTTACGGACGCCAATGGCGGCGTGACCCGCGCGGAGTACGATCATAACGGGAACATTGTCAAGGCTGTCGATGCCGAAGGAAATGCCACTACTTATGTCTATGATGCGCTGGATCGTCTTGCCAGTTATACCAACGCGGAGGGCTATACCTTCTCCTTCCAGTATGATAACGAGGGAAATACGGTTGCCTCTACTGACGGTAACGGCAATACCACCCGCTATACCTACGATGGACTGAACCGAGCAATCTCCAGCACCAATGCCGAAGGCAATACCACATACAATACCTATGACGCAGATGGTCGTATGGTAAAGTCCGTGAATGAAGAGGGTGCGGAGACCGCCTATGCCTATGACGCGGATGGGCGCCTGATCTCCATGACGGATGCTCTGGGTAATGTTACCAGCTTTGAGTACGACAGCCGGGATCGGGTCATCAAGGTCACCGATGCCAAGGGCAATGCGACCACATTCACCTATGATCTGGCAGGCAATGTCAAGAGCGAGACCAATGCCAAGGGCGTTGTGACCAGCTATGCCTACGATGCCAATGGCAACCTCACCTCCATGACGGATGCTGCCGGCACCGTGACCTATACCTATGACGCCCTGAATCGGGTTACCAGTGTGAAAGACCGCCGTGGCAATACGCAGTTCTTCACCTATGATGCCACAGACCGCATCGTGCAGGTCAAGGACCGCAACGGCAATGCCACCCAGTATGTCTATGACGGCAATGGAAACATTGTAAAGACCATCGATGCACTGGGCACGGAGTCCGTATTCACCTACAATAAAAATGACCAGCTCATTTCCACCGACCTCCACCGTGTGGATGCCCTCAATGGCGTGGACTCCCACGAGATCACGCTGTATGAGTACGATGGTCGGAATTTGGTCACGAAAGAGATCAACGCGCTTGGCGACAGTACCGTTTATGTCTACGACGGCAACGGCAATCTGGTCTCCAAGACCGATGCGGATGGCTATGTGACCCAGTATTCCTACACCGCCCTTGATTTGGTGAAGAAAATCAACTACAATGGGGCAAAGGAGGTCTCCTACCAGTATAACAAGGTCGGCGAACTGGTGCAGATGGATGACTGGACCGGCACCAACACCTTCGAGTTGGACCTGCTGGGCCGCCTCCAGAAGATGACCGACCACAAGGGCAATACGGTTTCCTACGCCTATGACGCCGTGGGCAATCAGACCGGCATTACCTATCCGGACGGCAGCAAGACCCGCAGCTTCTACGATGCGGTGTATAACCTTACCAGCGTCATTGACGCGGATGACGGCACCTATGCCTATGTCTACGATGATGCCAACCGCCCCGTCAAGCTGACCTATCCCAACGGCTGGATCGAGCAGTATACCTATGACGCGGAGGGCAACCTCCTCAAGACGGTGGACACCGATCCCTTCCAGCTCTACAACAAGACGCCCAAGGTCAAGTATGAGTACACCTACGACGCCGAGGGCAATGCACTGACGGAGTTCCAGCGGGACAGCGACGCCACGGAAAACCTCAAAAGCCGTACCACCTTTACCTATGACGCGCTGAACCGGCTCACCGGCAGCACCCGCAAACTGGAGGTCTATCCCTACGATACCCTTGCTTATAGCTACAGCTATGACACGCTGGGCAACCTGCTGAAGCAGAGCGGTCCCACCAAGGGCGAAGAGGATACCTACCAGTACAACGACCTCAACCAGATGGTGAGCAAGCATGTGTGCGGCTATGAGCAGAAGATCACCCGCATCTATGACTACGGCTATACCTACGACAAGCGCGGCAATCTGGTGAAGGAAGAAGAGATTTGTTCGCCTACCACCACCGGACCCAAGAACATCACCATTGCAACTTATCTCTATGACGAGACGAACCGCATGGTGCAGGGCACCAACAAGGCCGGCGAGGTCAGCGCATACACCTTCAACGGTCTCGGCGTGCGGGTCGGCACAGAGCTGATTTTAGAGGACAACAGCCACGGCTACACGGACTTCCACTGCCAGACGCCCAGCGTGGAGACCGGCATTGAAAAGCCGGAAGTGGTCAAGACGGATTATGTCATTGACTATACCCGCCTTGGCATCGACCAGCGGGTGCTGGTGAAGTCCGAGCAGGACGGCTATGACTTCTTCTACACCTACGGTTTGGACAAGCTGCAGGTCATGACGATTGGCGAAGGCAGCAACTGGTGGGGGCAGAGCATCAAGAAATGCGTCAATATGGCCTACGTCCACACCGACCGCCTTGGCAGCGTGGTGAATCTCTCCGATCAATACGGCCGTGTGACCGCACGGGCAGACTACACCGATTGGGGCGAGGTGCGCCGGTACACGGACATCACCGTGGACGGCGGCTTCCGCAGACTGCTGCCGGAGATCACCTATGCGACGCATGAGTATGATGATGTCCTGAACCAGTTCTACGCAAAGGCCAGAATGTACGATGCGGAGAACAAGCGGTTTGATGCAGTGGACTTGATTGCAGGAACAGTTGCGAATCCCATTAGTTTGGTGCAGTATCTGTATGTTGTGGACAACCCCATAAAACAGATTGATCCGTTAGGGCTTATTTGGATTAAATACGAGAACATTGTATCTAAACGTAATAACGGTGAGGATGCATCGCATAGCTATTCAACCGAGCTGAAGAAGATGCAACAGATGCTTAACTACATGGGATATTCAAATATTCCCAATGGAGATATGGGGGTAGACTATGGAGGTCTCACTGCTGCTGCGGTGAATTTGTTCCAACTCAATTACCAGATTAAGCCGACAAGCTTCGTTAACAATACGACCTATCTGACGGTTGCCAATGTCTATGTTAACAAAAGGTATTCTAACAAAGAAAGTCAAAAGGCTTTTTACGATCTGTATGTGCGGCAACTGATGAAACGTGATGGAATTACGAATAAAGACTACTATCGCAAATATGTTTGTGTTGTTCCTCAAGGTTTCTCACAATCTGTATTGGACAATCTTCCTGCTGGAGTGTCAACCAAGAAAGTCAATGGTATTTGGTATTTCGACTATACCGATGCTATGAACAAAGTCCTTACTGAAAACGAAAAGGTAGTGCTTGAACACCAAATCCCACTATACGAAGATTATGTTGCTGAAGTAGGTAAAAATCTCACATGGTTTGGACGCTTAGTTTATAATTATAACTCTGCGTATCAAGCCAAGCGAATCAATGAACTTTTGTGGTTTGCAAGCATGGTAAAACCTAATGCTGAATGGGACATCAAAGTTGAAGAACGATGGGAAGCTATTTTTGGAGATGGAAGTTTCTATGGAAATCAGTTCCGATTCGTTTTTGATGATTCGGTCGTCACACCCGAGATGATGGGCAATATTACATATGGCTATTGGGGGAAGGCTCTTGGTGTCTCCGATGAAATGCTATATTTAGGCGGCGGAGTGGCGAATGCGGGAATTGAAATCTGGAAACTCTTGGACGAGTACTACGGTGAGAGCGAGGAAGATCATCTGTCAGTGAAGTGGGGTATCGAATACTATAATGCAACGCACTAAATTGATTGTCTACCCAATTCTGGCGACTATTCTGCTTATTCTTGTCTTTCAATTTGTAGAAAACAAAAGCCGCAATATTTCGGTGGAAGAGTACTTTTATCAGAACAGTGATGAGTTTACTGATATCGTGGATGTTTTGCGCCAAAACAAGGTTGAAGGGTTCCCTTTGTATTTAACATCCGAAGACGATATCCAAACACTTTTTGGGGATGCAAATCAAGATGTTAGTGCAGAAGCAATACGCTCTGTGTTCAAAAAGACTGATTGCAATGCCATCTATGCCTCAACAACCCGTTCTGGAAATTTCTATTGCCGTTTTGCGTGCCGAGGACATGATGCAGTAAACGGAATTGCATTTGTTGGAGATAATAGGTATCCCGATACAATCAATTCGATTTTTTCTGGTTCGCTTGTATCGGAATGCACTTTTATTGATGATGAATGGGTGCGTTTTGAGTATTATACCGCTGAAGGTGAGAAAAAGATAACGGGATGAATAGTATGGGAGGGTGCAGAAATTGCACCCTCCCATACTATTTGCCGAAACGCTAATTTCATGCTGCCGGCACCGTGACCTATGCCTATGACGCCCTGAATCGGGTTACCAGCGTGAAAGACCGCCGCGGCAATACGCAGTTCTTTACCTATGATGCCACAGACCGCATCGTGCAGGTCAAGGACCGCAACGGCAATGCCACCCAGTATGTCTATGACGGCAATGGAAACATTGTAAAGACCATCGATGCACTGGGCACGGAGTCCGTATTCACCTACAATAAAAATGACCAGCTCATTTCCACCGACCTCCACCGTGTGGATGCCCTCAATGGCGTGGACTCCCACGAGATCACGCTGTATGAGTACGATGGTCGGAATTTGGTCACGAAAGAGATCAACGCGCTTGGCGACAGTACCGTTTATGTCTACGACGGCAACGGCAATCTGGTCTCCAAGACCGATGCGGATGGCTATGTGACCCAGTATTCCTACACCGCCCTTGATTTGGTGAAGAAAATCAACTACAATGGGGCAAAGGAGGTCTCCTACCAGTATAACAAGGTCGGCGAACTGGTGCAGATGGATGACTGGACCGGCACCAACACCTTCGAGTTGGACCTGCTGGGCCGCCTCCAGAAGATGACCGACCACAAGGGCAATACGGTTTCCTACGCCTATGACGCCGTGGGCAATCAGACCGGCATTACCTATCCGGACGGCAGCAAGACCCGCAGCTTCTACGATGCGGTGTATAACCTTACCAGCGTCATTGACGCGGATGACGGCACCTATGCCTATGTCTACGATGATGCCAACCGCCCCGTCAAGCTGACCTATCCCAACGGCTGGATCGAGCAGTATACCTATGACGCGGAGGGCAACCTCCTCAAGACGGTGGACACCGATCCCTTCCAGCTCTACAACAAGACGCCCAAGGTCAAGTATGAGTACACCTACGACGCCGAGGGCAATGCACTGACGGAGTTCCAGCGGGACAGCGACGCCACGGAAAACCTCAAAAGCCGTACCACCTTTACCTATGACGCGCTGAACCGGCTCACCGGCAGCACCCGCAAACTGGAGGTCTATCCCTACGATACCCTTGCTTATAGCTACAGCTATGACACGCTGGGCAACCTGCTGAAGCAGAGCGGTCCCACCAAGGGCGAAGAGGATACCTACCAGTACAACGACCTCAACCAGATGGTGAGCAAGCATGTGTGCGGCTATGAGCAGAAGATCACCCGCATCTATGACTACGGCTATACCTACGACAAGCGCGGCAATCTGGTGAAGGAAGAAGAGATTTGTTCGCCTACCACCACCGGACCCAAGAACATCACCATTGCAACTTATCTCTATGACGAGACGAACCGCATGGTGCAGGGCACCAACAAGGCCGGCGAGGTCAGCGCATACACCTTCAACGGTCTCGGCGTGCGGGTCGGCACAGAGCTGATTTTAGAGGACAACAGCCACGGCTACACGGACTTCCACTGCCAGACGCCCAGCGTGGAGACCGGCATTGAAAAGCCGGAAGTGGTCAAGACGGATTATGTCATTGACTATACCCGCCTTGGCATCGACCAGCGGGTGCTGGTGAAGTCCGAGCAGGACGGCTATGACTTCTTCTACACCTACGGTTTGGACAAGCTGCAGGTCATGACGATTGGCGAAGGCAGCAACTGGTGGGGGCAGAGCATCAAGAAATGCGTCAATATGGCCTACGTCCACACCGACCGCCTTGGCAGCGTGGTGAATCTCTCCGATCAATACGGCCGTGTGACCGCACGGGCAGACTACACCGATTGGGGCGAGGTGCGCCGGTACACGGACATCACCGTGGACGGCGGCTTCCGCAGACTGCTGCCGGAGATCACCTATGCAACGCATGAGTATGACGATGTGCTGGACCAGTTCTACGCCAAGGCGCGGATGTACGATGCCCCCAATAAACGGTTTACCGCAATGGACCCATTGAAGGGAACACCAGATAATCCAACTCAATATATTCAGTATTTGTATGTTGAAAATGCTCCCATAACAAAAATTGATCCTGATGGCCGCATGGCGTTAACGGTAGTCCTTTCTGCTGGAGCATTTACTCTAATAGCAGCAGGCAGTGTTATATTGTTCAAAGGCCTCCAGGAGCTGTGTCGCACGGTCGCAGACATGGTTTATCCCAATTTGGTTGATGGCTACAATCGCGTTATAAATGATATCAATCGTGGGGTTCGTACATTTGAGACGTATTTTGAGTCTATCCAGGAGTATGAGGAGTATACAAAGACGCTGACAAATATCCAGGACATCGGAAAGTTTGATCAAGCGACCATAGGGGCCTATGTCCCCTCTACTTCTGAATTAGAAGGAGAACTACTGGATGCACTTGGTGTTGGCGCAAACACCCTCGAAAGAAATGAACTGAAAAGCTATATTCAGTCTATCAAAAACTCCGCTTACGACTACTTAGTCACGGTTGTAGATGGGTCTGCCATCGTAACGTATGCAGGAACAGAAGATTACAAAGAATATTTTACAAAAATTAGATGTGAAGTAAAGGCCAAGGTAGAGGCGAGGGCGAATCAGAAACTGGAACGCGGCTATTGTGTCTATGTACTAAATATACCGCCCATGCACTCTTATCCTGGTTAAAAATTATATTTTTTGTAAAAAAC
>OGXD01001646.1_pt1 | contig 16429 bp, 12 predicted proteins | sample 1576211 | NCBI WGS metagenome assembly OGXD01 (sample SAMEA3541470, study PRJEB24748) | human gut metagenome | biome: human gut; feature: human-associated habitat; material: faeces | place: China | collected 2012
TGCCTATATGAGCTTATCAGGAAGGAATCGTCGCTTTTCAAAACATGAGATTAAATGATTTCTGCAGAGCGCTATTTAGGTATGGTAAATTCTAAAAAGCATTTACCGGAATATACGAATGCTATGGGTGTATTAATGTTATTAAAAGGAGAGTATGAACATGCGGAAGAATATTTGAAAGCCGCAGCCAAATCGGGTCTGCAAGCTGCCGGACAGAATTTGGAGGAACTGGCTAAGAAAAAAACGAATACAGCTGAAATAGAAAAGAAAAAAAGAAAATAGAGATAAATAAACTAGTTACAAACGCTTTTATTAATTTGTAAAAACAATGAAAAAGAAGAATTTTCTTATGTTAGCTTTTGCTGCTGTGGCTTTTGCTGCTTGTAGTAACGAAGATTTAGTGCCGACTGGGAATCCAGGTGATGATAATCAATTGGTGACAGACCCGACAGGAGACGCATGGGTGGCATTAGCTGTAAAGACTCCGGTACAAACTCGTGGATTGCATAACCCGAATCAGGAAGCTGCAACAGAGGACGAATCAAAAATCACTACAGTGCGTGCCATATTCTTTACGGCAAATGCGAATGAGGATGCTGCAACTGTAACTGCTGACTTGACATTGGATAATGACGAAGCTGGTCTTGATGCCAATGGTATTCCTAGTGGGGCTGCAGGTAAGGCTTTTAAAGTCCCTGCAACTTCTAAACGAATATTGATTATTGCGAATCCATCTCCTAAATTTGAAGCAAAGACTGCTAGTGAGACAGATCAAAAATGGCCTGTTGGAACGACTTATGCAACAGTAAATGCAGCTCTTGACGATACTTCGGCTTCTATGACAACTGCTGGTAAATTTATGATGTCTAACGCCAAAGGTTCGTTAGAACCTTCAGATGAAGATGAAGCTTCAGGAACATTTGGTGAACCTGTCGATTTATCTCTTTATGCAACTGAGACAGCAGCTACTAATAATCCAATATCTATCAGAATTGACCGTGTTGTATCAAAAGTTCGTGTATATGTTACTGCTGATTCTGATGCAAAGGCAACTATTTCGGATGCGGGATGGGTGTTGAATGCTACTAACAAGACATTCTTCCCTGTATCTAAGAGAACGTTGACTTGGAATGAGACTCCTGCTAAAAAACCTTTAGGTGCTCGTGGTACATGTATTACTCCGTTTGACCAGTATAAGATCGGTTCATACAGAGTTGACCCTAACTATAGTACTCAAGCTTTGGCTAACTATAATGCTTATACCAGTACTTCAGCTCCTTCAATTTGGAATGATCCTACAACTACGGTGAATAAAGTTGCTGAATATTGTCTTGAAAATACGCAGACTGCAACTCATAATGTACATGCTTATACTACACATGTACTGTTGAAGGCTAAATTCATTCCGTCTGAATATGGCAGACCTGCGCCAAATGATGGTACTCCATCTACAGCTCAGGAAACAGATCCGAAACTTGTCGGTGACTGGATGTTAATCAATGGTGGCTTCTATACTTTTGCTACATTAATGGAGTGGATTGAGGCAGAATTGAAAGCTAAATATGCTGATAAAGAGCCTACTACCTTCCCGACTGCTCGTACTACTGCGTATAATAGATATTTAGCTGCTGTTGGTGTAGGTGAAATTAGCCTTCCTGCTACAGCTGATGCTGCAGCTATTACCAGTCTTGTTGACGATTTTAAAGCAACAAAAGCTAATGTAGGAAATGTTGCAGCTAAAGACAGAGCTATAACTGTAACAGGTCTTACTTATTATGTAGGTGCTGTAAGTTACTACAAAATTATGATCAAACATGATGATACCAGTGCTGTAACAAATGAATTAGGTGAATTTGGAGTTGTTCGTAACTCTGTTTACGATATCAATGTTAAGAAGTTTAACAATCCAGGATATCCGGCTATTCCGGATCCGGACGAAGGAACGCCGGATGAGAGTGACGAAGGCTGGTTGTCTATTGAAATTATACCTAATCCTTGGACTTGGTATACTCAAGAGGAAATTATGTAATTCGGAATTAGTAATAGAAATAGATTTTTCAAATAAAAGTTGTGGGAGAAACTCTCCCACAACTTTACTCCCAATATTTTCAAAGTTGCCGAAAACTTTTTAAAATTTCGGGATATTACTTTTGATGGAATCAATAAAGTATTCTATCCTCTGAATTAGGAAATAACGAGAAAAGAGATTATTTCTTTTCCTCTATATATAATTGAAAAAAAGGAAAATATGAATCTAAAAAGCCTTATATGTTACGTTGCCTTAGGTATTCTGTTGATGAGTTCCGGGATAGTAGCTTCATGCGACAGCTTTAATGAAGACCTGCCGGAATGCCGCTTGTCAGTGAAGTTCAAGTATGACTATAACATGGAGTTTGCGGATGCGTTTCATGCTCAGGTAGATAAAGTAGAACTTTATGTATTTGATAAGAATGGGAAATATCTGTTTAAACAAGCTGAAGAGGGAAGTGCATTGTCTACCGGCAATTATCTGATGGAAGTTGAACTTCCTGTCGGACAATATCAGTTTATGGCATGGGCCGGTGCACGTGATTCATATGATATCACTTCATTGACACCTGGTGTCTCTACTCTTACGGATTTAAAATTGAAACTAAAACGTGAAGCCTCTCTCATCATCAATAAAAGGATGGAAACGCTCTGGTATGGTGAAGTCATCAATGTCAACTTCGATGGGACCGTCCACCAGACTGAGACGATAAATCTGATCAGAGATACAAAAATCGTACGATTTGGCTTCCAGTCTTATACAGGCAGCTGGACACTGGATATGAATGACTATGACTATGAGATTATAGAATCTAATGGACATCTGGGACATGATAATTCATTACTGGATGATGATGTGTTGAGTTTCCGACCTTACTATATGGAACAGAAGGATCCTGCGACTGCCTATGTAGACATGAATACAATGAGGCTGATGGAAGACCGGAAAACTCGTTTGGTGCTTACTGAAAAAGCATCCGGAAAGAGAGTGTTCGATATAAATCTGATTGATTATCTTGCTATGACCAATGCGGAGGGTAAAAATCTGAGCACACAAGAATATCTGGATCGACAGAGCAACTATCATATAATCTTTTTCTTGTCTGAATCATGGCTTGCTGTACAGATTGTTGTCAATGGATGGGTGCATCGCATTCAGGAAGAGAATCAATAGAATGATCTAAGAATAGTGGGGAACTATTATTAGTGGGACAGGATAAATAGTAATATCCTGAAGGGAGAACAGCCCGGGTCGATAATGATCCGGGCTGTTTGTACTTTAGAGAGTATCAATCACTGTACGTTGCTTTTGCAGGAACTCGATACGCTGGGCTTCTCCACTTTCTGAAATTAGTGTGGAATGTCGTTTCAATGATTGAATCCAGTTCCGCTGTATCTGACAGATTTGCGGACTTTGCGAATCCATCGAATTGATGGAATACACCCGGAGCAAACTGACTTGGTAGTCTTGTTTCTCTATGTAGGTGTAAGTCGCTTCGAAATCAATGTTTGAGAGATAGAAAGAGACTTTTCGCCCCTCACTGAATTCTCCCTTAACAGATAGTGTCTCCATGACTGAAAGCAATTGGTAGAGTTCATCTTTCAGGTGTGCCACGTCGTCTTCCGTAATCAGATTCAGACTTGCGAAATACTTGATCTCTTTGACAAAGGAAAGAAAGATGTTGCTATCCCAGATAAAATAGGTCTTCCGACATTGCTTTACACTTTCACTCAGCTTATTATGCGCTTTCACGATTCTGTCTTCTACCTGCATCTCTGCCAGTGAGTTCGGTGTTTTCATTTGCCCGTTCTGATAAATCCATCGGCAAAGGCGGAACTTAGACATGTATTCGTAAGATGAATAAAGAGTGAAGGGAAGAAGATTGGAAGCTGTATATACTTCCGTCGTATCGTCTCCTTTCACATAATCGAATATCTGCTGATAACGGCTGATAATCTCATAATAACTTTCTAAAGTGTTGGGCGAATGCAGCAGGTTCATATCAAAAGTAACTCTATTGGAAAGGTGGTTACCTATAATCTGATCAATAGAAATCCCCAGTTTTTTAGACAGAAGGGCTACTTCGTCGATAGTAAAAGCTACTTCACCCCGTAGTCTGCGATAGACGGCTTCTTTACCCATATACAAAATGTCTGCCAGAGAATTGGCAAGATTTTGTCCTTTGGGGATCCGTTCTTTCATTGCAGTAATCAACTCGTTTACAATACCATTTTTCATTGTTTGTTCTCTTTTATATACGTTAATACTTTATGTGATACATTCTATGCAAAATTACGGCATGTAAACGAGAGTTTTGTGTGGGAAAACAGTTCTGAAGAGTAAGAGCTTTTTCTCATTTGATAGAATAGAGATAGAAAAAGAACGTATAATGGAAAAAAGTAGGCAATAAGCTTGTCTACTTTCATGATTTGGAATTATAAAATTCAGTTAGTTTCGATTATCGAAATTAGGAAGAACTCTATAGAGCATCAATGATTTCGCGCTGTTGATTAAAGAATTGGATGCGTTGCATCTCACCACTTTCTGAGATGAGTGTAGAGAATTTCTTTAATGACTGAATCCATTCTTTCAGACTTTGAAACATCTGAACGTCCTGTGTAGTGAGTGAATTAATGGAATAAACACGTATCAGACTAAGTTGTAGTGTACTTGTCTCGAGATAACTGTAAGTCGCCTCGAAGTTGATTTGTGACACATAAATATGCACATCATTACCAAAGTCTGTCTTTCCTTTTATAGCAAGCCTTTCCAACTCATCTGTAAGTATCAGCAATTCTTCTTTCAGATTTTGCTTCATTTCGTCTGAAATGAGATGTATGTCGGAAAAATACTGTATATCATTGATAAGATGAAGAAAAACCATGCTGTCCCAAATGTAATCGGTAGAATGAATATGATGCGAAAGTTTCGCAAAATCTTGCTGGACATTGATTATCTTTTGAGGAATCTCCAGTTCTTCGAAATGTTTGCACTTAATATGTTCATTCTGATACATCCACTTGAAGAAACGGAACTTGGCCAGAAGTTCGTGCTTCAGATATAGTGTCTGCGGAATTACATTGGAGGCTGTACCTAATGAGGCATTCGGATCTTCCCGCAGCGTATGGAATAACTTGACGTGCTTGTTGAGGAAATCATAGTAAGTTTCGAAGGGGTTGCCATGATCTACTACATTGATATCGAACATTGCATTGTTGCTGAAGCTAACTCCGGCAATTCTGTCCAGGGATATCCCCAGTTCTTTTGAAATAATGGCTGCTTCCTGAAATGTAAAGGGGACTTCGCCACGCAGCCTCCGGTAGATAGCTTCCTTACCCATATAAAGGGTATCCATTAATATATTTGCCAATTGTCCTTTTGCAGGGAACTTTTCTTTGGCCGCTTCTATCAGGTTTGTATTAAGTTCATTCATTATCATAATCCTATTGAATTAGTGGTTTGTTTCTATTAATAACACTTGACACAGGAAAGTTGTTTCGGAAACTGAAACTATTTTATTTTTGCTTTTCTTAAAAAATATCCACCTTTAAAATTGTATATTATGAGCAAATCGTTTACATTTGCCTCTATAAACAAGACGGGGAAGTTCTCTTCTCTGAAAAACAATAGTTAAAATTAGAAGATGAAAAGAATATTGGTAAGTGGCGGGGCTGGATTTATAGGCTCGCATCTTTGTACTCGACTTGTAAATGAGGGACACGACGTTATATGTTTGGATAACTTCTTTACAGGTTCTAAGGACAATATAAAGCATTTGATGGGAAATCATCATTTTGAAGTTGTAAGACACGACGTTACTTATCCTTATTCTGCCGAAGTGGATGAAATTTACAATCTGGCTTGTCCGGCGTCACCCATTCATTACCAACATGATCCGATTCAAACTGCCAAAACATCTGTGATGGGGGCTATCAATATGCTCGGACTGGCGATGAGACTGGATGCCAAAATACTGCAAGCCTCCACTAGCGAAGTGTATGGTGATCCAATTATTCATCCTCAGCCGGAAAGCTATTGGGGAAATGTGAATCCGGTAGGTTATCGCTCATGTTATGATGAAGGAAAGAGATGTGCTGAAACCTTGTTTATGGATTACTACCGCCAGAATCAGACTCGCATCAAGATCATTCGTATCTTTAATACTTATGGTCCGAGAATGCTTCCTAATGATGGTCGTGTGGTCTCAAACTTTATCATACAGGCGCTGAATAATGAAGATATCACGATATATGGTGATGGGAAACAGACACGCAGTTTTCAGTATATCGATGACCTGATAGAAGGAATGGTGCGGATGATGGATACGGAGGATGACTTTACGGGTCCGATAAATATTGGAAATCCGAATGAGTTTCCGGTTCTTGAATTGGCGGAAAGAGTGATCCGGATGACTGGCTCTACTTCGAAGATAGTTTTTAAACCTCTGCCGACCGATGATCCGAAACTGCGTCAGCCGGATATAAAACTGGCAAAAGAGAAACTGGGATGGCAGCCTACCGTCGAGCTGGAAGATGGGCTGAAGCGTATGATTGAGTATTTAAAAAATGTCTGATGTAACATAAAAAATAGAATGATATGAATGTGGAAATTAATCCTTCCGAATATAAGGTCCTTATTGTGGACGACGTAATTTCAAATGTCCTTCTGCTGAAGGTGCTTCTGACCAATGAGAAGTTCAATATTGTAACAGCAGGCAATGGAACTCAGGCTTTGGAGCAGGTGAAGAAAGAAAAACCTGATCTTGTGTTGCTGGATGTGATGATGCCGGATATCAGCGGTTTCGAAGTAGCCCAGCAAATGAAGGCCGATGAAGAAATGAGCGAAATTCCAGTGATCTTTCTTACTGCTTTGAATAGTACGGCGGATATCGTGAAAGGATTTCAGGTGGGCGGTAACGATTTTATTTCCAAACCGTTTAATAAAGAGGAACTGATTATTCGTGTAACGCATCAGATCTCGTTGGTGGCAGCCAAACGAATTATCATAGCACAAACAGAAGAGTTGCGCAAGACTATCATAGGACGTGATAAACTCTACTCTGTGATTGCACACGACCTGCGTTCGCCTATGGGCTCTATTAAGATGGTGCTCAATATGCTGATTCTGAACTTACCGAGTGAAACTATCGGCTCTGAAATGTATGAACTGCTGACAATGGCCAATCAGACAACAGAGGATGTATTTTCCTTACTCGACAACTTATTGAAGTGGACGAAGAGTCAGATTGGTAAGCTGAAAGTTGTTTACCAGAATATCGATATGGTAGAAGTAGTGGAAGGAGTGAGCGAGATCTTTACAATGGTAGCCGGGCTGAAGAATATCCACATTGCTGTGGAAATACCTGAAGATCGTATGGAAGTACGTGCGGATATTGATATGATTAAGACGGTTATCCGTAACTTGATAAGTAATGCAATCAAGTTCAGTAACGAGGGATCGGAAGTCTTGGTATCACTGAGAGAAGAAGATAGCATGGCGATAGTTAGCGTGAAGGATAGCGGGTGTGGTATTGATGAAGAAAATCAGAAGAAATTGTTGCATACCGATACGCATTTCAGTACTTTCGGTACAAATAATGAAGAAGGTTCAGGACTCGGACTGTTGCTCTGTAAGGACTTTGTTACTAAGAACGGAGGTGAGCTCTGGTTCACTTCGAAGAAAGGAGAAGGTTCTACGTTCAGTTTCTCGATTCCGTTGTTGGAAAGCTAATATAAGTTCGATATAAGATAAAAACCTGTCCTGTTTTCTAAGCACATTACTTTAGAGAAGTAGTGACAGCTCAGAATAACAGGACAGGTTTTGTTTGATAGTTATAAATTATTCTTTCAGCATTTTATCGTTTACAAATGGCTTTAAAATCACAATAAGCACATTTCTTTGTATCTTCTGTCTGTGTGAAAGGCTCATTCTCATCGAATATTTCTTTTAATAGTCTTTGCAGACGTTCTCGGAATTCATCTTCAAAAAAGGCAAAGTTGTTGACCGGAATCTTCGGTTGGCGTGGCTCTCCCATTTCAATGACGGGCGAATAGCTTTCAGAGGCTGCCCGATGGATGTAGAGAAGAGAAGGAGCTACTTTCAGAGACTGCTGCCGGCTCATAATGGCAGCATACAGGAAAGTCTGGAAGATATAGTTGGGGCGCGTTTCTGACGGAGTAAACAGTTGCTCGATGTTGGCAGGTGTCTTGGGACTTCCTCCGGTTTTATAGTCTACGATGCGCAGGGTGGTGTCTTTGGCATCCATACGGTCGATGGTTCCTCCCAATCGGAGGGTGATCGGACCTTGTCCGGTCTGAATCGTTATCTTTTCGGCAACAGGTTTTTCCATGGCGACCATTTCGAAGGGGGCGTATTGCAGGTCATTCCTCAGCAGTTGTTTCAGATAGGAGACGATTACTTTGGAGTTGATGAGTTGTACGCCATTATATTCGGGCTTTTCGTCTGCCGGAACCTTGAAAAGCTCTTGCTTGAAAGCGAGGTCAACATAGTTTTGTAGTTTGACTTCGTTGCGCAGCAAGCGTTCCAACTCTTCTTTTTGTATTATTTTCCTGTTAGCGGTCAGGTCTGTATAAGCTAATTGGGCGGAGAGGTGGAAGATGGTTCCGAACAATGCGGAGTCGATTTCCGCACTGACTTCGTCCGGTGCTTTTAGTCTGGCTACATAACGGTAATAGAATTTCAGCCGGCAATCGAGATAGGCGTTGAGGGCTGAAGGAGAAAGTATATACGATTGGGGATTCGAACAGTCATAAGAGCAGCGAAGTCGTTCGAATACTTCCGGAGTTTTCTCTATGCTGATATCTGTTGTACCTTGAGGAGATTGTCCGGCTTCAAGATATTCGCGGGTAATCTTGTGAGGCCCTTCTACAAGCAATTGTAACATGAAACGGGATTCTTCTCCACGGTTCAGCCCATTGGAAGAAGTGTTGTAAAGCAAGGTGATGTTTTCCGCCCGTTGTATCAGTCGGTAGAAATAATAGGCATAGACCGCATTTTTGTGTTCGATGGTGGTCATACCGAAAGCTTTCCGGAGGTTATAGGGAATAAAGGAAGAATCACCTCCTGATTTAGGCAATTGTCCTTCGTTGAGAGAGAGAAGGATGATATTGCGAAAGTCAAGGTTACGGGTTTCCAGTACTCCCATGACTTGCATACCAATGGCAGGTTCACCATGGAAAGGAATGTTGGAGGCGGTCAGCACTTTGCTGACCAGGCGTCTTAGTGTGTCGGTGCGTACATTCAGCTCTCCGGTTTCTATCAGGCTATAGAGACGGTTGATGGTGGTATAGCTCTTGAAGAGGGATTCCCGGTAAAGTTGGTTGAAGATATCGTTGTACTCGCTTTCTTCCCGATAGAGAAGGGAGATGTCTTTGATTAATTCGGTCAGGTAGTCGCATAGCTCCTTGATGCCGCTTCGGGGAGTGAAAAGTTTGATTAGGAAATCATCCATTTTCAGTTCTGAAGGGAGCGGGTAGAAGCGGTTAGTCTTGGTCAGTTCCCGTTCCAGAGGTTCAGCGTTGATGGATAGCTGACGGGTATATGGGTGCTTCAGTATAGCGGATACGGTTTCGTAGGTGAAACGTCCGGTAGCGGTACGGTAGCCGGTCGTTTGTAATTCCATAGCGGCATTAATAAAGCTGTATACCGGAGTTTGTGCAAGCGGGAAACCCATCGTGATGTTGACGTTCTTCACTTCTTGCGGGATGGAGTGGAGTACGGGAAGCAGCAGGGCTTCGTTGCAGAGGACTACGGCGTTCTCTTTTTCTTCGTTGGCAGTGGAAAGAGTACTTTGTACCCATTCCGGAAGAAAGCGGGCTTGCGCGTTCTCGGTAGAAGCGGAGATATAGCGTATGTTCTTCGGCTTCCGTAGAGTGTCGAAACAACTTTCGGGCAATTCATTCGGGAATCGTTTCAGATTACGGTTGATGAATTCTCCGGCTTCGTGTTTGGCTATTTGCTTGGTATAAAAGAGATCGTAATCCCAGTAGAACATGGCTTTATCCGCATCTTGTAATAGCTGGAAGAATTTGGTCTCTACTTTATTGAGCACGTTGAAGCCGACAAAGATGTATTTGTCATATTTCAGTCGGGTGGTATCGAGTTGCTCGATTACATTGCGATAGAGCATTCCTTCGTAGGCTATTCCGAGTTCCGCTAAGTTTTCACGGTAGCGGTGGTAGATGGTACCCAGTTTGTCCCAAAGGGAGATAAACTTCTCTTTGAGTACGGTACGGCGCTCGATAGAGAAGTTTTGGAAGAACTGTTGGATTGCTTCTTCCTGCTCTTTATCAAGGAATTCGTAATCGTCCATCAGATTCTTCAGGTCCTGCAAGTTACTGAAGAGTTTGTCCGCATCTACCAGGTTTTTATCTACATCGTCGAAATCGCTGATGAGCAGCTCGCCCCAAAAATAGAAGTCGTCCAGTGTTTCCTGACTTTCTGTTTCTTCACGGAATACTTTATATAGTTCGCAGACCAACCGGATAGGGTCACCCGCTTTCTGTACAGATAACTTCCGGAACAGGTCGCTGATACTCATTGCGGCAGGAGACCAGATCGGTTGGTCGGATTCTCCTGCCAGATATTCGTTGAAGAATAAGTTGGCACGCTTGTTAGGGAAGACGAGTACTGTACGGGACAGATCGTTTCCTATCTTGGTATATAAATCATGAGCGACTAGTTGGAGAAATGATTGCATATCAGTTATAAGTTTTTTCTATCTTAGATATTTGTTTATTGTTGCCTGAACATTACAGGGATTGTGAAGCGGACGGCAACTTTCGTTCCGTCATCCAGTTCTCCCGGTTTCCATTTAGGCATAAGACCGACAATACGTAATGCTTCTTTATCTAAATATGGATCTACACTACGTACCACTTTAGGTTGAATAATATTCCCTTCTTTGTCAACGATAAATCGAACGATGACGCGACCTTGTCCCATGTCTCCTTGGGCTATTTCGGGATATTCTATGTTTGCACTAATGAATTTCATTAGTTCTTGTGCTCCTCCCGGAAATTCGGGCATGACAGCAGCTACATCCAGAGTATCGTTTGCTGATGGTGCTTCGTCCATTGTAGGAGGAACAAAACCGACTAATGTCATATTGGTAGAATCAGGCTCTTTTTGTATTAAAATTTCTCCAGATGTACTAAACGGTGCTTCCAGGGGAGGAGGAGCTACTATCGATTCTGTATCTTTCTCTACCATAGGTATAGTATCCTCTACAGGAGTCGGGCATACTTCTCCAAACATTACACTTGCATTGGTAGAGTCACTGATAGTTTCCTGACTAGTCCCTTTATTAGGAGAACTACTACATGAAGTCATTGGTGCCATTGCTACCAGTCCGGCAGATATACCTAATATAGTTATGGCTTTTCCAGCCATCCGTTTACGTTCCAGCTGTTGTTCCAGATAACGTACTTCGGCTTCGCACTTGGGACAAGTGCCTAGACAGTCACCTTGATATTGACACTCGGAAGTAATAAACTCAATATCATTAGCTTCTGCTATTTGTCTGCGGATATCCTTCAATATCCTGCAGGTTTGTTTTCCTCGTTTCATGGCTGACAATTATTAGGTGTTTTATAAGTAAACCGATCGAATTGGGTGATTCCCATTTCTTTCAGTAAACGGATGCTATAATCGACGTCGTTCTCTGTATTGTATGCGGGAATGACGGGGGTACGAACAATGATTTGTTCGTTTTTTCCGTGATCAATCAAATATTGAAGATTATGCAGGACTTTTTCATTGTCTTTTCCGGTGTACTTTTGGTATATGGCATTATTAATGTCTTTGATATCGATGATATAAGAATCAACAACAGGTACTAGTTTCTCTATATTCTCTTGTGCTACATTGAGTGACGTTTCTACGGAAAGCTGCCATTCCTGTCCACAGAGTTGACGGAATTCATCAATGAAATCGCTCTGTAAACAAGGTTCTCCGCCTCCGAATGTAATGCCTCCGTGAGTAGCGAGAAAATATAACTCATCCTGTTTGACTTCCTCATAAAGCTGCCCGCAGTCATAGTGCTTCCATATATCTTCTGAGTGTAGAGATTGCGGATTGAGGCAATATTTGCAGCGCAGCGGGCAGCCATGGAAAGCCACCAGAGTAGTGACTCCCTCTCCATCAGTACTGAGCCGATGGCGGCTAATTCCTATGAGCGGTGCGGCTTTCATTATTTCACTTTTACAATTAGCTCTTCATCTACGTACCACAGGTAGCCGGTGATATTTTTATATCCCATCTTAGTAAGCAGTTGCATATATCCTTTTACCTGTTTGTTATATTGGAGGTTCTCTTTACCGAATTTGAAGTCAACTACAACTACTTGACCGTCTTTCATCATTACACGGTCGGGACGTCGGGTTTGCAACACCCCTTTTTCTTTGTAAATGATGGCACATTCGTTGAACAGGGTCCATTCCCCCGAATACCAGTCTTGAATCTCCGGGGAGGAGAATGCTTTTCGGGCTACTTCCCGTATTTCTTCGGCCTTTTCGCTGCTGGCGATGACCCCTTCGAAAATGAGGCGCTCAATAGCCGGATCAATATCTTCTGCTGTTTCTATGGCAGAAAATAGCGTGTGCAGCATACGTCCGCGATGAATGAAACGGTCATCCGATTCTTCTTCCTCGATCCCCTGAATGAAATCGGCGGAGCGGTTGGATTGACGGAATTCAATCTCATGACGCATGGATTCCATGCGGACAGGCAATTTATCCGGCTTCTGAGTCAGTTTATTGGTCGAAGTTTTTGCTTTTTCTTCTTCCGAAGGACAGAGTTCTCCTTGTTCATAGCAATCTTCCTCCCAGTCGAGGCCTTCTTTGAGGGCAACTACCGGTAGTGTATTGGCTAGCAGTTCGGACATGGTTCCTTTTTGTCCTTTCTTGCTCCAGATGATCAGATTCTTTCCGGCACGGGTGAAGGCTACATAAAGCAGATTGAGATTGTCCACCCACAGTTGAAGACGTTCCAGCAGATAATCGTTCCCATAGATAGATTCGGCCATTTGTGTCGAGTAATTGATGGGAAGGATATCCATGGCATTGAACGGAGCTTCCTGAGGGGCACACCATACCAGTTGGTTATTCGTTTCATTCTCCAGTTTCCAGTCGCAGAAGGGAAGGAGTACTGTATGAAATTCCAATCCTTTGGATTTGTGGATGGAGAAGATTCGGATACCTTCCACTTCACCGCTGGGAATGGTTTTGCTGCACAGCGTCTCATCCCAGTAGCGGATAAAACCGTCGAGCTCCGAGGAGTTACTTTGCAAATAATCCGTTACGGCATCGAAGAAGGCAAACAGATAGGCATCCTGTTCTTCAATGTGACTCATTTCGAAGATGCTGAATAGTTCTTCCAGCAATTCGTAGAGAGGCATGAGACGGAGTTCTTTCTGCTTTTCAAGAAATGCGGGCGGCAGATAGTTTTCTATCGGAAGGAGCAGAAGGGTGTTCCAGTCCAGATTCTTTTGCAGAACTTCGTTCTGATAGGCTATTGCCAGTTGGGCCCGTGCAATTTTATTGCTCTCGTCGGATAGAAATCGCAGTGCGTCTATCATCATGCAGATGGCAAGAGAGGCATCGAGGCGGAAGGCTTCGTCTGATACAATTTTATAATGTAACTCTTTGTCGAAGTAGTCCGCGATGCGGGGAATACTTTTGTTCTTGCGTACAAGGATAGCTATGTCATTCAGCCGTACACCGGAAGAAAGCAGATGCTCTACTTCTTCACCGAGACTTATCAGCGTCTGGTCTGTATAGTCATGCGCTTCGTCCGGTTCCAGAAAAGTGGCTTTGACATATCCTTTCTGTACACTTCGCGGAGATTCCTGTACCACATCGGCATAGGCTTTCTGAAGATCATCGCAATCTTTGCCCAACTGTTTTTTGTAGACTTCGTTCAGGTAATTTACGGCAGCAGGGAATATTTGGTTGTTGAACCGGATGATATTGGTCTCACTTCTCCGGTTGGTGGCTAAGGTCTTTACCTTGATGGGGAAATGCTCGATGCGGTCGTTCAGACCGTTAAGGATTCCCCAGTCACCGTTTCGCCAGCGGTAGATGGACTGTTTGACGTCTCCTACTATCAGGCTGTCTGCTCCTTGTGAAAGCCCTTCGAGCAGGAGCAGTTTGAAATTTCCCCATTGCATCCGGCTGGTGTCTTGAAACTCGTCGATCATGACATTGCGGATGTTGGTTCCTATCTTTTCGAACACGAAAGAGGAATCTCCGTCCTTAACCAGTTGATGGAGCAGGGCATTGGTATCTGATAAAAGGAACCGGTTGTTGTCATGGTTCAGCTGTCGCACTTCTTCGTCGATATTGGCGAGAAGCTGTACCTTGTTGAGATGCTGCAGGGAAAGCCGGCAACTATTTAGCAGGAGATTGTTTTTAGAACGCAGCTTCTCCGCATCCTCCAGTATCTGCATCAGGCCGGATTTCGCAAGATCAATAATATCGGCAAACCGTGGAGATGTTTTGGTAGCCCAGTGTTTGGCATCTTCCAGGCATTTCTCTACAGTGGCATTGCGGATGTCATTACTTAGAATGCCATTGTTCAGCTTACGGAAATAGCTGCCGATTCCTCGTGAACCGTTTTTTAGTTCATCTGCGGTAAGGGCGTGTCCTTCCAGTTCTCCTTCAAACTGGTCATAGAATCCTTTCATTTGCTCCAGGATTTCTGTTTCCAATGCTTTCAGCTGCTTGCGGTATTCTTTGATGGTATCCGGATTGCGGAGGCGCTGGCGGAGACCTTCACCTTTTTCTATATATCCTTCGTCGAAGATGTTGCGCCCGAAATTTTTGACTTCATCCGATACATTCCAGCGTTTGTCATCAGCTATTCGTTCGTTGATGTAGTCTAACAGCCATGCGAGGACAGGAGAGGTGGGACCCAGTTTCTCAATCATGCTGTCCACCGCATCACTGAGTACTTCCGCATTGTTCAGTTCGATATTCAGATTCGGACTGAGTTCCAGCTCACGAGCCAGATTGCGCATGACGGACTGGAAAAAAGAATCGATGGTTTCTACACGGAAACGACTGTAGTCGTGCAGCATATATCCGAGGGCGATTCCTGCGGCTTCCCGTATTTCCTGTTCTGTCCTCTTTGTTTCTTCTTTGATGCGGTTCAGGTAGGCCTCGGAATCTTTGTCACCGATCTGAATGCCGTATAGCTGACTGAGAATACGTTCCTTCATTTCTGCTGTTGCCTTATTGGTAAAGGTAACAGCGAGAATCTGTCGGTAGGCACGTGGATTCAGTACCAGCAACTTTATGTATTCCACTGCAAGGGTAAAGGTTTTGCCTGAACCTGCCGAGGCTTTATAGACTAGGAGTTCACTCATGCTTTTGATATGAATTGTTTCATGATTGTTTGAATATGTCAAGCCCGAAATAAAGAATAAATAAAGGCAAATAGTCTTTTAGGGCAATGCGTAATAGCTTTAAAGCCTGTCCGATACGATAGTTAACGGTTTGGGGAGAGACGTTCAGCTTTTCTGCAATTTCTTTATGGGTCATCCGGTGATTACGATTCATTTCGTATGCTTCCCGATAATCTTTGGGAAGCTGTTTCAGAGCATTCTCATAAAGGCGGAACAACTCATTTTCCAGATAAAAGTCAGGATTGTCGAATTCTTTCTCGAATTTTTCTGTAATCTCCTGATGTACTTTTCGTCTGATCTCGAAATGGGAAATACGGTTCAGAGCTTTGTTTTTGACAATAGTAAAGAGAAGCGTTTTCAATGTAAGCTCTTCCATAAGGTTACAGCGGTTTTCCCATAACCACATCATCGTGTCCTGTACAATCTCCTCAATCTCCTCCTGCTCGCTGACATATTGCGAACAAAAGGCGCACAATCTACGGAAATAATGCCTGTAGACAGCGTCGAATACATATTCTTCGCCTGCTTTCAAGGCATTGATGATAGATTTATTATTGTTAATATCTAGGTATATAGGAGGTTGTTGCATTCTTCATTATTTTTTATGCAGAGCAAAAATAATGAAAGCAATGAAAGAAACGAAATAAAACGGGAGAAAATATTTTTTTCTTTTTTAGTTTAGTATATTTGCGCTGCCAACTGTATTAATAACAGAGGTATTATATTTTTTTATAGTAAAAGGATGATTGAACATGGATGAATCTATCTTGATGAACTACCTGAGGGGAGGATGCAATGACGAAGAATGTCAGCAGGTAGAACTATGGTGTGAAGAAGCACCGGAAAACCGACAAATACTAGAGCAGCTATATTATACCCTTTTTGTAGGCGACCGTATGGCAGTGATGGATGCTGTAGACACAGAAGCGTCACAAGAAAAAGGAGGAGGTGAAGAAACCGGAAAAGACGGAAGCCGA